>Ga0316201_10001002_pt1 | contig 18055 bp, 21 predicted proteins | sample CS6wburrow_MG_FD_204516 | JGI IMG/M metagenome (GOLD analysis project Ga0316201, IMG submission 204516) | Coastal sediment microbial communities from Delaware Bay, Delaware, United States - CS-6 worm burrow | ecosystem: Environmental > Aquatic > Marine > Coastal > Sediment | place: USA... | reverse complement strand
CTTCCAAGCGATCCGGAATGCTTCGGTATTGGAAGCGACGGGTATAATCGCAGGAGTGCTGATTAATAGATGAATAGCTATTTCCTTCCGCTGGGCCTTGGCTTGGCGTTCATTGTTGCCTGGCTGACTCCGGAGCCAGGCAGAGTGCTGGGTCAATGGGGCCTGATTCCCTGGATGGTTGTGGTCATATTCCTGGTCAATGGCTATCAGACGCGGCTGCACCAGATTGCGATGGATAGGGGGCTGATCGTGACGGCGCTGCTCGCTATCGCGATTAATCTTCTGGTGAGTCCGTTTATCGGTCTTTTTATGGCCACTCTGTCCGGATTGCCTGACGGTGCCGCCTTGGGGCTGGTTGTCATGGCGTCGGTTCCGGCGACACTCTCTTCGGGTATCGTAATGACTCAATTGGCAGGTGGCGATGCTGTCAAAGCGCTGATATTGACGATTGTACTGAACTTGTGCGGCGTTTTTATCCTGCCGTTGACGCTGCTGGTAACGCTGGGCAGTGCCGGGATTGTGGATCTGTCCCCCTGGTCTTTGTTGCTGCAGTTGATTCAGATCGTGTTGTTGCCTTTTATCATCGGTATGCTTCTTCGTCGTATTCGGGCGTTGCGTCCCAAACCTTTTCTGCTGAAATACCTTCCGTCACTCTGTGTGATTGGGACAGTCTGGATGTCGATGTCGTCTTCATCGGATACGTTGCGAGAGATCAGCGTTGGCTTGCTGCTGCTCATCCTGCTCTGTGCTGGAGTGGTTCACGGTGCTCTGCAGTTACTATGCTGGGGAGCCAGGCGATTCCACAAGATCGACCGGGCCGAGGCGCTTGCCCTTCTGTTTACCGCTTCCCAGAAGACTTTGCCCGTAGCCATAGGTGTTCTTACAGCAATGGACCATCCGGTCGGCATAGCCATAGTTGCCTGCATCATGTTTCACTTTCTGCAGCTGTTCTGGGATGCGCTACTCGCCGCTCGAATGGCTCCAAACAGAGCCGCCGGGGCGGATCTGGAGTGAATGTACAGATCGGTGATTCAGTCGAAACGGGTCAGGGGGCGGTTTTTTTTATCAACGACACCGTCGGGTAACCGTTAATGCTCAGCCACAAGCCGGCATATGCAGAGTCGATTGCCTCGTGGTAGGCATGTTCCGTCTCCCGCAAAGAACGTCTTCGCTCCTGATAGGCGTCGCGACCCGCGCTTAGCAGCTGCCGGATTTTTTCATCACGCAGATCGGACATGGCGATATCGTGTCCTTTCATCCACTCGAAAATCTCCTGATCGATATCTAACTCGGGAGGAGCGACAAAGTAGCTGCGTACCAACTCAACCAGCGAATCCGGTCTTGGCTCGCTGCCGAGCACGATACCTGATACCTTAGTACTGTATTGTTCCAGGATGGTGTCGAGTTCAGATTGTCCCGCTGCGATGATATTTTCCGTACGGGCGCCAATCGACCTTGCTGTAACTTGTGAAATGATCAGAACGATTGTCAGAACAACAACCCCTCCAATTGCCAGGACGAGCTTGAGTCTGGGCTGTTTCGACTCCTGCTTCTCTTCCATCACGACTGCTCCAGAAAAATAAACCACACAATTATCGTGCTAGCTATCGCTTTTTTGCAAGTAGACGGTCTGCTGCCCGGTCCCGGTGCTGCGACTGATGTTGCAATAACCGGAGCGGCTGATGCTCACGATTACTCTTTTAGTCTGAGCTTCAAATTGCCCTCTTCAACTTTAACCGCAGAAACACCCTCGGAAAATGCTTTCCAAAATCCTTCATCACTGCCGAACTCCTGAACCAGATCAATATTTTTTAGCCCCCCAAGCCAGGCATTGGGGATAGGTACTCCCATGACGGTGACGCCTTTCAGCTTTACCACAGGCCGTTCGTTCTGGTAGGAGAATTCTATACCGGTTCGGGCGCGCAGGGTCTTACCGCCGAAAACCGGAAAGTCCTCATCCATGGGCAACAGTATCCTGGCGCTGATCAGGTCATCCGATAGGTCAATGGCTACACGTTTTGCAAGATCGGTGTTGTTTGCCACCAGTGAGTTGAGTTCGCGTTCGCTGAAGCGGATATCCCTTGATGCCCCGGCCTCGCTGTAGGCCTCAGGCTCGAGTACGTCGCCGTTAGGCGTTGCAATCGGACCGCCGGATGCTTGTGGTGTGCTCAAACTCTCCAGCTTGGCCGACAACACTGACTTTTCCTGAGCGCTGAGGGAAACCGGGGTGAACGCAGATGGAAACAGGTACGACTTGACCAGCCAGATGGTCGCCGCGGAGGTGATGATCATGGCAACCAGAACGATAGCGAGTATCTGAAGCCATCCCAGCCGCTTAGACTCTTGGACTATGGGTTGTGCCGAGTCCATCTGCTCCTCCTCGGATCTCTATCAACGCGGGAATAGGCTCTTCGATCTGAACGCACCTCAATTATGCACGCTTTCGGCAGGCCAGGCTAACCAGAAGTCGTGAACCTGACCACCTTGTATACGGGCTTTGGCAGGGCATCAATGGCAGATGCATCCGCAGCCGGTGTGCTTGCTCCAGAGCTGATAATAATGGGTCTCGATGTGCGGTCAATTGTAAATTTGTTTGAACACTGCTCAGCAAGGTATCCCGGTATGGTTGGTTTTGGTCCAATATAATTGCTGCGACCGGCAGATCCGGTTATTCTCGGGCGAGCGGACCTATTACCCAGGCTATTTCTAGGTAATAGGTGTGCGCGAAAAAGAACTTATCAGGGGGCAGAAAAATGCAAGTTGTTTTAAAGGAGAGTCAAGCTCAGGAGCCATTCAGCTTCTCTTTTATCAACGCTGAGGGCCAGGCGATGGTGAAAAGCGAAAATTACAAAGCGAAAAAAAGCGCACTGGGCGGTATCGAGTCGGTTAAGAAAAATTGTGTAAACGATGACCGGTACGAAATGAAGGAATCGAAGAATGGAAAATTTTACTTTAACGTAAAAGCTTCCAATGGACAGATTGTGGGGACCAGTATGTTGTTTGCAACCGAGGCCGACCGCGGCAGTGCGATCGTGCAACTGAAAACCGAAGGCCCCGGCGCATCCGTTGAGGAACAGAGCGCCTGAAATCCGCGAAGCAGTTCAGGCCGTAGCGGTGCGCTTTTCGCCATGGGCTGCATGCCTGAATCGCCTGGTCCTGCGTTGTGCGGCCGCGCAGGGAGTCACTGGCCAGGCAGTTGACAATTATCCAGGATTGAGGAGATACAATATGTCCAAACCCGAAATACCGGCCACCAGTCCGAAGTCAGTGCAACTCAGTGCCGGGGACGAGGTCTGGTGGTGCAGTTGCGGCAGGTCCAAGGACCAGCCGTTCTGCGACGGCTCTCACCGGGTTACAGAGTTCGAGCCTATTTCATTCAAGGCTGAAAAAGAGGGCAACTATTTCTTCTGCCAGTGTAAATTGAGTAAAACTCCGCCGTTCTGTGATGGAAGCCACAAGCAGTTGGCAGAGTGATAACGCCTTCACCCAGGGGAAGTTCAGCAGTGCTTTCCGGCGGCAAGCGATCATTTGAGCGGCAGGGTAGTGCGACGCGGATACTATGCGGCAGCCCGGGTTGCACCATTCCGGAATGCACATGTCTGTGCCTTGAATATCGGATATATGAAGCGCCCTGTCTCATGGCGATGTGCGTTGGTTGCTCCTGCAATTGATCTGTCGGTGAGGGTCAACCCAGGTCAGGTTATCCTGCATTAGTGAATACGGCGGATGCTGTTTTCTGCCGTTTCCGATCAGAATCCTGGGTTTGGATTTGCTGATGTAAAAGTCCATAGAAATCAATTGTCGGCAGATTGTTTCTAGAACAATCCGAGTTTTTTGGGGATTCTTAAATATGGGCTGTCGTCTCGTAATGTCCTGAAATCATGGGCGATTAATCTGTCTATTTGAAAAAAAAACACTAGCAGCTCAGAATAAAACAGGCTAGGATTTCTGTGCATTGAGAGAGTTTCAAACGAAGCCCTTACAATCATTTTCGAGGTAAACGTTATGGATAACCATTATAAGGAAATGCTCAGGTTTCAGCTCATGGAGGAGATCGGCAAAATCAATGACCGGGTGGCGGCCCTTGGTGTACCCAGGGGAACCATGGAGCGGTCACTCATCGCCCGTTACGGGAAATTACTCTTCGTGAGCCAGCAGTTGATGGATACGCTGCCAAAACTGCAGGTAGTCGCCGATGGCGGGCGTTTTGAGACACAGCCGGAAGACGACGCCAATCCGCTTATTCCACAGGCAAAGAAGGGTTCCTTCAACCGTCGTTTCGGTCTGGTCTGACGGCTCGGTTTCTTCCGCGTCTTTTGGCTTCGTAGAGTGCAGTGTCCGCGTTGCGGAGAAGCAACTTGCCCGGGTCATCGCACCTTCCGGCTTCCAATTCGCTGATTCCGATGGAGACGGTAACCCGCAGCTCTGTTCCATTGTCCAGGGAGACTGGAGCGTCCGCTATGTGGACGCGAATACGTTCAGCAATCTTGAAGGCTTCATCGGAATCTGTTTGAGGCAGTAGCAGAGCAAACTCTTCACCACCGAAGCGGGTAGCGACATCCGAGGCGCGCAGACACTCCAGAACCCTGAGTGATATCTCGCGAAGTACCAGATCGCCTGCAGCATGACCATAGAGATCATTTACCCGCTTGAAGTGATCTGCGTCGATGAACAGGCAACTCAGTGGATGGTTGTAGCGTTGGCAGCGGGCGATCTCTTCGTTCAGGCGTTTCTGCAGATAGCGGCGGTTGTGCATTCCGGTCAGTGCATCGGTAAGACCACTAATGACCAGATGTTCACGGTTGGTTGCATTCTCCAGGCAGACGGCGCCAATGGTAGCCAGACGATCGAGGAAATCAGTGGCGTGGTGACGGGTGAATCGAGTCGGATCCTGGCTGCCGAGGTTGAGAACACCGGCCAGCTGTTGGCGACGAATCAATGGCATTATTGCGACGCTGCGGATCAGATTGCTGCCTGGAAAGAGTCTGCTGTGCTCCACGCCCTGGTAGGGTCCGAGGAGGGAGTGGCGAAGATTGCCGTAGAGAGGACTGAAATCGGTGAGTCCGTCAACGAAAAGCAGCCTGTCACGGTCGTCAAGCGAGTTGCCTGATACGGTCAGCAGATGCCGCAGCTCGTGATCCGGGTCCGGTAGTACAAGGCTGATAGCCGGGAGACGGAAGGATTGCTGCAGGCCGGAAGTAAGCGCTTTCAGGAGATGGGACAGATCTTCAGCGTCGAGCAGGGATAGTTCACGCTCGTGGCAGCGCCTGAAGGTCTCTTCACTGAGTCTGGCTTCCTCGGTCAGTTCGTGCAGTTTTTGCCGTAACCAGCGGTTTTCGGAGTCAAGGCTCTGGTGTTGGTTTTCTAACGGCAAACTTGGCATAAGCAGGGTATCGGCCAGTGTGGGGTGGCCTTTAATTCCCCCCGCATTATGCACCCAGGGAAGGGTTCTCAAATGTTAACAGGGAGGTTTATATGAGTGATTTTCCGTTTGCCCGAAATCATCGGGCGGTGATGATCTGTGGACTGATTATTCTGCAGTTTTTCCCCAGTGCGAAACCGGCTTATGCGGATAGTCGAGTGTTTAAATGCACCGATGCCTCGGGTCAGATCTCATTTAGTCAGACCGGCTGTGAACGCGGCCTCAGAGAGCCCGTGCAGATAGACAATCCGAAGGTGGGCTGGATCGATCTGCAAGCGGCGGTCGCAAAACTAAAGGCTAAAGCGGTCAAGGATAAAGGCAAGAAACCTAAGCGGAAGAGGTCGGCTTCCCGATCAGGTGACCGTGCGCAAAAGCAGCGCTGCTGGCGCGCCCGGAAAAAAGTGGCGCGAATAGCACGTGAACTGAAACAGGGGTACCGGCTCGCCCGCGGAGAGGAGTTGCGCTATCAGCGTACAGAGCAGGAAGAGTATCTCGCGCTTTTCTGCCGATAAAATGCGACCAGGAGGAGCCGCGACAGGTCAGAATCCGCTGTCGAGCCGCCATAGCTGGTAATTGGGCTGATACTGATAACCACCGCCGGCAACGTAGAGCAGTACGTTGCGCAACCGGTAAAACTGTACTACCGAATCGACCCGAATGATCTCTTTTCCGTGACGATCAAAAAAGAGTATAGAGGGGGTGTAGAACAGTCCAAGTTTGCGTGCCCATTTCCTGGCGCTGGTCATTTCACCGTCAGGTGTGATGACGGGCGTGTCGGCGTATATGTCCAGCTGAACGTTTTCAAACTGCTGCAGAAGATCTCTGATGGCGCTCTCGCCGAGTGGCTGTGAATGGAGGACATTGCAGGCGTGGCAGTCTCCCTGTTCGAAAAAGACGGCCAGGGGGCGGTCCGCCGGGAACTGAGTTCGATTCAGCGCGTAGGGAGGGGGCGAGAAAAAAAACTCATCGTTTAGCTCGCCCGGTTCGAACGCCAGCGCTCCCGATCCACGCTGGAGGAAGTCGGGGAAGGATTCATTTCGAAAGTGTCCGTCGGCGACGAATTCCAGCGCGGCGCGGAATTTATAGGGCGGGTAGTAGCCGCGCAGGCGCAGGGCTTCGGAACCGGTTTTGTCGTAGAAGATCATGGAAGGGGTGAAGTTTGTTTTTTCGCGCAGCGAGAAATCACGCTCGGTCAGGGTAACACCATTGATATCCGTAACCTCATCCACCCCCCAGATGTCTATCGGAATGATATCGAAATTTCGCCGGGTGTAAGTGACGGTATCATGTTGGCCGAAGTTCACCTCCATCAACAGCTTGCAGTAGGCACAGCGGCGCTGACCAAAGTAGACAATAATACCGCGCTTGTCAGCCGCCAGGGCCTCCTCCAGGTCTTCTCCCAGATCCAGAAAGCTGTGCTTGAACCATTCGGGGTGGTCCAGTGGTTCCTGCAGAGGCCGGTCCTCGAATCCGAACGCTTGATCGGGCTCTGTCTGGCCGATGGCGGTGGCAACCTGTAGCAGAGCAAAGAGAGTGCCCAAGAGAATACAGACGCAGAGACGCGTCAATTCAGGCCCCCCCTTTTTTTTGGGGGCGTTGTCAGCTGTGGTTTTCACGCGCCAACAGATCCATGGTCAAATAGAGCGCCGTAATCGAACGGGATTCCGTAAAGTCCTCCCTCAGCTTTAGCGACTCCAGGTCGTCGAGCCTCCAGGGTACCACCTCAATTGGTTCGGGTTCATCTCCCGGCAGTCGTGCGGGGTACAGATTCCGTGCCAGTACAATGTGAGTACTGTGGAAAAGATAACCCGGCGCGACGCTCACAGACTTTATCAGGTCCAGCTGTCTGGCAGCGTAGCCAACCTCCTCCCGCAGTTCTCTATTGGCCGCTTCCAGCAGATCTTCACCAGCCTCGACGCGACCCTTGGTGAAGCCCAGCTCATACCGATCCATTCCTGCGCTATACTCGCGAATGAGTAGTACGGTCTTCTCATCCAACAGAGGGACGACCATTACGGCCCCCCGCGATGAACCCACAAGCCGCTGGTAGAGTCTGGTTTCGCCGTTTGAGAACTCCAGGTCCATCTCTTCGATACGAAAGATGCCAGTATCTTTGATGGAGCGGCGGGAGCGGATAACCGGTTTTTTTGACATAATTGCGATTGGAACACTCTAAGTTGAAGAAACTGGAATCGATACCCGGCTCGTTACAGTTTCCGCTCTGGCCTGCCTCTGATTTTACTCGATTATAGATGCAAAGCAGCTAATCCATGCCCCAATACTGTAGACCGATGATCGACTGGAACCAAGTTGAGCTTCTGTTGCTGGACATGGATGGTACCCTGCTCGACCTGCACTTCGACAACCATTTCTGGCTTGAACATGTGCCTCAGCGCTATGCGGAGGCGTATGGCCTCTCCAGCCAGGCAGCGCAGGCACAACTGTTTGCACGTTACCAGAATATTGCTGGAACGCTGAAGTGGTACTGTGTCGACCACTGGAGTCATGAATTGGGGCTGGATATTGCGTTGCTCAAAGCGGAGGTTGAGCATTTGATTTCAGTGCATCCACACGTGGTTGAGTTTCTGCAGTTAATGCGTGAACAGGGCAGGCGCAGGGTGCTGGTAACCAATGCCCATCAGAAATCGCTGGCGTTGAAACTGGAGCGCACCCGGATTGGCGGACACTTGGACGGGGTTGTCTGTGCCCATGATCTTGGATTGCCCAAGGAGATGCCGCTGTTTTGGGAGAGGCTGCAGGAGGTTGAGCCGTTTGATCCCCAGCGGACGCTGTTCGTGGATGACAGTCCGGCAGTGCTTGCTTCCGCCAGGGAGTACGGGATACGTTGGCTGTTGCGTGTGCTGAAGCCGGATTCCAGGTCACCTGCCAGAGGCGCCGAGGGTTTTCCGGCTATCCATGATTTCTCTGAGTTGCTGCCGTTATCGAAGTACCCGGTTTGAACGTGGACGCTGGCGGATGTCAGCGGCCCCAGGATTTGAATCGGTTTTTACAGTATTTCAGCAACTCTTCATAGTTTTGGAAGTGCAACTGGAACCCCTTCTCCGCCGGTTCATCGTACTCGCACCACTCATTATCGTAGTCACGGCAGATCTGCGGGCGAACCTGGTAGATTCCGCAGCCGCCATCTGCCTGCAAGTGGGAGCAGTCAGTCTCGATCAGCAGGAACCAGCCGTCGCTGTCTTTGTAGATGCTGATTCCCCGGTGGGAAACCTGCCACAGCAGATGCTCGAAATCAGTTTTTGAGCGCGGTGCAGCTCCCAGTGCCTCGGTAATATAGGTGCAGCACTTGGAGCCTGAACAGCGGCTGCACTTCTCCTCAAGTATCAATTCGTTCAAGTCTGGGTCGGTCTGCGGCTGTTACTGTGTCTGCCCCGGCTCCCAGCACGATCTGAACGGCGTTTGCCGCCACGAGGGGCACCTTTCCTGCCGTCCATTCTCGGACGACTGACCCTGACTCTGCTGCCTGGGTCGATCTGGGCCAGCATGTCACCGCTCAATCGCTCCATCGGTAGCTTGTGGCCGATATAGGTCTCTATCTCGGGAAGCGAAAAAGCGTGGGTTTCGCAGGCGAAGCTGATCGCGTTGCCGCTCTCTCCGGCACGGGCCGTGCGTCCTATGCGGTGAACGTAGTCTTCCGGATCGTCGGGAAGGTCGAAATTAAAAACGTGGGTAACACTGGGGATGTGTAATCCCCGGGCCGCCACGTCGGTGGCCACCAATACGGGAAGATCCCCCCGCTGGAAACTGGACAACAGGGAGAGGCGTTTCTTTTGTGGTACGTCGCCGGAAAGCACGGCCGCCTTGATACTGTTGCCCTCAAGGAAGCCCCAGACCTGATCGGCTCCCCTTTTAGTGTTGACGAAAATGATGGCGCGGTATTGCTCGATACCGCGCAACAGGCCGATGAGCAGCGGGATTTTCTCCTCGTTGGCAGTCATGTAGCAGGTCTGTTTGACGTTATCGGCGGTAATTTTGTCCCCTTCGATAGTCACCGACTCCGGGTTATTCATGTGCTCGTATGCCAGCTCTTTCACTCGGAATGAGAGGGTGGCGGAGAACAGCATGCCAAGCCGCTTGGGAGGTGGTGGACAGCGTCTCAGCATGAAGCGGATATCCTTGATAAAGCCAAGGTCGAACATGCGATCGGCTTCATCCAGTACCACCACCTGGATCGCATTGAGATTGTAGACGCGCTGCTTGAGATAGTCGATCAGTCGACCGGGAGTGCCGATTAAAATATCGACACCCTCTTCCAGGGTGCGCCGCTGCTGATCGTAACCGGTTCCGCCGAATACCAAACCCAGTTTGAGCCCGGTGTGGCGTCCCAAGGATTCGGCATCCTTGTGGATCTGCACGGCCAGTTCCCGGGTGGGTGCTACAATCAGAGCACGTGGCTGGTTGGATTTGTTCTTCTCATCGACAGGATTGAGCAGGAGACGCTGGAAAACGGCGAGCAGAAAGGCCGCTGTCTTGCCGGTTCCCGTCTGTGCCTGCCCCGCTACATCCTGGTTATCGAGCGCAATGGGAAGTGTCTCTGCCTGAATCGGGGTACAGTATTCGAACCCTGCTTCCGCGACGCCCTTCAATACCTCCGGAAGAAGCTCAAAGCTATCAAATCTTATATCTGTCAGATGCTTTTTTGTCATAGTGCGGTAGGATACCTTAATTCCACCCACCGGACTTGCAAAAAACGGATGATTACGATGAAATAGCTCACTGCTAGTGGAGTAACCTTGGCTAAACCGTCGTTGACCGGTCCAATTTGGCATAAAAGGCACTGAAATATAGAGGCGCCGGAGCAAATCCGCTCTTTCGGGCGCCTTCCCTGAATATTTTTAGAAACTGGAGAGGCTCTAGTGAGTGAGCAGATTGTTCATCTTAGCGATGATTCGTTTGAGGCCGAAGTACTGCAGTCGAATCTGCCGGTATTGGTAGACTACTGGGCCGAATGGTGCGGACCCTGTAAAATGATTACCCCGGTTTTGGATGAAATTGCGCTGGAATACGCGGGCAAAGTCAAACTGGCTAAATTGAACATCGACGAAAACCCGAATACGCCGCCACGTTACGGCATCAGAGGAATCCCAACCCTGATGATATTTAAGGACGGTGAGGTCGAGGCGACCAAAGTGGGTGCAGTATCTAAATCCCAATTGACCGCATTCATTGACAGCAACCTTTAAGCTATTATACAAGTGTAACTGTTCAGGAGACGGCCGGGAGGCACTTATCCTCAACACTGAAGCTGTAACCTAAAGCATCAGCAGACCGTTTCAAATAAATATACCGTCTTCTTAACCCAATACCCACTCCGACGGGCATTCCCTGCTCGTTCCAAATCCCTTTTTTAAACGAAAAAAAGCTCATGAATCTCACTCAACTGAAAAAAATGCCGGTCACCGAACTGGTAGAACTGGCCCGCACCATGCAAATTGAAGGCATGGCAAGATCCCGAAAACAGGATCTTATCTTCGCCATACTGAAATCTCACGCCAAACAGGGTGAGGATATCTACGGAGATGGTGTTCTGGAAATACTTCAGGACGGATTCGGCTTCCTGCGCGCCGCCGACAGCTCCTATCTTGCAGGGCCCGACGATATCTACGTATCGCCCAGCCAGATTCGCCGGTTCAGCTTGCGCACCGGAGATACCATATCCGGCAAGATCCGGCCGCCAAAAGAGAGTGAGCGTTATTTCGCCCTGTTAAAAGTGGCGGAGATCAATTTTGACAAACCCGAGGACGCCAAGAGCAAAATTCTGTTTGAGAATTTTACGCCGCTGTTTGCCAACAGAAAGTTCACGCTGGAGGTTGGGAACGGGAGTACCGAGGACATTACCGCTCGAACCATCGAGTTGTGCGCGCCTATCGGAAAAGGGCAGCGTGGCCTGATCGTTTCGCCGCCCAAGGCCGGCAAGACCATGCTGATGCAGAATATCGCCCAGTCCATCGGGCTCAACCATCCCGAGAGTTACCTGATCGTGCTGCTGATCGACGAGCGGCCTGAAGAGGTAACGGAGATGAAACGCTCGGTCAGGGGCGAGGTGATCTCGTCGACCTTTGACGAACCGGCGGCGCGCCACGTCCAGGTGGCGGAGATGGTGATCGAAAAGGCCAAGCGACTGGTCGAACACAAACTGGATGTAGTGATTCTGCTGGACTCGATCACCCGCCTGGCTCGGGCCTATAACACGGTCATCCCCTCGTCCGGCAAAGTGTTGACCGGTGGCGTGGACGCCAATGCGTTGCACCGACCCAAGCGCTTCTTCGGTGCCGCGCGCAACGTCGAGGAGGGGGGTAGTCTGACTATTATCGCCACCGCACTGGTCGAGACCGGATCGCGTATGGACGACGTCATCTACGAGGAGTTCAAAGGCACCGGCAACATGGAGATTCACCTCGATCGGCGCATTGCCGAGAAACGTATCTTCCCGGCGATCAATATCAACCGCTCGGGCACCCGCCGCGAGGATCTGCTGATGAAACCAGCGGAACTGCAAAAGATGTGGATCCTGAGGAAAATACTGCATCCGATGGATGAACTGGCCGCCATGGAGTTTCTCTACGACAAGCTCAAGACGACGAAGACCAACATGGAGTTTTTCGATTCCATGAAACGCTGACCGGAACGGCGACTGAAGATGGGTTGCCGGGATAAACCTGCGACGGCGATGATTCTGGCGGCAGGTCGCGGCGAGCGCATGCGTCCGCTGACGGACCATACTCCCAAGCCACTGTTGAAAGCCGGAGGCGTGCCGCTTATCCACCACCACCTGGCTGCCCTTTCGCGAGCCGGTTTTCGGCGGGTGGTGATCAACTATTCTCATCTGGGGAAAAAAATCGAAGTCGCCTTGGGTGACGGTAGTAGATGGGGTCTTAGGGTCGATTACTCCCCGGAGCTGGCCGGTGCACTCGAGACTGGCGGAGGTATCTATAATGCGTTGCCGTTGCTCGGCGAAGAGCCCTTCCTGGTGGTTAACGGCGATATCTGGACCGATTTCGATTATGCTGGCATCGCATGCCCCAGAAACAGTCTGGCGCATCTGGTGCTGGTGGATAATCCCGGCCACCATCCCGAGGGAGACTTTCGCTTAGTCGATGACCGCGTAACCGAAACCGGAGAGGCGCTGCTGACTTTTAGCGGAATCGGTATTTACCGGCGCGTACTGTTTGCGGCGTGTAGCGATGGTCCCTTTCCACTGGGGCCGCTGCTAAGAGGCGCCATCGCAAAAGGGGAAGTGAGTGGTGAACACTATTCCGGGAACTGGATCGATGTGGGAACGCCTGAACGACTGAAGGAGCTGGACCAGAGGCTCAAGCAGCAGCGTTGAGACAGGGGGGAGCATGGGACAGGAGATATCCAACTCTCATTTCCAGGCCGATGATTTCGAGGATTTCCAGCTGCGGCTGCAGCAGGAGACCCGGCTGCTTGAGCGGTGGTTGGAAGATGGTGTGTTTCCCCAGGGCGAACACGTCGTGGGTTTTGAGTTGGAAGCCTGGCTGGTGGATGAGTCCGCGCATCCCGTGCCAATAAACGAGGCGCTGCTGCAACGCCTTAACGACCCGCTCGTTGTACCGGAACTGGCGAAGTTCAATCTGGAGTTCAATGGTACCCCGCAACGTCTGACCGGCTCCGCGTTCAGTCTGCTGGCAGGGGAGCTTACGCATACCTGGAACAGCTGCAACCGTCTGGCAGAAGCATGGGATGCTCGTCTGACTATGATAGGTATTCTGCCGACTGTGGTGAGGGGGGATCTCTCACCAAGCAATATGTCGTTCATGCAGCGTTATCATGCGCTCGACGAGCAGTTGGCGATGCTGCGAGATGGCGCTCCGGTGCGGGTCGATATCAGCGGCCGCGATCACCTGCGTTTCAGCCACAAAGATGTCATGCTGGAGTCGGCAACCACCTCGTTTCAGATTCATCTCAAAGTAGACGCGGACAAGGCGGGCAGGTTCTATAACGCCGCCAAACTGGTATCCGCCGTATTGGTTGCAGTCGGCGCCAACTCGCCCTACCTGTTCGGCGCCGAGTTGTGGGAGGAGACGCGTATTCCTCTGTTTGAACAAGCGGTTCCGGTAGTGGGCGGTGAGCGCGCTAAGCGTGTCACCCTGGGAACCAGGTACGTTGATTCTATATTCGATTGCTTTGCCACCAATCTGGACAGTTACCCGGTGCTGCTGCCCCAGATAATGGATGAGACGGACCAGCTGCCCCATTTGCGCCTGCATAACGGTACGATATGGCGCTGGAACCGACCGTTGATTGGTTTCGATCGGAATAACAAGCCGCATATCCGCATTGAGCATCGGGTGGTACCGGCGGGACCCAGCGTGGCGGATTCGATCGCCAATGCAGCATTTTTTGTTGGCTTGGTCTGTGCGCTTGCTGGCCAGCCAGCGGCTCCGGAAAAGCGCCTGCCTTTTTCTCAGGCAAAGGAGAATTTTTATCGGGCGGCGCGCGACGGACTGGAAGCGGAGATAAGCTGGCTCGGCGGGCGCAGCGGCAGGTTGCGGGAGTTGATACTGAACGAGTTGCTCGACTTGGCGGAAACTGGCCTGGATAAGCTCGGCATCGATACGGAGGAGTCGAAGCACTGGCTGGGAATCATTGCTGGGCGGGTCGCCACCGGCCAGAACGGCGCGTTCTGGCAGCGTGCCTGGGTGCGTCGTCACGGCGTAGACATGGCTGCGTTGACGGAGTCATATCTGGAACGCCAGGAAACACTGCGTCCTGTGCACGAATGGACGTTATAATCGTGCCTGTCACTAACAGATTTTGATCCTGACCCCCTCGCCGATTGCGGTACCGATGTTAAAAGAACTCAATCACATTCCCCCAGGTCTGCTCGACCTGGAAGCCACCGGGTTAGAGGCTGAACTGGGCGGGCCTACATTGATTCACCTTGAGGGCCGCCGTTTGGCGCCGCTGTTGGTAACGGTGCTCATGCATGGAAACGAAACGACCGGTTGGGAGGCGGTGCGCAGGCTATTGCCTCCCTATGCATCTGGAGAGGAGGTTCTGCCTCGCTCTCTCAGTCTTTTTATCAGTAACGTCTCGGCTGCAGCGGTAGGACTGCGCAGGCTTGACGGCCAGCCGGATTACAACCGGGTCTGGCCCGGGTGTGAAGATGGGGGCACCCCTGAGCATGCGCTGATGTTAAGGGTGATGGAGACGATGAAGGCGCGCGGGGTGTTTGCCAGCATCGATGTTCACAACAATACCGGAATGAATCCCCACTATGCATGCGTCAATGTCATCGAAAACCGCTTTCTGCATCTGGCGACTATGTTTTCACGCACCGTGGTCTATTTTATCCGGCCCTGCGGGGTGCAGTCGCTGGCTTTGTCCAGGATCTGCCCATCCGTAACGCTTGAATGCGGCAAACCCGGGCAGCTCAACGGGGTTGAACATGCCCGGGACTATCTGCATGCCTGTCTGCACTTGGCTGAGCATCCGGAACACCAGCTATCGCCACGCGATATCGACCTCTTCCATACGGTTGCGACTGTCAAGGTGCCGGCGGAGACGACCTTCGGGTTCGGCCCTGAGCCGGTGGATATAAGGTTCGAGGATGACCTGGATTTTCTCAACTTCCGGGAACTGGCCTGCGGTACGCGGATTGGCTTGATTAGACCCGGGAGCGGTGCCGAACTGGTGGTGCTCGATGAGCATGGAAACGATGTCGCGCAGCGCTATTTCTCTATGGATGGCGGAGAGTTGAAGTTGCGGATTCCGGTCATGCCCTCGATGCTCACCCGCGACAGCAGGGTAGTGCGCCAGGACTGTCTCTGCTATCTGATGGAGCGCTACAACGACCATCTGATCTGACACCCCCCAGCTGGTTTTCGTACCCGTTTTGCCGTTTTTCGGCCAATTGCAGAGTTTTTTTTAGAAAAATCTCCCGCGCTCCCTTGACTATCGTGAAAGCGACCCTAATATTGGCACTCAGTCGGGATGAGTGCTAACAAAAAGCATCCCCGGAAATCGTACTAAACGAACTATTAACCAGAAATATCAGGAGAGACCGGTAGATGAATATTCGTCCGCTGCAAGATCGTGTGGTCATTCGTCGTATGGAAGAAGAGCGCACCAGCGCTGGTGGCATCGTGTTGCCCGACAGCGCTACTGAGAAGCCTGTGCAGGGTGAAGTGGTGGCTGTTGGAAATGGAAAGGTTCTCGACAGCGGTGAATCCCGCCCGCTGGATGTGAAGGTCGGCGACCGTGTGCTGTTCGGTAAATACTCCGGCACCGAAGTGAAGGTCGGCGATGAAGACCTGCTGGTGATGCGTGAAGACGACATTATGGGTGTCATCGAGGGCTGAGCCCCTCAATCAAAAACCCTTCCACAACAGAATTCTTTAAGGAATAGATTGATATGAGCGCAAAAGAAGTGAAATTTGGCGACGATGCCCGTCAGAGAATGCTGGCCGGTGTCAACATCCTGGCTAACGCAGTAAAAGTCACTCTCGGCCCCAAGGGTCGCAACGTGGTGCTGGAGAAGAGTTTCGGTGCTCCCACCATAACCAAAGATGGTGTATCGGTGGCGAAAGAGATTGAGCTTGCCGACAAGTTCGAGAATATGGGTGCGCAAATGGTGAAAGAGGTTGCTTCTCACACCTCGGATATCGCCGGCGACGGCACCACCACTGCAACCGTACTGGCACAGGCCATGGTTCGCGAAGGGCTCAAGGCAGTTGCGGCCGGCATGAACCCGATGGACCTGAAGCGCGGCATCGACAAAGCGGTCGAGGTCGCAGTCAACAGCATGCAGGAGATGTCCAAGCCCTGTGCCAACAACAAGGCGATAGCACAGGTTGGTGCGATCTCTGCCAACTCCGACAGCAGCATTGGCGATATTATTGCCGACGCGATGGAGAAGGTGGGCAAGGAGGGCGTTATCACCGTCGAGGAGGGCACTGCACTGAATAACGAGCTGGACGTGGTCGAGGGTATGCAGTTTGACCGCGGTTACCTCTCTCCCTACTTCGTCAACAATCAGCAGAGCATGTCGGTTGATCTGGAGGATCCGTACATTCTGCTGCACGACAAGAAGATATCCAACATCCGCGACCTGCTGCCGGTGCTGGAAGGTGTTGCCAAGTCCGGTAAGCCGCTGCTGATCGTAGCGGAAGACGTGGAAGGTGAGGCCCTGGCTACCCTGGTGGTCAACACCATTCGCGGTATCGTCAAGGTTTGTGCAGTCAAGGCGCCGGGCTTCGGCGACCGCCGCAAAGCGATGCTGCAGGATCTTGCCATTCTGACAGGCGGTACCGTGATCGCCGAAGAGGTGGGTCTGACCCTGGAGAAGGCTACCCTGAACGAGCTGGGTACCGCTAAGAAGATTCAGATCACCAAGGAAGAGACCACGGTTATCGACGGTGCCGGTGTCGAAAGCGACATCAAGGCGCGGGTCGCGCAGGTTCGTGCTCAAATCGAGGAGACCACCTCTGACTACGACCGCGAGAAACTGCAGGAGCGCGTGGCCAAGCTGGCCGGCGGTGTTGCGGTAATCAAAGTGGGTGCTGCCACCGAAGTCGAGATGAAAGAGAAGAAAGCGCGCGTAGAAGATGCGCTGCACGCAACCCGTGCCGCGGTCGAGGAGGGAATCGTACCCGGCGGTGGTGTGGCGCTGATCCGCGCCCTGATGGCGCTCGTCGACCTGAAAGGCGACAATCATGATCAGGACGTGGGCATCAGTATTGCTTCCCGTTCGCTGGAAGAGCCGATGCGTCAGATCGTGTCAAATGCCGGCGGCGAAGCATCGGTCGTCGTCAACAAGATAAAGGGCGGCGAAGGCAACTTCGGTTTCAACGCAGCCAACGGCGAGTATGGCGATATGGTGGCCATGGGTATTCTTGATCCGACCAAGGTGACCCGCACCGCGTTGCAGAATGCAGCTTCCGTGGCCGGGCTGATGATAACCACCGAAGCGATGATTGCCGACGAGCCGAAGGATGAGTCAGCTGCAGGAGGCGGCGGCATGCCTGATATGGGCGGCATGGGTGGCATGGGCGGCATGGGCGGCATGATGTAACCGTTGTCCGGACATCTTGTCCAGTCTAAGAAAGCCCCGCTGAAGCGGGGCTTTTTTTTGGGTGTGACCAACGGACTTCGCCAATTCGTCGCCGGTTGTCTGTAGAATTGCGGGAAGCGGGCGCCATTCCGGGTATCCGCATAGCGTTAACGGGCCCTAGGAGCCTGTCGGGTTTGGGTGTTCGTAGCGAGGGAAAGCTATTTCGAGTCAGATTTTCCGGTCGTTTGAGGCGAATAGCCTTAGCTATTTAACGAAAAGGACCGGAAAATATGGCCAAAAGGGCTTTTCCGCAGTAGGACAATCCTAAATCCGACAGGCTCCTAGTGGGCCGTATCAGGTGAGGACGATATCCCCGCCTGCGGAGGGGGCAGTTTGACGTTTCCAATCCTGCCGTTCAGCCGGACGGGCGCGGTAGCCGCCAGACCGCGAGGCTCAGGCACAGCCATCCAAGCAGAAATGCGCCACCGCCGAAGGGTGTGACTATACCCAGGGATCTGTCGCCGGTGAGCGACAGAAGATAGAGACTGCCGCAGAAAAGCAGTATGCCCGTGCTCATCGACCAGCCGGCCCAGCGC
>Ga0316201_10001001_pt1 | contig 18057 bp, 14 predicted proteins | sample CS6wburrow_MG_FD_204516 | JGI IMG/M metagenome (GOLD analysis project Ga0316201, IMG submission 204516) | Coastal sediment microbial communities from Delaware Bay, Delaware, United States - CS-6 worm burrow | ecosystem: Environmental > Aquatic > Marine > Coastal > Sediment | place: USA... | reverse complement strand
TACTCGCAGTCCGCGCTGCCGCCTGCTCCGGCGCTGCCGCCTGCTCCGGCGCTGCCGCCCGCTCCGGCGCTGCCGCCCATGCCTCCGGTACCGGCGATGCCTCCGGTACCGCCCGTGCCTGCGGCTCCACCCATGCCGGCGGCTCCACCCATGCCGGCGGCCCCGCCCATGCCGGCGGCCCCGCCCATGCCTCCGGTGCCACCCGTGCCTCCCGCGCAAAGGTCGCCCGTCGCGTCCGGTATGGGATTGGTCTGGCAACTCTTTTGGTCGGAGCAGGTTGCGAGCTGGCACTTCTCGCCGTCGCCGCAGTCCGTTGCCGTGTCGCACAGCCGAAGGCAGACTTGATTCGGTGTCACGAAGTCACCAGGATTGAGGGGCTCGGGGCGGCCCGTGAAGGTGCAGATGAGCCCAGACGCACACTCTCCAGTGGAGCCCGGGGTATCACACGAGTCACCCACCCGGTCGCAGCCGGCCACGAGGAGCAGGCCAGCAGTCAACGCAACGAGAATCAGCCAAGTCCGCACGATGGCTTGACTTAACCACAGCAGCGCGCCGCACGAAAGGCCTGACGTTCACTTTTTTCGAGCGCCACCGTTCGCCTAAGAAGAGGTGGTCGGCCGCCTGGAGCAGATTTCGATGCCCGCAGCCACTACGTTATTGACAGCGGCTCGATTTCTAATAAACCGTCAGCTCTGATTGTTTCCGAAGCGAGGGACCATGGGCAACGAAGTGAAGTTTGACGGGCGCGTCGCAATAGTGACTGGGGCGGGGCAGGGCTTGGGCCGTTGCCACGCGCTTCTCCTGGCATCACGTGGGGCCAAGGTTGTCGTCAATGACCTGGGGGGGTCGACCTCGGGTGAGGGGAAGTCGTCCTCGGCTGCCGATCGAGTCGTCGCGGAGATCAAGGAGGCCGGGGGTGAGGCGGTCGCCAACTACGACTCGGTCGAAGACGGGGAGGCCATCGTCAAGACTGCGATGGACGCCTGGGGCCGAGTCGACATCCTGGTGAACAACGCGGGCATTCTTCGCGACAAGTCGTTCAAGAACATGACCGACGCGGACTGGGACATCATCTTCCGCGTTCACAACCTCGGCGCGTACAAGGTCACCAAGGCGGCCTGGCCGATGATGAACGAACAGGGCTACGGCCGCGTCATCTTCACGAGTTCCGCTGCGGGCATCTACGGGAACTTCGGTCAGACCAACTACAGCTCGGCCAAGCTGAGCCTCGTCGGATTTGCCAACACCTTGGCACTCGAAGGTCAGCGTAAGAATATTCTGGTCAACACGATTGCACCGGTGGCGGCGTCGCGGCTCACCGAGGGGCTGTTGCCGCCGGCGGTCTTCGACGCCTTGAAGCCCGAGTACGTGTCTCCGCTCGTTGCGTATCTTTGTAGCGAGGAGAGCGATACGACGGGTGCGCTCTACGAGGTGGGCGGAGGGCTCTACACGAGCCTTCGCTGGGAGCGGACCAAGGGCAAAGTCTTCCGGCTCGGCCGGGAGGTGACGCCCGAGGCGCTTCGGGCGAGCTGGGAGCAGATCAACGACTTCAGCCAGACCGAGGTCGTCCACAGCATCATGGAGTCGCTCGGGCCGGTCATCGAGAACGTGGAGTCGGGGCCCAGCAAGGGCGGCAACGAATTCATCGACGTGGACGCGGCGCTTGGCGCGAAGTACCCGGACCGCGTTTCTAGTTACGATGAAAACGACTTGGCGCTCTACGCGCTCGGCGTTGGTGCCGCGACGGATCCTCGGGAGCCGCAGGAGCTTCGTTTGGTGTACGAAGGTTCGAGCGAAGGGATGAAGGCCTTGCCGACCTACGCCGTCATTCCAGGCACCAATGCGGTCCTCAGCTTTGCCAAGGAAGGCATCACGGCGCCAGGTCTGAACTACGGCCTCGACCGGCTGCTTCATGGCGAGCAGCTCGTCGAGCTGGTTCGGCCGCTGCCTCTGAAGGCGACGCTGACGACCAAGGGTGTCGTGAAGGACATTTTCGACAAGGGGAAGGGTGCGCTCGTCGTGACGGGGTTCGACTCGTACGATGAAGATGGCGACCTGCTCATCAAGAGCGAGATGACCGCGTTCGTTCGTGGTGCCGGCGGCTGGGGAGGAGACCGCGGACCGACGGCCGACGTCAACGTGCCCCCCGAGCGGCAGCCGGACACCGTCGTCGAAGACGCGATTCCGGTTAACCAGGCGCTTCTGTATCGACTGAGCGGCGATTGGAACCCGCTGCATGCCGACCCCGACATGGCGAAGGCGTTCGGCTTCGAGCGCCCGATCTTGCACGGCCTTTGCACGTTTGGCTACGCAGGCCGGCGAGTGCTCGAGCGCTACGCGCCACAGGGCAATCCCGACTATTTCAAGAGCATCAAGGTTCGCTTTGCCGACAACGTCTACCCTGGCGACACGCTCATCACCGAGATGTGGAAGGAGTCCGACCAGCGAATCGTCTTCCAGTGCAAGGTCAAGGAGCGTGACACGGTCGTGATTTCGAATGCGGCCATCGAGCTCTTCGAGGAGCTGCCGAAGCCAAAGGAGAAGAAGAAGCCCGGGGCAGGCGCGGCTGAGGCTGGTCCGGTGGAGCCGACCGCAGCTGATGTCATCGCCGCGGCGAGCGACTACCTCGCCGAGAACCCTGGCATCGCTGAGAAAGCGCAGGCGGTGTTCCAGCTGAACCTGACCAATCCAAGCAGCGCGTGGACGATTGACCTCAAGGCTGGAACTGCCGGTCCGGGCGAGTCCTCTAGCAAGCCGGACGCCACCCTGACGCTTGCCGATGCGGACTACGTTGCGCTTCACAAGGGCGAGGCCGACCCGATCAAGCTGTTCTCGAGCGGGAAGCTCAAAGTAGCCGGCGACATGATGAGCGTGAACAAGCTCGAAGGGCTCTTGAAGATGCCGTTCGAGCTCGTGTTGGCCAAAGCGGAAGCGCGGTCGGGGGGGGCTTCGGAGGGCGCGGCGCCCGAGGCAGCCGTCGACGTCGGCGCCGCGGACATCATCGCGGCGATTGACCAGTACGTGAAGGAGAACCCCGGCATCGCGGAGAAGGCGCAGACGGTGTTCAAGCTGGAGCTCAGCGAGCCGAACAGCGTTTGGACCATCGACCTCAAGGGCGGCTCGTCGGGGGCGGGCGAAACGGCAAAGCCCGACGTCACGCTGAAGCTCTTCGAGGCCGACTACGTGGCGCTTCAGAAGGGCGAGGCCGACGCGATGAAGCTCTTCACGACGGGCAAGGTCAAGGTCGCCGGGGACATGGGGGCGGTGAACAAGCTCGAGGCTCTCAACAAGATGCCCTTCGCCTTGGTGCAGCAAAAGGCCGAAGCCCGCGTGCGCGGAGGCGCATTGGCCGCTCCGCCCGCGTCGGCGCCGCGAAGTTACGAGCCACTTGCGCCGAAGCTTTTCGAGGCGCTCGGCAAGCGACTAGAAGAGCAGCCTAGCCTCGCGGACGAGGTCGGCGCGGTTCTTCAGTTCTACGTTCGGGATCCGGATTCGAACTGGGTCGTCGACCTCGAGAACCAACCGCCTGCCTTGAAGGCCGGCGAAACGGACGGTGCGACCACGACGATTACGATTGCGGACGCGGATCTGGCGGCCCTATCGAGTGGCGAGGCGACGCCGCAATCACTTTTTCAGAAGGGCAAGCTTCGCGTGGACGGCGAAGTCGGGCCTGCGCACCGGCTCAACTTTCTCAAGGGCCTGATCTAGAGTCGCGAACGGAAACGCGAAGGAGCAACGATGGGACGCAAGGTAAACGTAATCGGAGTCGGCATGGTGCCTTTTGCCAAGCCGGGGCAGAGCGAGGACTACAACGTGATGGCCGCCAAGGCCATCAAGGCCGCGCTGGCCGACGGTGGCGTCGAGTTCGGCGAGGTCGAGCAGGCGGTCGCGGGCTACGTGTTCGGCGACAGCACCTGTGGGCAGCGCGCGGTCTACGATGTCGGGCTCACCGGGATTCCGGTCTACAACGTCAACAACAACTGCTCCACCGGGTCGAGCGCCTTGATGCTGGCCAAGCAGATGGTCGAGGGCGGCATCGTCGAGTGCGCGTTGGCCGTCGGCTTCGAGCAGATGCAGAAGGGCGCGCTCGCCGCTGCCTGGAACGACCGGCCGAACCCGCTCGGCCTGCACGTCAACGTGATGAACGAGAGCCAGGGCTTCACATCTGCGCCTCCCGCGGCGCAGATGTTTGGCGGGGCAGGGCGCGAGTACCGCTGGAAGTACGGCACGAAGCGCGAGACCTTCGCCAAGGTGAACGCCAAGGCGCGCCAGCATGCGGCCAACAACCCGTATGCGCTTTTCCGCGACACGCTCACGGTTGAGGAGATCCTGGCGTCGCCCGAGGTGTTCGACCCGCTCACGCGGTACCAGTGCTGTCCGCCGACCTGCGGCGCCGCGGCGGCGATAGTGTGCTCCGACGACTTCGCGAAAAAGAAGGGCATCAGCAATCCCGTCTACATCGCGGCTCAAACGATGCGCACCGACTACGAGTCGAGCTTCGGCGACTCGATGATTAAGATGGTCGGCTTCGACATGGCCAAGAACGCGGCTCTGGCCGTGTACGAAGAAGCCGGCATCGGGCCCGAGGACGTCGACGTCGTCGAGCTTCACGACTGCTTCACCACCAACGAGGTGCTCACCTACGAGGCGCTCGGGCTCTGTAAGGAAGGTGAGGCCGAGAAGTTCATCGACGAGGGCGACAACACCTACGGCGGCAAATTCGTGACGAACCCGAGCGGCGGGCTTCTTTCGAAGGGGCACCCGCTCGGTGCGACGGGCCTTGCACAGTGCACGGAGCTGGTCTGGCACCTCCGGGGTGATGCCGGTGACCGTCAGGTCGAGGGCGCGCGCATTGCGCTTCAGCACAACCTCGGACTCGGAGGCGCCGCGGTCGTGACGATGTACCGTCGCGACTGAGGAGCGTCAGCGGGTGAAGAAATCGGGAAACGGCGCCGCTGCGAAACGGGAACGCGTCCCGCAGGCGGAGCGGCGCCGGGTCACCCGGGGCAAGCTCCTCGATGCGACCGTCGACAGCCTGATCGACCTCGGCTACGCGCGGACGACGACCGTGGAGGTGGCGGAGCGAACCGGGTTGTCGCGCGGCACTCAGCTTCATCACTTCCCGAGCAAGGTGGACCTGCTCGTGGCGGCGATTGAGCACCTTGCGGACGAGCGTTCAAAAGAGTTCGAGGCGGCGCTCGAGGCGCGGTTCGAGCAAGGCGACGACCCCGTCGACGCAATGGTCGACTTGCTTTGGGTCATGTTCTCCGATCCGATCTACTGGGCGACCATCGAGCTGATGGTGGCCGCGCGAACCGACTCCGAGCTTCTCGAGAAGCTGGAGAGGTTCGAGCGAAGCCTCGGCGGCCGCATCTACGCCGCCTTCAAGGAGCAGACCGGGCGACAGGGCCGCGAAGCCAAGGCATCCCTCGAGATGACCCTCTACTTCATGCGCGGCTTGGCGATGGAGCGCATCTTCAGGCAGAACGAGGCCCACTACACGCATCTGCTGAACCGCTGGAAGGGGCAGCTGCGGAGCTTGCTTGATTCGTGACGGCGCCGCGCCTTGATGGCCTTGGCGTTGCCTATGCCAGGCCCTGCAGCCGTCCGTGAATCAATTGCTCGGCCTGCTCCATGATCCGGTCGATGAGCTCTTTGCAGGTCGGGATGTCGTGAATCAAGCCGGCGACCATGCCGCAGGACCAGGCGCCGGCGTCCATGTCCCCTTCGGACATGATCCGCGGGTAGACTCCGGCGACTTCGCCGATGATGTGCTCGAACTTGAGGTCGTCGCCGAGCTCTTTTTCCTTTGCAAGCAATCGGTCGACGGCCGCGTTGTGCATGACGCGCTCGGTGTTCCTCAATGGGCGCATCACGAGGCGCGTGTCGAGCTCCGACGCGGCGACGATGGCCTTTTTTACGTTCTCGTGGACCGGCGCTTCCTGCGTAGCGATGAAACGGGTGCCCATGTTCATCCCCTCGGCGCCCATCGCGAGCACGGCCACGAGCGAGCGGCCGTCGGCCATGCCACCTGAGGCGACGAATGGGATCTCGAGCTCGTCGGCGGCGCGGGGCAGTAGAATCATGTTCGGGATGTCGTCCTCGCCCGGGTGTCCCCCGCACTCGAAGCCGTCGACCGAGACGGCGTCACAGCCGATGGCCTGGGCCTTCAAGGAGTGCCGCACGGAGGTGCACTTGTGGATGACGCGGATGCCGGCGTCCTTGAGCTTGGGCAGATATTGCTGCGGGTTGCGCCCGGCGGTTTCGACGATGCGCACACCGCCGTCGATGATGGCGTCGATGTACCCCGGGTAGTCGGGGGTGCTCACGATCGGAAGGAAGGTCAGGTTCACGCCGAAGGGCTTGTCGGTCATGTCCTTGCAGCGGGCAATCTCGTTGGCCAGGTCTTTCGCACTGGGCTGTGTGAGGCCGGTGATGATGCCGAGGCCGCCCGCGTTGGAGACGGCGGCCGCAAGCTCGGCGAAGCCGACATAGTGCATTCCGCCTTGGATAATCGGGTGCTCGATACCAAACATCTCGGTGATTTTCGTCTTCATCGTCTGCTCTCTCCCTTGACGAGCGAGGTTAGCTGAGTGCTCGCGGTTTGCTACACGCCTCAAACGCATGCTGGGCTGCGGGGTTGCAGTGCCGTGAACGAACGGGGTAGAGACAAGCATGAGTAGGATTGTCGAGGCGGCGAAGAGCTGGGCGGATACGCACCGGGAGTGGATCATCATTGGGGTGGCGCTTCCGGCGGGGACGATCGCTTCGGCTTGGGAACGGGCGAAGTCCTGGTTGCGGAAGGGCCCGGCGCCGGAGGACCACGATGCGCGGGTTGCGCGTGTTCAGGCCGAGGTCAGGCGTTACGCGAGGGCGCGCGAGGAGGGCGCGCCGTGGGCTCAGCAAGCGCTCAGAACCGACCGCAAGGGTGCCGCTTCGTTGAACACGCGCTTGGCCGACAAGTCTGGGTCGCGGACGGTCGCCATGAACGACTTGACCAGCATCCTCGAGCTCGACGAGGCGCGCGGCGTCATCCGGCTCGAGCCTTTCGCCACGGTCGACAGTGTCGCCAGCTATCTCGACGCTCGTGGGCTTCAGCTCGAGGCGACCATCGAGATGAAGGACGCGACGCTCGGCGGCCTGGTGATGGCGGTGGGGATGACCACGCACTCGCATGTGAGCGGGCTCGTGCACGACACGGTCACGGCGTACGAGATCGTGACCGCGAACGGCGAGCTCGTTCGCGCGACGGCCGACAACGAGCACGCGGACCTGTTTCGTGCGCTTCCTTGGAGTCATGGGACGCTCGGCCTGCTCGTCGCGCTCGAGATGCGCGTGATTCCGGCGTCATCGCACGTCCGGCTCGTTTACCGGCCGTTCTACTCGCTCGCAGCCTACGCCGAACAATACGCGAGATTGGCGAGGTCCGAGAGCCCTCCGCACTTCATCGAGACGCTGATCTTCGCCAAGGATCGCGCGGTCCTGATGGAGGGCTACCTCGCGACCCAAGAAGAAGTCCAGGCTAATCGGCTCCCGGTCAACCCGGTGGATCGCGCCTACAACCCGCTCTTCTACAAGCACGTGGAGGGCATGCTCGAGCTAGGGGAGGGGCAACGCCGTGAAGAGTTGATTCCGATGTACGACTATTTGCTGCGCCATGACCGGAGCATGTGCATGTGCCTGGCGCAGATTCTTCCGACCGCGAACGAGGCCTGGTTCCGCTACACCTTGGGCTGGATGCTCCCGCCCAACGCTGCCTTTCTCAAGGGCACGCGCCCCCCCGAAGAGCGAGAGAACAGCATCCGAAAGCAGGTGTGGCAGGAGTTTGCGTTCCCCGCGGAGCACTTCGCGGAGATGGTCGCGCACATCGATGAAGATTTCGAAATCTACCCGCTGCTCGGCTACCCCTGCAAGGTCATCGACCGCGGCGGGCTCGTGCGGCTGCCTCGAAATCACGGCAAGCCCTACAGCGGTCAAGCTGAAACCGAGGCGTTTCTCGACATCGGCATCTACGGAATCCCACAGCGCATCAAGGACGGCGAAGAGCGATTCGACACGGTGACGCGCGTTCGCAAGCTCGAGCGCAAGGTTCGGTCGCTCGGTGGTTTCCTCCACACCTATTGCGACATCTTCAGCACCGAGGAAGAGTTTCGCGAAATGTTCGACCACAGCCTGTGGCAAGAGATGCGCGCGAAGTATGGGGCCGAGGGAGTCTTCCCGACGATTTACCAGAAGGTGAAGCCCGAGGTCGACCCGCTCCAGTTTCTCGAGGAGGAGAGGTCCTGGAGTGTCGGCTCTGAGCAGCCTCTGTATCTCGTCCACAGTGGCCGAGATTAGCCAGATTCGGACCTGAGGGACTTGGAGCTCCCGATAGTCCCTAGAATCGCTGAAGAATTACCTGTAGCCGCAGCTTCCAAGCGGACCCACTTTCAGGATGTAAGCGGTTCGCTGCTGAGCGACTGACGGACTCCACAGGGCCCGGCGCGTTGCGCGCTCCCCTCGGAGGAGCGGCTCGCTCGGAAGTCAACGGCAATCCGCATGCTGCGCCTACATGTCGCCGTACGCGTGCTGAAGGAGAGTGAGGCCCGCGAACACCGCGGTCTCGGCACGCAGGACCCTCCCGCCGAGCCGAAGTGGGACGGCCCCGCGCGTTTCGAGCATCGCGCGCTCTTCGTCGGCCCAGCCTCCCTCGGGGCCCACTGCAAATACGATGCGACGTCCTCCGCGGTCCGCGCCCAGGGCTGGGTCATCGAGCGCGCGCCGACTCCTTGCCCGATCGTCGAGGTAGACGCGAAGGTCAGCCTTGGTGAAGCAGTCATCCTCGACGATGGACGCGAGCTCGATGGCCTCGCGCACTTCGGGCAGGCTCGCACGTCGGCATTGCCGGGCGGCGCGCAGTGCCTGCTTCGGCCAGGCGTGCGCCTTCTGATGATCCAGGCCATCGCGCGGCACCGAGCGCTCCGAGAGCACCGGGACGATGCGCATCACACCGAGCTCGGTGGCCTTCTGGACCACGATGAGCATGCGCTGCCGGGCGAGCACGGCACAGAGCAGGGTGATGTCCGCGGGCGACTCGGTGGACCCCGCCATCCTTTCATAAACCAGGGCGTCGCCGCCGCTCTTCTTCATCGCCTTGAGCGAGGCGCGAAAGAAATCTCCGTCGCGGTCCACGATGGTGAAAGCCTCCTTTTCGTTGATCTCCCGTTGGCGAAGCGCCCGCACCTGAAACGCGTCGAGCGCGATTTGCTTTCCCTCCACGAGCTTGGCGGCATGGCGGAGAGGCGCGTTCAAGGAGGGCGATGTCATACGCAGAGCATAGGCTGCTTCGCGTTCCAGTCGACAATCGCAACCGGGCCTTGATCGAGCTCCCGGAAAGGAGCAAGGAAAAGCGGGCAGGGCCACCGAAAGGGCGCGCGAAATCATGAGCGAAGCATTCGCAAGCGATCCCATCGAGATCTACCTCTCGCTAGACCAAGCGAAAGACTCGGATGCGATGCGCGCGGCTGCGGCGAAGAAGCTGGCCGTGCCCGTCGACGAGCTCCCGGAGCTTCGCGTCCTTCGGCGCGCAATCGACGCACGCGGCAGGCACACCCGCTTTCACATTCTGCTGGGCGTCGGGCGCGAGCCCTCCAGTGACGACTGGGCGCTGCCTCATCCACGAGAAGTTCGTTCCCCCGCACGCGTGGTCATCGTGGGCTCAGGGCCGGCCGGCCTCTTCTGCGCCTACGAGTTGGCGCGTCACGGAGTGGCCAGCCGTATCGTCGAGCGCGGGAAACGGGTTCAACCCAGGCGCCGCGACATCGCGCTTCTCAATCGCGGGGGCCGGGTCGATTCGGACAGCAACTACTGCTTCGGCGAGGGCGGGGCCGGCACTTACAGCGACGGCAAGCTCTACACGCGCGCGCACAAGCGGGGCTCGGTGCGCGATGTGCTCGAAATCCTCGCGCTGCACGGGGCCCCTCCAGAGATCCTGCTCGACGCACGGCCACACATCGGAAGCAACCGGCTACCCAAAGTCGTGACGGCCTTGCGCGAACGGCTCGAAGCCGTCGGCGTGGAGTTCCATTTCGAGTCCAAGCTCGCGCGCATCCTCGTCGAGGGCCAAGGTGCGGAGCGCCGTGTTTGCGGTGTCGAGCTCGCCGATGGTCGCTCGTTCGAAGCGGACGCAGTCGTGCTGGCGACCGGGCACTCCGCGCGAGACGTGTTCCAGATGCTCGACGAGATGCAGGTCACCTTGGAGCCCAAGGGGTTTGCGCTCGGCGTTCGTGTCGAGCACCCGCAGGCCCTCATCAACCGAATTCAATATGGGGCCGATGCGGGCCACCCCGCGCTTCCAAGCGCCTACTATCGCCTCGCCGCAACCGTCGAGGACCGCGGTGTCTTCTCGTTCTGCATGTGCCCGGGCGGTTGGATCGTCCCCGCGACGACCGAGCCCGGCGCACAGGTCGTCAACGGCATGAGCCTGTCGAAGCGAGACTCGCCGTTCGCAAACTCCGGAATCGTAGTGGCGCTGGAGCCCGTCGATTGGCAAGCCCAGGGCTTCGACGGGCCTCTCGGGGGCGTGCGCTTCCAAGAGCAGATCGAACGCGCTGCCTGCGAAGCGGGCGGCGGCGACCTGCGCGCACCCGCCACGATGCTGACAGACTTCATCGCGGGGCGAGGCTCGAGCCGCGCTCCAAAGAGCAGCTACCGGCCGGGCCTGACCGCCACGGGCCTCGCTGAAGTGGTCGATTCTGCCGGCGTTCGCATCTCGGTACCATTGCGCGCTGGCCTCGAGCGCTTCGCCCGCCGGATGCCCGGATTTGTTGGTGAGGAGGCCGTCCTGGTGGGCGTCGAATCGCGAACGAGCTCCCCGGTGCGCGTCCCTCGCAACGAAGACACGCTGCAATCCCCCGACGTTCGCGGTCTCTATCCCTCAGGCGAAGGTGCCGGCTACGCAGGCGGCATCGTCAGCGCTGCGCTCGACGGCAAGCGCGTTGCCATGGCTTGGCTCGCGGCCTCTCGATCCCCAGATGGGCTAGTCAGCTAGAGGCTGACATGAACCTCGTGGCCCTCGTAGGCCGCGATGCCTTCGTCGACCTTGTGACCGAGCTCCCGCGCCAACACGAGCAATGCACGCGCCACCGCGAGCTCGTCGCCGATCATGGGCCGATCTGGGTCGTCGGGATTACGTTGGGCCCTTCCCGTTGCGACGAGCTCCTCGCCTTCGATCATGAGACGAGCCTTCGCGCTGGTCACCTGGCCTTCCTCGATGACATCCAGGCTCACTGTGAAGCGCTTTGCTGTGGTCATGGGACACCTCCTTGGGCGAGTGTCGAGCATAGAGAATTTGAACGTCCCGGTCCACCGGTTTGCGGCAGGCCAACAGAACGTAGGTCTACGGTGTCCATCCGCAGCCGCGTGCGAAGTAGTCGGGGTCCGCATCCTCGAGGGCTTGCCGCCAAGCGGGCCAGAAGTCTTTCGCGCGTCTGACGAAGTCGGCCACCTCCGGATCCTCGCTCGCAGCGCGCTGCATCGCTTCGGAATCGAGGTCGATGAGCCCGGTCTCGCTTCCGAGCCCAGGGACTTTGGTGGACAGCCGCTGCACGTCGGGCCCTTCGGCCCAGCGGTCGTTCGAATCGGGCATCGGCAGGAAGCCCGGCTGATCGGACCATGCCTCGATGAAGGTCATCTCACCCTGGTCGTTGAACACGAACTCTTCGTAGATAGGGCAGGCGCCCTCCTGGTACTCGAATGACACGTAACAGCGTGCGAAGGGTTGAACGGAGAACGCGCGGCAATCACGCGTCGGAACCGTCGAGGGAGTGAAACCCAAAGCGAGGTCCGTCGTCACGATCATGTTTTCGCTACCGTACCCTGTCAGCCAAAGCCAGGGTGGCAGCTCCCACCTTGCAACGAGCGGCGAGTAGTTGGGAACGCTGTCCCGGTCCGCGCTCGTGTCGAGCGTGTCGAAGTACTTGTGGGCTTGCTCCACGTAGTAGTCCGGCGGTTGCTGCGGCGTCAGTGCGGTCGCCAAGGCATCGGACGAACGCTCCGAGGGGGATTCCGAGCCACAGGCAACGGTCGCGACTGCAAGAGCACCCAGCGCTAGTGAAGCCAGCATTCGTCGTAGACTCATCAAGGGTCTCCTTGCTAGGCAACCTTTCCAAAATCAAGCCAGATCTTCAGCGTCGGCCGCAGCACGCTCTACCTAGTGGAAAATGGGCCGAAACTGGGGACTGGTCGAGCGGTGGGGGGCGGTACTAAGCTCTGCTTGAAACTGCATCACCGGGAGGAGATTCAGATGAAGCGCTGTCTCGTCATTCACCTCGGAGAGGAGAGCGAGAACTTCACCGCTGAGCTCGGCGACCGTCGCGCAGAGGTGCTCTGGCGTGGCTGTGGTCGCGACCTCGGCTGCGCGCGGGCCTTGGTCCGGGACCATGACGGCATGGTCGACGCCATCGCCCTCGACGGAATTCCGCTGAACCTGGAGCTCGGCGACGCACACCGTCGCTATCGGACCGGACGAGAGATTGCGGCTGTTGCGACCCGGACGCCGGTCGTCGACGGCGGAGGCGTGCGCCCTGGTCTCGAGCGCTGGAGCGTCGTGCTGGCCAACCGCGCCGAGCCGGGAATCTTCAGTCAGAAACGCGTGCTCATGGTTCCGGGCCTCAATCACGTCGGCCTCGCGCATGCCCTAGGCCGCTTGACGCCGCGGGTCGACTACTATGATCCGGAGATCTTTTTCGGCCTGCCAGACGTGCCCGGAGTCGGCAGCCCAGAAACCCTCGCGACCGCAGATGCGCCGACCCTCGAGTCACTCAAAGATGCGCCTCTCGACAAGATCTCACCGCCCCTAGGCGCGCTCACTCGCCACAGCACGACGCATTTTCGCTGGGCCGACGTCATCGCGGGCGACGCCACGCTCATTCGCCGATTTGCTCCAAACGACCTGCGCAAGAAGTCGGTCGTGGTGCCCTGCGCGACCGACGAGGACGTTGCCGACTTCCGCAAGCGTGGGGCCACCATCCTCGTCACACTGATGCCATCGCTCGAGGACGGCGTCGCCATCGCGCGTCACTCAGCGGCGGTGATTGAGGCGGTGCTGGTGGGGCTGCGTGACGACCCCCGCGCGGAGCTGACCGAGGACGTATACCTCAACCTCATGGCCGACATTTGTTGGAGTCCGGCCATCCGCTACCTGCAGGCGGAAGAGGAGGGCATCAACCGCTTCGCCTTCGTCATCCACCCCCTCGACATTCGCTTCGTGCACAAGCACCCGGACTTCAGGTGGACCAAGTATCTCCCTGACCGTATCGTCGAGGAGACGGCTGCATACCTCAAGCCGATGTACGTCGGACGCATTGCGGGTGGGCGCTCACCGACGACCGGCCAACGCATCGAAGGCTACCTCTTCGCCCTCGGCACCACCCCCCGTCAGATGATGCGCCGCAGCCCGCGCTTCACCTACAACCGCCTCAACCAAGCAGCGAAGATGGCCGAGCGTCACGGCTGTCGATTGATGGGTCTGGGGGCATTCACCAGCGTAGTCGGCGACGCGGGCGCGACGGTTGCACACGAAGCGTCGATCGCCATCACGAGCGGGAACAGCCTCACCGTCGCCGCCACGCTCGAGGCCGCCAAGCAGGCTGTGGTCAACATGGGCGCCACAACGCTCACGAAGGGCCGGGCCATGATCATCGGCGCGACCGGGTCGATCGGCGCGGTCTGCTCGCGACTCTTGGCTCAGGCGATTCACGACGTAGTGCTGGTGTCGATCGAGCCCGAGAAGCTCATCGACCTCAAACGCACGATGCAAAGAGAGACACCGGGTACCAAGGTGACCATCGCGCTCCGACCGGGCGAGCTTGCCGCCGACTGCGACCTGGTCGTCACCGCGACCTCCGCCTTCGGCCAGCGCATCCTCGACATCAGCACCTGCAAGCCAGGCGCCGTGATCTGCGACGTCGCTCGCCCGCCGGACATCGGCGAGAAGGAAGCCGCCTTGCGCCCCGATCTAGCGGTCATCGAGAGCGGCGAGGTGCTCATCCCGGGCGATGTCGACATCGGCTATGACATCGGATTGCCCAAGGGCACTGCGTACGCTTGCCTGGCCGAGACCGCCTTGCTCGCGATGGAGGGGCGCTTCGAGAGCTACACCCTGGGGCGCGAAATCGACATGGATCGAGTCAAAGAGATCTACCGGCTGTTCAAAAAGCACGAGTTCCAAATCGCCGGCCTGCGCTCGTTCGGCAAAGTGCTCAGCGAAGCGGACTTCGCCGAAAAGCGCCGGCTCGCGGCCGAGCTCACAGCCGACCCGGAACGGCTGGCCAGGACTCGAGCCGAGGTCAGCGCACGCATCGCAGAGATGCCGGTAGAGGCCAAGGGCGTCCGCAGCGGCAACGACACGATTAAGCGACTGGTCGATCTGGTCGAGCGCGTCCCGCCACTTTCGGGCGTCGTCCAGCGGCTTCGCGTCTTCCAAAGCGCCGACGACTATGATGGCCTGGAGGGGCCGCCGGGTCGCCCGTACCCAGACAGGTGAGCAGCGGGCAGCCAAGGTTAGCAAGCCGCTCCTAGTTGCCGAGCACCACCCGGCGGAAGCCGCCTGCCACGAGGCGAGTCTTCGCGCGCTCCCCCACATCGCCGAGGAGAATCACATCGTCCCCCTCGATTGTCGCGCCGCAGCCCAACTCTTTTTTGAGCCGCTTGGCCCAGGTCGTCCGATCCTCGGGTGAAGGCAAACCCAGGAGCCGAGTGACCGTCTTGCCCGCGCGACCTTTCTTCTCCCGCCGCAAGACGAGCTTCAGCGAGCCGGTAGGCTTGTCGGAGGTCGACTTCGCGTCGGGCCCAGACTTCAACTCCGGGTCTGGGAGATCCGAGGACGGAAGCGCGTCACGAAGCGAGGCCAGGCCAGAGAACGCCGAGTGAAAGGATCCGCTCCCGGGTGCTTCTGTCGCCGGTTCGCTCTTCTTCGTCTTCTTCCCCATCGCTCCCATTGTGGCCCGCCGGGGTCGAACGTACATCGCGAAGGCCAAGGATTCGTGCTCTCTACGAGGCCATCTGTCCCGCCGAGCCTACAGGCTTCAAGCGCGCCCGACCAGATGCGTTCACACCCAGAAGGTGAGTGCTCCTCTGGTTTGCGCAGCCGACGCGCGGCTCCCGCTGCTCATCCTTCTGCATGCTCGCTCACATCTTGCGCGCGAACTGGGGATGACGATCGCTTGAAGGTCTGTTCAGCCGCCCGCGCGAGTAAAAAATTACGTATGGACATGGCTGGCGAATCGGTGTCTTCTCTGATCCCCCCCATGATCGTTCCAGCGCATTTGTTCCAGCAGCTTCTCCCCACCAAACAGGTGCGGAAATGCGACAGCGCAACCACCGACCTTCGTGCCGAGCTCAGCAGGGCGCTCAAGACTGAGCGGTTCAAGCAGGCGCTCGAGCTCTATGAGCTGATCGAAAAGCGCAAGCCCGAAGAGCCGCGCTGGGCGCATCGCAAGGGCGACCTCTTGCGTCGAATGGGACGCAGTGTGGATGCGGTGGTCGCCTACGAGCGCGCTGTGCACCTCTATTCCGACAGGGGCTTCGATGCGCGTGCCGCCGCTACGGCGAGACTCCTATTGGCGATCGACCCGAGCAAGGGCGCGCTGCTCGAATGGGTGCACGCCCAAGCCGCGCGCAGGTCCGAGCGCCAGAACCGCAGCGCCTTCCAACTCAACTACTAGCGGCGGCCGCTTCGGCAAGAGTCTGGTAGGCTCCTCGCCTCGCCGAATTCAGGGAAGGGTCTTCCTGAGTGAAACCCCGGCGAACAGGAGATGATCCATGTCCGATGCGCCCTGCTTCATGATCGCCAATTTCGTCGTCCACGATGCCGACACCTACAGGAAGTACGAGAAGGGGTTCTTTCCAATCCTAAAGCGCCACGGCGGCGAGTTCTTCACCTACGACGACAAGAGCGAAACGCTCGAGGGCTCCTCACCCCGTCCCGGCCGCATCGTGATGTTCAAGTTCCCTTCGGAAGAGAACGCGCGCGCCTGGTGGGCCGACCCCGACTACCAGGCCCTGTCCGAGTACCGTCGCGCAGGCACCAGCATGGAGTTCCTCACGCTAGTGCATGGCTTGCCGCCACGAGAGTAGAATGGAGTAGCCGGCCGAAGGCACTGACTAGTGCATGCTCAGGTCGTCCGGGGCCGCATCGACGCCGCCCCATATGGCAGGCTACCGCACCATCATCTTCCGAACGCCAGGCTGCAAATCGACTGCTTGGCGGCCGTTTGCCCACGAGGCTGCCCCCCAAACTGCTACCCTCGCGTCAACGGGGATCGAAGACCATGCGCCCACACATCATCAAGGTCTCAGAACATTTCTGGAACATTCGCGGCTCGTTCAAGATTGGCGGCCTCATCGACATCGGTACGCAAGCCTCCCTGGTCCGGCGCGACAACGGCCGGTTTGTCTTTCTCGATTCCTATGTGCTCAGCGGCGAGGTCGAACGCGAGGTGCTCGAGCTGACCAACGGCGGCAAAGATGTCGAGGCCATCATCAACGTGCACCCGTTCCACACGGTCTACGCACGCAAGATGCACGAGCGCTTTGCGGACGCCCGCCTCTACGGCACCGCGCGTCACTTGTCCCGGTTCCCCGAGCTTCCCTGGGAAGCCCAGCGCAGCGAGGACCCCGAGCTGCACGCCAGGTTTGCGGACGACTTCGATTTCTCGGTGCCCCGCGGCGTCGATTTCATTTCGTCCAACGAGAACGTCCATTTCTCGTCGGTCCTCGTCCTGCATCGGGCCTCCAAGACGATTCATGTCGACGACACGCTCATGTACATCCGGTTGCCCAAGGCCGCGCGCTTGCTCGGACGCACCGATTCGATGAGCTTTCACCCAACGCTTGGCAAGGCACTCGAGAAACGACCCGGCGCCGCGCGCGATTTCCGGATCTGGGCCGAAGGGCTCGCCGAAGGCTGGCGCGAGGCTCGGAACCTCTGTGCAGCGCACACCGCTGCCCTGACCGCAGAGAAGAATAGAGGCGCCTCGATCCATGACCGCATCTTGGAGGCGCTCGACAAAACGAGCCGGACCCTCAAAGCGCACGAGCGGAAGCACCGTTGACCATCGACTCGGGTGAGCTTTCCGCTCGGCTATGATACAAATAGCCCTCGAACGAGATGGGAGGGTCGGATGCGGGCAGCTATCCTCGACAAGTACGGTTCGATCGAGAGCTTGCGGATCGGCGAAATCGACCCGCCTAAACTCACAGCGGACACGATTCTGGTTCGCGTCTGTGCGGCATCGATCAATCCAGCTGACCTCAAGGTCATCCGCGGCAAAGACGGCGGCGGGTTTCTCCATGCCAAGAACTTTCCTACGGCTATCGGGTTTGATTTCAGCGGCGTGGTCGAGCAACGGGGCGCGAACGCTCAGGGGCGCGGCATCGGCGACGAGGTCTTCGGACATCTCGCGTATTCGCCAACGACCAAGCAAGGGAGCTTTGCGGAGCTAGTCGCCGTAAAGCCCGACTCGGTGGGGATCAAACCCCCGAGCGTCAGCCATGAGCAAGCCGCGGCTGCCGCCACTGCGGGGTGCACCGCGCTTCAGGGTCTCCGCGACCGAGGGCGTTTGAAGTCCGGTCAGCGCGTTTTGGTGAACGGGGCCTCGGGTGGCGTCGGAAGCTACGCGGTCCAGATCGCCCAAGTGCTGGGCGCCGAAGTCGTGGGGACGGCAAGCGCGGCCAAGGCCGGCTTTGTGCGCAGCCTCGGGGTCGAGGAGGTCATCGACTACCGGCAGACCCCACTCTCGTCTTTGAGCCAAACGTTCGACTTGTTCTTCGACGCTGCCTCGATGTCCTCGTTTGGAGAGGCGGGGGCGCTGCTCAATCGGGGTGGGGGATACGTCACCCTGCTGCCGTCGGCCTCCGTCTTCGGCGCGATGCTGCTGAGCCTGTTCTCGAACAAGCGCTGCGGTTTCGTCACGGTGCAGTCCCGCGCCGCCGACCTCGAGCAGCTCGCTGCCTGGATGGTCGCGGGCAAGCTCAAGGCTTCGGTGGAAGAGACCTTCCCGCTGTCCGACATCAACA
>Ga0316201_10001000_pt1 | contig 18059 bp, 15 predicted proteins | sample CS6wburrow_MG_FD_204516 | JGI IMG/M metagenome (GOLD analysis project Ga0316201, IMG submission 204516) | Coastal sediment microbial communities from Delaware Bay, Delaware, United States - CS-6 worm burrow | ecosystem: Environmental > Aquatic > Marine > Coastal > Sediment | place: USA... | reverse complement strand
CTCGACGTCCTGTCTCGTAAGGTCCTGGTAGTCTATACCCCCCGCCCCAGCGCCCCTTCCGCCAGGAAGAAGCAACACCCATTTTAGAAGCGGGTCTGGTGTTTACCACTCTGAGAAAAACAGGAAAATGGGTTCTTCGCCGGCTTAGCCGACCATTTTTTCTGCAATATCATGGGTGCGAATGGTGCCTGCCTTGATGACCTTTGCATTGATGCCGCGTAAATTGAGTTGTTTGCCGGTGCCGGAATTGACAAATACCATGGCATCGAGCCCGAACCGCGCGACAAATTTCTTGCAGCCTGTATGCGGCGGTGGTGTTACTTCTATGATGGCTGAGCCAATCGCCAGTCTTGTTCCGGGCGGCAGGTTTTCGGGGCTCAGGTCCATGTCAATATAGAGCTGATCGCCCGCCAGCGCCCAGCGGTTCGGGTCCTGTGCGACCAGGGCTGTGACACGCGAATTCATGATGTTCAGTTGCATATCCGGGTCGGCTTGTCCATCGGCTGTTGAGCGATTGCCGCGTGTCAGCCAGTTGTCTCCGACGAGGCCGCTCGCAGGGTCCAGGGTGCCTTCTGCAATGACTTCCCTTTGCTCGGTCCCGGGCCGTATTACTATGAGATTCAACACACCTTTGTCCTTTGGTGATTGGCGGATATGATCCAGTCCGGCTTCGAGTTCCTGCTTTGTCAAATGTTTCATTCAACTTCTCTTGATGCTTTGTTGTCAGCGAGTTTATGAAGGCTTTTCCATGGTTTAAAAGTACACGATATGACTGCGAAGACCAACTGCGTTCCATGCCCGTTTTGTTATTTCATTGAAGCTTCTGGAGTCCGGCGTGAATAATGCATCTATAATCTCATGTCATTTCCGGCAGGCAAAACCAGTTAACATGAATATTAACCTCATCATTTCCGTCCTTCTGTTTTCTGCAACTGTGTTTGCCAGCGAACAACCCCGGGTGCTTTCCATGCAGGAGCGGGCCGCTACTATTGATCGCCTGCTGGAAGACAAGCTCAGGAATTCGCTGCCTCGACTGATGCGCAGGGAAGGGTTCGATATGTGGGTCGTCATGTCGCGTGAATACAACGAGGACCCGATAATCGAGACACTGTTGCCCGCGACCTGGCTGGCTGCGAGACGAAGAACGATACTGGTGATGCACGATCCGGGAGCGCCCGAAGACATAGAGACCCTTGCCGTGGCCCGCTATGACGTAGGTTCCGTTTTCAGGCGTGCCTGGGACCCCGCGCAGCAACCCGATCAGTGGAAACGCCTTGCCGAGATCATCACAGAACGCGACCCGCAACAGATCGGGGTTAATTTTTCTGATTACTGGGGTCTGGCTGATGGTGTTTCGGCCACTGATTTGCGCGAATTCAAAAAAAACCTGGAGCCCCGGTATCGTGAGCGTGTAGCGTCGGCTGAAAAACTGGGAATCGCCTGGCTGGAGACCCGGACATCACTGGAGATGGCGTTGTATCCCGATATCTGCCGTATCGCTCACGATATAATCGCCGAGGGGTTCTCTTCGGCCGTGATTGAACCCGGGATCACCACCACCGATGACGTGGTCTGGTGGTACAGGGAAAGAATACGAGAGTTGAAGATGACCACCTGGTTTCATCCAACCGTCTCGGTGCAAAGGCGGGATCCGGAAAGCTTTGACCACCTTCGGAGTTTCTCTTCGCGGCCGCAAAAAAATGTCATTCAACCGGGGGACCTGTTGCACGTTGATTTTGGTATCACCTATCTGAGGCTCAATACCGACACGCAGCAGCACGCATACGTGCTCAAGCCCGGCGAAACCGAAGCGCCGGTGTTTCTCCGCCAGGCGTTGGAAAGAGCCAATCGCCTGCAGGATATATTGACGTCCAATTTTGAGGCGGGCAAAACCGGTAACGCGGTGTTGAAGGAATCCAGGGAGCAGGCCATTGCCGAAGGAATCAAACCAGCTATTTACACGCACCCCATCGGTTATCACGGTCATGGCGCAGGTGCGGCAATAGGCAGGTGGGATGCGCAAGAGGGTCTGCCGTTTACCGGTGACTATCCGCTGAACCTGAAGACCGCCTGGTCAATCGAGTTGAATGCTGCCACTTATGTAGAAGAGTGGGATAAGGAAATCCGCATCATGCTGGAGGAAAACGCCTACTTCGATCAGAGCGGGGTTCGTTATATCGACGGGCGCCAGACTGAATTTATATTAATTGAATCCCGGAGCGAGCCTAACGATGAGAAACAATAATGGAGTGATCACCCCGGTTCACGCTATACGGGGGCCTGGAGTGTGGTCAGCTATGGCGGGGCAGGTCGTTACCGTGCGTGGCGTGGTAACGGGTGTGAGCCGGCATGGTTTTTTTATTCAGAATGAACGGCCAGGCCCGAACCCGAATATTTCGGATGCACTATTTGTCTTTAGTCCAAAATGGCCGGCGCCGGCCCACGCGCTTCTCGAAGTCAGTGGCCAGGTAGTCGATTTTGTCAAGGAGGAAAACGGCAAACCCGTCACACAAATCAAGCTCGAAAATGTGCGGGTTATCAGAAAAAAGGGCCCCCGGATCAAACCATTTGAGTTGACGGCTGACAATGTTCCGGCTGACCCGGCTGAATTGGCGGTATTTTTGTGCGGCCTGGAGGGCATGCTGGTGTCTGTCGCGGCAGGCCAGACCTTTATCGCGCCGAGTAATCCTTTTGGAGATTACGTACTGATTCTCGATGCTGAAAAACCTGCCGAGGGGGTGGTCAGGACGAAGCAGGGCGGAGTGCTTGTGGACCAGCAAAACCCCTTGCGCTGGTATCCCGGGTTCCGAATCACTGACTACTCCGAGGCTCCGCGTGTAAATGTGGGGTCAAAATTGCTGACGCCGTTGACCGGCCCGCTCAATTATCGGGTGGAGGCCTACCAGGTCAAAGTGGCGCATCCGATCAGGGTTGAATTGCTGGATTTCGAGCTAAGCGCAAGCCACTTAAAACCTGAGCCCGGCTACCTGACCATCATGACCCTGAACGGCTTCAACCTGGATATGCATGTTGAATCTCCCGAACGTGTAAAAAACCCCGGGCAGGACGTTGATGATGACTGGGGAGACGGCCGTTTCCACACGCTGGCCAACGCGGTTGTAAACCAGGCGAATGTACCGGATATCGTCGCCCTGCAGGAAATTCAGGACAATGACGGTGCGGAGATGAGCATGGTGGTGGACGCGAGTTCCACCTACCAGGGCCTTGTAAAAACCATCGGGCAGCTTTGCGGTGTTGAATATCACTGGGTGGATATCCCGCCCGGGGTGGGAACCGACGGCGGCCAGCCCGGCGGCAGTATACGCAACGGTTATTTGTACAACCCGGAGCGTGTCGAACGTGTCAGCGGTACGACACGTCTTGTCGGTGCCGACGATGAGGCCTTTGAAGCATCGAGAAAACCGCTCATCGTACATTTTCGGGAAAAGCTGACAGGGCACGAATTGGTCTGTATCAATGTACACCTGGCCTCAAAACGTCATCAGCACAGTATCTTTGCACCCGATAAACCGGGTTTTGATGCCAGGCTGCCGGTGCGTGTAAAGCAAGCTTTGCTCATAGAAGAGCACATGGCGGCCATGCGGGAGAAGGGCCTGGATTATTACGTAACCGGTGATTTCAATGATACCGAGGAAAGCGAAACACTGGCCGCAATCGTCGGCGAGGAGAGTTTCAACCTGGTTAATCTACTGGCGCCGGAGCAGCGATACGACTACAACCACCGGGGTAAACTACAGGTGTTGATGCACGGTATCGTGCCAAGAAAACTCGCCGACAATCATGCTGAGTACGACATTATTCACGGTAATGAACTGTTGGGTGTGCAGCCCGGAGGGTCGAGTGACAAACCCAGCGATCACGCTTATGTACTGGCCAAAATCCGGATGAAAGGGACTGCGTTCTGAGCCGCTTATCCGGTGAATGAAACTGCCAGTCGTGGTAAAATTGACCGGATAGATCAACCCCCAATCCAAACCAAATAAGAAGAGCACAGCAATGAAAAAGAATGTGATCATAATTGGTGCCGCGGGCAGGGATTTTCATAATTTCAACACCTGTTTCCGCGATAATGACGGCTTCAATGTCGTTGCCTTCACCGCTGCCCAGATTCCCGATATCGACGGTAGAAAATACCCCGCCGAACTGGCGGGTAAACTGTACCCCGATGGCATACCCATATATGCAGAAGAAGACCTGACACGCCTGATAGAACAGGAGAAGGTAGACGATTGTGTATTCTCTTACAGCGATGTGACCTACCAGAAGGTGATGGCCATGAGTGCGCTGGTCAACGCTGCCGGAGCTAATTTTGTACTGCTCGGCCCTGCTGCAACGATGGTCAGGTCGAGAAAACCGGTCATAGCTGTGGGTGCTGTGCGTACCGGTTGCGGCAAGAGTCAGACTTCAAGGAGAATTATCAAACACCTGATGGGCAAGGGGCTCAAAGTGGTGGCCATCCGGCATCCCATGCCATACGGTAATCTCGTCCGGCAGAGGGTGCAGCGTTTTGCCACCGTTGCTGACCTGGCCAAACATGACTGCACCATCGAGGAGATGGAAGAGTACGAACCCCACGTCGTGCGCGGTAACGTGATATATGCGGGTGTTGATTACGAGGCCATTCTCAGGGCTGCCGAGAATGATCCTGATGGCTGTGATGTCGTTGTATGGGATGGTGGCAATAACGATTTCCCATTCTACAAACCCGATCTCAATATCACCGTGGTGGATCCGCATCGCGCGGGACACGAATTGAGTTACTACCCTGGCGAGGTGACCCTGAGGCTCGCAGACGTGGTGATCATCAACAAGATGGATACCTCGGCACCCGCAGATATTCAAATGGTCAGGGACAATATCCGCAAAGTCAATCCCGAAGCGGTGGTTATCGATGCGGCTTCACCTATCCGGGTAGATGACCCGTCCGTGATCAAGGGCAAAAAGGTCCTCGTGATCGAAGACGGGCCGACCCTGACCCATGGCCAGATGACCATTGGTGCAGGCACCGTCGCCGCGCAAAAATTTGGTGCGCTCGAGTGCGTGGATCCGCGGCCTTTCATCGTCGGCAAACTCGAGGAAACATTTGCGACCTATCCGGGAATCGGCCATTTGTTACCGGCCATGGGTTACGGCGAACAACAGACAAGGGACCTCGAAGCAACGATCAATAATACGGAATGTGATTCGGTTGTCATTGGTACACCCATCAACCTGAACCGGGTGGTTAAAATTGATAAACCGAACACCCGTGTCTACTACGATCTGCAGGAGATTGGATTCCCTGACCTTGCGAGCGTGCTGGATGATTTTGTAAGCGGCATCAAGCCTGCATGAGTAAGGTTAACAGTACACTAGTCGCCCATTAAATGAACCGCCACCCGGCGCGTGTGCCGATGGTGGCGGTGCTCGAAAAGGTAGATTCCCTGCCATGTACCAAGGGCAGGAGCACCATTTAGAAGTGGAATCGTCAACTGCACTTGTGTCAGCGCTGTCTTGATATGAGCAGGCATGTCGTCGGGGCCCTCGGCGCTGTGCCGGTATGAACCGTTTTGTGGTGCAATGCGGTTGAAAAAATCCTGCAAGTCATGGCGAACATCAGGATCGGCGTTTTCCTGAATGGTCAACGATGCCGATGTATGCCGGATAAAAAGCGTCAGCAGGCCTTCCTGCATCCCCTGTTTACGGCACCATTCGACGACGGACCCGGTGATCTCATACAGACCCGGCCCATTGGTTTCGGTGCTCAGTGTGTGCGTTACCTGCCGCATCCGCCTAGAATATCAAATCAGTGGCCAAAATACCGAAAGCGGCGTATTGATGACAAACCGAAAACCACCACGACTGGTACCGACCGAAAACCTGGCATCCTGGTTTCAGACCAGGAGGATCCCATTTACAAGGGTCGAGCCACTCGCCCTGGGTTTTGGAGAGGACAACGTCCAGTATCGTTTGTACCCCTATCCGGCGCCGGCCGATGATGAAACCATGGGTGTGTTCTGTGAATGGCACACCGAGGACTATTTTGACGTGGACAGCGGTCCCCACGTAGCCATCGGTATGCGCGGCCCGGTCAAAGAGGACCCGCACCGCGGACGCGGCCTGGCGATCGGTATACTCGCCAACCGGGCGTTCGACCCGGCCGATCCGGACAGCCCCGTACCGTTGTTCAGGGGTTGCCCGGACCCACCGGGAGGACCTTCCTTTTTCATCGAGGACTTTACCGTGTGCGACGGGCGCGCCCCTGTGCGTGACTGGCAACTCAGCGCCGGACAGGATTTACCCGAACTGCGGGGCAACTGTATTTACCGGATTGATATCCACGTGTCACGCGACCTTGTCTGGGCCGGGATATGGCAGGTCAAGATTAACCGCACAGGTATTGCTGAGGCTGCCCGTGCTTACCATTTTCTGGGTCAGGCCACCGGTCCGGACTCTGAATTTTCGCCGGGTTTCAACCACGCTGGTAAAGGTTGTGAGAATGTGTCGGACCGCGGTCGGGGTAATGTCTTCATTGGCACCGGCTTCTCCGATCCGCATACCCGCTCACGGGTTGAGAACATATATTTTGCACACTGGAAAAACCAGGCATGAAGCACTGACGTGTAGGTCGTTGAAAAGTCATTCAAGCGGGTAACCGGTTAATTCCATATAACCCTTGCCGCGGTTTCCCGGCCCTCTCCCGTTGATTGTGACCGTGCCCTCCCAGTACGGAAAGTCCACGTCCATCCATTGGTCCTGCGTGGTGGCCTCTATATCAAACTGGCGGTTGATTTGTGGCAGGGATACGCGCCAGTGCAGTGGCAGTTGCCGGCCGGCAACACGGCTTTTCTTGACCGCAACCAGCTGTATCTGGCCGGGGTTGAGTGGGGTGACCGTGCCATCGGGCGTCATCAGCTTGCCCTGCAGAAAGTTTCCGCTATCACCCTGTCCTGGTTGCCGGCGAACCTGGAACAGCATCAGTTTTTCGCCACTTTCAAGATGCAGCGAAAACCAGTCCCAACCAACCTGTTCGCGCTGCAGGAACTGGCTGCTCCATTCACGGTCCAGCCAGGCGTCGCCGTTGACCGGTATTGCCTCACCGGCAATGGTCAGCTGACCACTTGCCTTCAGAAACGGCTGGCTGTAATAGTAGGAACCACCACCATCGGCATGCTTGGCTGAAAAACCCGCATCACCCTGCAAAACCAGTGGCGCCGTGGCGCGTAGCTGCAGGTGCATGGCATTGTCAGCCTGCCGCGCCTTGACCTCCAATGGTAACCATTCCCTGCCGGTGCTGCGTAATTCCCAGTCATCCAGCCAGGCGGCGAATGGCTCCGCCGTGACACCGGCACGGCTTGCCTTTTCAGTGTTACCTCCACGCGCGTAGCGTTGAAACGAGACATGGTCATTGGGTGTTGTCATGGCCATATGTGCCATGAATACCTGGTTATTTTCCGAACTATCGCTGGCTGCGGACAGGTCCGGCGCCTGCACGGCGATGCGGAACAATGTCCACTGTGCGCCGTAACTTTCACCCGCTTCGTCAAACAGGTTGGCCGTCAGGTACCACCACTCGATACGGTAATCGGGGTGAGCCCCATGGTCGCGCGGAAACACCAGCGGTTTACCCGGTTGTGCCTGTGCATAGTTGTCCGCACTCTGGGCGAGCACGGCAAGCCCCGAATCCTGATCACCTGTTTCAGCCGGACCGCAACCAATGCATAACAACAGCAGTGCGCTTAGCAGCGGCGTAAGAAGGATACCGGCCCTCATACGTTTTGCTCGCGTAACAGGGTGGCGGGTGAGGTAAACAACAGTCTCAAGGACGGCAGTATCACCGCCAGTACCAGGCTGGTTGCAGCCAGCACGGCAAGGACCAGGTAATGCTGCCATTCGAGCTGCAAAGGAAAGCTCCAGCCAAAAGCAGCCGGTGTGACAACCATACCGAGATAGCCCGCGAGCAGCGTACCCAAGGGCCAAACCAGCACCATGCACAGCAAGCCAAGCATGCCCCATTGGGCAAGTAAGAGCGAGCCGCGTTCACGCCGGCTCAACCCCAGGCTGGCCAGCAATGCCTGTTGGCCCACGCGGTGATGGTGAATTGCACTGATGGCGCAAAATATACCGATTGCCGCCACCAGCAGGGTCAGGGTATTGAGTGCCTGGGTGACGATGAAAGTGCGGTCAAAAACAGCAAGACCTACCTGCCGGAGTTCGTTCTGGTCAATGATTTCATCGTCCTCCATTTGGAAGTTCTCAGTGATGGCAAAGCGAATGCGGCCCCAGTCAGAGTCTCGCGGGCCATAAACCGCGAGACCGGTCGCAGAAAGGTCCGGCCAGCAATTCGTGAACAGTTGCCGGTTCACCATCCATTGTGATTTTGGATTGCCATAGTCACGGTAAACACCCAGCACCGGTATTTCGGTGTGTCCCTGGCATAACTGCACATGGCCCCCGGGCTGCCAGCCATCAATACGCCAGGCACGCTCGCTGATATACACCCCATTGCCTTCATGAAATGTTGCATGGGCGTCCTCGACACCCTGCATCAATCTGACACTGTCACGAAAGCGGTCGCCTTCCTGCAGGCTGACCACTTCGACAGCGACAGGTGTATTGTTTGGGCCCGGTCGTGTGATGACGGTGCCGAAACGTTCGGTGACCGTTAATTCAGGCATTGTGTCCGCCAACCAGGTCTCGAGGTCCGGGCCCCTGTTTTCGCCACGAAGATACAGATCAGCAACGAGTCTTTGACCCAGCCAATCGTCGGTTGCCTGACGGAAACTGCCGATCATCGTATTTAGACCGCTGTTGGCGACCAGTGCCAGCGTCATCGCCATAAGCGCCACCGAAGCCGGTCCCAGTAACCAACGGCTATCTGCCAGGAGCCAAGAGAAACGGGCGTTCCGGGCAGGCACCAGGTTGTCCATAAACCCGATCAGCAGGCGCAGAACCAGTGGCAATAATAGCGCTGAGCCGAGCAGCAAGGCAGCCATTCCTGTGAGTGCCAGCCACAGGTGCGTCGTGATAAAGCCTGTGACTAGCGCTGCGGCGAGAAGCAGTAAACCCACCAGTGCCATCAGGCGATCGCGACGAATGACCGCATGCAACTGCCAACCGGCCTGTTTTCTCTCCAGAATGGGTGCGTTGAGAGATTCACGCAGTGGGAATATGACGCATAGCCCGGCCGCCAGTAATGTCATCACGACAGGCAGCCAGATGCCGGCGGGCACCAGGCCATCAGGATAGCTGATATAGACACCGTATAACTGTGCCAGTGTCCGGCCGACACCGGGTAACAGCCAGGCTGCCATCTGCGCTCCCAGCCATGTGCCAATCAGTGTGCCCACGAACAGGAAAAGCGCCAGTTCCAGTACCAGCGAGCGCGCAAGTTCGCCTTTCATGACACCGGCCAGGCGCAGTTTCCTGATCAGGTCGCGACGGTCGGTGTAACTGAACGCGAGCGCGTTGTAGATCAGAAAGATACCGACAACAAAGGCCAGCAGACCCATTGCTGCAAGATTCAGATGAAAGCTTTGTGTCAACTCAGCAGGATCGGGCGCCTCGCTGTTGCCGGCATATTCAAGGTGGTCCGGCAGGGCGCGTAACAACTCTGCCACGCGCTCAGCGGAAGCCGGAAACACCAGTATCGATGAAAGTCCGTCGTCGTTTCCACTCAGCGATTGCAGCGCTTCGATATCAATCAACAGGCGGTGACCCAGTTGCTGGTTGGAGACTGCTACCAGCGGCGGAAGTAGCTCACCCGATGACAGCCTGATTTGACTGTTCTCATTGGCGGAGAGTTGTTCCAGCCTGGCCGGTGCGGCCCACAACTGATAGGGTGGAAAAGCAAAACCCATCGAATTACCTTCTGCCGATGTGGCACGATCATTAAAATCCAATGAGCGGGCCGTGCGGGGCATCGCAAAAACATCTATTCCCAGCAGTTCCAGCGGCTCACCGTTTTCGGCTCGTATTACCTGTCTCAACAGCGGCGCCAGCATGTCAAAGCCCAGTCGGCGCAACTTGACATAGTCGCTCTCATCTATGCTTCGCGTACCGTCTCTCTGGCGTATTTGGCCTGCCGGGGAAGCGCTTAAGTACTGTTCACCCTGCGCATAACTCGAGCGCGCCTGGGCATTGATCAACAGGGTGCCGGCCAATAAAATATTTGCGACGATGATCCCCGTGAGCAGAAAAATTGCCTGCACCGGATGCCGGCGGTAATGCATTAGAAGGATACCGTTGAGATTCACGCTGATTCAACCGTACCGGGCTCAGGCCAACTCATGTAAATGACCTTCTTCAAGCAGCAATTGCCTGTCCGCATAAGACGCCATTTCACGGTTGTGGGTAACCAGTAGAAGGCTGCAGGCAGACTCGGCCACCAGCTTGACCATCAGGTCCATGACCTGGCGACTGAGTGTGTCGTGCAGGTTACCGGTCGGTTCGTCGGCGAAAAGAACCCTTGGCCGGTGTGCCAGTGCCCTTGCGATCGCAACACGTTGCTGCTGGCCGCTGGAGAGCACTTCCACCGGTCTGTTCATCAATGGGGCAAGTCCGAGCACCGCGGAGATCTCTTCTATCCATGGATCGTCCGGCGGTAAGCGGTTTAGCCGTCGCTGGAACAAAAGGTTGTCGCTGACATCAAGACCCGGAAGCAGATTGAATTGCTGGAAAACAAAACCGAGGTGTTGCCGTCTGAGCAGTGCAAGTTCTCTTTCACTTTGCGACGCCAGCGAGCGGCCCAGGATAAGGACCTCTCCGGAGTCGGGGCTTTCCAGTCCGGCCGCAATTTGCAGCAGGGTGCTTTTACCATTGCCACTGGCGCCGAGTAACGCGAGACTCTCGCCCGGCCCAAGGTGTAAATCGACACCCCTGAGCACCTGCAGTTCACTCTCGCCATCGTGAAATGACTTGGTGATGGACTTGAGATTGAGCATATGAACCCTTCCCTGAAAACCTTCAGGATATCATCACCGGCGCGTCGATGACGCATGTAGCCGGGATAATAGGAATCATCGCAGTGATGGGCAGTTCGAGTGACGGGGCAATCGTACGAACTCAGCCAGAGGATATATAATATCCGCTCTTCAATACAGGCTGAATAATGGACTGGACAATACTCTGGTGGATTCTCGCGGCATTGATCGTCGTAGGCGGTCTGGTTGGCACCGTGGTACCCGCCTTGCCCGGCATCCCGATGATGTTCGCGGGCTTGTTGCTGGCTGCCTGGATCACCGGTTTCGAACCGGTCGGCTGGGGTACGCTCAGTGTGTTGGCCGTGCTCACCGTGCTCTCACTAATCATCGATTTCATGGCCGCAGCTTATGGCGCAAAGGGGCAGGGGGCCAGTCCGCGGGCGTTTTGGGGGGCCACGCTGGGAGCCCTTGTTGGTATGTTTTTCGGTTTGCCCGGTATTGTTCTCGGGCCCTTTATCGGTGCCGTGGCGGCAGAACTGGCGTCCGGAACAGGTGCGCGACAGGCGGGCCGTTCGGGTTACGGGGTATGGATAGGTCTTGTTTTGGGCACTGCTGCCAAGCTGGCGATCGCGTTCCTGATGCTCGGTATATTCCTGACAAGGTATATCTTCAGCTAAAAACGGTGTGGCCCGTTTACCCACGGGTTTCCAGGGCAGAGTTTCCTGCTGGTATTCGGTGTCAGTGATTGTTCCCTGCCGTTCCGTTCAGTCGTCCGCGTCATCCACTTCCAGTTGACCGGTCATGCGCCGCCAGACATGCGACCACGAAAGCCCCAGTGCAAGCAGCACTGATACACACGCCAGCACGACCCAGGAGACTGCCGTGACCGAGTCAAACCCGAGCCAACCGAGATCGACCAGGAACCATACCAGCGCAGCCAGCACAGCTATGCTGAGGAGCAGTCCCAAATCACCCAGCGAACGCCGTGTAGCGACAATGAAGATCGACCAACCGGCGATAAGCAAAGCGCCGGCAAGAAAATGGACCGGTCCGGGTCCGCTTTCGCTGATGGCACTCTTGACCCAGTGAACGTAGGACCAGCCCGAGGGGTTATAGGTCGCAAGAACAAGTGCGATGGCCGCCAGCCAGCGCAACAGGAAGTCTGTCAGTCCAAAGCTGTCCTTACCGGGTTTAGCATTAGCCATAAGTCCGTCCACTCCTTTTCTTATCGTTCGAACCCTTGAATTGAATCAACCACGGACCGCGCATGGTCGTGCTACGCGACAGTAAAGTCCGTTATTTGTGCGTGAAGATTTTAAGCCGTGGTGAAGGACAAAGTCTAACACCGCGCATCATTAATGAGCATTCGCTAAGTTCAGCCATGATGAGTAGAATGGCCAGCCAGTGTGTTTCTACCATGACCAGCATGTGTGATTGTTGGATATTGCCCGACGTCAGAAAAGGATTGGATTTGATGAGATTACCGGTGATCGCAGGCTTCGGGGGTATTAATCCCGCAGGGCGGCTATCTTTTCACCACGGCTACAAACGCCTGGTGATCGATGCCATGAAACAGGCGGAGCAGGACAGCACATTTCGCAGTCTCGCCGGCCTGATGGGCGTGGAAAGCCCCGATGACCCGCAAGCCCGCGCCTACATCAGGAATAATACCCTGATCCGGCGTATTGATAGTTTTGACCCTGAACAGGTTTTTGTTCAGAGCGCTGCACGGCTTCATTCCGCCAGCGAAGGTAAACCGCTGACATTTGTACTGAACAAGCGCCAGTTACCTGCGCATATTCCACTGGGTTGGCGACTGGATCAGATCGATGACAGTATGGTCAAGGTGTCGGTGACCGGTCAGGTGGACGCCCTGTTTCCGGACTTTCGTGTTTCGAGGGTCAGCAGCGCCGGCCAGTTACCCAAGGGTTTCAAGCCGGGAGAACTTTACCAATCCCGAAATCATCCGCGGGGTTTGCAGCTGGCGGTGTACGGTGCATCGGATGCCTTGCGCTCTACCGGTATTTCCATCGAGCGGCTTAAAAAGATGGTGCCGCCCGACCAGATCGCAGTTTATTCCTCCAGCGCCATGGGCCAATTGGACCGCGAAGGTTACGGGGCATTGTTCCAGAACCCGATGTGTGGGAAACGACCCTCATCAAAAAATGTACCACTGGGTCTTTGCGAGATGCCCGGCGATTTTGTCAACGCCTATGTGTTCGGCTCGGTCGGTGGTACCGGCGGCATGATCGGCGCATGTGCAACCTACCTTTACAATGTCCGTCACGGGGTCGAGGAGATCAAGAGTGGCCGCAAGCGGCTGATCATTGTCGGCAATTCCGAGGCGCCGATCGTTCCGGAGGTGATAGAGGGCTACCGCACCATGGGCGCGCTGGCTGAGGATGAACAGTTGATGGCGCTCGACAACAGTCACGTCGCGGACCACCGGCGCGCCTGCCGTCCTTTTTCCAGTAATACCGGTTTTACGGTGGCCGAATCCGCGGTCTACACGGTTATCATGGATGACGAACTGGCGCTTGAGCTGGGCGCACGTATTCTCGGTTCAGTGGGCGGTGTCTATGTCAACGCCGACGGTTACAAAAAGTCCATTCCCGGTCCGGGAATCGGAAATTACCTGACCATGGGTAAGGCGATGGCTATTGCACGCGCCATACTTGGGGAGGAAGGTCTGCGCGAACGCACGCAGATGTTTGCTCACGGTACCGGCACGCAGCAAAACCGCGTAACCGAATCACATGTTCTCAACGAGATGGCAAAGGTGTTTGGTATAGAAAACTGGCCGGTCAGCGCGATCAAGGCTTATGTGGGTCATTCACTGGGTCCGGCGGGCGGTGATCAACTGGCAGCCATACTGGGCACCTGGGAACATGGCTGGATGCCCGGAATTACGACCGTGGATCACATCGCCGACGATGTTCACGATTCAAACCTTAATTTATCCCTGACACATCTGCAGATTGATCCGGGGCAACTCGAAGGCGCATTCATCAATTCGAAAGGTTTTGGCGGCAACAATGCGACGGGTTTCTTCATGTCTCCCGGGTATACCGAGAGAATGCTGACCCGGCGCTGGGGCGTGAAAAAGATGAAGGCCTGGCGGCGGGGTAACGAAGCTGTAACGACCTCTGCCGCCGACTACGATGACCGGGCCGAGAGCGGTGACTTCCCTCCAATATATCAGCTGGGTGAGAGCGTCCTTGAAAGTGAAGATCTCGAAATAAGCGCAAGTGAAATTCGCATACCCGGATTTGGGCGAAGTGTCGATCTCAATCTTGCCAACCCCTACGAGGACATGACCGGAAAATAACCCGGAAAACGGTATTGAATACCCAAGACGAGATAAAAACATTAAAATAGGAGGGGAAGGATATTTATAGCGGGAGGTCGAAATGAAATCATTCCTGTTAATGACAAGCAATGGCCCTCTGATGATCCTTACTTCACACGGATCCATCGAGAATTCAATTTTGCTGGAAAAACTGATGGCAAAGGGAATTGATAAATTCATTGCCTACGAGGTTCCTGTCGACCTGGCAAAGGAACGGTACGGTTGGCATTTCAACGTGGTCGCCAATGACCTGCATGAGACCGACGATTTGCGGATACTTGACTACAATGGCGACCGGGCTTTCAGGCTGTTCAGTTTCAGCGAACTCGGCAACGCCCATGTTCATGAACCTGCCCGGGAGGGAGAAGCGGCCGCCTGAAAAGCCGTTACAACGGTTTTTCCAGCCGTTTTCTGTATTTCCTGTCGCGTTCAACTTGCTTGATCAGTGTGCGGGCTTTCGACAACTGGAAATCACCATTGAAGGGTACGAGGCAGGAGTCGTTTACGGCTTCGAACATGGCCTGGTTCTCCTGTTTGTTTTTTTAAATACTGAAGCCAGTGCGCCGGGATCGCCATCTATTATCTCCGGGGCATCGAGCCGGAGTATGGATAACATCAAGGGGTAGATATCGATATTTCTTACCGGTCCCAGTTTCAGACCGGGTGTGATATTTGGTCCGCAGGCGATAAAGAAACCATGCATGTCCGGATCTTCGGGCGCCCAGCCGTGGTCGCCGGCATTTATTTTACCGACCTTTTCCAGTGTGGAAAGCACCGCGTGTCCGGCGTCCGGCGTCAGTATGACATCCGGGAATCGCGGGTTGTCTTTGACATGCCATGACGCGGGCGTGTCCCGGGGCAGATAGGCCCGTCCGTGTTTCCAGCTCTCATTGACTGCGGAGACAATGCCGGCAGCCCGCCGGGGGTCGTCCCCTTCCAGGTGCAGGAAAAGATATGATCCGCCCTCGATGATTTTGGCGCCGGCAAGATCCACGTGATCTGCCAGAATATAGGGTTCTTGGGGTTCGACGTAAGAACCCTGGCCGTGATCGGAAACAAGCAGGATATTTACCTGGTCTGCAAACGGCAGTTTGCCGAGTCCATCGAGCAGTCGCCCGATATTGGCATCAACGCGGCTGATGGCCTCAATGTTTTCCGCTGAATCCGGTCCATACCAGTGTGAATGGTCATCGACATCTTCAAAATAAAGCGTGTAAACATGCGGCCGGCTTTCTTCTGGTTCCGCAAGCCAGGCGAGCACCTGGTCGACACGTTTCCGGCCGCTGATTTTTTTGTCATAGCTGTACCAGTGTGTGGGAGAGACACCTTTTACGGGCGCCTCGGTGCCAACAAAGAAAAACGCCGCCGAAACCATTCCCTGGGTTTCTGCCGTGACCCATATCGGTTCACCGGCGTAGAACCGGTAATCTTCGACCGACTCACGATTGCTAAGGGAATACCAGGTGTTCATTGACGGTTCAGGGAACTTATTGCCCACCAGGCCGTGTTGGTTTGGGTACAGGCCGGTCGCGATCGAATAATGGTTCGGAAAGGTCAGGGTCGGAAATACCGGTAGTAAACGTTCCGCCTTGAGCCCGGCATTGGCGATACGCTGCATATTGGGCACAGGGTAACGATCCATGTAATCCCAGCGAAAACCGTCGATGGATACCAGGATCAGATAGGGTTTTGTTTGCTGATGCCCGGTATTGATGCCACCGCTGCCCTGCGCATGATTTTCAATTGCCTGTGAAGGCGCACTCCAGGTGCTCAACAAAGCGGTAATCATCAGCGTGGTAAAGGTTTGTCTCATGACAGGACCGCTGGGTTTTCTGAAGAACCTGATGATCATATCAGTCGGCAGACCGCGAGGAACTATCACTCATTTCAACTGGGTCCACAAGTGCGTATAGGCCAGTGCGAGCCGATAGGCCAGCTGGTCATTGGTGGTGGAGCCGCCATGACCGCCTTCCATGTTCTCGTAATACCAGACCTCCTGGCCCAGTTCCTCCATACGCGCCGCCATTTTCCTGGCATGACCCGGGTGCACACGGTCGTCGCGGGTCGAGGTATAAAAGAATACCGCCGGGTATTCCACCTCACTGGCAAGGTTCTGATAGGGTGAATATGACTTGATGTATTCCCATTGTTCGGGAATGTCGGGGTCACCGAATTCCGCCATCCAGCTGGCCCCGGCCAGAAGCTTGTGATAGCGCTTCATGTCCAGCAAGGGCACACCGCAAATTACGGCACCGTATAGCTCAGGGTGACGGGTCATGGTCGCACCGACCAGCAGTCCGCCGTTGGAACGCCCTTCGATACCCAGGTTCCCGGGGGAGGTGATTTTACGATTGACGAGATCACGGGCGACCGCTTCGAAATCTTCAAATGAAAGGTAGCGGTTTTCCTTCAGGGCGGCAGCATGCCATGCGGGGCCAAACTCTCCACCGCCACGTATATTGGCCAGTACGAAAACCCCGCCACGCTCCAGCCACAGTTTGCCGTAGGCGCCGTAGAGTTCCTCATAGGAACCGGAATAAGATGGTGTCAATGAATTACGAAAGCCGCCATAGGAAAAAATATGGGTCGGATTTTTACCGTCCCGCTCCGCATCTTTGGCGATGACCACGAAATAGGGCACCTTGGTGCCATCCGCCGATGTTGCGAAATATTGTTCTGTCTGAAAACGGTCACCGTCAAAGCTCGGCGGCTGGCTCTTGATCTTCTGCGGTTGCCAATCTGCGGCTGCAACGTAATACAGCGTGGGTGGACTTGTGAATGATTCGTAGCGGGCAAAGAAGTTGCCGCTGGAATCGTCGGTACTGGTGATCTCGAGTGAGCCGTTGTCGGGGAATTGCACCAGGCTGCGTTCCCAGCGGCCTTCCGGTCCCGGACTGTAGCGGTATATTTTGCCGCGGACGTTCTCCAGCACAGTAACCAATACGTTCGAATCGGTGGTATCAACCGATTGCACGACGGTGGTGTCATCGGGCTTGATCAATATATCGATGGCGCCTTTGCCGCCCATATGCAGCGCCGTGGTATCGGCAACCAGAACCGCACCTTGCGGGTAGCTTACGCCCGCTCGCATCCAATCTTCCTTCAGGGACACGATCAGCCGCCCCTGGAAGGCGCCATTGATCGTCGCCGTGGGCGGCAATTCAAGAAGTTTGAGTTCCCCGTCTTTCAGCTGGTACCTTTCAGCGGTCCAGAAGGTTTTGCCATCACGCACGAGGTCGATATCGTCACCGGACGAATGCAGGCGAAAGGCATTTGCCGAGACGGACTTGACATCACCTTCGTATACGGACTCCGCTTCGGCAAGCGGCGTTCCGCGCGTCCATCGCTTTACAATCCGCGGATACCCGGAGTCCGTCATTGAACCTTCGCCAAAGTCCGTAGACACAAACACCGTATCGGCATCTATCCAGTTTGCGCCACCCTTGGCCAACGGCAGAAAGAAACCATCCTTGACGAAGGTTTTGTCTACCGAGTTGAACTCCCTCGAGACCACCGCGTCGCCGCCGCCAGGGGATAACCGAAGCAGGCAGTGTTCGGGGTGGTCTTTCAAACAGTTCATGCCCTTGAATACCCATTGCCGGTCTTCCTTGGCGCTGAGGACGTCGATGTCAACGACGACATCCCAGGATGGATTCAAGGATGAGAACTGTTCGAGTGTTGTGCGTCTGAACACGCCCCTTGGGTTTTTTTCGTCACGCCAGAAGTTATACAGCCAGTCACCTTCCTGGTAAACGTCGGGCAAGCGGGAAGACGCGTTGAGTACGCTT
>Ga0316201_10000999_pt1 | contig 18072 bp, 9 predicted proteins | sample CS6wburrow_MG_FD_204516 | JGI IMG/M metagenome (GOLD analysis project Ga0316201, IMG submission 204516) | Coastal sediment microbial communities from Delaware Bay, Delaware, United States - CS-6 worm burrow | ecosystem: Environmental > Aquatic > Marine > Coastal > Sediment | place: USA: Delaware... | reverse complement strand
CTCACATGCCATCGCGGAGACACTCAGCAACACGTTTGTCAGCAGATCGATGTCGACCGCGGGCATTTGTCGAAACTCGCCAAGCATTCGGGACACTTTGGTGCGATTGATAAGGTCAACTGCCAGGCGTCGGTTCAGCGGAGGCAACGATACGGCAGAGTCGCCCATTATCTCGACGGTCGTGCCACCACTGCCGAAACTGATAACCGGGCCGAAGACGGGATCACGAATGACACCAATCATGAGCTCCCGACCGTTGGAACTGCGGTACATTTTTTCGACGGTAACGCCGGAGATTTTCGCTCCAGGCACGCGCTGTTGTACGTCGTCGATCAATTGCCGATATGCACCACGTACCTCCTGTGCCGAATTGATATTGAGCCTGACCCCACCGGCGTCAGACTTGTGCGAAATATCGACGGACAGCACTTTCATGGCGATGGGAAAGCCGATTGACTCGGCAACGATCAGTGCCTCATTGCCCGAATGCGCGACGCCATTGCGAACTGTGGGTATCCGGAACGCGTTCAGGACCGCCATCGACTCCGGCTCCGTCAGGATTTTTCGCTGTTCTGTGAGAACCGCTTCGATGATAAGACGCGCACCTTCCCTGTCCGGAAGCTCGAGGCCACGATTCGTTCCCCCCGGAGTCTGTAACAGGAGGCGCTGGTTTTTGTTGTATCTCGCAAGATAGGAGAATGCGTCGACGGCGTTTTCCAGCGTCCGGAAGTCCGGCACGTGCGCATTGTTGAATAATTTGCGGGCATCTTCGACCTGCCATCCGCCCATCCAGCTGGTAATGATCGGCTTCTTGCTTTTCGCTGCGGACTTGATGACCGCCTCTGCTACTGCGGTCGGTTGCGTCATGGCCTGTGGCGTCAGAATGACGATTGCGCCATCCACGCCCGGGTCCTTGAGGCAAATATCCAGAGCCTGCTGATAACGCTCCGGCGGGGCATCACCAATAATGTCGACCGGATTGCCATGTGACCAGACAGACGGCAGAACTTCATCCAGCGCCGTCATGGTTGCGGCGCTGAGAGTACTCAGCTCGATTTCCCGGTCTGTCGCCCGGTCCGCAGCCATTACGCCGGGACCGCCGCCGTTGGTAATGATGACCAGCCGCTCGGACTTGCCGCGATATTGCATCGCTGACAGCGTCTTGGCGGCCGCAAATAGCTGACCGATTGTTTCGACGCGCAGCACACCGGACCGGGACAGCGCCGATGCAAAGACCTCGTCGCTTCCCACCAGCGCACCGGTGTGCGACATCGATGCTTCTGCACCGGCCGCATGTCGGCCAACCTTAAGTGCGATGACCGGCTTGATGCGGGCCGCCGCACGCAGGCTGCTCATGAATCGGCGTGAATCATTGATACCTTCAATGTAGAGAAGGATGGCTTTGGTGGCCGGGTCCGAGACCAGGAAGTCCAGGTAATCCCCGAAATCGAGGTCGGCCGCGATACCGGTGGACACGACGGACGAAAAGCCAATGTCGTTTTTCTCAGCCCAATCCAGAATCGCCGTGCAGATCGCACCGGATTGAGATACGAAGGCCAGGCTGCCCGGCTTCGCATTGTTGTTGCCGAAGGTAATGTTGAGGCCCATGTCCGGACGAATGATGCCAAGGCAGTTCGGACCCATCAGGCGGATCCCATAACGTTTGACCTGTTGCGTCACACGGTCCTCAAGTCGCCGCCCTTCCGCGCCTGTCTCGCGAAAGCCCGCCGACAGGATCAGCATCATCTTGATGCCACGCTCACCGCACTCTTCCACTATTCCGGGAATGCTTTTCGCGGGCGTCGCGACCACGACAAGATCAATCGCTGTGTCTATCTCGTCTAGCGATGAGTACGCCTTCTGTCCCTGCACCTCATCGCGTCTCGGGTTGATTGCGAAGATGCTACCCTTGAATCCCGACGTGAGGAGGTTCTTGAAAACCACGCCACCAACGGAATCGAGCTTGTCGCTGGCGCCATAGAGCGCGACGCTTTCGGGTTTGAATAGAGCTGAGAGGTAGTGTGTGTTCATCCGTGTAACCGTTCCAGAATTCCCATTGTCTGCGCGAACTTTTACACTGGAAGATAGGATCATCACAATAAGGGACTTCCGCTTTGCGCACCGCGTATATCAGCCACTTCGATTGCCGCAAGCATGACCCCAGTCAGGGTCATCCCGAGAGCGCCCGGCGCCTCTCGGCGATAGAAGATCGATTTCTCGCATCCGGGCTTTTCGACGTGCTCAATCATGTCGATGCACCAGAAGTGTGCAGAGAGCACCTGTTGCGAGTGCACACCCCACGTCATGTTGAGACCATCGAGGGCATGTCACCCTCAAGCGGCTACGCCCACATTGATCCGGATACCATCATGAGCCCGGACAGCCTGGTGGCGGCCCGCCGGGCTGCCGGCGCAGTCGTTGAGGCGGTCGATCAGGTTATCAGTGGCAAGGTATCGTCTGCATTTTGCGGGGTGCGACCTCCCGGCCACCATGCCGAATCAGATCGGGCCATGGGCTTTTGCCTGTTCAACAATATTGCCGTGGGCGCGGCGCACGCTTTGGAACAGCATGGCTTGAACAGAGTGGCCATCATCGATTTCGACGTCCACCACGGGAACGGCACAGAAGAGATCTTCGAGGATGAACAACGAGTGCTCTTTTGTTCCACGTATCAGCATCCGTTCTATCCGTTTACACCACAGCTGGAGAATGCGGCTAACAGGGTAAGTGTTCCGCTCGACGCCTCGGCAGGGAGCTCGGAGTTCCGGGCTGCCGTCGTTGAACACTGGCTGCCGGCATTAACGGAATTTCAGCCGGAGATGCTGTTTGTCTCGGCCGGCTTCGATGCACACCGTGATGACGACATGTCGAACGTCAGCCTTACCGATGCTGACTTCCTCTGGGTGACCGAGCAGATCGTCGGTGTAGCCGCGGGGTCCGCGGCGGGCCGAATCGTATCTGCGCTGGAAGGCGGCTATGAACTGCACAGCCTGGCTCGTTGTGTCGAACAGCATGTGCGTGTTCTGATGGGACTCCATTAGGGGGTACCGATGGCAAGCTTCGCAACACGGGGACCTGGAAAGATGCGACGTTTTTTTCTGCTGGCAGGGCTGCTTGTCAGCCCCGCGCTGCTAGCCGCAGCTGAAGATGCTGACTACCGCCTGCCCGCGGGAATCACACCCACGTCCCAGGCGATCGAGCTGAGGCTCGACCCTTCAACACCCGACTACACCGGCACGACGACAATCAGGCTGACGATCGATCAGCCTACGGACAAGATCGGCCTTCACCAGCTGGACCTGGACATGACGAGTATTGTTCTTTCGTCAGCCACAGACAGGCGTGCGTTGCGGTCGGACGTTGGCGAATGGGATATCAACTGGCTCTCGGATGGAGAGGACATAGCGCCCGGTGACTATGAGCTGAACATTGAGTTCACCGGAAACTACTCCACGGACTCCCTGGGTATGCACCGTGTTACGTTTGAAGAAAACGACTATGTCTTCACGCAGATGGAGGCGATGTACGCTCGCCGGGCGTTTCCCGTCTTTGATGAACCATCGTTCAAGATTCCCTTTCAACTGACAGTTGTGGCGCCGACAGGACTGGTGACAGTCGCGAACACACCGATCGAGTCAATGACGGAAGACGATGGATGGCAGCGCGTGGAGTTCATGCCGACGCCCCCGCTTCCCAGTTACCTGCTGGCATACGCCGTCGGACCGCTGGATCGCGCTCCCATCAGCGGGCTGGACGTCCCGGCATTTGTGTACACGCCGAAAGGACGTTCTGGCGAGGTCGGCTTTGTTACTCGCGAAACGCCAACCATTGTCGCGGCGCTCGAGGACTACTTCGGTTCGGATTACCCGTTCCGCAAACTCGACTTCATTGCCGTGCCTGAATTCGCTTTTGGCGCGATGGAAAACCCGGGACTCATTACCTACCGAACCGACCTGTTGCTTGTCGGGGACGAGGCTTCTGGCAATACGGCCGAACAGGTGCTGATGGTGATCGCGCACGAAGTGGCTCACATCTGGTATGGCGACCTGGTGACCATGGCCTGGTGGGATGATCTCTGGCTGAACGAGGCCTTCGCCTCCTGGATGGCATGGACAGTGATGGAGAATTACTACCCACAATTCGAATCGAACCTGATGCTGACCCAGGAGCGCGCCTTTCCGTCCGATCAACGCACAAGCTCGGAGGCAATCCGCAAGCCCATTCGATCGACCGAAGATGCGCTGGCAGGGGCCGGGCTGAATTACACGAAGGGTAATGCGCTGTTAAGAATGATCGAACGCTATGTCGGCAAGGACGTGTGGCAACGCGCCATACGCGCATACATCAAAAAGCACGCCTGGGGTAATACGACGGAGCGTGACCTCTGGGACGCTGTTGCCGCAGAGTCCGGTCTTGATGTGTACGCGATCGCTGGCGACTTTCTGAACCAACCGGGTTTTGCCAGGATCATCGTCGATGAGCAAGGTGCGGTAACACAGCAACGCTACCTTACCGAGGGCCGGGAGGCGCCCGATCTCGCGTGGCAAGTACCGCTAAACGTGAAGTACAAAGCCGATGACAAGGTGCGGCAGACGTTCCTCCTGCTCCAGAAAGACGGCGGCACGCTGGACATCCCGAGCAACACCGACTGGATATTTCCGGACGCTGGCGGCAACGGCTACTACAGGTGGCAGACCAGCCTCGAGCAACTCTATCGGCTCGTCGACGATATAGACGAACTGACAGGCCGCGAAAAGATCGCCCTGCTCGGCAACAGCGAGGCACTGCTGAATGCCGGCGAACTATCGCTGGCCGATTACATGTTTGTACTCAATACGCTGATTCGTGACCCACATCCGCTGGTGTTCCTGCCTACACTCGAAAAACTCATAACAATAGGCGACGATTTCATCGACGCGACGAGCCGTGAAGCCTTTGCACGCTTCATGGACCAGGCTATTGCGCAGCGCTTTGAGGAAGTTGGCGTTGCAAGCCGACCTGATGACAGTGAGGCAATAACGCAGATGCGGCCAAGGCTTCTGCGAGCGCTTGGCCAGTTCGGATCGGACGAGACTGTGCGCAAGACCGCCGCCGGGCTCACGAATCAATATTTTATGTCTGCAGATTCGGTACCGACCGAGATAGCACTCGAAGCAATGCGGGTGACAGCGCTTAACGACGATGGCTCGAAGTACGAACAATATCGAAAGGCATATCTGGGCTCTACCTCGGAAACCCAGAAGTCGAACATCTTGTCCGCAGTTTATTTTGATAACCCGGACGTCGTGCGCAAGCATCTGGACTTCTCGATATCGCCAGCGGTTCCCGCGGGCGATGCGCCGAACGCAGTTCAGTTCTTTGGCTCGATACTTGAAGATCCATCGACCATGTATGACTGGCTCGAGGAAAACCTCGACGCATTCGAAGCCAAGATTCCGGCATTTTACCACTCGATGCTACCGCAGGTCGTTGGCAACACCTGCAGTCGTGACGGCCTGCAATTATTGCAGGAGTTCTTCGACAAACGCGGCGACAAATATGCCGAGAGCCTCGCAAGGGCCATGGAAACCGCAGAATCCTGCATTGATCGCAGGGACCGCCATGCGAGCGCCCTGCAGCAGTTCCTGCAGCCCTATGACGAGGATTGATACGCGCCTGGGGTTGGCGCGCTGCTGCAGAATGTGCATTAATACTTCTGAACGCTGGTTAGCAACAAATGAATAACAACTAAGAATTCCCAAAACCTGCCAGCTCGATTCAGACAAACAATATGAACTCTCGAGGCATTCTTATGCGTTATGCCCTGGTCACGCTTATCCTGGCGCTACTGCTCTCCCCCTTTGAAGGTGCACTTGGACAGTGGTCTGTTCCGGACAGTCTGGGTGCAAAGGTGAGCGTGCTGAATGATGAACAGCTCCAGTTCATTACATCGGGCGCCGCACTCGAATTTATTCCGGAGCGGCAGCTCGAACATGAGCTCGCCACGCGTGATGCACACGGCCTGCGAACCCTGGTGGACGACCTGATGTCAGTCGCGCGGGAAATGGGCTACGACCCGGAACGCGATATGGGTGCGACACCGCTCAACATCGCTTCGAAGAGGTTCAACAGAGGCACGCTGCCTACTCCGGAACCATTGCGCGAACTTAAGCGTGATGCGGGTCCATTCAGCGTGCATCGTTACCTGTTTCCAAAATCCGGCGTCCCTACTTTTGCCGGAGCAAAAGTCGCCATCTGGCCGGAAGACCTGGTTGCGGGAAAAGTTGATGTGGCGATCATCGGCGTGCCCAGCAACGCAAGCAGTGGCAGACGCGATGCCGCGAATGGTCCGGGTGCAATGCGCGCCACAAACACAATCGCGACACCCGACGCGCAGTCCCTGGTCAAGCCGCACGATGTGTTATCGGTGGTCGACTACGGCGACTTTTCCGTCGACTGGTTAAGCACCGAAATTGCGGTCAAGCATGTCACCGACATGGTTGCCGAGACCGCGGCAACCGGTGCCATACCCATGCTGGTGGGCGGTGACACTTCCATGCTCTACCCCGGCGTCAAAGGTGTGGCGCGGGTTCACGGCAAGGGGTCTTTTGGATTGCTACAGCTCAACGCCCACCCGGACTCGGAGCGCTATGGGGACCACACGGTATCCGACCGCCAGGCGATCTTCTTGCTGCTGGATGAGGGCCTCGTGGATGGCAGCGAGACTGTCCAGGTAGGGATGCGCGGGTCAGCGGTAGACGTTGACACACTGCAGTGGCTACGTAGCAAAAAGGTGCGCTACCACACGATGGCCGAGATTCAGCAGCGCGGCTTCGACAATGTTCTCAAGAGGGTGCTTCGGGAGGTCGAGAAAGGCCCGGATGCATTTTTCGTATCCATCGATGTCAGCGTAATTGACCCAGCCCAGATGGTTGCCGCAGGGCGCATCGCGCCCAACGGATTGGGCATCGATGAAGTAACCAGGGCCATCCGCCACGTCTGTGCGGCGAAAGACATCGTCGGCTTTGAGATCACTGACATGGCTCCGATGCTGGACGTCTCCCGGGTGTCGGTTGTCAATGCCAACGCCGCACTCAATGCCTGCCTGGTTGGCATCGCGGTGCGCAAGGCCGGCCTCGACCCGAACTATATTCATCCACTGGTACTTGATCATGGCCAACGATAGCGTGCGCACAGTCCTGCTGCTTGTCACCGTCCTGGGCACCCACGTTGCGTGGGCGGACCAGCAGTCACCCAGCAAACCGGAACACGTGATCGGTGAGCAGGCGTATCCGTTTGACAGCAACGACCCGCGGGACGTGGACAAACCGCCCATTGAACTGCCCGACAGCGTGGCGCCGAAGCTTGGTTTGCTAACCCCGGAAGAAATCGAGTTTCTGAAGAGTGGCGATGCGCGGGCCTTCGCCGGCTCAGCTGAAGATACGGTTGACGCCCTGAACGAACGAACGCCGGAAGAAGTAAAGGCGTGGGTCAATGCCATGCAACACGTGGTTGAGCACAACCACTACCGCGAGGGTCGGGACTCCCCCAACATACCGTTGAACACCGAATCGCCAAACTTCAACGCCTGGCGACTTCAGCGGCCTCGATCCATGGACCCGGACCGAGAGCCCGGACCGGTCCCACTCGGCCGCTACGATGGCGACGGTGGTCCGCCGACATTTGGCGGGCACCCCCTGGCGCTGTCAAAGGAAGACCTGGTCGCCGGCGAGGTCGATGTCGCGATCCTGGGTGCCCCGTTGAACATGGGCTCAGGCTGGCGCGACTCGGGAGAACGCGCCACTGCGGATCTTCGCCTGCTGGGCTGGCCTATGGGTAATTCAGACCAGTACATTCAGATCAATGCCTCCGAGGTGTTGAACATCGTTGACTATGGCGACGTGGCTGTCGACAACGACAACACCGAGCGGTCTATGAGCCACATACGAGATGTCGTCCGCGAGATCGCCAGTACCGGGGCGATACCGATGATTGTCGGCGGCGACCACTCGCTCGAATACCCCAACGTCGCTGGCCTCGCGGACGTGTATGGCAAAGAGAAGGTCTCGGTCATCCATTTCGACTCGCACTACGATGCATGGTGGGGCGGCAATCACCTGATTGGTCATGGCTACCCCGTCTACCGGCTGATCAATGAGGGTCATGTGCGGGCTGCCGACTACATCCAGGTCGGGCTGCGCTCCAGCGGGCCGGGCAAATCCGGCTTCAAGTGGATGCGTGAGAACGGAATGCGCTATCACAACATGGCCGAGGTAGAGGCGCGCGGCTGGGATGCCGTGCTCGACAGGGTCGTCGCCGAAGCAAGTGAAGAGGGACGCAAGCTCCACATCTCTTTCGATATTGACGTTCTCGATCCCGCGTTCACCGTGGCAACCGGCACGCCCGTCCCCGGCGGGCTCACCATGCGCGAAGCGATCCCCATCGTGCGTCGACTGTGCGCCGAGTCCAACGTGGTCGGCTTCGACCTGGTCGAATTGCATCCGGCACTGGATCCTACCTACAAGACCACACTTAACAGCGCCCATATCATCAAAGCGTGTCTGACCGGGATCGCAATGAACAAGGAAGGGCTAACTGCGAAGCACTACCTGAGCCCCTTGTCATCAGAGCACGCCATTGACGATTACTATGGCGATCAACAACAGTATCTGGATGCAACCGAGGCCGAGGAAGAAGAAAAGGACGAGGGTGCCAAATAGCCGAACGCTCGACTGATCAAAAGGTGGTTTGCTAAGGTAAGATTCGCTCTCATGCCGACCAACGTCTCACCTGAATACAAGAAAGCCGAGGAGGCTTACCGCAAGGCGCGCGAGCCTAAGGAGCGCCTGGATTGCCTGCGGGAGATGTTACGGACGATTCCCAAGCACAAGGGTACGGACCACCTGCAGGCCGACATCAAGACCCGCATCAAGCAGCTTTCCGAGGAACTCACGGGCCCCAGGAAAGGCGGCCGCCGCGGTGGACCATCCCTTGTCGTGCGCCCCGAAGGTGCCGCGCAACTATGCCTTGTGGGACCGCCCAATGCCGGCAAGTCCAGTTTGCACGCGGAGCTAACCGGATCGCACAGTGACATTGGACCTTATCCTTACACCACGCATCTGCCGGTGCCGGGCATGCTCCCTTACGAAGACATCCACTTTCAGCTTGTCGACCTGCCGCCGGTGTCAAACGACTTCATGGAGCCGTGGTTCATCAATGCGGTGCAACCCGCCGATGGGGTGCTGCTCGTGATCGACGTCAGCGACCCCGAGTGCCTGGAACAGGTCCCCACGGTCATTGAGCGCCTGGCGGAAAAAAAGATCTTCCTGACGACGACCTGGCCTGGCCTGGATGACGCGCAAGCTGCTGAGCCGTCTGAGACAGACGATCCGTTTTCTCTTAACTTGCCCACCGTGTTGATCGCGAACAAGAGTGACCTGGATCCGGATCCCGAGGAAGTCGAGACGCTGGAGGAGCTGCTTGGATTGCGTTATCCCGCGCTGACAATGTCAGCGAAAACCGGGAACGGCCTCGATGAACTCGGGCCCTTCCTTTTCGGTGCGCTCGAGATCGTTCGTGTGTACACGAAGACACCGGGCAAGCCCGCAGAACACGACAAACCCTTCACGGTGCGTCGCGGCGGCACGGTGCTGGATGTCGCGCGCCTGGTGCACAAGGACGTTGCCCGGGACTTGAAGTTCGCGCGCATGTGGGGCGCCGACGTATTCGATGGTCAGCAGGTTGGCCCGGACCATCTCGTCTCTGATGGCGACCTTGTCGAGCTGCATTTGTAGAGGCTGCCACTCGCGCCAGTGATTCTTGTGGCTATTCCGCATCAGACGCGGGCCGGCTGTTATATGATCCATCCCACCTGCCACCGAAGGACCTGCTATGAATCTCCGCCTCGTCGCTCTGCTTGTAGTTATTTCACTAATTGGCGCCTGCACAAAAAGACAGTCGGACGAACGTTACTCAGTCGACATTCGGTGGACAACCTACGGAATACCACACGTCCTCGCAGACGACTGGGGAAGCCTCGGCTATGGCTTCGCGTACGCAACGGCGGTTGACGGTATCTGCGTATTTGCGAAAGAGATGGCCACGGCCAACGGTACGCTATCCGCGGACTTCGAACACTCAGATACAAACTTCGCAAGTGACGTGTTTCATCGCAGCACCCTGACGGACGAAAGACTGGCGCACCATCGTGCTGCTCTCCCGGCCGAGGCCGTCGAATACAACGAAGGATTCAAGGCCGGATACAACCGCTATTTGCAGGACTACGCAGGAAAAATGCCCGCATCATGCAACGGAAAAGACTGGGTACGGCCACTCGAGGACGGTGACCTGGACCGAATGTTAGTTGCCTTCGGCATTCGCTATGGGTTGGGTTACTTTAAAGAGGAGATCGCATCCGCAGCACCGCCAGGCGAATCCGTTCAGCAAGTAGCATTTGACGCGGGCCCGGTGCACGGCATCGGCAGCAACGCGATCGCGGTTGGGGCCAGCCTGACCGCTTCGGGGCGTGGCCTGCTGCTCGGCAATCCGCACTACCCCTGGCACGGCCCGGCCCGTTTCCATATCGTTCACATCACGATCCCGGGCGTCGTCGACGCGATGGGAGCACGACTCCTTGCCGGCAACTTCATCGCCATCGGCTTCAATAGCGACATCGCCTGGACCCACACAGTGTCCACGGCAAAACGATCCACTTTGTTCGAACTCGAACTGAATCCCGACAACCCGATGCAATACCGTTATGGCGATGAGTATCGCGATATCGAACCATTGACCGTTGCGGTACCTGGCGCCGGTGGAGACTCGGGGCCGCTGAATCACACGGTCTACATGACGCACTTCGGGCCGGTTATCGAAAGTAATGAGCTCGCCTGGAGCAGCGAGAAGGCCTATGCGATGCGTGACGCAATCGTCGACAATAACAAGTCAGTGCCTACCTACTTCGCGTTGCAAACGGCTAAATCCGTCGCTGAAGTCGAAGCGGCAATCAGCCAGCAAGGGACTTTGTTCGTCAATACTATTGCAGCCGATCGGGATGGCAACGCATTCTATGGCGATCTGTCGGCCACACCGAACCTCGACGCCAAAACGACAAACGAATGCCGGCGCTCGGTGGCCGGGTTGCCGGATCAGATCATCATTCTCGACGGCTCGGACCCGGGGTGCGAATGGAAGCTCGACTCGCGAAGCTCGATCCTCGGAAACCTCCCGCCGGATGACATGCCGCGGGCCACGTCCCTCGAATATTTCACAAACTCGAATGACAGCTACTGGTTATCAAATCCGGACCACCCGCTCGAAGGCTATTCGCCCATCATCGGTGACGAACAGACAGCGCGGAGACTACGCACCCGTTCCGGACTGACGTTTGTCGATGAAGCCATCGCGGATGGCGGGAAACTTGCGCCCGAAGATCTGCAACAGATTCTATTTAGCCATCGGCATTTCGGCGCGGAACTGTTTCTTGACGATGTGCTAACGATTTGTGAGCAGCCCGGTGACGAGATCGCCGCAAGTTGTGAAGTGCTGGCCAGCTGGGACCGGACCTCCGGCATCGATAGTCGTGGTACGCATATCTGGACCGAATTCTGGGAACAGGCAAGACACATTCCGAACCTCTACTCAGTACCCTTTGATGTCGCCGATCCCGTAAACACCCCGCGCGGCCTGGCACTCGATAACGTCGAGGTTCGTCAATTGGTGACCGAGGCCCTGGTAGCCGCGCAGAAGAAACTCACCGAAGCCGGCGTTGCGCTCGATGCACGCTGGGGCGAGCTTCAGTTTGCCGAACGAAACGGTGAGCGAATCGGTATTCCGGGCGCGGTTGGAAGGCACGGTTCCTTCAGCTACATCGTCACTCAGTTCACGGACGAAAAAGGGTATACGCCCATCGCGCACGGCAACAGCTATATTCAGGTCATCGGCTGGGACAAGGCCGGCAATCTGGACGCACGCGGCATCCTGACATATTCACAATCGCCGGAACCGGATTCGCCGCATTACGCTGATCAGACCAGGTTGTATTCTCGAGGTGATTGGATCGAATTCCCATTTACAGAGGAAGAAATCCAGGCAGATCCAGAACTCCGTGTGGTTACGCTGCGGGAATAAGCACTCGTCCAGGGACCCCGGTAGGGTCGGTTTCCGGACGGCGGGCTCCCGGCAGATACAAATTGTTACAAGTGGCGCTGCAGTGACGTGACTCAGCACGTTCACTGTTACAGGTCGAAACACACTTCAGCCACCGAAAGCCGCACCATTGAGCTCTCGATGATTCGAATCTCAATCTTATGAACCAGTTGATCCAACGCTTTGCTGGAACTTTCCAGCTGTTGTTTGTTGTTGCCGTCGTCGGCGGAGCAATCCTGTTGTCCGTCGCCTTAAAGCCGCAACAAGCTGCTTCCTATGCCGCTCCAGCAGCGCAGTCCCCTGTGGTCTCAGTCGTTACGCCGCTCGAGGCAAGCTATCGGCCGACCGTGCGCCTCAATGGTGTGGTGGAGGCCCGCACGATCACCGACGTCATTCCCCAGGTCTCCGGGCGCGTTATCGAAGTATCGTCCGCGTTCCGACCGGGATCACGCATCGGCAAGGGCGAAGTCATTTTCAAAATTGATCCCGCCGACTACGTGTTGGCCATCGAGCGCACGCTTGCGGAGATCGAGGCCGCCCGCAGTGAGCTCGCACTTCTCGAAGCGCAGGCAACAGCGGAAAAGGAAGTCTGGAATCAGCAGTTCCCCGATCGAAAGATTCCGGATCTGACTGCGCGGGTGCCGCAGATCGCAGCAGCCAAGGCCCGGATCCACAGTGCGGAAGCGGCGCGCAAAGCCGCCGAGCTTTCGTTACAGCGGACGGTCGTAAGGGCCCCGTTTGACGCCCGTGTCCTGGACACGCGCCTCGCGGTCGGACAGGTTGTTGGCACGAGCGCTACGCTGGGTTCCATTTTCTCGGTGGATAGCCTCGAAATTGCAGTGCCGGTTTCGCTCGGGGAACTGGCGCTGATCGGCGACGCAATCGGTCAGGCCGCAGCGATCGTCCAGGAAGGGTCGGCCGCCTCGGAACTCAGCGGTGAAATAGTCCGGCAAGCAGCGGTACTTAATGAGCGCACGCGTCTCGGTACCCTGTTCATCGCCGCGGAAGAATCCGAGTCGCTTGTTCTCGGCGAGTTCGTCGGCGTTGAAATCGTCGGGCAGGACGCGCCGCAGACCTATCGAGTGCCGGCTGCCTCGCTGACGTCAAGAGACCAGATCTGGGTCGTGAACAACGGCCAGCTGGAAGACCGCCAGGTCGAGGTTCTCGGGAGTGAGAACAACCTTGTCGTCGTCAGGGCATTCGATGTCGCCGACGGCATCGTAATGGTTCCGCCGGCAGACGTTCGTGCCGGTCTGACAGTGACCATGCAGTTGGAGCGCAGCCTGGCGTCCACCGACGGCGGAGCGGCAGCGGGTGGCGAGTAAGCCCGCACAATCGGCGCTGCCCGACGCGAATGCGAGCCGTGGCCTGGTTGCGTGGTTCATCGCCAACCCGGTGGCCGCGAACTTGCTGATGGTCCTCCTGTTGGTCGGCGGTGCGCTGTCTGCCATGAATTTGCGGTCGCAGGTATTCCCGACCATTTCGCCCGGCACGGTCGTGGTCACTACCCCTTTTCCAGGAGCCACCCCCGCTGAAGTCGAGGAAGGCATTACGCGCCGCGTCGAAGAAGCAGTTCTTGGCATCGACGGAGTCAAGCGCGTTACATCGACGGCATCCGAAAACGTTGGCATCGTCACCATCGAGACTGCGAGCTTCGCCGACAGGCAGCTTGTCAAGGATGATGTCGAGTCGGCGGTCGACCGGCTAAGTGACTTTCCACCCGAGAACGCCGAAAAGCCTGTCGTTGTAGCGCCGAAACCTACCGGGGACGTCGTAACGCTCGCGATTGTTGGCGATGTCGGTGAGGCGGCGTTGCGGCGGACCGCAGAGGAAATCGAACGCGATCTATTGAGCCAGCCGGGCATCTCGCTGGTTTCAATTGAGGGTGCGCGCGATTATGAAATTTCGATAGAGATCAGCGAAGCAACCCTGCGACGTTATGGACTGAGTTTCGGCGAGGTTGCCGACGCTGTTCGCAGTTCATCCGTGGACCTCGCGGGCGGGTCGATCGTTTCCGGGTCGGGCGAGATTCTCCTTCGCACCAACCAGAAACGCCTGGATGGAGATGCATTTGAATCGATCGTCGTTCGAACGCTGGCCGATGGCTCGACCAACAGTTGTCCAATGAATACAACGGACGCCCTGCCGTTTTTGTCAAAGTATCCCGAGCTGATGCTGAGGACGTACTAAGCGTCAAGCAGGCGGTCGATGGATTTCTTGCAGATTACTCAGCGCCTGCCGGTATTTCGCTCTTGGAATTGCGCGACGAAACAAAGCTGCTGCGCGAGCGTATCAACCTGTTGCTGCGCAATGGTGCCTTTGGTTTCGCCCTCGTATTCCTGTTCCTCGTCCTGATGCTCGACCTGCGGCTGGCGACCTGGGTAAGCATGGGAATCGCCACGGCGTTCATGGGTGGGTTCCTGCTATTCGGTGTACTCGGTGTGACCATCACCATGATCTCCCTGTTCGGCTTGATTATCGTACTCGGCCTGGTCGTCGATGATGCGATTGTAATCGGCGAAAACATCGACGCGGAACGCGAGAACGGGTTCGAGGGCAATATCGCTGCGTATCGTGGTGCACACGGGGTGCTGGCGCCGGTAGTCGTAGGTGTAATGACGACGGTTGCGGCATTTGCACCACTGCTGGTCACGGGCGGAACGTTCGGTGACGTAACGCGAGCGATCCCTGTTGTCGTTATCTGTGTATTACTCGTATCGCTACTCGAAGCATTCTGCATTCTGCCGTCACATCTCAGTCATGGCGGTTCCTGGTCTCGCGGCCCGATAAAGCGAATCCAGACTCGCATCGCGGGCTGGCTCGCTTTTGCTCGCGACCGTGGTATCAAGCCCGGGGTCGCTTTTGCAGCACGCTGGCGCTACGCCACTGTCGGCCTGGCGGCTGCATTCTTTATTCTCTGCGTAAGTCTCCTTTCAAATGGACACGTGCGTTTCATCTTTTTTCCACAGATCGAAGGCAACACGATTTCGGCCACTCTGACGATGCCCGAAGGAACGCCGTTCGATCGAACCGATGCAGCGATACGTCAGATGACGGCTGCCGCAAGTGAAGTCGCAGACGAAGCTCGCGCCGAAACGGGCGAGGAACTGTTCGTGTCGATTACCGCAACGAGTGGCGGACGTGCTTCGAGCGGCGGCGGACCGGGCGCCCAGAGCAGTTTCTCATCGTCCGAGAACATCGGCCAGATTCGCATTGAACTGACACCATATGGAGAACGACAGACGCCGGCTGCGGATATCGAACGGCGTTGGCGGCAGGCTGTCGGCAACATTGAAGGCGCCGAGCGCGTTGGCTTTTCGTCGAGCTTCGTGCGGTTCGGCTCCGACGTCGAGTTCGAGCTTGCCCATCAGGATGAGGCACACCTGGTTGCCGCTGCCAATGCGATGAAGGCGCGCCTCACGGAAATCGAGGGCGTGAGCCAGATCGAGGATAGCTTCGACCTGGGCAAACGGCAGCTCGTATTCGACGTTACGGCCGCCGGCCAGGCAGCGGGATTGCGGCCCAGCGACGTGGCGGTTCAGGTTCGACAGGCGTTTTTTGGCGAAGAGGTGCAACGCATTCAGCGTGGGCGTGAGGAGATCCGCGTCTACGTACGTTACCCGGAATCGAGCCGGACGACACTAGACGCGCTGGACAGTTTCCGCGTGCGGTTGCCAAATGGCGAACGTGCGCCACTCTTCACGGTAGCGAGTGTCAAAGAAAGTCGCGCGTATTCTTCAATCAAGCGCATCGATGGTCGACGCGTCGTGTCCGTGACCGCCGAAGTCGATGAAGCGGTATCGACGCCGAATGTTGCGAACCAGGCCATTCTCGATCGGGTCATGCCTGATCTGGAGCAGCAATACCCGGGGCTTCGCTGGGTGGCGGCCGGTTCGACACGTGAGCAAAACGAAGACCTGGCATCGATAGGCAGTGCTTTTATCGTGGTGCTCCTGGTGATCTTTGCATTGATCGCCACGCAGTTGCGGTCGTACCTGCAACCGCTGGCCATTATCGTGTCGATCCCGCTTGGGGTCGCCGGTGCAATCCTCGGTCACCTTGTCCTGGGCTTTTCGCTATCGTTTATTTCCATCTTTGGCATCGTTGCCCTGGCCGGCGTTGCCGTGAATGCGTCCGTCGTGCTCGTCGATCTTTACAACAAGAATCGCGATGCGGGCGCCGACCCCATCGAGGCGGCGGCTTCCTCGGCTGCTCGCCGTTTTCGCCCGATTGTCTTGACCACGCTGACAACGGCTCTCGGCCTCGCCCCGCTGTTGTTCGAAACCAGCCCCCAGGCACAGTTCCTGATTCCGATGGCCGTAAGTCTCGGATTTGGCATCGTCATTTCCGGATTCATGGTGCTGTTCGTGACGCCCGCGGTCGCCGTAATTACCGAGGACCTCAGGTCTCTGGCAGGCACGCGCGGATCTTCGGCACATTCGAGATCTTCGCAGGGCTATACTGACGGCGCATCGCTCCTGGACCCATCAAAATGAGAACTATCCTGCTGCTGGTTTTAGTTGCCTGGGCGTCCTTGGCTCAGGCGGCCGACATTACCGTGCGTGTAAAGGGCGCGCCCGCAGATGGGCTCCTCGTATTCCAGGTCTACGACTCACCGAATGCGTTCGGCGATTTTCGCGATCCGGTAAGGGAATTGAGCATACCCGTTGAACCGGCCGCGGTTTATCAAATTGACGATATCCCCGCGGGCGATGTCGCGGTGCTCATCTACGTCGACGCAAACCGAAATGGTGTTATCGACAAGAACTTCATCGGCATCCCGAAAGAGCCTCTTGGCATTTCGAACAACTATCGGCCAAAAGGTCCACCTGCATTCGAGCGCGCGAAAATCACCGTCAGCGAGAATGAGACTACGGCCATCGACATCGAGCTCTACAAGGTACTGGGTGAGCGTGGCCGCCTTGGGGTTGGCGCCGGGGTCATTGGGCGCAGCAGCCCTTACGTTGGCTCCGACTCAACCGTGTTACAGCCCATACCGGCGATTTCCTATAACGGGGAGCGGCTGCAGTGGCTCGGTCCAAACATTCAATACGGGCTTGTCGGTTCGGGGCCGTGGCGCCTGGCCGCATCCGCATCCTATCGAATCGGTGTTTATGAGGAAGACGATAGCCCGGCGCTTGCCGGTCTCGGTGACCGTGATGGAACCTTGATGGCGGGACTCGGGTTTCGCGTAGAGATCCCCGGCGGCGTCAACCTGTCACTACGCTATGAACACGATGTTCTCGACAGAATTGGTGGCGGCGCCGCTACCGCGAGGGTGTCGAAGGGTTTCCAGGCCGGCTGGTTGAGGTTTGCACCGCAGTTGCAGGTGAACTGGCTCAGTAAAGATCTCACAAACTACGACTTTGGCGTGCCAGCGAGCGCCGCCACAGTCACACGTCCCGCTTACAGTGCTGGTAGTTCCGTCAGCTACGAAATCGGCTTTGGCAGCTTCATCGAGCTGACAGAGGACTGGCGCATCATTCTGAGTCTCTCGACCGAGTTCCTGCCAGACGAAATCGTTGCCAGCCCAATCGTCGACGATGACCGCGTGATCAAGGGTTTCGCCGCGATCACTTACGTATTTTGAGTACCGGGCTCGCGATGTTGATCGATCGAAGTTTTAATTCAAATGTGACCTGAAGGGCCTTCTGAAAAACCGCAACAGCCCGGCCAGCAATATCGCCAGAGACACGTACATGGACATGCGCCAGAAACTTGTAGCGGACTTCACTATCTCGAATCGATCAACGTAAATCGTTTCGCAAGCGCCGTCACCTGTATCAGTGCGTGTAGTGCTGGTGCCGCGGACACCACCGGGGCTTTCGTAGCTCGCGAGAACCCCCTGAACGCGTATCTGGTCGCCGACCTTTATCCTGCGTACTTGGTCGCGAATATCTTCGTCATTCGAGATCAGGTGATTGTTCGACAACTGGTTCATGTTGA
>Ga0316201_10000998_pt1 | contig 18083 bp, 14 predicted proteins | sample CS6wburrow_MG_FD_204516 | JGI IMG/M metagenome (GOLD analysis project Ga0316201, IMG submission 204516) | Coastal sediment microbial communities from Delaware Bay, Delaware, United States - CS-6 worm burrow | ecosystem: Environmental > Aquatic > Marine > Coastal > Sediment | place: USA... | reverse complement strand
TGTCAATCTGCGGCTGGATCTCCTTTTTAATGGTCAGAACGGTGTAAAACCCGCCCACCAGCAGGATGAACATCAGGAGGTTCGCCGCAACCGAATTGCGCGCAAACCAGGTGATCAGCGATTCATAAGGTCCCTGGTTCATGTCCCGGCCTCCGCTTGTTCAGGTCCGGAGTCAGCGCCGGGTTCAGCGTCGTTCGACCCCTCCGGCTCTGGCGGCTCTTCTCCCGTCACCGCCAGTTTCGTACCCGGAATCGGCGCATCCATCGATGTAGTGACGACCAGTTCGCCGTCGGCAACGCCGCCACTGATATAAACGGTCCTGGGTTCCGCCCGCAGCACGGTGACAGGCCGTATTTCCAGCTCCCGTTGCTCATTGGCGACCAGGATCGTATCGTCAGCTCGCAGCACTGACCGCGGCAGCACGACGACATTTTCGGCCCGCAGCCCCTGGATTTCCGCCCGCACGAAAGAGCCCATTTTCAATTCATCGCCGGTGGCTTTGCCGAGCACTGCGTAGGGGTCAACGACTTCGGCGACCGCGTATACCACGCGGCTGCTTTCATCCACAACGCCCTCGGTACGGACAATTTCGGCATCCCATCGCCCGCTGCTGTCCACGCCTTCTGCGGTCAAAACCACCGGTACACGTTGTGTCTCGGCCAGCCGGGTGGCGGAGGGCAGATCGAGATATCTCAGATCCGTGGCCGACAGGGGCAGCCTGATTTCGGCCGTGTCGATCGCGAAGGTCACACCCAGGGGTGTACCCGGGGCAACATACTGGCCAACATCGACCATCTTGCTTCTGACGAGGCCGTCATAAGGCACGCGGATTCGCGTCCGCTGCAGATCGCGCTCGGCTTCCTTATGTTCAGCCTCGGCGGCCAGCACGGCGGCTTCAGCCTCGGCCAGCTGAGGAATGCGCAGGGTCAGGTCCGAGGGCTCACCCTCACGCCCCAGGTTTTTCCAGTCTCGCAGCGCCTGTTCGGAGCGCGCTTTCTGATCGGCCAGCTGTGCTTTACGCGCGGCCAGGTTGGCCTGGGCGCGCAGCAGTGCGGTCTGGTAGTCGCTGGGATCGATCTGCAACAGCATCTCGCCTTCACGGAAAAAGCCGCCGGCAATGAAGTTGGAGGATACCGAGACAATCTGTCCCGCCACCTCTGCCACGAGGGTGGTCTCGGTTCTCGGCTTAACCGTCCCTTGCGAATTGACGATAAAGTTGAGCGAAGCTATTTCCGCTGCAATGGCATCGACGCGCACCGCCTGGCTCGTGGTTTCTTTTCGGTCCGGGCGTTTGCTTTTGGCAACGGACACCAGGGCGATGACCACCAGGATTGATAAAATGATCAGCGCTACGGGCAATAAGTACTTGAAGAATTTACGCATACGTGATTTTCTCCCACCGCCGGGCTGCACGGCAACAGCTATCCCGGCACGCATGGATTATCCCAGTTGTCGGTCGCAGTTGCATAGGGCAAAAGTTGGTTTGCCCGATTAAAACGACTGTCAATGCCATGTACAATGCCGCAATGGGAATTATCTTGAAGACAAAAGATGAAATCGAGCAGATGCGGGTGGCCGGCCAACTGGCCGCCGAAGTGCTTCAAATGATTCGCCCTCACGTTCAACCGGGCGTGAAGACCATCGAGCTGAACGAAATCTGCCATGAATTTATAACGGTCCGGCAAGACGCCGTTCCGGCGCCGCTGGACTACCGCGGGTTTCCGCGATCCATCTGTACTTCGGTGAACCACGTGATTTGCCACGGCATTCCGGGTGAAAAAACACTGAAAGACGGCGATATCGTCAATATTGATATCACCGTCATCAAGAACGGCTGGCACGGCGATACCAGCAAGATGTTCCAGGTGGGCAAGCCCAGCATCAAGGGGCAGCGGATCAGCGACATCGCCTACCGCTCAATGGTCACCGGGATCGAAATGGTAAAACCCGGCGTCAGGCTGGGCGACATTGGCCACGCTATCCAGCGCTATGCCGAGAGCCAGAGCTGTTCGGTCGTGCGCGAATACTGCGGTCACGGGATCGGGCAGGGCTTTCATGAAGACCCGCAGGTACTTCACTATGGCCGACCGGGAACCGGCGAGGTTCTGGTACCCGGCATGGTGTTTACCATTGAGCCAATGATCAACCTGGGCCGGCGCCACACCAAGCTGCTGCCCGATGGCTGGACGGTCGTCACCAAAGACCGCAGTCTTTCCGCCCAGTGGGAACATACCATTGCTGTAACTGAAGACGGCTACGATGTCCTCACGCGTCTGCCGGGAGACGAACTCTGACCATGCACGGACGTTTGGCTGCGCTGCCCGCAGCGGAAGGTTGTCTCGACCTCGGGCAGATCGAAGAATTCCGGGACGCCGGGCTCATCGACCTTGCCGACAAAGGCAGCGCCGGTGCAATTGTCGAGTTACGTGATTTATTGCGCTTGTCCGTCCAGCAGGCGGACGGCGTGCTGGCCGAGCGCTTCTGGAGCGGCGAAGACGTTGTTCAGCTGGTTCATTCCCGGGCCTGGGTGGTGGAGCAACTGCTGCTGCTGGCCTGGAAAAAGCTGGTGCCGTTCACCGAGGGCGTCAGCCTGGTCGCAGTCGGCGGTTACGGCCGCGGCGAACTTCACCCCTGTTCTGATGTTGACCTGCTGATTCTGCTGGATGACGCGATTGAGAAAGAGTTGCTGAAAAACGAAATCGAGGCGTTTGTGCAGTTACTGTGGGATGCCGGGTTTTACCTGGGTCACAGTGTGCGCAGCGTCTCGGAATGTGCGGTGGATGCGGCCGCGGACGTGGTCACCGCAACTGCTTTCATGGAATCGCGTCTGCTTGCAGGGTCCATGGCGCTGCTTGAGACAATGCTGGACTCGACCTCGGCCGAAAAAATTTGGAGCGGCAGGGAGTTTTTCGAGGCCAAGTACGAAGAACAGAAGCAACGTCACGAGCGGTACCATGAAACCGCCTACAACCTCGAGCCCAACATCAAGGAAGGGCCTGGAGGGTTGCGAGACATACAGATGATCTCGTGGGTAGCGCACCGGCATTTCGGTTCGGAAACCCTGCACGGCCTTGTGGAACACGGATTTCTGAACCCGGCGGAACACCGCGACCTGGTGGGCGGCCAGCACTTCCTGTGGCGTGTCCGGTTTGCGCTGCATCTCCTCGCCGGCCGCGCCGAGGATCGTCTGCTGTTCGATTTCCAACGCCAGATTGCAGACCGTTTTGGATTTGTCGACGGGGAAACCAATATGGCGGTGGAACAGTTCATGCAGCTTTACTACCGGACCGTGATGCGCCTCGAGCGCTTGAACGAGAGCCTGCTGCAGTTGTTCCAGGAGGCGCTGCTGTCCTCCGGCCGCGATGAAGTGGTTGTCTTGAACGATGACTTCCAGGCGCGCAACGGTTTTGTAGAACTGCGTTCCAAATCGGTATTTGCCGACCGGCCGGTAGCCCTGATGGAGTTATTTGTCCTGCTCGCCCGCGAAGAGAGCCTTGCCGGCGCGACGGCCGCCACTATCCGGTCGATCCGCGAGCACCTTTACCTGGTTGACGACGATTTCCGCTGCAACCCGCAGGTCAACGCCTGCTTCCTCGAACTGCTGCGCCAGCCCGAAGGGGTTTACACGCAGCTTCGGCGCATGAACCGCTACGGGTTGCTGGCGGCGCTGATACCCGTTTTCGGCAATATCGTGGGGCGCATGCAGTACGATCTGTTCCACGTTTATACGGTCGATCAACACACACTGTTCGTCGTTCGCAACCTGAGACGGTTTGCCTACGGAAAATACAAGGATCGTTTTCCCTATGCACGCTCGGTGTTCAAACGTATCGCGAAACCCGAACTGCTGTACCTGGCCGCGATCTTTCACGACATCGCCAAGGGGCGCGGCGGCGACCACTCGGAGCTGGGCGCGGTGGATGCCGAGGCGTTCTGCGCGATGCTCGATATTGAGCCCTGGGAACGGGAGATGGTGTCGTGGCTGGTTCGATATCACTTGATGATGTCCCAGACGTCGCAAAGAAAGGACCTGTCGGACCCAAAAAACATCCAGGCTTTTGCCGAGCTGGTCGGCAACACGCGCAACCTGGACCACCTCTACCTGTTGACAGTGGCGGATATCGCCGGCACCAGCCCGGACTTGTGGAACAATTGGAAAAACAAGTTGTTATGGGATCTCTACCTCGCCGCCGGTGATGCCTTGAGGCGCGGTCTGGAGAATCCGATCAAGCGCGCGACCCGCATCCGTGAGACCCGGGCTTCGGCCCAGAGCCGCCTGGTGCGCCGGGGAGCGAACAATGAGGCGATCAACCGCTTGTGGGCGACTTTGCCCGAATATGCGTTCTGGCGCCTGAGTCCGGACCAGCTGGAATGGACGACAGAGTGCGTCGTCAACCAGACTGGGCACGAAAGCTGCATTGCAATCCGGCCGGTGCAGCCCCACGGCGTGTCCGATTTGCTGGTATGCGTCCCCGACCACCCAGGCCTGTTCGCCTCGATCACCTCGGTGCTGGACGAAATGGGGCTGGACGTGATGTCGGCCAGGGTACTGACCACCAGCGACGGCTGGAGTTTCGACCTGTTCCAGTTGATGGATGCGCAGGGCGACATTCTGAATGAAGCGGATGAATCGGAACTGATCCGGCGCCTGGAGTCTGCGACCAGCGGGCGAAAATTACGCTCCCCGGTCAAACGCACCTTGCCGCGACGACTGCGCCACTTCACGCCCGATATCCGCGTGCGCTTTCAGAAAGACCCCGACGGTGGCGGCTCGGTCCTGCACATAAACTGCACCGACCGGCCGGGGTTGTTGTCACGGATTGCGGCAGCCATATTCGAAATGAAAGCGCAGGTCCACAACGCGAGGATCGCTACTTTCGGGGAGCGAGTGGAGGACACGTTCCTGATCAGTAACGAGCAGGGCCAGCCGTTGAGCCGGGAAGCAAGGGAGGCACTCGTCGAGGCGCTCAAGAGAAACATTGAAGAAGGTTAGCGAGCAATGAAAACATTGATCGAGGCCGCCTGGGAAGACCGGGACAGGCTGACGCCCGGCAACGCGCCGGCGGATTTGCAGCAGGCGGTTGCAGACTGTCTCGACGGGCTCGAGGCCGGCCGATTTCGCGTGGCGGAGCCGCTGGGCCCACCGGGTGAATGGAAAGTAAACCAGTGGCTCAAGAAGGCTGTCCTGCTCTCGTTCCGGCTTTACCGGAACGAGGTCATCGATGCCGGCTTCACCCGTTTCTACGACAAGCTGCCGCTGCGCTGGAGCGGCGACAGCGAAACCGGGATCGAGCAGACGGGAGCACGGGTCGTGCCTCCCGCCACGGTCAGGCGGGGTGCGCATATCGCGCACGATGCAGTCCTGATGCCAAGTTATGTGAACGTCGGGGCTTTCGTGGGTGAGAGCACAATGGTGGATACCTGGGCCACGGTCGGTTCCTGCGCGCAGATTGGCGCGAATGTCCACCTGTCGGGCGGTGTCGGAATCGGCGGCGTGCTTGAACCGCTGCAGGCCAATCCGACGATCGTCGAGGACGATTGCTTCATCGGCGCCCGTTCGGAGGTCGTCGAGGGTGTCATCGTGGAACGCGGCAGCGTCTTGTCGATGGGCGTTTACGTGGGCCAGAGTACGCGTATTTACAACCGCGAGACGGGCGAAGTCTCGCGCGGGCGCATCCCGGCCGGTTCGGTCGTGGTGCCCGGTTCTTTGCCGGCCGCCGACGGCACGCATTCACTCTACTGCGCGGTCATCGTGAAACAGGTAGATGAGAAAACCCGGGCCAGCACCGGTGTCAACGAGATACTGCGCAATGTCGAGTAAGCCGCCTGTGCATCTGCACGTCTACGGGATCGGCAACTGCGATTCCTGCCGCGCAGCGCTGAAGTGGCTGCATGCGCGGAGCGTACCGCATACCTTCCACGATTTGCGGGCGGACGGCCTCTCGCCCGGGGTCCTGGAAAGCTGGCTCGCATCGCCACATGCTGCGGTTCTGATCAACAGGCGCAGTAAGACCTGGCGGCAACTGTCGGCGGAGGATAAACAGGCCGCGGCAGACCGTCCGCTCGAATTGCTGTTGTCCCACCCCACGCTGATCAAGCGCCCGGTCATCACCGACGGCGCGAACCTCCTGGAAGTCGGTTTCGATCCCGCTCGCCTGGAAGGCTGCATCTGACATGTCAAAAGTACTCGAGCTGACGACTGAATTGACGGCCCGGCCTTCTGTGACACCGGACGATGCCGGCTGCCAGCGGTTGATTGCCGAACGCCTGCTGCCGTTGGGGTTCAACGTCGAGTGGTTCCTGTGCGGCGAGGTCACCAATGTGCTGTTCACGCGTGGGCACGGTTCGCCGTCGCTGTGGTTCCTGGGGCATACCGACGTCGTGCCGCCGGGACCCGAGGAGCTCTGGACCTTTTTGCCGTTTCATCCCGACCAGAAGGACGGGGAGCTTTACGGCCGCGGCGTGGCGGACATGAAAGGCGCGGTCGCTGCGATGGTCGTAGCGCTGGAAACATTCGTCCGGCAGAACCCTGAACATCCCGGACAGATCGGTTTGTTGCTGACCTCCGATGAAGAGGGTAAGGCCGTTGACGGCATCGTTCGGGTTGCTGAAATTCTCGAGAGCCGGGATTTACGGCCGGATTATTGCCTGGTGGGGGAACCTTCCAGCCAAAAGACGCTGGGCGATACTGTTCGCGTGGGCCGCCGCGGATCCGTTTACGTTCACCTGAAAGTAAACGGGATCCAGGGACACACGGCATTTCCGGAGAACCTGGACAACCCGGTGCACCGCGTCGCACCGTTCCTCGGCGAACTGGTCGAAGAACAGTGGGATGACGGGGACGAGGATTTCCCGGCCAGCCACTGCCAGGTGGCTTCGATGCGCGCCGGAACCGGTGCCGGTAACGTGACGCCGGCCAACGTCGAATTACTGGTGAACTTCCGCAACGGACCGGATTCACCCACCCAGGCGATCCAGGATCGTTTTCATCGCTTGTTACATAAGCATGATATAGACAATTACGAGGTTGATTGGCAGGTCATGGGTGAGCCTTTCCGCAGTCCGGCAGGCAAGCTGCGCGAGGCGGTGGTCGCTGCAGTGCAGGACATTCTCGGGCAGACGCCTGAATTGAACACCGGCGGCGGCACCTCCGACGGCCGCTACATAGCGCCGCTCGGTTCCGAAGTCCTCGAACTGGGGTTGCTCAACACCACGATTCACCAGGTTGACGAGCGCGCGCCGGTTGCCGACCTCGACCGCCTGTACGCGGCTTATTACGACATCATCCGGCGCATTCTCGCCTGAGCAAAACTCTGTCCCCGCGCCGCCCGCCGCATTGATTCCAGCAGCGCGCGCCCTCAAATTAACCGTATTGAATTTGAGGATATTCCCATGAGAATGGACAAACTGACTAGCAAGTTCCAGCTGGCCCTGGCAGACGCCCAGAGCCTGGCTACGGGACGCGATCATCAGCTGATCGAACCGGTTCACGTGATGGTGGCCCTGCTGGACCAGGAAGGCGGTTCGGCGGGCCACCTGCTGACCCGGGCGGGGGTGCGCGTCAACCAGCTTCGTTCGCAACTGGGCGAGCGCCTGGAGAGCCTGCCTCGCGTGAGCGGTGCAGAAGGTGAAATCAGCCTTTCCAACGAGTTGATAAAGCTGCTGAACCTGACCGACAAACTGGCGCAGAAGCGCGGCGATCAGTATATCGCCAGTGAACTGTTCATCCTGGCTGCGCTGGAGCTGAAAGGTGCACTGGCCGATATTCTTAAACAGGCGGGCGCGAACCGGGAAGCGATCGAAAAGGCTGTTGATGAAATGCGCGGCGGCGAACAGGTGGTGGATCCCAATGCCGAGGAAAACCGCCAGGCGCTCGAGAAATACACCATCGATCTGACCGAGCGGGCCGAGCAGAGCAAGCTGGACCCGGTGATCGGCCGCGACGAGGAAATCCGCCGTTGCATCCAGGTTCTGCAGCGCCGCACCAAGAACAACCCGGTGCTGATCGGTGAACCCGGCGTGGGCAAGACCGCCATCGTTGAGGGACTGGCACAGCGCATCATCAACAACGAATGTCCGGAAGGTATCCGCGGCAAGCGCGTGCTCAGCCTGGACATGGGCTCCTTGGTGGCCGGTGCCAAGTTTCGCGGCGAGTTCGAGGAACGCCTGAAGGCCGTCCTGAATGACCTGGCCAAGCAGGAAGGCAACATCATCCTGTTCATCGATGAAATACACACGGTGGTCGGTGCCGGCAAAGCCGAGGGCGCCATGGATGCCGGCAATATGCTCAAGCCCGCGCTGGCCCGGGGTGAATTGCACTGCATCGGCGCCACCACGCTGGACGAATACCGTCAATACGTGGAAAAAGACGCCGCGCTCGAGCGTCGGTTCCAGAAGGTGTTCGTCGGCGAACCTACGGTGGAAGACACGATTGCTATTCTCCGCGGTCTCCAGGAGCGCTACGAAGTGCACCACGGCGTCGACATCACCGACCCGGCGCTGGTGGCCGCAGCGACTCTCTCGCACCGCTACATCAGCGACCGGCAGTTACCCGACAAAGCCATCGACCTGATGGACGAGGCCGCTTCCAGGATTCGAATGGAGATCGATTCCAAGCCCGAGGCACTGGACCGGCTGGAAAGAAAACTGATCCAGCAGAAAATTCAGCGCGAGGCGCTGAAAAAAGAGTCCGACGAGGCCAGCGTCAAGCGTCTGGAAGAACTGGAGGAGAACATTGCGGAAATGGAGCGGGAATTTTCCGACTTGAATGAAATCTGGAAATCGGAAAAAGCCGCGGTCCAGGGCACGACCCACGTTAAGGAAGAACTGGAGCGGGCGCGTGCGGCGCTGGAAACAGCAATGCGTGCGCAGGACCTGGCGCGCATGTCCGAGCTCCAATACGGCAAAATTCCGGAACTGGAAAAACAGCTGGAGGATGCTGAGAAAGGCGAGCAGGGTGGTTTCCAGCTCCTGCGCAGCAGCGTGACCGAGGATGAAATTGCCGAGGTCGTGTCACGCTGGACCGGCATACCGGTATCCCGCATGCTGGAAGGCGAGCGTGACAAGTTGTTGCGGATGGAAGAGAGCCTGCACACGAGGGTGGTCGGCCAGGATGAAGCGGTCACCGCGGTGTCTGACGCCATCCGGCGCTCCCGGGCCGGCCTGTCCGATCCCAATCGACCGATCGGGTCTTTCCTGTTCATGGGCCCGACGGGCGTGGGCAAGACCGAGCTTTGCAAGGCGCTGGCCGGTTTCATGTTTGACACCGAGGAGGCCATGGTGCGGATCGACATGTCCGAGTTCATGGAAAAACACTCGGTTTCCCGGCTGGTGGGTGCCCCCCCTGGCTATGTCGGCTACGAAGAGGGCGGCTACCTGACCGAGGCGGTCCGGCGCCGGCCATACTCTGTGATCCTGCTGGACGAGATCGAGAAAGCGCATCCCGACGTGTTCAATATCCTGCTCCAGGTGCTGGATGACGGCCGCCTCACGGACGGCCACGGCCGCACCGTGGATTTCAGGAACACCGTGGTCGTGATGACCTCGAACCTCGGGTCGCAGCGCATTCAGGAACTGTCCGGCCAGGGTTACGAGGCGATGAAAGCCGCGGTGATGGAAGTCGTCGGGCAGCATTTTCGGCCGGAATTCATCAACCGTGTTGACGACATGGTGGTGTTCCATCCGCTGGACCTGGAGCAGATCAAGCTGATCGCCGATATTCAGCTGCAACACCTGCGCAACAGGCTGGAGTCACACGGGTTTACGCTCGAGTTCTCGGCGGCTGCACTGGACCTGCTCGGTGAGGCCGGGTTCGATCCGGTTTATGGTGCGCGTCCGTTGAAACGTGCTATCCAGAACGAAATCGAGAATCCGCTGGCGCAGAAAATCCTTTCCGGGGCTTATAATCCCGGTGACCCGATCAGGGTCGGGGTGGAAGACGGCCGATTTGTATTCGAGTAAGAGTGAAGCGGCTCGCGAATCGGTCCGCTGCTAGCGCGAGGGCAGAACGTGGCGGCTGTTGCGCTCGCCCAGCGGCCGCAGAAACTGACCAAACATCTCGGCGCTGAGTGCGGTCGACTGGCCGATCAGTTCGTGGGTTTGCTGCCTGATGAGGGCAGCGTCCCCACGGCCGTTGGCTTCCAGGTCCGCCACGTATTCAGGCAGGCTCAGCCAGCGGTTGATCAGGCGTTCGTCCAGTTCCAGGTGACACTGCAGCCCGTAGGCATGATGTCCGTACCGGAAGGCCTGGTTTTCGCAGGTTTCCGAGCGCGCCAGGTGGATGGCGTCAGCGGGCAGGTCGAATGTATAGCCGTGCCACTGGAAAACCGGGTGCGGCTCCACCAGGGCACAGAACACCGGATCGGCCGCCGAGAAGTGGGTCGGCTCCAGTGCATACCAGCCGATTTCCCATTCCTTCATCGGCCGGACGCCGCCGCCCAGCGCATAGGCCAAGAGTTGCGCCCCCAGGCAAATGCCCAGCAGCGGAATCTCGCGCTTCAAAGCCTCTTCGATGCAGCGCATTTCCACGTTCAGGTGCGGGTGCAGGTCTCCCTGGTCCGGCATCTGGGGGCCTCCGAGCACGATCAGGGCGTCGTAACGGCTGACGTCCGGCCGGGCGTCGGGATCGCGGTGGAAGTTGACGTAACGGATGCGGTGCCCGCGGTTTCGCAGCATCGGGTCGAGGGTGCCGAGCGGTTCCGCCGGCACGTGCTGAAAGACGAGCACCTTGGCCATCAGCTCGCCGCGCGCACCTGGCCGCTGCCGCGCACCACCCACTTGTAACTGGTCAGCTCGGGTAATGCCATCGGGCCGCGCGCGTGCAGTTTTTGCGTACTGATTCCGATTTCGGCACCCATGCCGAATTGACCGCCGTCGGTGAAGGCGGTTGATGCGTTGGCATAAACGGCAGCTGCATCGACGCTGTTGAGAAAACGCTCGATGACCTCGGGGTTTTCCGCCACGATCGCCTCGGAGTGCTTAGAGCTGAAACGGTGAATGTGTTCGAGCGCTTCATCGAGGTTCGTGACGACCTTGATGGACATTCTAAGCGACAGGAACTCCTGTCCGTAATGCTGTTCTTCTGCCTGCTTCAGCGGTCCGGCGTACCTGCCTTGCAGCGCGTCGAAGGCTTCTGCGTCGGCAAAAACCTCGACTCCGTGCACCTCACCCATCTCCTGCATCAGCCGCGGCAGTTGCGGCAACAGATCACGATGCAGCACCAGCGTATCCAACGCATTGCAAACGCTGACCCGCCGCGTCTTGGCGTTGGTAATGATGGACCGGGCCTTGTCCAGGTCTGCGCTGGCGTCGACGTAGGTGTGCACGATGCCTGCGCCGGTTTCGATGACCGGAATGCGGGCGTTGTCGCGAACGAAATCGATCAGGCCTTTCGAGCCTCGCGGAATGGCGAGATCGATATACTCCGTTGCCTGCAGGATGCAGGGCAGCCACTCACGTTCCGGCGGTGACAGGAATACCGTGGCCGGATCGATGCCGTGGTCGTTGAGCACTGCGTGCATCAGGCGCACGATGACCCGGTTGGTGTCGTGAGCGTCACTGCTCCCCTTGAGTACGCAGGCGTTGCGGGTTTTAAGGCACAGGGCGAATACGTCGAAAGTGACGTTTGGGCGAGACTCGAATATTACGGCAATGACGCCTATCGGTACGCGCATCTTGGTCAGTTCGAGGCCGTTATCCAGGCGCCTCTGTTCCAGTATTTCACCGATAGGCGACTGCAGGTCGGCTACGCAACGCAGGTCATCGGCGATGGCCTCCAGCCGCTGCGAATCCAGCAGCAGGCGGTCAAACTTCGGATCGCTTTGATCCATGCGGGCCAGGTCCAGGCGGTTGGCGTCCAGTATGTCCCTGCTGCCGGCCAGCGCCCGGTCGGCCAGGTCAAGGAGCACTTGACGGATGACGGAGTCGCTGCAGCCTGCCAACGAACGTGCCGCGGAGCGTGCCTGCTTGAGACCGTCATCAAGATATTGCTGTTGATTTTCCATAGCGATGCTTCGATCAGTCCACGATATACAGGTAGTCGTAATGAATCAGCGCTTTTTGCCCGCGCTGCCCTTTCAAACGCCCGGCCTCCTTGTGGTCGTAACGCGCCCGGCCGCACCCCAGGACTTTGCCCGCCTCGTCGCGGATCTGGATGACGTCCCCGTCATTGAATGGGCCCGCGACTGCCTCGATGCCGACGGGCAGCAGGCTGGCCAGGCGGCTCTTGTCGAGCAACGCCGCCCCGGCGCCCTCGTTGACCGTGACATAACCGGCCGCGTGGCCGTCGGCGCTGGCCAGCCAGCGTTTGGCGGAGGAAGCTTCACCGGTGGCGGGGAAGCGGGTGCCGGCTTTCTGCTCACCGGTCACTTTGAACAGAATCGCGGAGTCGCGGCCGTCGGCAATGACGACCTCGGTACCCAGTTTCGCGGCCTTGCGCGCAATCGCCAGTTTACTGTGCATACCGCCGCGGCCCAGGGCCGAGGTGCCTCGCAAAACGATGTCCTCGACCTGGTGGCGATCGTCGTCCCAGGTCTCTATGCACCGGGCTGCCGGATCTTCCGGATTCCCGTCCAGCACGCCGGGCACGGTGCTCAGCAGGCAAAGCAGGTCGGCGTTCACCATGCCGGCCATCAGAGCGGCCAGCTCATCGTTATCGGTGAACATCAGTTCGGTGATTGCGACCACGTCGTTTTCGTTGATGATGGGCACGATGCCGGCCGTCAGCAGAGCTTCGATGCAGCCGCGCATGTTCAGGTAGTGGCGCCGCGTCTGGAAGTCGCTTTTGCTGGTCAGGACCTGTGCTACGGTCAGGTTGTGCCGCAGGAACAGCGTCCGGTAGGTCTCCATCAGGCGTACCTGGCCGGTGGCCGCCAGCACCTGCTTGCGCGCAACCGGGTCGCTGACCCGCTGTAATTGGCTGGCCGTAACACCGTGCCCCGCGGCGACCGCGCCGGAAGACACCAGCAGCACTCGCCAGCCGCTGGCGGCCAGGGCGCTGACCTGGTCTACCAGGTTTTCAAGAACGTCCTGGTTCAGTTCGCCTTGCGGATTACACAGAACCTGGCTGCCTATCTTGACGACGATGCGTTTTTCCATAACCGTCGTGTCAGGCTACAGGCCCAGTACCCCGGTGCCCTGCTCGAAAACGATGTCCACCGGAATCGAGGCTGACGCCAGCCGGTCGAGGTCCGCCTGGAGCTGCGTGCCCACGATTCCCATCTCGGCGACGAACGTGTCGACAGCCGCGTAATCGCCGTCACCCTGCAGGGTCAACAGGCGGTTGCTGAGGTCCTTCACGGCCTGCTCGAACGCGGGTACATTGACGCGATAAGTACCGGTTTCGTCATCCCGGCTGAAAGCCCCGGCCTGTTGGAAGAAGTTGAACCGGATCATGTTCGCCTTGCCGTGCGCACTGCTGGCTCCGAAGCGCACCGAGCGGAAAATTCCCGCCATGAACGTGACGTAATCGTCCATCAGTTCGCCCTCGGTGATTTCGCCTTTTTCGCGCAGCTTCTGCACCATGTAAAGCCCGAGGATGTCCGCTTTGCCTTCTTCCAGTGCCGAGGCATGGTCCTTCATCGCGTGGCGCACGGTGCTTTGTCCGTCCAGCGTGGTTTTGATGCCCAGTCCGTGTGCCACTTCATGGAACATCGTATTGCCGAAAAACGACTCGAAAGTGATGTGCTGCCGCTGGTCTTCCGCGATCAACATTTCCGAAATCGGGACCAGGATCTGGTTGTACTTCGCCAGCATCGCGTTTTTCAACTGCAGGCGGCGCGTGCCCTTGGCCAATTGGACTTCCTCGTCGTTGGGCAGGTTGATCGCAATGGTTTTGGAGCCCGCATTGGAGTGACCGGCATAGTAGACCACGTCATAGGCGTTCAGGTCGGCGTCTGAACCCGGCATTTCCCGCTTGTAGGCCTCCGGTACCGGGAGGCCGGTCTGCAGTTCCGGCAGGTACTGGGCGAATCGAGCCAGCCGCTCGCTCCATTCCAGGTCCTTGATCAGCACGTAGGATTCGTAGGCGGCGCGGTAGCCAAACAGCTGGTCCTCGTAGGTCTCGATGGGCCCGATCACCAGTTCGATCGGGTTGTTTTTCATGTCCATCCAGGCCATGTCGGAGGGCTGGAAATTATCTGTTTCCAGCGCCGATGCCCGCATCAGCAGGTAATTGGTAAACTCTGCGTCATCCGCCAGTTCCGCAGCATGACGTAGCAGTTCGGCAGCTTCACCGAGCTGCGTTGCGTACGCTTCGTGGTACGGCAGCAGCAACAGTTCGCCCGCCTCGTTTCGCCTGACCAGTGTATAGAGTCCGTCTTTGCCTTCCTGTTCCCAGGCTTCGAACTCCTCCTTGCTCATGTCCTGCGGGTAAAATTGCGCGCCGAGCGACTTGGGGCCGACGTTCTCGACGAACGGACGGTCGGCGGCCAGCCGGTCCCAGGGGCCGTAGTTGATGTCGGCGAAACGGCGCTTGGCGGGATCTTCAATGGAAGCCAGCAAGGGGCCAGGCTCACCGTAGGCCTGCAGCCAGAACAGTTCGTCCATGATTTCGGAGGCTTTGATCAGCCACGGGATCATTTGCTGCTGCCGATCGCTGAGATGACTCAGATCGGCAGTGAGCCTGACCGTAGCATAGATATCGAAACGCGACGGCTGCTTGGCAACCGGCTCGGCCGGCGCTTCCCGAACCGCGACTTCAGGCTCACCGACGGCCACTTCCGGGGCGGGGCTTTCAGCCTGTTGGCAAGCGCTCAGAAAAAACAGCGCCGAGATGATCAGAATGGTCTTGGTTTTCATTGAAATTTACTCCGCAGGTACGGTTCGTAACCCAACCCCGAATGATATCAGACCGCTCGCCATGCAGGTTGTGGAAAACGGGATGTAATGTCCCCATGTTGACCACACTTCACTTATAATTGTCCGGTTCTAAAAGGTGGATAACCATGCCGATATACGAATACCAGTGCCAGGCTTGTGGCCACGATGTTGAAAAGCTACAGCGCATCAACGACGAGCCGCTCAAGGAATGCCCGGATTGCGGCAAGCCGGAGCTTGTCCGGCTGGTCTCAGCCGCCGGCTTTCGTCTCAAGGGAGCAGGCTGGTACGAGACCGATTTCAAGAAAGGCAGCAAAAAGAACCTGCACGACGGGGAGGGTTCCGGCAGTTCGAAGCCGGAGGCAAAGCCTGCGGCGCCGGCGGCCAGCGAAAAAAAGCCAGCAGCCGCTAAGCCCGGTGCGGACTGACAGCGCCCTTTAACCAACGCTCACAGGAGCAGAACGATGCGCACACATCTTTGCGGCGAAGTGAATGAACAACTGGCTGAACAGGAAATCCAGCTCTGTGGCTGGGTGGATCGCCGCAGGGACCTGGGCGGGCTGATTTTCATCGGTCTGCGCGACCACGCCGGTATCGTCCAGGTAGTCGTCGAACCTGAAAGCCCGGCGTTCAGCGATGCCGAGGCTTTGCGTAACGAATTCTGTGTGCGTGTCAGCGGTCGTGTCCGGATGCGGCCCGAGTCCCAATGGAACGAGGCCATGTCCACGGGAAAAATCGAGGTCGTTGCGGAAGAAGTGGAACTGCTCAACGCATCCGCCCCGATGCCGCTGATGATGACCGACGAGGACGGCGAGGAAATTCGCCTGAAATACCGCTACCTCGATCTGCGCCGGCCGCGCATGCAGCGCAATCTGCGGCTGCGGGCCCGCATGAACCAGGCGATTCGCCACAGCCTGGACAAAGCCGGTTTCACCGAACTGGAGACGCCGATCCTGACCAAAGCGACGCCGGAAGGCGCCCGCGATTACCTCGTGCCGAGCCGCGTGCACGCCGGCCAGTATTTCGCATTGCCGCAGTCGCCACAGCTGTTCAAGCAGCTGCTGATGATGTCCGGCATGGACCGTTACTACCAGATTGCGCGGTGCTTCCGTGACGAGGACCTGCGCGCGGACCGCCAGCCGGAGTTCACCCAACTGGATATCGAGATGGCTTTCGTCGAAGAGCCGGATGTGCAAAACCAGGCGGAGATCATGATTCGCGAAGTGTTCAGGGATACGCTGGGTGCCGAACTGCCCGATCCGTTTCCGCGGCTGAGCTGGCGCGATGCGATGGACCGTTACGGTTCCGACAAGCCTGACCTGCGCCTGCCCCTGGAACTGGTGAGCATCGACCAGCACGTGGCGCACGTCGAGTTCAAGGTGTTCGCCGGCCCGGCCAACGATGACGGTTCCCGGGTTGCCGCTTTGCGAATTCCCGGCGGGGCGGACCTGTCGCGCAAACAGATTGACGGCTACGCGGAATATGCGGGCCGCTACGGAGCGCGCGGCCTGGCCTGGATCAAGGTCAACGACGCGGCTGCCGGCCTGGAAGGACTGCAGTCTCCGATTACCAAGTTCCTGGACGAGCAAGCCTGGCAGGGCATTGCTGACGCCACCGGCGCCTGCTCGGGTGACATCCTGTTGTTCGGCGCGGGTGACTGGTTGACCGTCAGCACCTTCATGGGCCAGTTGCTGGTCAAAGCGGGCCACGACCGGGGCCTGGCTGCGGAGGGCTGGTGCCCGTTGTGGGTTACCGGGTTCCCGATGTTCGAGTACGACGAGGAAGCCGGCCGCTACCTGGCGATGCACCACCCGTTCACCGCGCCGGCAACAGGCGATGCCGAGGCATTGCTGGAAAACCCGGCCGGGTCGCTGTCCAAGGGGTACGACATGGTGCTCAACGGCGCTGAAATCGGCGGCGGCTCCGTCCGGATACACAAGCCGGAAATGCAGCGGGCCGTTTTTAAGTTGCTGGGAATCGGCGAGGAAGAGGCCCGGCAGAAATTCGGTTTCCTGCTGGAAGCGCTGAAGTACGGCTGTCCGCCGCACGGCGGAATCGCATTCGGCCTGGACCGCATTGCGGCCCTGATGTCCGGCGAGGAATCGATTCGCGACGTGATCGCTTTCCCGAAAACCACCACGGCACAGTGCCTGCTGACCGGCGCGCCGTCGGCGATACCCGATGACCAGGTGGCTGAACTGCACATCCGGAATGTCAGCAAGGACCGTTGACCCCGGCAGGCAAACAGCAGCACAGCGCTGAACGCATCGGCGTTACAGCGGCGCTGGCCGCTTACATTTTCTGGGGCCTGGCGCCAATTTATTTCAAACAGATACTGAGCGTGCCGCCGCTCGAGGTGATCGCCCACCGCGTTCTTTGGTCTATCCCGCTGCTGGCGGGATTTCTCTGGTTGCGTGACGGCCCCGGCCTGTGGCAGCGGCTGCGCCTGCCGCCGCGAACGGTGGGGGTTCTGCTGGTCTCCGGGATACTGGTGGCGTTCAACTGGCTGGTTTTCGTTTGGGCCGTGATGAATGACCGCATACTGGCGACCAGCCTGGGTTATTTCATCACGCCGCTGGTCAGCGTGCTGCTCGGTTTCGTATTTCTGCACGAACGCCTCACGCGGGTACAGAGCGCCGGTGTGCTGCTCGCCGCCGCGGGCACTTTTTACCTCGGCTGGTTCCTCGGCACGCCGCCGTGGATATCCCTGACCCTGGCGCTTTCTTTCGGGGCCTATGGTCTGATCCGCAAGATGCTCGACGTGGGTCCGATGATCGGCCTGTTGTGGGAGACGCTGTTGCTGGCGCTGCCGGCCCTGGTGTACATCGCGCTGCTGGTGCGACGGGACACACTGGTGTTCGCCGGCGGTGACCTGAAGATCGATACGCTGCTGGTGCTGGCCGGCCTCGTCACCGTGTTGCCGCTGGTCTGGTTCAACGTGGCGGCCCGGAACCTGCGGCTCTCGACCGTGGGTTTTTTCCAGTACATCGCACCCTCGCTGACCTTCCTCTTGTCCGTGTTCGTCTATGGGGAGGTCTTCACCCGCGGCCACGCGGTAGCGTTCTCCTGTATCTGGCTCGCGCTGGCGATGGTTTCGCTGGAAAATGTTCTGCAAGCGCGCCGGGCGAAGGCCCGCTGAGCGGGGGGCGGCAGTGAAATCCGAGGTGATCCTGGTGCACGGCCTGTGGTTCGGAGCCTGGGCCATGGCCGCGCTGGCCCGCAAACTGCAGGTTGCCGGATTTGCCGTGCGCCGTTTTTCCTATCCATCC
>Ga0316201_10000997_pt1 | contig 18089 bp, 19 predicted proteins | sample CS6wburrow_MG_FD_204516 | JGI IMG/M metagenome (GOLD analysis project Ga0316201, IMG submission 204516) | Coastal sediment microbial communities from Delaware Bay, Delaware, United States - CS-6 worm burrow | ecosystem: Environmental > Aquatic > Marine > Coastal > Sediment | place: USA... | reverse complement strand
AAGAAGCATTCGCCAATCTTTTGAGGAGAGGAGGTGACCATGCTGTCGAAGTCTGCTGCGCGCGCGTTCTTTCTGTCTGGAACGTTGCTTTTCAGTGCGGTGTTCATTTGGCTCACGGTCGACACGTTCCAGCGCATTCCAGCTCAGACCAACTCGGATGAACTGACCGAATCGGTCGCACGCGGGAAGCAGCTCTGGGAGGAGAACAACTGCATGGGCTGTCACACGCTGCTTGGTGAGGGGGCGTACTACGCGCCCGAGCTGACGCTTGTGTACGACCGTCGTGGGCCAGCCTTCATCGCTCAGATGCTCCGGGACCCCGAATCCGTCTACCCAGGGCAGCGTCGGATGGTGAAGTACGACTTCAGCGAAGCCCAGATCGACGACATGAACGCCTTCTTCGAGTGGATCGGCCGGATGGACCTCAACGGCTTTCCTCCGAAACCCACCATCGGTTTGGCGGGAGCGGCACCGATCCCGATCCCGGGCGGCGAACGGCCGGAGATCTTCTCTCAGGTTTGCACTGCGTGCCACGCCCTCGGCGGCGTGGGCGGCGCCATTGGACCGGCACTCGACTTCGTAGGCGATCGCTTCGATCGAGGGTACTTGATGAGGTGGGTCACAGACCCCCAGGCCGTGAAGCCCGGCACCACGATGCCGAAGCTCGGTCTCACCCAAGAACAACTCAACGAAGTCGTCATCTTTCTCTCCAAGCAACGCGAGGGCGGGCTATGAAATATGAATCGCAAAAAGTTGCGTACTGGTTTTTCGCGACCTGCATGCTGCTGCTGAGCCTCCAGCTGGTCTACGGCTTCATCATGGCGTTTGCGCACGCCGGCTACGACGTCCTGCACCCCTGGATTCCCTTCAACGCCGCGCGCGCCTCGCACAACAACCTCTTGGTCATGTGGCTCTTGGCGGGCTTCATGGGGGCCGCGTACTACATCATTCCGGATGAATGCGAGCGGCCGATTTACTGGCCGAAGCTCGCCTATGTCCAGCTGATCGCGTTCGTCATCGTGGGTGTCACCGCCATCGTCGGTTTCCACTTCAATTGGTGGGAGGGGCGCAAGTTCCTCGAAATCCCGCGTCCCCTCGACTACCTGGTCGTCGTCGACGTTCTTCTCTTTGTCGCCAACATCGGCATGACCATTTGGAAGGCCCCCAAGATGACCACGACTTCGATCGTGCTCTTCTTCGGTCTGCTGATGGCGGCCGTCCTCTACCTGCCGGGCATGATCCCGACCGATCATCAGACACACGATGCGTTCTGGCGCTGGTGGGTCGTTCACCTCTGGGTCGAAGGCGTCTGGGAGCTCATCATGGGCGGCATTCTCGCGTATCTGTTGATCCGACTCACCGGCGTCGACCGCGAGATCGTCGAGAAGTGGCTCTACGTCATCGTCGGCTTCACCTTCTTGTCGGGCATTCTCGGCACCGGCCACCACTACTACTTCATTGGCACGCCGAACTACTGGCTCTGGATCGGTGGCATCTTCAGCGCCCTCGAGCCGCTCGCGTTCCTGGGCATGGCGATTTACGGACTCGCGCTCGCGAGAAAGGGCGGTCGAAACCATCCAAACCGGATCGCACTCTATTGGACGGTGGGTACCTGTGTCATGTCGTTCGTTGGAGCCGGCTTCCTCGGCATCGCACACACGCTTCCGCAGGTGAACCTGTACACGCACGGCACACTGGTGACGGCGATGCATGGTCACATGGCCTTCTGGGGCGCCTACGCGATGTTGGTCCTGGCCATCATGACCTATGCTTTGCCGCAGCTGACGGGTCGCAAGCTCTTCGATACGCCGAGCGCGATCTATGCGTTCTGGTCGACCAACATCGGCATGACCGCCATGACGGTTGCGTTCGGCATTGCCGGCGTAGCCCAGGTCTACCTCGAGCGCCGCGCGGGCATGGAGTTCCTCGACGTTCAGCGAGAGCTGCAGGTCCACTTCATTGGGCTCATTCTGGCGGCGACGCTCTTTACGTCGGGCATCCTAGCATTCATCTACAATTTCATTCGCTATGGTTGGCCTGCGGGCGACGTCGAAGAGCCCATCCCCACCGGCCTCAGGGCAGCGGTCCCAGCGGAATGAGGCCAACCCCGCCCTGGTATCGTCCGGTCGGCCGAGAGGTCGAGCTCTTCGAGCACGCCCATCGCCAGAAGCTACCGCTCTTGCTCGCTGGGCCCACCGGCTGTGGCAAGACGCGGTTTGTCGAAGCGATGGCGGCCCAACTCGACTTGCCGTTGATCACGGTGGCCTGCCACGACGAGACCTCGTCGATCGATTTGGTTGGGCGGTTCCTGATCGAGGGCGCCGAGACGGTTTGGCAGGATGGCCCGGTCACCCGGGCGGTGCGAGCGGGCGCCATTCTCTACCTCGACGAGATCATCGAGGCGCGAGAGGACGTGATCGTGGTCCTCCATTCGCTCACCGATCATCGGCGCGAGCTCTACATCGACCGTCTCGACGAAACACTGTCCGCGCCCGAGGGTTTCATGGTCGTCGCAAGCTTCAATCCGGGTTACGCGCGTGGCTTCAAAGAGCTCCGGCCGTCGACCCGGCAGCGCTTCGTCGTGCAGCGGTTCTCGTATCCGGAAGCCAAGGTCGAAACCGAGATCGTGGCGCACGAAGCCAAGCTCGAAAACGGCCCGGCCAAGCGACTCGTCGAGTTCGCGAGCAAGGTGCGCGCCATGGATGAGCTCCAGCTCGCAGAGACCGCGTCGACTCGACTGCTGGTGACCGCCGGCAAGCTCATTTCCAGCGGGGTCGCTCCCAGGGTCGCCTGCAACGCAGCGGTCGTGCAACCGATCACGGACGATCAGGCCCAATTGGAAGCCTTGCAGGACCTAGCCAACCTGATGTTCTGATGGACTGGGATCAGCGCGCGTTTGCTTGGCTCTATCGCTCGTTCCGGCGAGTGACGGGTCGCAGCCCGAGGACCGACGCTGACGTGTCACCGTTGGAATCCCTGACCGCCCGCTTCGAGACCTTGAGCAATTTGCTCACCGGGACGAAGTGGGAAGTCGTCGCCGGGAGAGCAATGGGCGGTGCCGGGCCCGGACGACTGATTCTGCCTCAGAGCGTTACCTGGCTTGCTGACCCGGAGGAGCAGGCGTCGTTCTACCTCTACCGGGTTGTCGTTGGCGTGACCTCGTCGGAGCTCGAATTTGTCGCCGGCCACGACTGGTCGAATCGGCGGCGTGCCGTGGCGATGCTGATCGCCATTCCGACTGTCCATCAAGAGATCGTGGCACGCTATCCCGGCGCAGCGTCTCTCGTCGATCGCTGTACGGCAATTTCGAGCGAGCGATTCCAATTTGATGAGCAAGGCGCTGATCTGCGCTGCTTCTCGAATGCCTGCCGGGCGATCTTGCGACCTGACTCGGGGCTTCTCGTCGACGCCTCCGGTGTCTCGACCTTGACTCGCGAGCTCGTTGACGCGGCGACGGCAGGCCACAGCCCACGGAGTCTCGCCGACGCTTCGATGGACTTCGAACAGGCACTCGAGAAGCTCTCCAAGCGAAGGGCCTCAGCTGACTATAGGTCACCGTGGGGTCTGCTCTTGCCGCCCGGCATCACTTGGAACGCGTCTCTCGAGCCTCCCGACGATCCACACGCCAACCTGCCGAGTGGCACAGAACGCAAGATGCGCCGCCGACCAACCGACGTGGAGTACGTCGACCTCGAGTCACAGAAGGACAAAGACAATCCGCTGGTCCACTCGTTCGAGAAGGTCCACACCGCGACCGAGTATCAGAGCGGCCGAAAGCAGCTCGATGGCTCCGATCAGCTCGCCGAACAAGAGGAAGCTCTCGAGGAGCTGGAGCTCAGCAAGCTGACGCGGACGTCCGAAACCGCCCAATCAGTCTACCGCGCCGATCTGCAGGCCGGTCTGCATACGGCCGACCTCGAGGAGGAGTCGGCTTCGACTCGCGCCCATCGCTATCCTGAATGGAATTTCAAGCGTCGCGCGTACCGCGACGCCTGGTGCACGGTCAATGAGCAGATCTCGCCACCGAGTGGTCCTGCATCTGCCGTTGACGCCGCGAGCCGCCGACTTCACGGAGACGTGCTGCGCCTTCAAGCGGAGCTCAAGCGCCTGGATCTCGAACGCCGGTGGCGCAACCGTCAGCTCGACGGCAGCGAAATCGACATCGACGCGCTGGTCGATCGGCAGGCGACCCTGATGGCGGGCCGGCACCCTGACCCGCGGATCTACGTGCGTAGGAAGGTTCATGACTCCGAGCTCGCCATGCTGATCTTGGTTGACGCGAGCCTCTCGAGCGATTCCTGGGTTTCGGGGAAACGGATCTTCGATGTCGTCCGCGATTCGACTCAGGTGCTCGTCGAGTCGTTCGAGCCGACGTCCGCCAAGCTTTCGATCGGCGCCTTCTACAGCAACACGAGGCGCGATTGCCGGTTCTTGCTCGCCAAGGGGTTCGATGACTCGACCCGTCTTGGGCTGCAACGGCTCCATGGGATCGCGCCCGCAGGTTACACGCGCATCGGTCCAGCCGTTCGGCATGCCCTCGAGGTACTGGACCGGAGCGGCGCTCGCCGCCGCCTCATCTTGCTCCTGACGGACGCTAAACCCACGGACTACGATCACTACGAGGGCCACTACGGCGTTGAGGACGTGCGCCAGGCCCTTCGAGAGGCCCAAGAGCAGGGGGTTCATTGTCTCGCGCTCGCTGTACGCGACAAAGGGGAAGCGTATCTCACGCAGATGTTCGGCCCGCACGGCTGGATGCTCTTGCCCGACGTGCATTCTCTTCCGGGGCGTTTCGTCTCGGTGGCCAACGACTTCTTACGCAGCTAAGAGTGTGCGATGAAGCTCTTCACCGAGACGATCACGCTTTCCACGACGACCGAGCGCCAGCTCGTCGACTTCACCCTCGAGGCTCAACGACTCGTTCGTACTTCTGGCATCCAGGAGGGGCTCTGTGCGCTTTACGCTCACGGCGCGACCGCTGCGCTGATGATTCAAGAGAACGACGACCCGAACATTGGGAAAGACGTCGTGAGCTGCCTCGATAAGCTCGTTCCAAAGGGGGTCTGGCTCCACGATCGGATCGATGGAAACGGGGCATCGCACATTCAGGCCGGCATCATTGGTCCGAGCGAGTCGATTCCGATTCGAGGCGGCAAGCTCGATCTGTCGACTTGGCAGAACGTATTTTTTTGCGAGCTCGACGGCCCGCGCCGAAAGCGGACCGTGGCGGCTACGATCTTGGGAACCTGAGCGTCAGCGAAGCGTCGAGAGGATCAGGTAGACAGCGAGGATCGCGAGAACCAGCTGGAACCAGAATACGAAGCGTTCCTTCGAGATTCGACTTAATAAGTGCTTGCCGAAGTACGTGCCGCCGATCACCGCAACCACCAAGCCGACGAGCACTGGGGCGTAGGGCCGGTAGTCGAAGCCCAACGCTAGGAAGGCCGGAATTTTCAGCAAGTGCAGCCAGGTCTGGCAAACCGCTTTGGTCGCGATGACCTGCTCGTTGTCGAAATCGTCCCGTAGGAAGAACGGAGCGAGAAACGGGCCGGTCGCGCCGACGAAAATCGCGAGCAGCCCCGCCGCGAGCCCCAGGAACGCGTACGACCAGATTGGTGGAGTTCGAAGCTTCGGCTTGTACCGGCGCCAGAGCAAGAAGAGCAAGATGAACGCTCCGATCCATGCGCGGAACCAGGTCAGCTTCAGATCGGCCCAGATATTCGCCGCGATGACCACGCCCCCGACGGCGGGGACCATGAAGGCGAAGAAGATCGGCCACCGGACGTGATGGCGAAAGGCCCAGGTTCGCGTCCAATTGGAGGCCAGCTGCACGATGCCGTGTAAGGGCACGACCACAGGTGCGGGGAGTAGGGCGGTCATCACGCCGAGCAGGGTGACTCCCCCTGCCATGCCCAGAATGCCCGAGATGGTGGCTGTGACGAAGCAGGCGACGACGAGGACGACGACCGTGACCACCTCGAACATGCGCGGAGGCTAGCATCCCTTTCGCCTTGTGCTCCACGGGTATCATGGGTATTCGACGAGACGCATGCCGAAGCGCGTCCTTCGTTTTCATTTCGATTACATCTCGCCCTACAGCTACCTGGCCTGGCAGCAACTCGGCGACTTCGCGAACGAGCACGAGTTGCGTGTGAAGCCCAAGGCCACGCTATTGGCCGGCTTGCTCAACGAGTTTGGCCACAAAGGGCCCGCAGAGATCGCGCCCAAACGGATCTACATGTTCAAAGACTGTATTCGGGCTGCGTTGCAGCTCGGCGTACCGTTTGCGCCCGTGTTTTCGCATCCGTTCAATCCGCTTCCGTCGCTCCGCGCAACGCTGCTCGACATGGATGACCAGACCCGCGAGCGCCTGGTGACCGACTTGTTCCATGCAACCTGGGCCGAGAGCCGTGACATGGGCTCCGCGGAAGTCGTCGCTGAAGTTTGCGCCGACGCGGGTGTTCCGAACGCGCTCGATCGCATCCGGGATCCCGAAATCAAGCAACGTCTCTTACAGGCCAGTCGGGAGGCCATCGAGATTGGTGTCTTCGGCGTCCCGACGATGATCGTCGACGATGAGCTGTTTTGGGGAACGGACAGCTTCCCATACCTCGCGCGCTATCTCCGCGGAGACGACCCTGTTCGCCCGGAAGACGTCGAAGCCTGGCTCGCGGTTCCCGCGTCGGCCCAGCGAAAATAGCCGGACTACTGGCTTTGCCAGGCGACCATGCCGCCCCGCATCGAGGCGATGCGCTTGAATCCAAGCTTCTCGAGCTCGAGCGCGACCCGCCCAGAACGCCGACCCGAACGGCAGATGGTGATGACGGGGATTTCCTTGTCCCAGGCCTTCGAGGCTTCGTCGACGGTGCCCATCGGAACGACGTCGACCCCTTCGATTTTGCCGTCGGACTGCGCCTCATCGATTTCCCGAACGTCGACCATCCGGACCGCGCCTTTGTTCTTCGCAACCCAGGCGATGGAGACCTCGGGAATCCCTTGGGGGCTGCGCTCGATCGCAGCCCAGCCTCGCTCGGGAAGCGGGTCGCCGGACATCGAGCTCGGCGGAACGATGCCGCAGTGCAGATTGGCTGGTACTGCGATGTCGATCTTTTTCGGCGTCGGCAAGTTGAGATGGTTCATGATCTCGGCGAACTCGGACTCGGTCCTGCCGTCGCCCACCCGCGGATTCAATCGTTTCTCCTCGCCCACCGTGGTGAACGTCATTCCTCGGTAGTCGTGCCCCGGCCAAATGATCGTGTCGTCGGGGAGCGTGAAGATCTTGTCGTGGATCGAACGGTAGAGCCGTTCTGCGCTGCCCTGCTGGAAGTCCGTTCGACCGGTGCCGCGAATGAAAAGCGCATCTCCAGTGAACGCATGCTTGTGGTCCGCCGTCACGAGGGTGATGCAACCGTCGGTGTGGCCCGGCGTCGATCGGACCTCGAGCTCCACAGAGCCGACCTTGAGCCGGCTTCCATCATCGACCAGCAGGTCTGCACCTTCCGCACCTGCATGCGCACCGGTGACCGCCTTGCTGCCCAAGCGCTTGCGAAGCAGCCCGGAGCCCGTGATGTGATCGGCATGAGTGTGCGTGTCCAAGGTGTACACGAGCTTCAGGCCGAGCTCTTCGAGGAGCTTGATGTCGCGCTCCAGCTGATCGATGACCGGGTCGATCAACATGGCCTCGCCCGACTCCTCGTCGGCAAGGAGGTAGGTGTAGGTCCAGGTCTCTCGATCGAAGAGTTGCCGAAGTAGCATGGGTCGCCTCCTGATGCGGTTCCGGCGAGCTGCGCTAGCCGGAGCTAAGTCGCTGAATTAACAGGACTCGGGCCGAGCTGCAAACCCAAGTCACACAAAGCGCTGGCGGTTTGGCACCGGTGCTGCTTTGAATGAGCACCATGGAATCCTTTACACCCCTTGCCTCCACGATTGGAGGCTTGATGATCGGTACCGCAGCTGCCGGTTTACTTCTGTTCCACGGCCGGATTGCCGGGATTAGCGGCATTGCGGGCGGTATTTTTCGTCGAGAAGCAGGCGACATCTCCTGGCGCGTCATGTTCCTCATCGGGCTGTTTGCCGCGGGCGCGGGCTGGAGCCTTTTCTACCCGCAAGACTACGTCGTCGAAATCAGTCGCTCGACGCCCGCGCTCATCGTCGCCGGCCTCACGGTAGGCATCGGCACACAGCTCGGAAGCGGGTGCACCAGTGGTCATGGCGTTTGCGGAATCGGGCGTCTATCCAAGCGATCCACAGTGGCCACCATATCGTTCATGATCACCGCGGCGCTCACCGTCTTCGTCGTCAACGAAGTGCTGGGAGGCTCGATATGAAGGTCAAGATTGGCGCCTTCCTCGGTGGCGTGTTGTTTGGGGTAGGCCTCGCTATCGCGGGGATGACCCAGCCTGCCAAGATTGTAGGCTTCTTCGACTTCTTCGGGTCGTGGGATCCCAGCTTGGCTTTCGTGATGGTGGGTGCCATCGCGGTATACACGCCGGTGTATCGTTGGGCGATTCGAACCTGGCAGCATCCGATTTGGGCGCCTGCATTCTCTCTGCCGACACGCAAGGACATCGATGGGCGACTCATTTTGGGCTCTGCGATTTTCGGTGTCGGCTGGGGTCTCGGAGGTTACTGCCCCGGTCCCGCGTTCACTTCGGTCGGGGCCAGGTCGCAGGAGGCGTTGACATTTGGTTTGGCGATGCTGATCGGCGTGGGGGCATATCAGCTCTTCACGCGAATGCGTGAGAACCGCAGTGGTGGCACGGTCGATCCGCAAGCCGCCGCCATGATCGACGGATGAGCCAACCCGGTCACGTGACTTCGTCGCCACGCGGCTCCCGGGTTCCTGCACTGCCGATCTTCGGATGGCTCCGGACCTACCAACGCGCGGACTTTGGGCCTGATTTCGTTGCAGGTCTGACGACGGCAGTCATGTTGGTTCCCCAGGCGATGGGCTACGCGCTGCTCGCTGGCCTCCCGCCGATTCATGGGCTCTACGCGTCGGTCGCGCCACTCTTGCTCTATGCCATCTTTGGGACGTCACGACAGCTCGCGGTCGGTCCCGTGGCCATGGACTCGATCCTCGTCGCAGGGAGCGTCGGCGCCATCGCCACGATCGGCACCGAGAACTACATCCTGCTGGCCGCTGCCCTCGGCGTGATGGTCGGCGTCGTCCAAGCCGGGCTCGGTTTTCTGCGCGCCGGTTTCCTCGTCAACTTCCTCTCGCGGCCGGTCGTTGCGGGCTTCACCGCCGCTGCCGCGCTCATCATTGCCGCCAGCCAGCTGGGTCACCTGCTTGGCGTGGACCTTCCGCGCACCCATCACGTTCATCGGGTCGTGTGGGAAGCGGTCCGAAGTGCGTCGAGCTGGTCCTGGCCGACACTTGCGGTCGGAGCGTCGTCGATTGTCGCGCTCGTTCTCTTCAAGAAGCGTTGGCCGCGTCTTCCCGCAGCCTTGTTTGTCGTCGTCGCCTCCACGCTCGTCGTTTGGACCTTGGGTCTCTCCGACCGCGGGGTATCGGTCGTCGGCGAAGTGCCGGCCGGCTTGCCTGGCTTCCGCGTCCCCGCGGTCGACACTTCGGTCCTGGTGCAGCTCATTCCGGCGGCGGCCACGATCGCCCTGGTCTCGTTCATGGAAGCGATTTCCGTCGGTCGAACTTTCGCGCAAGTCCATCGCTACGACATCTACCCCAATCGCGAGCTCATCGCGCTCGGCTTTGCCAACATGACCGGCGGCGTGACAGGTGGTTACCCGATCGCAGGAGGCTTCTCGCGCACGGCCGTCAACGTGCGCGCGGGTGCGCGAACGCAGCTGGCTGCGATCATCACCTGCGCCGTGGTCGTCATCACACTGCTATTCTTGACGCGGGCATTCTTCTATCTGCCCAAGGCGGCACTCAGCGCCATCATCGTGGCCGCGGTCACGGGCCTGATCGACATTCGCGGCGCCGCGGAGGTCTATCGAGTCAAGCGTGCGGATTTCTATCTTCTGGTTCTCACGTTTTTTGCGACGCTTTCTCTGGGAATACAGTGGGGCATCTTGGTTGGCGTTGCCGCATCGGTGTTGCTTTTCCTGGTACTCACGACTCGCCCGTACTTTGCCGTCCTCGGGCGGGTGCCGGAATCGCAGACTTATCTGAACATGGCGCGCCACCCGCACGCCGAAACGATTCCGGGCATCATTCTCGTCCGGGTCGATGCGCAGTTTTACTTTGGCAACGTGAGCTTCCTCAAAGAGACCGTCCGCACCCTGGTCCGCGAATCCGAAACGCCCGTCCGATACTTCGTTCTAGAGGCTGCAGGCGTAAACGATCTCGACTCGGCGGCCGCGGCAACCTTGGCAGAGCTCGATGAAGAGCTGGCAGCCCAAGGTATCCGCCTCGTTCTCACCCGAATCAAAGGCCCCGTCCGCGATGTCCTCCAGCGCACTGGGCTTCTCGAAAAGCTCGCTTCCGAAGGCCGGGTCTACCTTTCCACTCACCGAGCGATCGAAGTCCTTCGCTCGGGCATGGCCCTTCCTGACCTCTCAGCCGAGCCCGACGACCCCCGGGAGGCTGCGGACCAGGTGGGCTGCGGCATGCTGAACCTGGAAGCGCCTGACCCTGGCAAGAATTTTTTCGAGACAGTAAGAAAGCGAAAGCAATGAGGGCGGTGGGTTGGGGGGTAGGTTGGGGCGAACGGCTTGCCTGGTTTGGTTTAATGACACCGCCCGCCCGCCCCCACCCGTAGTCCTCCCTGCCGCGCCGGGCGCTGCGCTTCGCCTTGGCGGCGCTTCGCGCCGGGCTTCGCCCTGCGGGCTCGCGCTGCCGCGGGTGGTTGGGGGTGGTCGTGAAGGGCGGGCAGTGTCAGTGTCAGTGTCAGTGTCAGTGCCAGTGCGAGTGTCAGCGCCAGTGTCGGTGGCAGCGTCGGCGTTGGGGCCGGCGGGCGGAGAGGTGCGGTCCCGCAGGTGAGTGGCGTCGAGGATTACCATGCGTGGCGGCGCAGCGCGGAGGTCGCGACTGAAAGCGGCGACGCGGATATCTGGCGCGCGAAGCCTGAGTCTTCGGTTTACGACGCCAAGCTTTTGCGCCAGCACACTGAAGAGCTGACGCGAACGCGCGAGGCGGGTAAGGCGCTCGAGCTGGTGCCTTTGCTGCGAGAGGCTCTGTACCGGCATCTGGGTGAGTTAGCGGACCCCCGGCTCTACGCGCGAACACCGCTCGGCACCAAACATCTGGTCGAGGCCTTTTACGAGGAGGCGCTTGCTTGCATCGAGTACCTGGCAGACCCCGATCAAACGGGGCTCTCCCCCGAGTTCACCCTCGCCGGCTTTCGAAGAGCAGCGCACATCTTCGGGCGTTCGGCACTCCTGCTCTCTGGGGGAGCTACGCTTGGCTTTTTCCACTTGGGAGTCGTCAAGGCTTTGTCCGAGCAGGGCCTCTTGCCCAGCGTTCTTTCCGGCGCCTCGATGGGCGCCCTCATCGCGTGCGGCGCCGGGGTTCGAACGGATGAGGAGCTCGGGGCGCTCTTTGCGAACCCACGGGTCATCCGGACCGATGCGCTCAAGCGCCTTTCGCCCAAGCGCGCCGCGAGCGAGCGCGCCGTCTATGATCCGGCGCGTCTCGAAGAAGTAGTCGCAAACAATTGCGGCGACTACACGTTCGAAGAAGCGCACGCGCGCACCGGCCGCACCGTCAGCATCAGCGTTTCACCGACCCGCGAGCGTCAGAAGCCTAGGGTGCTTTGCCACTTCACGACCCCCAAGGTTTTGATGAACAGTGCCGCAGTTGCTTCCGCGTCGATTCCCGGGGCCTTTCCAGGCGCGACGCTTTACCAACGAGACAGCTCGGGTGAACGTATCCCCTACATGTCGACGGAACGATGGATCGACGGCTCGCTCAAAGGCGATCTTCCGATGCGCCGATTGAGTCGTCTTCACAACGTCAATCACTTCATCGTCAGTCAGGTCAACCCACACGTCGCGCCGGTTCGCGGTGTCACGGGAAAGCGGGGGATCGTCCCGGTCGTCTCCGGCGTGATCCTCTCGAGCGTTCTTGCGCAGGTCACCCACCAACTCGAGCTCGCCCGAGACTTCACGAAGAGCACGCCGCTCTACAGCACGTTCGACGTCGCTCACTCCCTGGCCAATCAGCCCTACAGCGGCGACATCGACATCCACCCGCGCCTTCGTCCCACCGCCCTCCTCCGCGCGATGTCGAACATCTCCCACAAGGAGCTCCTGAAACACATCCTGGAAGGAGAGCGCGCCACCTGGCCGCTTCTCGCCCGCGTTCGCGACCAGACCTGTGTATCGCGCGCCTTGGATGCAGCGATACGGCGGCTGTCGTCCGAACAGGCCGCCACGCGACGGCCTAGCTATCCACGGCCAAGTAGATGACGTCGTCTCCGACTTCGACGTCCGCGTTCGGCAGCACGGCGTAGCAGGCCCGGCTCGTACGAATTTCCGTGATGCGGTCGCGGCCGACGAGAGCGCCCGGCTCCAGTCGCTGAAAGCCGGTCCAGGGGGCGCCGAAGTGAAACTCTTCGCTCGGCTTCGTGATCGTTTCAACGACATGCACGGTGCGCACATCGCTGCCGTTGGTTGGATGTCCGTCGTCGACTGCACCCGTCGCTCGAAGGAAGTTCATCGCAATACGCTGCGCAGTCTCCGAGATCTCCGGGTCATCGTGCGCACCGCACTCGACCGACAAGGCCGGAATGCCCGCAGTCTTCAGGAAACCAATGATCACCTTGTCGGCAAGGCCGTACCAGGACTGCACCAGGTACGCGATGCCGATCTGCTTTGCGATCTCATCGATCTGCGCCTCTCCGTTGCTCACACCAAACGCAGGCGTCGCCGTTCCCGCCGAGTGGAGATCCAGAAACACGTCGAGCCCGCCGAGGACTTCTCTGAGCTCGAGCGCGCGATGGTGTTCGTAACCCCATGCCTCTTCGCGAAGGGTCTCGGCAAATTCGAAATCCCAGACGCGGTTGAGGTCTTCGCCCCCCGGCGTGTGACGCCGCCCTTGCGAGGTGGCTTCAGGGTTCGCGTGAATCAAAAAGATCGTGCCTTTGGCGGGCGCGAGGTCTCGGTTTTCGAAGGCGCGTGCGATTCGACGAACTGCCTCTGCCCCGCAGGGTTCGTTGCCATGCATCGAGCCGCCCACACCGATGTAGGGCTTCGGCCAATCGGGAGATGCCGATATTCGCAACACGCCTGGTTTCAACTCTTCGATGTACACAGCTCACTCTTCGTTTCGCGGTCCAACACCTGCCGCGTCTGTTCGAACCAATGGTTCGCTTCTGCTGGGCTCTTGCCCACGGAAGTAATGCCCAGCTTCCCGAACTCGCTGAGCGTGCCCGTGAAGTGAAAGATCACACCCGATTCGGAGTCGGCCTGATAGTGCAAACCGTTCGCCGCGGCAATGTCCAGCAAGTCTTCAATGAGCAGGCCGCGGTACCTCTCCGAACGCATCGAGTCAGTCGCGACGTAGAACTGCGGCTCGCCGCGGGGCGTGAGGTACAGGCCGACGTCGGGATCGTATCGGCCGTCCGTCAGCATTCGAAGAAGCATCATGGGATGGGTCGTCCCGCCCAAACGTAGGTTGGTTTCGATCGCGTAGTGCTTCCACGCACCGTCGGCGGCTTGCAAGCAGATGAAGTCGACGGCCAGACGGCCGACCGCGCCCTTCTTTTGGAGGATTTCGGCCACACGAAGCGCATCCCGCTGGATGTCCATGCGGTAGGCTTCGTCGGCGGGGAATCGGCAGCCCGCATAGATCTGCCCGTCCACCCCTTCGACGAGCTGGTCGTGCGTCGAAAGTATGTCGAGACTGCCTTCCGGCGAGATCCGGAGCTGACAGCTCGGTGCGCGCTTCGACTTGTCTTCCACGAACGCCTCGACGACCCCGCCTTCCCGTTCGAGCTTTTCCCGAAAGCTCTCCCAGCTCAGCAGAGGATCGACGAAGCGCATGGTCGAGAGCCCATCGGCCAAGGCTTGGTCCCGCGCCTCGCGGCTGGCGCCACTCCCCGGGGCGACCGCGCGAAGAGCGCCCAGGTCGAGGATAGCGTTGCCTTGACCGCTGAAGCCGCTGTTTTGCTTGACGACCACCCGCTCGAGCTCGACATCATCGGACCAGAGGCGGTCGACCGCTTCGACGAGATCCGCTTTGCTCCTCAGATCTTCGGCCCCAGGCAACAAAGGGATGCCCGCTTCACGAAATGCCCAGCGCGACCCGGTCTTGGTGCCGAGCCAGGCCAAGTCGGGATCCACGCCGTACAGCGGAACGCCGAGCGCGACGGCCAGTCTCCGCTCGAGCTCGGAAACCGTGAAGCAGGTCATGAGCCCACATTCAGGCCGAATCGACTTGCGGATCCGCTCGATGACCCGAGGCCGCTCGAGGATCTTCTTCGACAAAGGCACGGGCGAGCTGTCGTACAGCGAGAGCACCGTGAGCCGCTGCCGCAGCTGCTCCGTCGGGATGCCGCGAATCAAGGAGAGCATGTAGTCGACCGCCGCTGGATGAATCGCTGCGGAGCTCATGTAAATCAGTCGCGCCTGCGGATGCCGCAGCAAGTTCAGCGTAAACAGCATCCGCTCCTCGTAGTGAATCACGCCGTCGATCGCGACGCTGTCGATCCCATCGAACGACAAGGAGGGCACGACCACGATGTCTCTCGGCTCGGGTCCGTCACCATCCGCCAACGCCCACCTGGGGGCCAGATGAGCCTGCAACTCGCGAAATGCCTTCATTTCGTCGCGGTCGCCACTCATTCCTTTTCTATAGCATGGGGATGCTGGATTTACTTGCAGCGCGGGCCTGGGAAGGGCACAAGATCCCGGTGGCCATCGTCATCGAGTTGCTGATCCCTCTTGCGGTCGTCGGCCTGATCGGCTGGGGCCTCTGGCTTTGGTACAGGCTTCGGCTTGCACGTGCGGAGGAGACCGAACGCATGCAGGAGGAGCTCACCGAGCTCCGTGCGTACAGGCAGGACACCGAAGCTCGCCTGCAGGCGCTCGAAACGATCGCTACGCTCGGCGAAGGCCGGATCCGGGTCGACTACAAAGACGTGCCCGAGGACGACGAAGAAGAACGCAAACGCAGAGGTTGATCGTCATGGCGACGGCGAACGAGGAACCGGAGCATGATGGGCTCTTCAGCTTTCTTTCGAGGCGCCGGTTCTTGAAGGTCAGCCTGGTGGCCGGCGGTGCGATCCTGGGCGTGGGTGGTGGTGGCTTATTGGCATTGAGGGGGCGTGCACCGAAGGTCGCAGGGCTCCAGGTGCTCGATGCGCACGAATACCAAACGCTTCAAAGCCTTGTGGCCGTCATGCTGCCAAGGACCCCGGCGATTCCGATCGACGCTGTGCCGATGGATCTCCCGCGAGCATTCGATGGATTTCTCGCTGACGAACCCGAGCACAACGTGAAGGATCTCCAAAGGGCTCTCGTGCTGATCGAGCTCGGCCCCTTGGTGTTCGACAAGAAGCTCGCCACGTTCTCGCGACTCGGAGTCCCAGAGCGTACCGAGCATTGGAACGCCTGGGCCGTCAGCGACAGTCTTGTGCGACGTCAGGTCAGCATCGCCATGCGCAAGTTCTTCAATCTCGTCTACTTCGACCACGAGCAGGTGTGGCCGCACATCGGTTACCCAGGGCCCTCGATGAAACGTGCGCAGGGCCTGACGCCATGACCGGCGCGATCCTCGACCTGTCGAAGGAGGCGGCGCCCGACGGGATCAGTGCGGAGGTTTGCGTCATTGGCTCGGGCGCCGGCGGGGCAACGGCTGCCCGACTGTTGGCGGAGGCGGGACGCGACGTCGTCGTGCTCGAGGAAGGACGTGATCTCGTCGGCCCGGAGCGAACCCAACGCGATGCGACCATGTACGACCAGCTTTATATGGACCGGGGAGGGCGGGCTTCCCACGACCTTTCGGTGAGCGTCCTGCAAGGCAGGGTGCTCGGCGGGGGCGGCGTGATCAACACCTGCGACGTGGTGCCCATTCCCGATGGGGTACTTCAGCACTGGGCGGTCACTTGCGGGCTCGAAGATTACTCGCCTGAGAGATTCAAGCCGTTCACCGAGGATGCGCTTGCCGATCTTTCGGCGAGTCGCGTTTCGGAAAGCCTGGTCAACCTCGCGAACGCCAAGCTGCGCCAAGGGTCCGAAGCGCTCGGTCTGCGCGGCGAGGTGATGCTGCACAATCGCGTGGGTTGCCGCGGGCTCGGCACCTGCCTCATCGGCTGCCCGATCCATGCCAAACGAAACCCCCGCATGGTCGCGCTTCCCAAGGCGATGCAGGCCGGTGCCCGCATCCTCACGAGGGCTCGGGCCGTCAAGATCCACAAACCCAGTCACGAGCTCAAGGAGGTCGAGGTCCGCACGCTCGACCCCGGCGGCTATCACGAACAGAGCAAGCTGAGCGTTCGAGCGAAGGTCATCATCATTGCGGCAAACGCCATCTCGTCCGCGCAGCTGTTGCTGCGGTCAGGCATTGGAAACGCGCACGTCGGGCAGAACCTCATGCTGCAACCCCAGCTCCCCATCATCGGGATCTTCGATGAGCGAATTGCGGCGTTCGACGGCATCCCACAGTCGTATGCTGTCACCGAGTTCGAGCAAGAGGACAACGACGAGTTCGGGCTGTGGGGCTTTCGTATCGAAGGTATCATGGGCACGCCCGGAATCGTCTCCAGCCTCCTGCCGTTCTCCGGTGCGTCTGGAATGGAGGGCATGGCTCAGTACGATCACATGGCGCCCTCGCTTCTCCTCGTGCCTGATGCGCCTTCGGGTCAGGTGGAAGTTTCGCGCGACGGGCGCCTGACGATCCGATACACGCAGCGCGACAATCATCGGAAGCGGCTCCGAGCGGCCGTTGAAATCGCCGCCAAGGTTTACCTCGAAGCCGGCGCACGAGAGGTTTTGGTGCCGACCCTTCCGCCCTTGGTCATTCGCGCCCCGCGCGAAGCCAAACAGGCCCGGCATCTGGCGTTTGCACCAGCAACCGCCCCGATGCTCAGCGCCCACCAACAGGGCACCGTGCGATTCTCCGCCTCAGAGCGAGACGGAGGCGCCGACTTGAACGGCCAGGTCTACGGCACTCGCGACGTCTACGTTTTCGACTCGTCGGGTTTTCCGACCAGCGCCTCGAGCCACACCATGACTCCCATCATCGCCTCCTCGCGCATGCTGACTACGAAGCTTCTGACTCGAATCTAAACCTCGGCCGCTGCGAACCGCCAATCCTATTCTTCGTCGATCTGTATGGACTGGGTCGGACACATCATGCAGGCGTCTCGCACCTTGTCTTCTAGGTCGGGGGGGACATCGTAAGTTTGGATCATAAGACTTCCGTCTTCGGCGAACGAAAACACCTCGGGCGCCTCTTCGACGCAGACGCCGTAGTGATTGCACGTGGATGGGTTGTACATGATCTTCATATGCCTGTTCCCACCTCAGGGTCTATTCAACAGCTCTCTTTCTTCGTACTCCATGTCGTCCCGTATGGCGCGCGCGAGCTCACGCACCCCGACAACAAGCTGCGAGCCAACCGCCGTTTCGTCGAGCTCGCGAATGATGCGATCGAAAAGCTCGCGCTGCCCACGATGCTCGCGACGCATGTCTTCGGCAACCTCGTCCGCTCTACTGGCCTCGGCTAGCGAAGGGACTTGGTACTCCTCGTAGTGCAAATGCTCGACCAGTATCGTTCCGAGTTGTTGGATCTCATCCCGCAGCGCAATCACTGACTTGGTGTCGCCGCCCTCGATGCGCTCCGTCAATGCCTCGACCCGTGCGAGCTGTGCAGAGATTTGTGCATGCTCGCTTCGAATGCGTGCTCTGATTTCGTCCGGCGTTGCGAGCATGGTTGTGTCGGAACCGCTGTCCATCTATGCTGCGACAAGCCGCTTGCGTCGCTCTGCCAGTGTGAGCGGCTTGCTCACCTCCTTGGCGCCATCATACTCGTCTTGAGCCTGTTTGTGGTACCAGTCCGGGTAGAAGTGCTTGCACCACTTGCGGAACTGGGCGACCGGCCCATCCCCTTCGCAGAGCATGGGCCGCTCGAGGAAGGTCTTGTTCTCCCAAATCGGGGCGTCTTCCTCGAGTTGCCGGGCGAT
>Ga0316201_10000996_pt1 | contig 18095 bp, 27 predicted proteins | sample CS6wburrow_MG_FD_204516 | JGI IMG/M metagenome (GOLD analysis project Ga0316201, IMG submission 204516) | Coastal sediment microbial communities from Delaware Bay, Delaware, United States - CS-6 worm burrow | ecosystem: Environmental > Aquatic > Marine > Coastal > Sediment | place: USA... | reverse complement strand
TTCTTCGCTGTGATCGTCCGGGTAGTTTTCGATAGTGACTTTCAGCGGATTCAGAACACCCATGACACGGATCGCATGCTCATTCAGGTCTTCACGGATGCTGTTCTCCAGTACCGCTATTTCGATAAAACTGTCTTTCTTGGTGACGCCGATACGATCGCAGAAGTCACGGATGGAAGCTGGCGTGTAACCGCGACGGCGAAGCCCTGAGATAGTCGGCATGCGCGGGTCGTCCCAGCCATCGACATGCCTGTCTGTTACCAGCTGGTTTAGTTTGCGCTTGCTGGTAATAGTGTATTTGAGTTCCAGGCGTGCAAACTCGATCTGGCGCGGATGGCAGGGCGTTTTCACTTCGTCCAGTACCCAGTCATATAGCGGGCGATGGTCTTCGAATTCCAGCGTGCACAATGAATGCGTGATGTTCTCCAGTGCGTCCGAGATGCAGTGTGTGTAATCATACATCGGGTAGATCGGCCATTCATCGCCGGTACGCTGGTGATGGGCTTTCTTGATACGGTACAGGGCAGGGTCGCGCATATTGATATTGGGCGATGCCATATCGATCTTGGCGCGCAGCAGGTATTTACCGTCTTCGAATTCACCGGCGCGCATGCGTGCGAACAGGTCGAGATTCTCTTCGATACTGCGGTTTCGATCCGGACTCTCTCTGCCGGCTTCGGTCAGGCTGCCGCGATACTCACGGATCTGGTCAGCACTGAGCGAATCGACATAGGCCTTGCCCTGTTTTATCAGTTCGACGGCGTAGTCATATAGCTGCTGGAAATAATCTGATGCGTGATACAGGCCGCTCCATTCGAAGCCGAGCCACTTGACGTCTGCCATGATGGCATCGACGTATTCGACATCCTCTTTTTCAGGATTGGTATCATCGAAGCGCAGGTTGCATTGACCTTTGAAGTCTTCAGCGACGCCAAAATTCAGGCAGATCGATTTGGCATGCCCGATGTGCAGGTAACCGTTTGGTTCGGGAGGAAAACGGGTCTGTATGGCCTTGTGTTTACCCGTCGCCAGGTCGTCCTGGATGATGTTGCGAATAAAGTTCGTCGGTGTTGTGATTTCGTCTTCAGCTGACATGTATCTTCGCTATGACCTGTGAATTATAAAGGGGTTGAAATAAGCGGCGTATTCTACCGCTGAAAAGAAGATTTTGCTGTATTTTTATGTGCTTTCTTTCTGGATAAAAGTTTTTTCTCTGTAGGTTTTAGCGACAAAGATAAATAAAGTTGCGGTTACCAGCATCATCAGCGTGAAAAACCAGAAATAATCTGCGCCCTCGAGCTTGCTTGAACCATCGTCATTCTCGATAAAGAAATTGACGGCGCTGGTAAACAGGTTGCCGATGGCAATCGACATCATGAAGAACGCCATGATGAACGATTTCATCTTTACCGGTGCCTGGGTATAAGAGAATTCCAGGCAGGTGATCGAGATCATTACTTCGGCGGACGTCAGAACCACATAGGCGAGTATCTGCCAGCTGATATTCGGTGTAAATCCAGCATCTATCTGCTGCTGGATGATGGCGCTGATGGCGAATGCCAGCACGGTGATAAACATGCCGATGGAGATTTTTCGCAGAGGGCTCAAAGTGAATACTCGGTTGATCGCCGGGTAGATCAGGTAGGTGAATACAGGGATCAGCAACATGACGAGGAGCGGGTTGGCGGCCTGCAGCTGTGATGACAATAGTTCGAAACCGAAAAGTGTCCGGTCCATCTTTTCCGCCTGTAGTACCCAGGATGAAGCCGTCTGGTCAAACAGCGCCCAGAACATTGCCACGAACAGGTACAGGACGCTCAACCTGGCGATGACGGCCAGCCCATCTGTACTGAAGACTTCCCGTACAAAATGGCTGCCGCCAGCAGGGATGTGGACGAAACGATAACGTCCAGACCAGAATATGATCGTTGCCAGTAACATCAGGATACCTGGAATAGCAAAAGCTGATCGTGCGCCATAGGTCTCCAGTATCCAGGGGATGAGTAGTGTCGAGCTGAATGCGCCCAGGTTGATGGCGAAATAGAACCAGCCAAAAACGCGTGGCAGCAGATGGCTGTTGATTCGACTGAACTGGTCACCGACATGTGCGGAGACGCAGGGCTTGATGCCGCCGGCGCCCAGCGCGATCAGGCCGAGGCCAATAGCCAGTCCGATGCGGGTATCATCAAGCGACAGTGCGAAGTGGCCCAGTGTATAGACCAGTGACAGGGTAATGATGGTCCTGTATTTGCCGAGCAGGCCGTCAGAGACCAGGGCGCCAAGCAGCGGCGTGAAATACACCGCGGAGACGAACAGGTGAAACCAGCCTTTGGCTTCGTCGGCTGACATAAGATCAGGCTGGCCGGCCGCATTGACCAGGTGCTGTGTCATAAATATAACCAGTACGGCCCGCATGCCATAGAAGCTGAAGCGCTCAGCGGCCTCATTGCCGATGATATAGGGTATGCCTTCAGGGAGGCCGGTTTCTGCCAGTGGTGTTGTACGGTAAGTCGTCACGATCGATTATTACTTGCTTTTGCCGTTCTTTTTCGCGGCGCTGCGGATTGCTGCATCGATACTGTTACGCGCCCAGTGAGTCATCTCATCGGGATCATCTAATACTTCCCCCGGTGCTTCACTGTATGACATCGACAATAGCTTGCCGTTACGTTCGTATCTGAAAGGTTGCAGGCCGCGTTGCTCAAAATCAGGCAGGTTATCTTCGTCTGTTTTCAGGTATAAAACATCATCGGCGACCAGCGCGAACATGATGCCGTCCTGTTCGAACCCGTTCCGGTAGTAAAGGCCAAAGCCACCGAACATCGCACGTGCCCTTACCATCCCGACACCCTGCAATAATTCCAGCAGGTATTCTATAAACTCGTTACTGTGGCTCATTCGTAATTGTGTGACATGATAAAGCTTTTTGACTTTATACCATGTTTGAATGAGTTAAAGCGGAAATAACGAGTGCACTACCCGTAGAAACCGCAGCTGCTGATAAAAAAGCAATGGTCGTACTAATGTCTATGGTTCAGATGGTAATCTCGATTTCTGGCGAATGCTGTTTTATATTCACCTGTGGTGCATCATTGACAGCTTTGCTGTGTTATAAAGTGCCTTTTAATTTTATAATCATGGTTGTCATGACAGAGGCGTGATGCGGGCGATATCCGGTGAAAAGTTGCAGGCCGAATCGATAAGAACGGGTGTCCTGGCAGCCAGTGGAAGAAACATCGATGTGGTGGTGCATGACTCCGTGGATTCAACCAATGCCTGGTCATTGCAACAATGCAGAGCAGGTAAAGTTCTGCCCTTTGCGTGCTTCGCAGAAGAGCAGACATCGGGCAGGGGGCGGCGTGGCAAACAGTGGCTGATGCAGGCGCACAACAATATTGCGATGAGCCTGTCATGGCCGTTCGACCTGTTGCACCAGCCAATACATTTGTTGCCTTTATCTATATCGATGGCAATCGTGGACACATTAGAGAATCTCGAACTGGATGATGTGCAGGTGAAGTGGCCAAATGATGTATATGTCAGGGGCAGGAAGATAGCCGGGGTTTTGATAGAGACGCAGCCCGTAAGAAGAAATCAGCTGGACGCGGTCTGTGCCGATGCGAATCACGTGGCTGCGGTGGTTGGTGTTGGCTTAAATTATGATATGTCTGTATTAAGATATGATGAGTCGCTTGATCTGCCGACATTGACTGATATTTGCCATGAACTTGAATCGGGTCACGAGGGGAATGCGCCGCAGCGTTCACTGGTGGCTACGCTTTTGTTGCAGCGAGTCGTTGAAGTGTGTCAGTCTTTTCAGCAGGATGCAGAACGATATCTCGAAAAATTTCGTGCACGATATGATTTTTGTCTGGGTAAGAATGTTGAGATCATTCTGGATAATGGTGAGAAGCGGTCAGGCCTGGCAACAGGCGTAAATGACAGGGCTGAGTTGCTGGTGATGATCGATGGCGAACAGCATGTCTTCAACAGTGCGCAAGTAAGCGTAAGAGCATAATGATCTTAACCATCGATATAGGTAATAGCCGGATCAAGTGGGCCGCCTGGCTGACAGAAAGAATTATCGCTCGCGGTGTTTCCGGATATAGTTCTGAGAATGCTGCTGACGTTATCGACGGGTTATTATCGGCACTAGAGAAGCCGCAGCAGGTCTTTCTGGTGAGTGTTGCAGGTGAGCAGCTGTATCCGGTTTTGAGTGACTGGGTGCGACAGCATTGGGGGCTGCAGGTCGAGCGTCTGAAAACACAGAAACAGTTCGGCAATATCATCAACGCCTATGATGATCCGTCTAAGCATGGTGCGGACAGGTGGGCTGGTATTATTGCGGCATGTTCACATTTTCCTGGTTCGTCAGTCTGTGTTATCAGTGCCGGTACCGCCATCACATTTGACCTGGTAGAGAAAGGTGGACGACACCTGGGCGGCTATATCTTGCCGTCTTACACGACGATGCATGATGCACTGCTGGGTGATACGGCGAATATAGTGTCATCGTCCGAAGTGCAGTATCATGATCAGGGGATTCCTGATAATACCGATGATGCGGTCAACCAGGGGTTGCATAGATTGATACAGGCGGGCATCCGAGAGTTTTGCCAGCTTGCGCAGGACAGGATGGACGGGCCGGTGCACTTGGTGCTGACCGGTGGTTTTGCAAAAAACATACTCGGCTATCCTGATATGCCATCGATGCATCATATGCCGGACCTGGTGATGCAGGGTTTATATGACATAATGAAACAGAAAAGGACTCAGAAGAGTTAGATATGCGTTGGTTGTTCTTATTAGTTCTATGCCTGAATCTTGCCTATATTGCCTGGGAGATGAGTAAGTCCTCAGATAGTTATGTTGATGTACCGCCGCTAAAAAATGTTCCGCCCATCGTTCTTCTCAGTGAATTGAAGCAACAGCCTGCTCAGCCCACGTCGCTATCAGCAGAGAACGCTCCGCTTATACAAGACGGGAAAGCAGTTGCGGGCTCAGCTGAAAAGCTATCTGATGAAAACGCTGCATTAGCTAAGCGGGACGACACAAAAGACGCCGTTGCAGCAAAGGCGGTAGCTGTCGTGAAGGAAAAGCCGGCCGAGCAGGAGAGGCCGCCTGTCGAGAGTTCGAACAAGACTGATCTGGTCGACGTCGTAGCGGCAGGCCAGGGTCAGGAGGCTCCAGGTCAGCAGGTCACTGATCAGCAGGCAGTGGCACAGGCTGAGAGCTGTTATACCCTGGGACCGTTTCGTGACCTGGACAATCTGCGGGGGTTAACGCGTGAGATAAAATCTTACGTAGTGAAAGCGGATTTTCGTGGCCGTGAAGAAAAAGAACAAACTTTGTACTGGGTTTATATAAAACCGGAGAAGACGCGCAATAAGGCAATCGAGATGGGTAAACGACTGAAGGCCAAAAAGATAAAAGACTTCTATGTGATCCGTGATGGTGAGAAAGAAAACGGGCTTTCACTGGGTCACTTCAGAAACAAGAATGGTGCTTACGGTCTGGCGAAAAAGGTGCAAAATCTTGGTTTTGATGTCGTGGTAGAACCTGTTTTCAGAACTTATACTGTTTACTGGCTTGACTATCAGTTATCCGCTGGGGCGAATGTTCCCGAATCGGTCTTCGAGAAATATATCAATACAGCTAAAAAAGATAAAGTCAGTCGCCTGCGTCGAGACTGCGGTATCTGATAGCGCCAGATTTCAACCGTTCCGGGGTGTCATTAGACAAGAATTCAGATAATTTTAAAAAAAACTGTTTATTTACCCTAAATAATATTGCTTTCAGCGTGTTGTTTCCCTACAATTGCGCCCCTTGCCGGTGTAGCTCAGTTGGTAGAGCGCCTCACTTGTAATGAGGATGTCGTGGGTTCAACTCCTGTCACCGGCTCCAAATATATGCCCACAGCGTACCCGTTTTAACAATGGCGCTGTGGGCGTTTTTATTCTGCGGCTTTTATGTTGTTATTTGGGGTGGAGTCGATGCTTGCAGGACAGACGCAGCCTTTAGTCTTGCAGTGTAAAAAATATTTGCTGCATCAGCCTGTTACGGTTGACAGTAGCGCTGCGCTCAAGCAAAATACGCGGCTTGTTTTTTGGAGGGGTTCCCGAGCGGTCAAAGGGGGCAGATTGTAAATCTGCTGGTTCTACCTTCGGAGGTTCAAATCCTCCCCCCTCCACCATAATTGTTTGTAATGATTTCAGCTGCTTATGCTGAGATATCAGGTTTAAAGACCGCTATCGTGATGTTGTAGCAGCGGGCTTGTTTGGCCCGAGATGGTCCAAAGAAAGGCGGAATATTCCCGCGGTTTTATATGGGAGTCATTCGCAGGTTGTAATTTTGCGGGTGTAGTTCAATGGTAGAACTTCAGCCTTCCAAGCTGAATACGTGGGTTCGATTCCCATCACCCGCTCCATAGATTGTAGCGTACAGGGGCGCGTTAAGGGTTTTGGCTCATATAGCTCAGGCGGTAGAGCACTTCCTTGGTAAGGAAGAGGTCACCGGTTCAAATCCGGTTATGAGCTCCAGTTGCAGCTTTAAGTGTTTAAAGCAGAAGTTTAAAAATTTGTTGTTTATTAATTTAGATTATACCTCCGGGGGAGACACTAGACATGTCTAAGGAAAAGTTTGAAAGAACCAAGCCGCACGTAAACGTAGGCACAATTGGTCACGTAGACCACGGTAAAACCACACTGACAGCAGCGATGACAAAAGTTATGGCGGAAGCACAGGGCGGTGAAGTGAAAGCCTTTGATCAAATTGATAATGCGCCGGAAGAACGTGCCCGTGGTATCACCATCGCGACCTCACACGTCGAGTATGAGAGCCCGACCCGTCACTATGCACACGTTGACTGTCCCGGACACGCCGACTACGTAAAGAACATGATCACCGGTGCGGCGCAGATGGATGGTGCGATCCTGGTCGTATCGGCTGCTGACGGCCCGATGCCACAGACCCGTGAGCACATCCTGCTGTCACGCCAGGTTGGTGTGCCATATGTACTGGTCTACATGAACAAGGCAGACATGGTCGACGACGAAGAGCTGTTAGAGCTGGTCGAGATGGAGATCCGTGAGCTGTTAGACGCTTATGAGTTCCCGGGTGATGACACACCGGTTATTATTGGTTCAGCGCTGAAAGCGTTGGAAGGCGATACCTCGGACATCGGTGCGCCATCGATCATCAAGCTGGTTCAGGCGATGGATGACTACATCCCGCAGCCAGAGCGTGCGGTTGATCAGCCGTTCCTGATGCCGGTTGAGGACGTATTCTCGATCTCGGGTCGTGGTACGGTTGTGACCGGTCGTATCGAACGTGGTGTGATCAACGTTGGTGAAGAGATCGAGATCGTTGGTATCCGTGATACCCAGACAACCACCTGTACCGGTGTTGAGATGTTCCGCAAGCTGCTGGACACAGGCGAGGCAGGCGATAACGTTGGTCTGTTGCTGCGTGGTCTGAAGCGTGAAGAAGTTGAGCGTGGCCAGGTATGCTGTAAGCCAGGTTCGGTTAACCCGCACACAAAATTCGAATGCGAAGTCTATGTACTGAGCAAAGATGAAGGTGGTCGTCACACACCATTCTTCAACAACTATCGCCCACAGTTCTACTTCCGTACCACAGACGTGACAGGTGCATGTGACCTGCCGGAAGGTACCGAGATGGTAATGCCGGGCGATAACGTAAAAATGACAGTGACCCTGATCAACCCGATTGCGATGGAAGAAGGCTTACGCTTCGCTATCCGTGAAGGTGGTCGTACCGTTGGTGCGGGTGTTGTCTCTAAAATCATCGAGTAATAGAAGATATGGCTAATCAACACATAAGAATTCGTTTAAAAGCTTTTGACCATCACCTGATCGACAAGTCGGCCAGCGAGATCGTCGAAACTGCTAAACGTACCGGTGCCCACGTAAAAGGTCCAATTCCACTGCCTACGAAAAAAGAACGTTACACGATTCTGATTTCACCGCATGTGAATAAGGATGCACGTGATCAGTATGAGATCCGTACACACAAGCGCATGATGGATATCATCGATCCAACAGATAAAACTGTTGATGCTCTGATGAAGCTCGATCTGTCTGCTGGTGTGGACGTTCAAATTAAACTGAATTAATTCGGTTTAATGCCGTTTTAAGCTGTTACTTGCGAAAGAAACAGTTTATAATACGCGCCTTTGTTGCCTGGCTAATAGTGTAATAGCTTGTAGAAGCTGACTATTTAAAGCTACGGCGCAAAGTATAAATTATCGTAAGTCCTTGTAATTGCTTATTTTATAGCTAAGGGATACTGCGAAAACAGCGAGCGAGCAGCAGTGCTGACTGTTGTTTGACTTAAGGTTCATTTTTAAGAATTTAATTTATTAATCACGATATTTCGTGATTAACCAACTGGCTCACCCTGAGATCCTGACCGGATTTGCATGGCGGCCGGTTTTTATTAGCGAGTTTTAACATGACTATTGGTGTTATTGGTAGAAAAGCGGGTATGACACGCATATTCACTGAGGACGGTGCTTCTACGCCTGTCACTGTGATCGAAGTGGCGTCTAACCGTATCACCCAGATTAAAACTGATGAAACAGATGGATACCAGGCGATCCAGGTAACAACCGGTTCTAAAAAAGCATCTCGTGTAACCAAGCCAATGGCCGGGCACTTTGCTAAAGCCGGTGTTGAAGCTGGTCGTGGCCTGTGGGAATTCCGGGTTAACGGTGAAGAAGCTGCAGATCTGGCTGTCGGTGGTGAGATTTCCCTCGAGATGTTCGAGGCGGGTCAGAAGATTGATGTTACTGGAACCACGATTGGTAAAGGTTTTCAGGGTGGCATCAAGCGTCATAACTTCTCCATGCAGGATGCTACACATGGTAACTCGATATCGCACCGTTCAAATGGTTCGATCGGTATGTGTCAGACACCTGGCCGCGTGATCAAAGGCAAGAAGATGTCGGGCCACATGGGTAATGTGCAGCGCACCATACAGTCGCTTGAGCTGGTTCGTGTCGATGCTGAACGCGGCCTGCTGCTGGTTAAAGGTTCTGTTCCTGGCGCAAAAGGCGGTGACGTAATCGTTAAGTCTGCTGTAAAGAAGAAAGCCTAAGTTAAAGAAATTTTAGAGATTATATTAAGAGATTAAAATCGTGGATCTGCAACTACATAATAGTAAAGAAACAATCACTGTGTCCGATGCAGTGTTTGGTCTTGAATACAAAGAAAGCCTGATTCATCAGCTGGTGACTGCATATATGGCTGCTGGCCGCGCAGGAACAGTGGCGCAAAAGAATCGTTCTGCTGTCAGAGGCGGTGGTGCTAAGCCATGGAATCAAAAAGGTTCGGGTCGTGCCCGTGCCGGTACTAGCCGTAGCCCATTGTGGCGTAGTGGTGGTATTACATTTGCTGCGCAGCCACGTGATTACACGCAGAAGCTGAATAAGAAGATGTACCGGACTGGTATCCGTTCCATGCTTTCTGAGTTAAATCGTCAGCAACGTCTGATCGTTGTTGAAGATATCACTGTTGATGCGCCTAAGACCAAGCAGATGGCTGCGAAGCTGGCTGATCTCGGCGTAAGCAAAACATTGATCGTTACCGAAACCGGTGACGAAAGCCTGTATCTTTCTGCACGTAACCTGCCTTATGTCGAAGTGACTGATGTTGCCGGCATGAACCCGGTTAATCTTGCACGTTACGACCATGTCGTCGTTACTGTCGGTGCTGTTCGTGCGATCGAGGAAAGCCTGGGAGAGAATAAGTAATGAATCAGGAACGCATGCATCAAATTTTAGTGTCTCCGCACGTGTCTGAAAAAGGCGCATTGTTAGCTGACGAGCAGAATCAACATGTTTTTAAAGTGTTGTCTAGCGCTACTAAATCTGAGGTTAAGCAGGCTGTCGAAGGCATGTTTAAAGTTAAGGTGGACAAAGTGCGCATCTTAAACATGAAAGGCAAAACTAAACGTTTTGGCGGTCGCATTGGTAAACGTTCTGACTTGCGTAAGGCTTACGTTACATTGATGCCAGATAATGATATTGATTTCGCTGGTGCGAACTAGAACTACGAGTTAAAACGGGTTAGTCATGGCTATAGTAAAAACCAAACCAACATCACCTGGGCGTCGTTTTGTCGTTAAGGTTGTTAATAAAGAATTGCATAAAGGTGCGCCTGAGCGTTCACTGACTGAGAGTAAGAACAAGTCTGGTGGCCGTAATAATGCTGGTCGTATCAGTACACGTCACGTTGGTGGCGGCCACAAGCAGCGCTATCGTATTATCGATTTCAAGCGTGATAAAGATGGCATACCTGCACGTGTTGAACGTCTTGAATATGACCCGAACCGTAGTGCAAACATCGCGCTGCTGGTATACAAGGATGGCGTAAAGAGTTACATCATTGCGCCTAAAGGTGTTAAAGCTGGCGATGTATTGCAGTCTGGTAGCGATGCGCCTATCCGTGCTGGTAACACGCTGCCGATAGCAAACATTCCTGTTGGTTCGCAGATTCACTGTATCGAGATGAAGCCAGGTAAAGGCGCGCAGATCGCTCGCAGTGCGGGTACGACTGCTCAGCTGCTGGCTCGTGAAGGTGTGTATGCGACATTACGTCTTCGTTCTGGTGAGATGCGCAAGATACATACCGATTGCCGTGCGACTATCGGTGAAGTGGGTAATTCAGAGCACTCATTGCGTTCACTCGGTAAAGCGGGTGCATCTCGCTGGCGCGGTGTTCGTCCGACCGTACGTGGTGTGGTTATGAACCCGGTTGATCACCCGCATGGTGGTGGTGAAGGCCGTACCTCTGGTGGTCGTCATCCTGTTTCACCATGGGGCATGCCTACCAAGGGTTACAGAACACGAAGTAACAAGCGTACAGACAACATGATTGTCCGTCGCCGTAATAAGTAATTTACGAATAAATAATTGAGGAAAGTTAAGTGCCACGTTCATTAAAAAAAGGTCCATTTATCGATCACCACCTGATCAATAAAGTGAACACAGCGGTTGAAACTAAAGATCGTAAACCGATTAAAACATGGTCGCGTCGTTCAACAATTTTCCCTGAGATGGTTGGTTTGACCATCGCAGTACATAACGGCAGGCAGCACGTCCCCGTTCTGGTAAACGAAAACATGGTTGGTCATAAGCTGGGTGAGTTTGCATTGACCCGTACTTACAAGGGCCATGTTGCAAACAAGAAAGCCAAGTAGCGATAGCCTGGTTATATTAGAGAAGAACAAAGGTATTCATTGTGGAAGTAATTGCAAAACATCGATTCGCGCGTATATCACCGCAGAAGTGTCGTTTGATCGCCGATCAAATCCGCGGCTTGCCCGTTGATAAAGCATTAGACGCTTTAAATTTTGGCGTAACAAAATCATCAGACCTGATGAAAAAAGTACTGGAATCTGCGATAGCAAATGCAGAGCATAATGAAGGTGCTGACATTGATGAGCTTCGCGTAGCAAAAGTATTTGTTGATGAAGGTCCTACAATGAAACGTATTCAGCCACGTGCGAAAGGACGTGCTAACCGAATTTTAAAACGCACAAGCCATATTACGGTTTGTGTGTCAGATGCATAAAGAGAGATAACGATGGGTCAAAAAGTACATCCAGTAGGTATTCGTCTAGGTATTTCAACTGATTGGAATGCAAAGTGGTATGCATCGACTAAAGATTTCCCGAATCTGTTGAATGCTGACATCAAGGTGCGTGATTATTTGCGTAACAAGCTGGCAAACGCCAATGTCAGCCGTATACAGATCGAGCGTCCTACCGGATCAGCTAATGTGACGATACACACTGCTCGTCCTGGTGTGGTTATCGGTAAGAAAGGTGCTGACATCGAGATACTTCGTAAAGAAGTAGCAAAGATAATCGGTTTGCATGTCAATGCAGTGAAAGTGAATATCGAAGAGATTCGTAAGCCTGAACTTGATGCAAAACTGGTCGCAGAGAGTATCGCGCAACAGCTTGAGCGTCGTGTGATGTTTAGACGTGCGATGAAGCGTGCGATCCAGAACACTATGCGTATGGGTGCGCAGGGTATCAAGATCAAGATCGGTGGCCGTCTGAATGGCGCAGAGATCGCTCGTAGCGAGATGTATCACGAAGGTCGTGTGCCTCTTCATACTTTACGTGCTGATATCGATTACGGTACGCATGAAGCATTAACAACTTACGGCATTTTAGGTATCAAAGTGTGGATCTATAAAGGTGAGATATTTGATCTTTATAAAGAGCTTGATACTAAAGACGCAGGCCAGAAAGCTACTGGTGCTGGCGCTGCCGCTGGTGCGGGTAAATAACCCAGACCACCGACATAAATAGAGGATAAGAAACGTGTTACAACCCAAGCGTACAAAATTTCGCAAAATGTTTAAAGGCAAGAACCGTGGTCTTGCTCAATCTGGCAACAAGGTCAGTTTTGGTGAATATGGTCTGAAAGCCGCTGAACGTGGCCGTGTATCAGCTCGCCAGATCGAAGCGGCTCGTCGTGCCATGACACGTAAAGTAAAACGTAACGGTAAGATCTGGATTCGTATATTTCCTGATGTGCCTATATCAAGCAAACCTCTTGAGGTTCGTATGGGTAAAGGAAAGGGTAATGTGGATTACTGGTGCTCTAAAGTGCAGCCAGGTACCGTGTTATATGAGATGGAAGGTGTGTCAGAAGAACTGGCAAGAGAAGCTTTCCGTTTAGCAGCAAACAAGCTGCCTATTAAAACAACTTTTGTTATTCGTGCGGTGATGTAATGGCTTCTGCTCAAGAATATAGAAAAATGTCTGAAAAAGACTTGAACACTGAATTATTAAACTTACGCCGTGAGCAGTTTAACCTGCGCATGCAAATGGGTTCAGGTAATACGCCAAAGATCCATCGTTTCAGTGCAGTGCGTCACGATATCGCGCGCATTAAAACGGTATTGACTGAAATGGCGCAGGCCGGTGCAGCAGCAAACAAGAAAGGTGATTCATAATGACCAGCGTTGATACAAGCGTTGATACAGCAGTAGCAACCAAGAGAACACTGCAAGGTGTAGTTACAAGCAATGCGGGTGATAAGTCTGCAACGATCATGATAGAGCGTCGTATTAAGCATCCTATATATGGAAAGTTTATCAAGCGTTCGACCAAGATACGTCTTCATGACGAAGCTAACGAATGTAACAAAGGCGATACGATCTTGATCGAAGAATGTCGTCCAATGTCCAAGACCAAGTCCTGGAAACTTGTAAAAATTGTTGAAAAAGCTCCTGAGCTTTAATTATTAATCGCTTTAATTATTTAGGCACAAGGGTTAGGTAAAAGACATGATACAAATGCAATCTATTTTGAATTCAGCTGATAACAGCGGTGCACGCAGCATGATGTGCATCAAAGTATTAGGTGGTTCACATCGTCGTTATGCTCGTGTAGGTGATGTCATCAAGGTCAGTATCAAAGATGCTATTCCACGCGGTAAGGTAAAAAAAGGTGAAGTGTACAATGCAGTCGTAGTGCGCACCAAGAAAGGTGTGCGTCGCGCTGATGGTTCCTCAATACGTTTTGACTCTAATGCTGCTGTCATTCTGAATGCAAACCTGCAGCCAGTTGGTACACGTATTTTTGGCCCGGTCACAAGGGAGCTTCGTAATGAGAAGTTCATGAAGATCGTATCACTAGCACCTGAAGTATTGTAAAGGCACAAGATAATGAAACGTATTAAGAAAGGTGACCAGGTCATCGTCATTGCTGGTAAAGATAAAGGTCGTCAAGGTACTGTACTGAAAGTTGCAGATGACAGTATCCTGATCGAAGCAGTGAATATGGTTAAGAAACACACGAAGGCCAATCCGATGGCCGGTATGGAAGGCGGTATCATTGAGAAGGAAATGCCGATGGATATTTCTAACGTCATGTTGTTTAACCCGATGACTAATAAAGGTGATCGTGTTGGTTTTAAAATGTTGGAAGACGGCCGCAAAGTTCGTTACTTCAAGTCAAACGGCGAAGTCGTTGACGTTTAAGGTATAGAGAATCATGTCAAGATTACAAGAATATTATCGTAATACTGTCGTTAAGAATTTAATGGCAACGGGCGCATACAAGAATGTTATGGATGTGCCGCGTATTACCAAGATCACTCTGAACATGGGTTTGGGTGAAGCAATTGGTGACAAGAAAGTATTAGAGAATGCTTTGGGTGATATGGAGAAGATCACCGGTCAGAAGCCAGTAACAACACTGGCTCGTAAGTCAGTCGCTTCTTTCAAGGTGCGTGATGGTTACCCGATCGGCTGTAAAGTGACTTTACGTCGTGAGCAGATGTATGAGTTTCTGGATCGCCTGATCAGTATCTCTATCCCGCGTGTTCGTGACTTCCGTGGCCTGAATCCCAAGTCGTTCGACGGTCGTGGCAATTACAACATGGGCGTTAAGGAACAGATCATTTTTCCAGAGATCGAGTACGAAAAGATCGATGTGATCCGTGGTATGGATATTTGTATAACAACAACTGCGAAAGACAACGCAAGTGGTCTGGCATTGTTAAAAGAATTTAATTTCCCTTTTAAAGGTGAGAGCAAGCAGGGCAGTAAATAACATATGGCTAAGAAATCAATGATAGCTCGCGAGCATAAACGCACTCGCCTGGTAGAGCAGTATGCTGAGAAGCGTGCAAAATATAAAGCTGTACTGATAGATCAAAACGCTAGTTTTGATGAAAAGATGGAGGCTCAAACTCAGCTTCAGTCTTTGCCGAGAGATTCTAGTCGTTCACGTGGACGCAACCGCTGTCGTATTACCGGTCGTCCACATGGTGTATTCCGTAAATTCGGTCTATGCAGAAATAAATTACGTGAAGCTGCGATGCGTGGCGACATTCCTGGTCTAGTTAAGGCTAGTTGGTAAGAGGTATTTCATTATGATGTCAGATCCTATTGCAGATATGCTAACTCGCGTTCGTAACGCACAGGCAGCATCTAAAGCCGATGTCACTATGCCATCGTCCAAGTTGAAACTTGCGATTGCTAAAGTGTTGCTGGATGAAGGTTATATAGCCGGTTACTCTGCAGACGATGCAGTTAAACCAAGCTTGACTGTCACCCTTAAATATTACGAGGGTCGTCCGGTTATCGATGAGCTAAAACGTGTTAGTCGTCCCGGGCTACGTATATATAAAAACAAAGATGATCTGCCAAAAGTCTTAAATGGCCTGGGCATAGCCATCGTCTCAACATCTGCGGGTGTGATGACAGACCGGGAAGCTCGTGCTGCTGGTCGCGGTGGTGAAGTCATCTGTACTGTTTGTTAATAAACAGTCTTATAAGTTAAGTTTTTACAAACATAAACATTTTAGAGAAAAACAATGTCTCGTATTGCTAAAAAACCTGTCGAACTGATAGCTGGTGCAGAAATCAATATCAGCGGCCAGACAATTACTGCCAAAGGTAAACAAGGTAACTTGTCTATGGATCTGCATGAAGCCGTCAGTGTGAAACAGGAAGATAACGTACTGGTATTTGCGCCTAATGATGACTCAAAAGGCAGCATGGCTATGGCTGGTACTATGCGTTCACTGGTCAACAACATGGTTGTCGGTGTTACTGAGGGATTCAGCAAGCAACTACAGTTGATCGGAGTTGGTTACAGGGCTCAGATGCAGGGTAATGTTCTTGACCTGTCCCTGGGTTTTTCTCATCCGGTCAAATATGCAGTACCTGAAGGTATCACTATAGAAACACCAAGTCAGACGGAGATTAACGTGAAAGGCGCTGACAAGCAGAAAGTTGGTCAGGTATGTGCAGAAATACGCGCTTATCGTCCGCCTGAGCCATATAAGGGTAAAGGTGTAAGGTATTCAGACGAGCGTGTAATTCGTAAAGAAGCGAAGAAAAAATAACTAGGTAACGAACATGATATCTAAAAAAGCAAATAGAATGCGCCGTGCTAAGAGAACGCGCGCAAAAATAAGTGAACTGGGCGCACATCGTTTGACCGTTCATCGTACACCTCGCCATATTTATGCACAGGTTGTAACACCGGATGGCAGCAAAGTCATCGCGGCAGCTTCTACCGTGCAGAAGGATGTAGCGGGTGATGCAAAATATACTGGTAATACCGATGCAGCAGCACTGGTAGGAAAAGCGATTGCTGAAAAATCAAAATCAGCAGGTGTTACATCTGTTGCATTTGATCGTTCGGGCTTCCGCTATCACGGCCGTGTTAAAGCATTGGCTGACGCAGCACGTGAAGGTGGTTTAGAGTTCTAGATCGATTTCTGACTCTAAAGAAATATAACGTTTTATTTATAGAATAAGCATACAAGCTTAAACAAGGGTTCAAACATGGCACAAGCAGATTCTTCAGCAAGTAATAAAGATGATCTCATCGAAAAATTAGTTGCTGTAAACCGTGTAGCGAAGGTAGTTAAAGGTGGTCGTCAATTTGGTTTTACTGCACTGACAGTTGTTGGTGATGGTAATGGAACGATCGGATTTGGTTACGGTAAAGCGAAAGAAGTACCACTGGCTATTCAAAAGGCAATGGATAAAGCACGTAAGAACATGAAAGCTGTTCCATTAAAAGGTGATACTTTACAGCATCCTACTACTGGTATTCATGGTGCAGCTAATGTGTACATGCAGCCAGCATCAGAAGGTACTGGAATTATTGCTGGTGGTGCGATGCGTGCTGTCTTCGAAGCGGTAGGCGTGAAGAACGTACTGGCTAAGATCAATGGCACTCGTAACCCGATTAATGTTGTTCGCGCAACCATTAACGGTCTTACTACGATGTCATCACCAGAATATGTTGCTGCGAAGCGCGGCAAGAAAATTGAAGAGATACTGGGTTAATAAAGCCCTTAATTGGTTCAGGTAGATAGGCTCATGGCTAACAAAGAATTAAAAGTTACGCAGACTAAAAGTAGTATTGGTCGTTTGAAAGCACATAAAGCTTGCGCCCGTGGTCTTGGTTTATTGCGTACTAATCACACTGTTACAGTTCAGGATACTCCTGAAAATCGTGGCATGATTAACAAGATCTATTACATGGTCAGCGTTGAGGAATTATAACGATGCATTTAAATACACTTCAACCTGCTCCAGGCAGCAAGAAAAATAGCAAGCGTGTTGGTCGCGGTATCGGATCTGGCTTAGGTAAAACATGTGGTCGAGGCCATAAAGGTCAAAAATCACGCTCTGGTGGATTTAGTAAAGTTGGTTTTGAGGGCGGCCAGATGCCTTTGCAGCGTCGTCTGCCCAAAGTTGGTTTCGCCTCACGCTCTTCAAAACTGAGTGCTGAAGTCCGTCTGTACGAGCTCACCAAGGTAGATGCAGATGTAATCGACCTGGCAGCTTTGATAAAAGCTGATGTTGTACCAGCGAAGACACTGAAAGCAAAAGTGATCGCTTCAGGTGAGATTTCGAAAGCGGTTAACCTGAAAGGTATTAAAGTGACACCGGGTGCTCGTAAAGCGATCGAAGCGGCTGGCGGAAAAATTGAGGATGCAGAGTAAAGATCCTTTCCACCAGGAAAGGTCTTGCGGTAACTATTGATGGGTAACCCTAATTTCACGGAACTAAAACAGCGCCTTCTTTTTGTTATCGGTGCATTGATTGTTTTTCGTATAGGAACATTTATTCCTGTACCGGGTATTGATCCAACTGTACTGACAGCACTATTCGATCAGCAAAAGGGTAGTATCCTGGGCGTGTTTAACATGTTCTCTGGTGGTGCGCTTAGTCGTATGTCACTGTTTGCATTAGGTATTATGCCTTATATTTCGGCATCGATTATCATGCAGCTGCTGGCGGTAACGGTTCCGTCACTGGAGCAACTGAAAAAAGAAGGCGAGCCCGGACGCCGTAAGATAGCCATGTATACCCGCTATTTCACCCTGGTACTTGCCAGTTTTCAGTCAGTTGGAATCTCGGTTGCGTTGCAGGGACAGTCGATCGGTGCGTCACCATTGGTGATGAACCCGGGTATTAGTTTTATCTTTACCTCGGCCGTTACATTGGTAACGGGCACCATGTTTTTGATGTGGTTGGGTGAGCAGGTAACCGAGCGCGGAATAGGTAACGGTATATCCATTATCA
>Ga0316201_10000995_pt1 | contig 18108 bp, 10 predicted proteins | sample CS6wburrow_MG_FD_204516 | JGI IMG/M metagenome (GOLD analysis project Ga0316201, IMG submission 204516) | Coastal sediment microbial communities from Delaware Bay, Delaware, United States - CS-6 worm burrow | ecosystem: Environmental > Aquatic > Marine > Coastal > Sediment | place: USA... | reverse complement strand
CGCTCCGGCGGTAACCTCTTCATCGACCGTTTCCATGCGCTTCCTGGTCAGGGGACCGGTGTCCTCGATCTGTCCGTCGGCGCTCGACTTGATGACGCCGCGCGGACCAAATTTCTTGGCGAACTCGGGTGATTGCGGGTAATCCTCGTGTTCCGGCTCTTCTTCGGCATTCAGGTGGTACAGGTTGCCGAAAAACTCATCGAATCCGTGATTCGTCGGCAAGTGTTCGTCCAGGTCACCGAGGTGGTTCTTGCCGTATTGTGCCGTCATGTAACCGTGATTCTTCAGCAGCCCGGCGATGGTCGGATCTTTTTCGGACAGGCCTTCTTTCGCTCCAGGCAGCCCAACCTTCAGCAAACCTGTTCGAAACGGGCTTTGACCCGTGACGAAAGCAGCGCGGCCGGCGGTACAGCTCTGCTGGCCGTACCAATCGGTGAACAGGGCGCCTTCGTTTGCAATGCGATCGATATTAGGCGTCTCGTAGCCCATCATGCCGCGGTTGTATGCGCTGGTATTCATCCAGCCGATATCATCACCCCAGATCACCAGGATATTGGGCTTGTCCTGCGCCTGCGCGGTGCCGAGAGCAAGGAAGCTGATTGACAGGAGAAGAAGTCCCAGAACGAACTGCGTACGCGTGACGTTCGCGAGCACACGGGTATTGTTGGTTGAAAACATACTGACCTCGGTTTCTTGTTGGGCGGGCATGAAAGGCCCCGGAAGACGTCTTGATTTTGGTTGAAGGCTTTAGTTAAGCAGCGCTTTTAGTATACCGCAAGTCGTCGGTGGTACGTGCAGGAAATTGTTTCTAAATGTTGCGTGTGAGCCCCGATTCTTCCATTTTGATGATCCTGTGACAGCTTCCGTGTAATCTCCACAGCCAATCAAAAAAGAGACACTCTATGTCGTTCATAACGAAATGGCGTATCGCCTTTGTTCACCTGGTTCTGTTGTTCGTCGCAGCTTGTGCGTCAATGAACATCAATTTGCCGTCGGTCACCGATTCGCCGACTGGCGAGCGCCTGCCCGGCAAGATCATCTGGCGTGACCTGCTGACCAATGACCCGGCTGCTTCGCAAAGATTCTATGGCGAGCTGTTCGGCTGGGAATTTGAAAGTGTTGGCGCGGCCGCCAATCTCAAGAGCGATTCTTCCTATACGCTGATCCGGCACAACGGCGAATTGATCGGCGGCATGCTTGACACGCTGGCTCTGAACAACCGGGACGATATTTCGCAATGGGTGGTCCTGATGTCCGTCGAGGACATCGATGCCAGCGTGGCAGCGGTAACCGCGGGCGGTGGAGAAATCATGACGCCGCCGACGGACCTGCAGAGTCGCGGCCGGATCGCCGTGATCAGGGATGTCGAGGGTGCGTTACTGGGACTACTGGAAACGCGGGATGGCGACCCACGCGACAGTGAACCCGAAGTTGACGGCTTTCTCTGGGATGAGCTGTGGACCAGCGATGTTGGTAGCGCGAATGCCTTCTACAGCAAGGTGTCCGGGTTGACGAAAGACACCGTCGATATCGACGGCTTGCAGGATACCGCGCCCACTTACAGTCTTCTGAAAGCGGGCGACACGCCCCGTGCCGGCATCATGCCCAACCCGCTGGAAGGGCTGGATCCCGTATGGGTCAGCTATATAAGAGTAGAAGATCCGGCAGCGATCACGTCACGGGTTGTCGAACTCGGAGGCCGCGTCATCGTCGAGGCTGGTCCGCGTCCGGTCGGTGGTGAGGTTGCTTTTATTGCGGGACCGTCTGGCGCGGGCGTCGCGCTGCAGACCTGGCCGCTCGAACAGAATAACTAGGACCCTGAACCTATGAAAACATTATCAAAGCTTGCAAAAATCTCGGCGATTCTGGCCACCTGTCTGCTGATGGGTGGCTGTGATGACGTTCGGGTCTACGGCAGTGTCGGCTACAGTTCCTATGGCGGCTATGGCGGCTACGGTTCCAGCGTCAGAATAGGCGGACGGATATACTGACAAACTGAAGCGCTGCCGGGCGGTACACCGAGCATGGTTTCGGCGCAGACCTGCCAGGCAGCGAGCTAGTTGTGCGAGACCTACTGAGGAGGGAAAGCCTCCAATACGGCAGCTACCGCCGCATTGATCGTCTCGTCCATCTTCTTGCGATCAGACTCCGTTATCGACTTCTCGGCAACCGAGTGATAGACGGGTCGATGCTCTTTCACGTCGAAAACATCAAGCGCGAGCATGCCCTTCTGGTACTGCCGTACCTGGGTTTCTGTCGCCATGCCATACCCATAGTAGGAACCACCCCAATACGATCCCCGGGGGTGGCCGTAGTAACCGTGATACGACGCGGGGTATGAGTTGACCTTGATTTCTTCGCGAGAGCCAACCGTAAAGGACAGGGTGAAATCGGCAGACTCGGGGTCTTCGACCTTGCGGTATCCGCGTGCCGTCATGCCATCCTCGATAGCCGCCATGATGCGGGGCTCCAGCAATGGATTGGGCATCCTGTTCGTGGAACCTATGATCATCGGGTTATCCGAAATCCAGGCAAAGGTCTGATAGCCGCTAAAATCGTGTGCGGGATCGGCGTCATAGGTTGCCTTGAAACCGGAGGCACACGCGACCAGGCCCAGGCTCACCAGCGCCATCGTCAATAATGTAGCTTTGCGGATTAGCATTTTGTTTCTCCATTGGATGTTTTTTTTTTGCAGCAGGTCGCGGCGGTCTTCTCAAAGCGCTGTGCTGTCAGCCCTTAGTGTCATGAGTGCCAGACAGGTTCAATTTATTGTGACAGGGCTGGCAAGTTTATACGATTTTCTGATTCCGTCGCGAGTCCATACGGTATTTCTGATGGGTACCGCGATCAAGCGACAATCAGCCGGCTGGTATCCGACACGCACTCAGCACTCGAGTTTCGGGCCGTCAGAAGACGATCAGGGTAGTATTAGCTCGCCATCAGGTTTGCGTGACAGCACCGACGTATTGTGCATTCTGCGGGTCGTATGAATCGGATTCGCACGCGTTATTGAGTGACATCTTTTTAGAAGGGGCCGTCATGAAAGCACTCTGCAGAAATTTCATTTTTTCGCTGATGATGTTGCTGAGCGTTCCGCTAGCGCTGGCGGATGTGCAGCAGTCAATTTCAGAGCTCGGGAATCGCGATTGGCAGGTGCGCCGAGCGGCCGCCGCGTCGCTGGGCGAATCGCGCGCCACGGATAAGCCGGCCCTTGAGGCACTTACGTCGGCGCTTCAGGATCCGGACTCCAGGGTGCGGCGGTCTGCCGCTGATTCCCTGGGTCAGATTGGTGAGAAGGCCTACCGGTCAGTTCCGCAGCTGGCAGCCGTTTTTGACGACGTCGATCCCAGCGTCGTGGCGGCGGCCGCGCTGGCCACCGGACAAATGGGCAGTCGTGCGTCAAGGGCTGTCGCAGATCTCACAGATCTTCTCGATCATGACGATGCCCGGGTAAGGGCAGCGGCATCCGCCTCGCTGGGCAATATTGGAAAGCGCGCGAAGAAGAGTGCGCATGATTTGAATGCAAGGCTGGGAGACAACGACCCGGCAGTAAGAGCCGCCGCAGCCAGGTCGCTCGGTCAGATTGACACCAGATCGGACCAAACGGTGAGCGATCTCGTACGCATGCTCGACGACGAGGATGTCATGGTGCGTGATGCCGCGTCCGATGCGCTGGTGGCCATCGGCAAACGGTCCGTGCCTGCGCTCGATCGCGCACTCGGGAATGGTGATCCGATTTTCCTGCAGGCAGTGGTCAATACATTGGGACGCATCGGGCCCGCGGCGGTTCCCGCACTTGTGGAGACATTGCAGGCTGACCACAAGCCCGAGATAGCGCGTGGCTATGCGGCGATGGCGCTGGCGCAAATCGCTGATCGCGACAAGGATGCCGTTGCCGCGCTTATCGAGGCGCTGGAATACGAAGTCGCCGGGGTGCGCATGTCGACAGCGGAGGCACTGGGCCATGCGGGCGCGGCGGCCAGGGCGGCCGTGCCCGGGCTGATCGATCGGGTTACCGACGCCCGCGAGGAAGTTCTCGTCCGTGAGTTCGCGATATCGGCACTTGCCAAGATCGATCCGGGCAATGCAGAAGTTGAAAAAGCGCTGGTGTACGTAATTTCGGACGGCAACCCCCGCATCTACGAGGCCGCCGTCGATGCCTTGATGAAAATTCAGGCATGGCGGAATGGCGCCCCGGACATCAACGTGGAAGTGGCGCGACTGATCCAGGAGCTCAACCAGGGCAGCGCTGCCGCGGCCGAGTCGCTCGGACTTATCGGGGATGAAGCAGAGGCTGCCGTAACGTCATTGATCGGGGCGCTGGACAGCGATGATCCGCAGCTGCGCAGTGCGGCTCTCGTCGCTCTGGAACGCATCGGCCCGCAAAGGCAGACGATCCCGGCGCTTGTGCAGGCCACCCGTTCGGGCGATCTGGCAAGCCGGGGTGCCGCCGCCGCTCGCCTCGAGGCCTTTGCAAGGTCACGCATCGAATTGTGGAAACCGCTGCTGCGCCAGTCGGATGCTCCTGTTCTCAAGAACTGGCTTTCACGACAGGAAGCGCTCTACGGATTCACGCCGGAAGAAGCTCTTCTTGAGCCTCGACGCGAGGCGCCTCGTCAAGCCGACTACTTCGATGTCATGGGCGGCCGTGCGGCCATTCGCGAAAGCATGCAACTGGAACTGATCGACGATCCGGTGAAAGGCGTCGACGACGATCGGAAAATCGCGATTGACTCAATCGACGAAGTATTTGTCAAATCGCACCCGTTCGACAAGATGCTCGAAGACAGCGACGAGCCGATTCGCCGCGTTGCGCTGGCGGAACATGTGCCGGATGACCGGTTCTTCGCGTGGTTCCGGAGTATTGACGCGTTTGACGACGTGCTTGACGGTGGCGCCAGCCAGTTCGTGCGTTTCGAGTCGTCGTTTTCCTCCAAGAGCGTTGAATACAATCTCGCCAACCGATACATGCGGCGGCTCGGCATTTCCAGGAATATGCTCGACCAGATGCAGGCATTGAACGCGATTGACGACTTTGCGGTTGTCGCGCCGGACCTGTTCTTCATCGATGGTACTGATGTCGCGATTGTCGCTACCCTGAGGTCGCCGCCGATAACAAGTGCAGTACTTGATTTGCTGGGCCTGAAAATGCCGTCTGAAGGCGTTGTCAGCACCCGCATTTCAGCCGACGGCGAAGACATCTACTGGACGATCCTCGGCGACGTCCTTCTTCTCGCCACCAACGAGTTCGAGATCAACCGGATGGTGACCCTGAACCCCAAGCGTGACAGAGGCAGCCTGGGTAACAGCAGCGAGTTCCTTTACATGCAGCAGCAGCTGACCAAAGGAAGCAACACGCAGGCTTATTTGTATTTTTCCGATCCATTTATTCGCCGGCTCGTGAGTCCTGCAGTCAAGGTCGCGCAGTTGCGGCGTATTCAGGCGCGGGCCGAGATGGAACTGCTGGTTGCGGGCGCAATGCTGCACCTGCTGGACGGCTACCGTAACGTGCCCAGTAAGCAGCAGCTAATCGATCGCGGTTATGCGCCACGATTCCTCGAGGGGCGCGACTATACGATCAGCGAGGACCTGATCGTCAGCTCGGAGCTGTATGGCGCGATCGCAAATCTGCAGCCGCTCGAGCTGGCGACCGTGACACGCGTCACTGAGCGCGAATCAAACGCGTACAAACAATTCGTACAAAACTATACGCGCTACTGGCGACAGTTCTTCGACCCTATTGCAGTGCGCCTGGACGACCTCGGCGATGGCAACTACGAGATGCAGTCATTTATCCTGCCGCTGTTGGACAGCCGCGTTTACAACGAAGTCAAAGAGGCGTTGGTCACCGAAGCGACAGGGCAGGAACTCGCGATTCCTTCGGTCACGCCGGCGCCGTCGATGATGTTATCGATGAACGTCAACGACGATCTGCGTGTCAGCCTGTCGCAAAGCCTCGCGGACATGCTGGTCGAGTACGCGTCAGTTGATCCCGAGATATTTGACAGCATTGGCTCCGGTCTTCACCTGGCCGTGCAGGATTCGACGCCGATTGTTGCATTGGGCGGTGGCGACATCTGGGCGGCGGTATCGAAGGAAATGCTCAACCTGCAGGGATTCGATTCCTTCCTTCCTTTTATGGCGTCGATCGCCACACAGCCGTCAACGATCATGATTGAGCTGGCTGAGCCGGACAAGGTGCGAGAATTCCTGTCAAAAGCCGTAGTACAGAGAGCGGAGGCCGGTGGCAGGGGTGAGCTGCACAAGGTGAAGGACCGCGAAGCCTGGATCTACACCCTCAATTTCGAAGATATCGTGCAAATACACCTGCGGCTCGAGATCCAGGGTGACTACCTGCTGATAAGTAACCTGCCCTGGACGACGGCCATAAGAGTGGGCGATAGGATGGCAACGCAATTGAACGGGGCACAGCTGACGCTGGATCTTTCCAGAATTGACAAGCAACTGCCGGCACTGCACACGAAGGTGTTCACTGACTACAGGAATGCGGCGGTTGACGGCATGGGGTATATCTATCCTCTTATCCAGGCCGGTGTGGCAGACAGCGTGCAGCAGGCTATCGACAGGCATTTCGAGATTTATGGATTCAAACCGGTTCATCCATCGAGAGGCGAGTGGTTGTGGCGTGACAGCCACCTCGAGAGCACGGAATTCGGCACGGTGGTGCGCCCTGTACAGCCGGCGTACGAGGAGGGGGATCGCGATTTCGGGCTCTTCCCGCACGTCGACCGGATCGGTGTAAATATGCAGCTGGAAGATACTGGACTGCGCGCTATCATCTCCTGGAGGGGGGAAGTGACACCATGAAGAAACCCCTGATCCTGTTCGTCTTTTTGTTTTTTGCCTGTTCTTGCACAGAGCAGGCGTCGCAGGGCGACCAGGAATTCGAGCGGCTCGCCGCTATCGCGGCGAGAGTGGAGATTATTCGCGACGACTACGGCCTGCCGCACGTGTACGGAAAAACCGACGCTGAAGCCGTGTTCGGCATGTTGTATGCGCAGGCGGAAGACGACTTTCCTCGGGTCGAGCGTAACTACATCTGGGCTATAGGACGTCTGGCCGAGGTTGATGGTGAAGCGGCTATCTACAGTGATGTGCGTGCACGCCTGTATATGACTGTCAACGAGGCGCAGGCGGCCTATGCGTCGGCACCCCAGTGGCTGCAGGCACTGTGCGACGCTTTTGCCGACGGCCTGAACTTCTACCTGGCAACACACCCTGATGCACAGCCAGCCTTGCTGGATCGATTCGAGCCGTGGATGCCGATGTATTTCTTTGAGGGCTCGATTGGTGGTGACATCGAGCAGATCCCGCTCCAGGGTATTGCCGAGTTCTACGGCGGCGAGCAACTGGCGCATGAGCCGGTGTCGGCGTATGGCGGCGTGCATAACGCATCTAACGGATTCGCCATTGCCGGGGAGCACACGCGGTCTGGTGATGCGATGTTGCTGATCAATCCGCACACGTCGTTCTATTTTCGCGGCGAGATGCAGGTGACCAGCGAAGAGGGGCTCAATGCTTACGGGGCAGTCACGTGGGGCCAGTTCTTCATCTACCAGGGCTTCAACGAGAACACTGGCTGGATGCACACATCAACCGGCGTCGATTTCATCGATGAGTTTATCGAGGACGTGAGCGAGGTCGATGGGTCACTGCAGTATCGCTACGGTGATGAAATGCGGGCCGTCGAATCGTATGACGTCACGTTGAAATTCAGAGATGGCGAAGGCTTCGGAGAACGGACATTCACCCTCTACCGCACGCACCATGGGCCGATTACACACGAGTCCGACGGCAACTGGGTGGCCACACGTATCAACTGGGAACCGGTTACTGCGCTTACGCAGTCGTATACGCGGTCCAAGACGGCCAACTACGCAGGCTTCCGCGACATGATGGAGCTTCGCTCGAACTCGTCGAACAACACGGTGTTTGCTGACAGTGAGGGCAACATCGCGTATTTCCACGGCAACTTCGTGCCAAGGCGTGACCCGCAATTTGATTACTCGAAACCCGTTGACGGGACGGACCCGGCGACAGACTGGCAGGGCCTGCATGAAGTCGATGAGGTGATCACGATCCTGAACCCGGGCAATGGATGGATACAAAATGCCAATTCAACACCCTACACGGCGGCTCAGGAGTTCAGTCCGCAGCGTGAGAATTACCCGGTCTACATGGCGCCTGATCACGAGAACTTCAGGGGCGTGCATGCGGTACGAGTATTGTCCGGCATCGAAGACCTGACGATCGACAAGCTGATAGAGCTTGCGCATGACCCGTACTTGCCGGGATTCGAGCAGCTTATCCCGGGTCTGCTTGAAGCTTACGATGCAGCGGAAGATCCGGACCCCGCGCTGGCTGAGCCTGTCGAGATTCTGCGTGCATGGGATTTCGCCACCGCGATCGACTCGGTCGCGATGACGCTTGCACATTTCTACGGAAGCAATAGCGTTTCCAAGGGCGCAGCGCCCGACGGCCTGAGCCGAATGGAAACAGTGGATTTCTTCGGTACCGAATCGCCGCCGGCCGAGCGGCTGGAAATTTTCGCCCATACGGTGCGTATGCTTGAAGCCGATTTCGGCACATGGAACATTCCGTGGGGTGAAGTGAATCGCTTCCAGCGGCTGACGGGCGATATCGATCTCGAGTTCGATGATGACAAGCCGAGTACGCCGGTTGACATGGCCAACAGTGATTGGGGAGCCCTCGCAGACTTCGGCGCTCATCGGGCCAATGGCACGAAAAAACTCTACGGGAGGAACGGTAACAGCTTTGCGGCTGTCATCGAGTTCGGTGACAAGGTTCGGGCAAAGTCAGTCCTTGTTGGCGGTCAAAACAGTGATCCGACTTCACCACATTTCACCGACCAGGTGCCGCTGTTTACCAGCCACCAGTGGAAAGATGTCGCTTTCTACCGCGAGGATGTCGAGAAAAGGGCGACGGAACGCTACGCGCCCGGCGCGCGCCACTAACCGCGGTTCAGAGTCCGGCGGCGAGCCGGCTGCCCTGGTCGATCGCACGCTTGGCGTCGAGTTCACTCGCGATATCCGCGCCGCCGATAAGGTGCGTCTTGATGCCCGCAGCTTGCAGCGGTTCCTGCAACTCGCGAAGAGGGACCTGGCCGGCGCACATCACGACGTTGTCGACATCGATCCAGGTCGGGTTCTCACGCTTGTCGCCGTAGCTGATCAGAAGGCCTTCGTCGCCGATACGTTCATAGTTGACGTCGCCAATCATCTGCACCTGGTGCATCTTTAATGACGCACGGTGAATCCAGCCCGTGGTCTTACCGAGATTGGCGCCGTGTTTGCCGGCTTTGCGTTGCAGCAGTGTTATTTCGCGTACCGGTCTTGGCCGGGTTCGTTCGCGAGCAAGACCGCCCCGAGCTTCGGCAGGATCGACGACACCCCATTCGGCCAGCCATTCGTCGAGATTCATCGTGGGGGAGTGCCCGTCATGCAACAGGAATTCCGCGACGTCGAAGCCGATACCCCCGGCGCCGATAATCGCGACCCGCTTGCCCACGGGCGCCTTATCGCGAAGCACGTCTATGTAGCTCAGCACCTTGGGATGATCCTGACCGTCGATATTGGGGTCTCGCGGCGTCACGCCTGTTGCGATAATGACCTCGTCGTAACCTTTGTCTGTGAGATCCTCGGCGGTAACGCGCGTGTCGAGATGCACGTGCACGTCCTTAAGCTCGATTTGCCTCCGGAAGTAATCGAGCATTTCGTGAAACTCTTCCTTGCCCGGGATTATCCTCGCCATGTTCAACTGGCCGCCAACCTGGCTTGCCGCCTCGTACATGTCCACGTCGTGGCCACGCTCCGCCAGCACCAGGGCCGAGGAGATTCCGGCCGGGCCGGAACCGACAACCGCGAACCTGCGTTTCGTCGGCGTCTTGATGTAATTGAGCTCGGTCTCATGACAGGCCCTGGGGTTCACAAGGCAACTGCTCATCTTGTTGGCAAAGGTGTGATCGAGGCAGGCCTGGTTACAGGCGATGCACACGTTGATCTCATCGGCGCGATCTTCGTGCGCCTTGCGAACAAACTCGGGGTCGGCGAGCAGGGGGCGGGCCATGGAGACCATGTCCGCGCAGCCGTCTGCGAGGATTTCTTCCGCCGTGCCTGGCAGGTTGATGCGGTTCGACGTGACCAGCGGGATCGAAACCTCGCTTTTCATCTTCTTTGTCACCCAGGCGAAAGCGCCGCGCGGCACCGACGTCGCGATGGTAGGGACGCGCGCCTCGTGCCAGCCAATGCCCGTATTGATGATGGTCGCACCAGCCGACTCGATAGCCTTGGCAAGCATGACCGTTTCTTCCCAGCTGCTGCCATCGGGGATCAGGTCGATCATGGACAGCCGATAGATGATGATGAAGTCACTGCCAACAGCTTCCCGGGTGCGCTCCACGATCTCGACAGGCAGGCGCATGCGCTGCGAGTAGTCGCCGCCCCACTCGTCGGTGCGCTGGTTGGTGTGTTTAACCAGGAACTCGTTAATGAAATAGCCTTCGGAGCCCATGATCTCGACACCATCGTAGCCGGCCTCGCGTGCGAGCTGCGCGCAGCGCACGAAATCGCGTATCTGTTTTTCGACACCTCGCGTCGATAGTGCGCGTGGCGTAAACGGCGTGATGGGTGAGCGTATCTTCGATGGTGCGACCGCAAATGGATGGTAGGCATAACGTCCGGCGTGTAGAATCTGCATTGCGATCTTGCCGTTCTCGGCATGCACTGCGCTGGTAACCTGCTGATGCTTTTTCGCCTCACTGCGGGTAGAAAGTTTTCCCGCGAATGGTTTAACGCCGCCAACCCTGTTCGGCGCGTAACCGCCAGTTACGATCAGTCCAACATCACCCCGGGCTCGTTCGGCAAAGTAGGCCGCAAGGCGATCGTGTTTGTTGCCGTCCTCGAGCCCGGTGTGCATGGACCCCATGAGCACGCGATTTTTCAAGGTCGTGAAGCCCAGGTCGAGTGGGGCGAACAGGTGCGGATATCGGGAGCTGGTCATGGGCGCTAATCTCTCACGGAATGCCGCGGAATGCGATCTCGGGAACCAAAGTCAATGATCGAAAGAACCGGATATTACGATACAAATATTCCATTATCTCGATAAGTCAAAATGCGTTCTAATGGCACAGTTATAACAGTCGTTCTTATTCAAGGAGAAGTATAATGCGTAAACAATCCATCCCGCTGCTGGTCGCTTTAGCAATAGCGATATCAGCAGTGGCTCCAACAAGTTCGACATATGCTCAGGGTGAGCCCAAGTCGAATCAATTCTGGTGGCCTGAAAACCTGAGCCTCAGCCCTCTTCGCGACCATGGTGTTGAGTCGAATCCCATGGGCGCGGACTTCAATTACGCCGAGGCGTTCGCAAGCCTGGACCTCGATGCCGTGAAAAAAGATATCGAGACCGTGCTGAAGACGTCACAGGACTGGTGGCCGGCGGACTACGGTAACTATGGTCCGTTTTTTATTCGCATGGCGTGGCACAGCGCCGGAACCTACCGGGTGTCTGACGGACGCGGTGGCGCCGGCGGCGGCCAACAGCGTTTCGAGCCGCTCAATAGCTGGCCCGATAACGCGAATCTGGACAAGGCGCGACGCTTGCTCTGGCCCGTAAAGCAGAAGTACGGCCGCAGCATTTCGTGGGCCGACCTGATGGTCCTGGCGGGCAATGTCTCGCTTGAGTCCATGGGCTTCAAGACATTCGGTTTCGCCGGTGGTCGTGAGGACGACTGGCAGGCCGAGATGGTCTACTGGGGTCCGGAGAACGAGTTCCTCGCAGACGAGCGCTACAAAGGCGACCGCAAGCTGGAAAAACCGCTTGCTGCCGTCCAGATGGGCCTGATCTACGTGAACCCGGAAGGCCCCAACGGCAATCCTGATCCACTGCTTGCCGCCAAGGATATTCGCGACACGTTTGGTCGCATGGCGATGAACGATGAAGAAACCGCCGCACTCATCGCGGGCGGGCACACGTTCGGCAAAGCGCACGGCGCGGCACCTCCCGCTGACTGTGTGGGCCCCGAGCCTGCAGCCGAAGGGGTCGAGAAGCAGGGCTTCGGTTGGGAAAACAAGTGTGGCACTGGTAAAGGCGCTGATACGATCACAAGCGGCCTGGAAGGCGCGTGGACCGTCAACCCGATAGCCTGGACACACAACTATATTACGAACCTCTACGCGTTCGATTGGGTGAAGACTAAGAGTCCGGCAGGCGCCACGCAGTGGATACCGGCGGATGGCGCTGGAGCCAACCTGGTTCCGGACGCGTACGATCCGTCGAAGCGGCACGCGCCGATCATGTTCACGACCGACCTGTCGCTGAAGTTTGATCCTGCCTACCGCAAGATCACTGAGCGCTGGTTGGAAAATCCCGATGAGTTCGCGGATGCATTCGCCAGGGCCTGGTTCAAGCTGACGCATCGCGACATGGGCCCGCGCGCACGTTACATCGGTGCTGACGCGCCGACCGAAGAGCTGCTTTGGCAGGACCCGGTCCCGGCCGTCGATCACGAGCTGATTGATGCAAATGATATTGCCAGGCTGAAATCCGAAATTCTCGATTCGAAGCTGACCGTATCAGAGCTGGTTCGGACCGCCTGGGCATCAGCCTCAACGTTCCGTGGCACCGACATGCGCGGTGGTGCGAACGGTGCACGGGTTCGCCTGGCGCCGCAGAGCGAATGGCAAGCTAATAACCCACAGGAGCTGGACAAGGTGTTGAAGCGCCTGGAACGTATCCAGAAGGACTTCAACGACGGACAGTCCGGCAACAAGAAAGTCTCGCTTGCTGACATGATCGTTCTCGGCGGAGCCGCAGCCATTGAGAAGGCGGCTAAAGCAGCAGGGCAGGATGTCGAGGTTCCGTTCACACCGGGTCGCACGGATGCGAGCCAGGCACAGACTGATGTTGAGTCGTTTGCCGTTCTGGAGCCAACAGCAGACGGATTCCGCAACTACTTCGCTACAGGCAACAGCCGGTCGCCTGCAGAGATGCTGGTCGAAAAGGCCGATCTGCTGACGCTGACCGCTCCCGAGATGACCGTCCTGGTCGGCGGCATGCGTGCTCTGGATGCGAATGTGGGCGGTGCCAGTCATGGCGTGTTCACCGATCGACCCGGAACGCTTAGCAACGACTTCTTTGTGAACCTTCTTGGCATGTCGACGAAGTGGACGAAGTCAGAGAAAGCGGACGGTGTTTACGAGGGACATGATCGCGCTACCGGCAAGTTGAAATGGAAAGCGACACCTGTCGATCTCGTGTTCGGCTCACACGCGGAGCTTCGCGCTATCGCAGAAGTCTATGCAGAGAACGGAGCAGAAGCGAAGTTCGTCAGCGATTTCGTTGATGCATGGACCAAGGTGATGACGCTCGACCGTTTCTAAAACGAAGCCGGTCTGGCAGTAAACGAAAGGCGGCGCTTCATGCGCCGCCTTTTTTTGGCCTTAATCTGGTTCGACGGAATGCGACTTGCGTTGCGGCCAGAACGCCTCAAACAGGTAGATCGCACCGACACCATATAAAGTAGCCCAGACGAACATCAACAGACGATCATAAAAACGCACGTCGGCACTGCTGCCAAAGTCGCCGTCGAGTACGGCGGGCGCAAGTACCACGATCATGGTCAGGAAAGCGTAGGACCAGGTCGGACCATTCGGCTGTAATCCGCGGCCTGCAAAGATACGCGGTCCGAAAATCAATCCCGCAAGAGCAATCAGCAGGGTATACAAAGTCAGCGACGGCCAGATACGCAAAACATTCCAGGCGACCGTGGCACCGATGCCGCCGATCAGCGTCGACATGATCAGTGATTTCGCCGCATCACCCGCTTTCTGATTGGCAGCTTCCTGCCCCATGGCCGCCACCTTGATCATCACGGCCATATTGCTGGCACTCGCTGCCGATACCAGGAACCAGAGCGTGATTGGTAACACGATAGTCAGTGCTCGCATCGCATTGCGTCTTGCGATAGCAAGCGGGATGGTGGCGGGCGGATCTCCTTGCGCAGCAGCCGAATTGTCGAGCGGTGGGTCAGGAATAATCACGTGACTGAGAAAAGCCACGAAAGCGCCGACAATTGTGCCTATCGTCAGTCCCGCCGCTATGGCCAATAAAGCATCTACGGAAACCGAGCCAACGGCTACGGTCATCGCAAGGCCAATCGTTATAAGAGTGCTTACAACGGCAGCTCCACCTTTGGCCGAGAAATAAAAACCATGGAACAGGGCGAGCGCGAGAAGCAAAAATCCCACTGCTTTTTGATACAGAAGTAAGGGCAGAAAGAGAAAGCTGCCATAGACGCTGACTACTATTGCCAAAACAACGACGACAAAAAATTTCGCCTTGGGTCGAGCGATCGGCATAGCGAGGAGAAACATCGTAATGACAGGCGCGATGTAGGAGATGCTCCAGCCGACAGCCTGGGAAATCCAGAGCGAAATTGCTGTACCAAAAGCAAGGCGCAGGACTCGGGTATTGGCGATCCCCAGTCCGGGAGCCGCTGGCGATGCTACGTCAGTAGGCATACGACAATATGCTTCCGATGCGCATGTAGAATTTGCCGAGCGCGTTGAAGAGCCAGTTGTCGCTCGCGTAGATGGTGACTGATACCTGAGAGCCGACTTTCAGCTTGCGCATATCGTCGGGCGACATTTCGAAACTGACGACGACCGGGAACCGCTGCGCATCACGCAACCACTGGCGGTTGTTATTGATCGTCGGCAGGCTGCCGAGTGGTGCACTATCGACAGCTACGCCGAAGCCCGTGGTGCGCACGGTGCCCTCGAACACCCTCCCCGGGAAGACATCAAAAGTGAGACCAACCGGATCGCCCTGGTCGACGTGACCCAGGTTGTTCTCAGTAAAATCGGCCTGCACCCATACGTCGTCTGTTGAGATGAAAGTCATTTGCGGCGCGCCGGCACCCGCGAAATTGCCGCGATCGACTCGCACATCGGTCACCACTCCGGCGGCAGGAGCAACAATTTTTGTGCGTGCGAGGTTTAGCTGCGCGGTTTCGAGCGCAGCCTGTGCCTGCTGAATGCGCGAATTGTCGTCGCCCACGTCGCCAAGGTTTTGTCGTGCCTGTTCGAGATTGGCGCGTGCCGCGGCAAGTTGCTGTCGTGACACCGCTAACGACGCTTCGGCTGATTCCAGGCGACGGTCCGAGATCGCACCCGGATCCTGTTTCTTGATGCGACGCAGTCGTACTGCATCCTGTTCCGAACGCACGAACCCAGCCTGCGCCGAGCGGACACCGGCTTCTGCTGCATCAACACTCGCGGCAGATGCGCCGGTCGCCTGGCGAGCGGACTGCAAGCTCGCCTCGGCGCTCGCTACCGCGAACCGATAGCGCTCATCGTCGAGTTGAAACAGCACATCGCCTTCGTTCACGAACTGATTGTTCTCGACCAACACGTCGGTGACCGCGCCCGACACGTCCGCCGCTATCGGTACCACCTGCGCATGCACGCGTGCCTGGGAAGAATACGGCGTAATGCGATCTGCAACGAGATACGCAAATAGCAGTACGACGCAAAGCACCAGTATTCGTATAGTCCAGCTTCGTACCGGATCTTTTTCCGGCGCCTGCGCTGAATCTACCTTAGGTTCATCTGTTTGCTGATCTTCAGTCATTGTGTTTTTCCACTAACGGCGCTTTCTGTCGACTCGATCAGGTCGCCCCAATTGCTGCGCTCCGACATTGCTTCACGCGTCTCGGCGTCAATCAATTCGGACTCGTAACGTACCTGCCAGCCACCGCCGAGCGCCACGTACAGCGCAATGTAGCTGCCTACGACCTTGCTCTTGTTGGACACGAAGCGACTTTGCTGCGCGAACAAAGCCTGCTGTGCTGACAAAACACGCTGGTAATCGGCGAAGCCTTCGTTAAATCGCAATTGCGCGACCTCGGTGGAACGCAGCGCCGTGTCGACGGTTTGACGCAGCAGATCGTCCTGATGCCGCGCTCCTTCCAGCGCGACCATCGCGTCCTCAACTTCTCTTGCGGCCTGCAATGCCGTCTCCTTGTACGCGATGAGCGCCTGCTGCAAGCGCGCATCCTGGACGCGAACGCTGTTGCGAATGCGTCCGTAATTCAGAAACGGCCAGACGAAACTTGGACCTACAGCGTAGGTAATGCTGTCCGCGCTGAACAACTGGCTCAGACCGCTATCGCCCGTGCGTGTCGTATCTGTATTGCCGGCTGCGGAAAGTCCCAGCGATCCGTTCAAAGAGAAGCTCGGGTAAAGATTTGCCTCTGCGAGACCAACGCTGGCGTTTTGGGCCATCGCGAAATACTCGGCCTGGCGTACATCCGGGCGTTGCCGCAAAACGTCGGCAGGCAGCCCCAGCGCAGTCGTCTCCGGAATTTTCGGAATTGAATTTTCGCCGCCCAGGAGATCACGGGTATCGGCCGGCGCCAGTCCGAGAAGGGTACTCAGGGCGTGTTGCGCCTGGTAGAGCTCCGTCTGTAGCTGCGGGATTGACGACTGCGTGCTTAATAGCTGGGTTCGAGCCTGTAAAACATCGAGCTCAGACGAAGAACCATTCTGAAACTGTACGTCGACGATGTCGTAACTGCGTTGTTGCAGTGCAATGTTCTCGCGCGTAATGCGAATTTGTTCCTCGAGCGTTCGAATTACGAGGTAGGTGCTGCACACCTGCGCCGTCACTAACACGATGGCCTGGTCGTAACCTGCCACCGACGCCAGGTAGGCGGCGTCAGCAGCCTCCACGCCGCGCCTGAACTTGCCCCAGAAATCGATTTCCCACGATGCACCGATGCCCACGTTGTACTGCGTAAAGCTGAGATCACCGGCCGCTGTGTTGGCTGCGTTCTCACTTGCCTGCACAGCTGTTGCGTCGCCTGCAGCCGCCTGCGATTGCGGGTATTGGTTACCTGTTGCGATTGCCAGCTGGGCTCGCGATTCGAGTACGCGCAGGCCCGCGATTTTCAACGAGTTGTTTTGCCTGTGTGCCAGTTCCACCAACTGATCAAGCACCGGGTCATTCAGCTGCTGCCACCAGCGCACCTGCTCAGCTGCGGTCGTTGTAAATCCGGCGCGTTCCGCCTGGTACCAATCCGGTCCCAGCGGCGACTCGGGCTGCACATACTCAGGGCCCACGGCGGCGCAGGCGCTCAACATGCACAACGACAAATACAGTGACGCGCGAGAAGCCGGGTTCATTATCGGGTGTTATGCGGACTCGGCATCCGCGGTTTCGTCACTGCCCGACTGCATCCAGTCAGAAATTATGGTGTAGCCGAGACCAAGAATAATCGCGCCCAGGAACAGACCGATGACACCGTACTGGATCATACCGCCGATAGCGCCGATCAATACGATCGCGGCCGGCAGATCAACACCACGCCCCAACAGAATCGGCTTGAGAATATTGTCACTGAGTGCCACGAATAACATGTAGATCGCAAAGATCGTCGCCGGTACGGGTGCGGCGAATGAAAATACCCAGATAACGACCGGCAGGATTATCAGCAATGCCGGAATCTGTATGATCGAAGTGATGAGGACGATAGCCACAATGATGCCACCATGCGGCACACCCATAACCGCCAGGCCTATACCTGCCAGCACGGCTTGTATTGCGGCAACACCGAGTACGCCATTGGTCACGCTGCGAATCGTCGCAATTGACACATCAACAAGGTGTTGTCCCCGCACCGGACTTATTCGCGAGGCAACGGCGCAGCTTGCCTTGTAGCCGCTTTTTGAATACAGGCAGGATACGCCGGCAATGATGATCGACGCAGCGAATGCCAACAGACCGGTCACCAGCGAGCCGATCTTGCCGACGAGCCACATGCTCGCTTCACGGGGCGAGGGGTCGAAATTGTTCACTGTCTCTTCGAGATTGATCGATGCCGCGGTCCACGTCTGATACACACGCTCGCCGATCAGCGGCCAATCCGCGACCGTATCGTTTGGCGGTGGGATCTCCAGGCTGCCTGCTCTGACTTCCTGGGCGAACGCGGTGATGGACGTAATGATCGACTTGGTCATCATCCAGCCGGGTACTACGACGATGGCCAGGCCGATCACTATTATAAGA
>Ga0316201_10000994_pt1 | contig 18110 bp, 12 predicted proteins | sample CS6wburrow_MG_FD_204516 | JGI IMG/M metagenome (GOLD analysis project Ga0316201, IMG submission 204516) | Coastal sediment microbial communities from Delaware Bay, Delaware, United States - CS-6 worm burrow | ecosystem: Environmental > Aquatic > Marine > Coastal > Sediment | place: USA... | reverse complement strand
TGGACATGGCGGGACGGTGAGTACGCGGTCTCGAGCGTCCCGGAGCGACCTCCGGTCGACCTGAGCGTGAATTTCGCCCTCGAATGGTTGCAGTTCCGCGCTCCCCGACCGGGGCTCACTCGCGTCTGGCTGAACGGCCTTGTCGAGGCGTCCGCTCTCCGGCCGGCGGAACGGGACCGGCAGGAGGTCTATGGCGTGAACGCGGTGTGGACCCTTCTCGACGAGGATGGGCTGCTGTACCGGCACATTCCGTCCTCGTTCGATCTGCCGGTAGTCGAAGAGCTGGACGACGACACGGGCATCGCTCTGCGCAAGTCGACAGACCTGGCACCGGGGACGTACCGCTGGATGCTGGTGGTGTCGGATGCCAACTGGACCGAGGAGGAAGACGACGGCAAGGTCCGGGGCAGCTATGCGAGCGGGGAAGTGATCGTCCGGGACCTGGGGACGGACCTGCCGGTGCTCTCCGACGTGGCCGTATCGGCGGATTCAGCCGGGGCGTGGTCCCCCGCTGCGGGAATCCATCTCAACCCGTCGCCGGTTCACGCGACCGGGGATGATGGAGTGGCCTTCATCTACTATGAGGCCTACAACCTCACTCCGGGTGGGCGGTACGAGGCGCGGGTGGTGCTTCAGCCGGAGGCGGGCGGCCCGCCGTTCGACCTGTCCTATCCGGGTACGGTCCGGGGCGGCGCAAGCATCGTGACCCGCGGACACCTGCGGGTGGACCTCTCCGCCTCTTCGCCAGGCCGCTACGAACTGTCCGTCACCGTGAGAGACCTGACGAGCGGGCATGTCACCCTTCCAGTGGAAACCGAGATCTACGTGAATCGGGACTGAGCGGACTGCCGTCCCGACTATAGCTCGAGTTCCGCCTGGGTTTCTCCCGGAGATTCTACCCCGGTGTCCAGGTCGGTCACGGGATCCTCGACCACCGCGTCGGATTCACCGTCTTCGATATCGGCCGGTTCCTCGCCAGACGAAGCGCGAAGCGGGTGCAGCGCTACGATCGGCCCCGCACGTCCACTCAACGCGTCGATCCGCACCGAGGCGCCCCGCCGCGGCTTCACGGGCAAGGAGTCGACGGAGATGGGTACGACTTCACCCGATTCCAATTCGCACATGCCCAGGTCGCCGGGGTGAACCGCGAGCACACCGACCAGGAGACCCGCTCGATCGGTGTCCGGCAGCAGTGCCATCCCCTTTCCAGCCCGACCCTGGCGTTTCAGTTCCGTGAAGGGAACACGCTTCCCGAGTCCGTCCGCCCCCACCACGAGCAACTCGCTGTCCCGCCGCGGGGCCAGGGCGGTCACCAGCTCATCGGTCTTTCCGACCTCGATTCCGCGAACTCCCTTTGCCGTTCGACCCATGGTCCGGACCTCGTCCTCGGAGAACCGAATGGCCAGTCCTTCCCTCGTGGCCAGCAGGAGATCGCCCGTGCCAACGCTCGGCCGCACCATCATCACTTCATCATCGCCGGCGAGACCGATGGCCCGGATTCCGCCGGAGCGCACGTTGGAGTACTCGGACAGCGAAGTGCGCTTGACCTGGCCATGCCTGGTGACGAACAACAGGAACTTCTCCTCATCGAATTCCGGCACGGGAACCACGGAGACGATTCGGTCACCTGCGTCGAGTTCCACCAGATCCGAGATCTGCTTCCCGCGCGAGCTGCGCGTGCCGCGGGGAAAGTCCTTCACCTGGACGGAATGCACACTGCCCTGAGCCGTAAACAGCAAGATCTCCGTCGCTCCGCGAGCTACAAAGGCCTGCCGAACGAAGTCGCCGTCCCGCTGTGCCATGGCCTCAGCCCCGGACATGCCCCCGCTGCCCCGGACGGCCAGAGCCTTGGCGTATCCGAGCCGGCTGATCATCACGAGGGACGACTCACCGCCCTCCCCGGCCGGGAGCGGGAACGGCTCGCTCTCGTCGAGGATTTCCGTCCGCCGGTCGTCTCCGTAACGAATCACGAGTTCGGCGAGCTCGGATCGCAGCAGGTCCCGCCGGGCCGAGTCTTCCTGCACGAGGTGTCGCAGCTCCTCGATCCGACCATGCAGGCCTTCGAGTTCCTCGATCAGCTTCTTCCGCTCGAGTTGGGTGAGGCGGGCCAACCGCATGGCAAGAATGGCCTCGGCCTGTCGCTGGGACAGGCCGAATTCCGCGCACAGCCGGTCAGCAGCCGCCTTCGGGGACGTGGACGCTCGTATCAACTCGATCACGCGGTCGATGTGATCGAGCGCGGTCAGGAGGCCCTCCAGCACGTGAGCCCGGTCTTCTGATTTGTTGAGCTCGAAGGCTGCGCGCCGCCGGATCACGTCCAGCCGGTGGTCCACGAAGCACTGCAGCGCCTGCTTGAGATCCAGTTGCTCGGGCTTTCCGTCCACCAGGGCCAGCATGATGACTCCGAAGGTGCTCTTCAACTGAGTCTTCAGGAACAGCGTCTTGATGAGCTTCTTCAGGTCTACATCGCGCTTCAACTCGATCACCAGACGCACACCGTCCCGGTCCGACTCGTCACGAAGGTCGGTGATCGCGTCGACGCGGCCGCTGCGGACGATCTTCGTGATCTGCTCGATCACGCGCGTCTTGTTGACCTGGTAGGGCAGCTCGGTGACTACGAGCGACGTTTTTCCGTACATGCCCTCTTCGAGGTGCATGCGGGCCCTCATCTCGACCAGGCCGCGGCCTTTCCGGTAGGCGTCTCCGATCCCTTCCCAGCCCCAGATGTAGCCACCAGTCGGGAAGTCGGGTCCCTCGACGAGTTCGACGAGGTCCTCGACGCTGCAATCGGGATGACGCACCAGGTGGTCTGTAGCGGCTGCCAGCTCTCGCATGTTGTGCGGCGGAATCTTCGTCGCCATCCCGACGGCGATACCATCGGAGCCGTTCAGCAGCAGATGCGGGAGGCGCGCCGGCAGGGAGGTGGGCTCCTTCAGTCGCCCGTCGAAGTTGGGCGTGAAGTCGACGGTATCGAGATCGATGTCCGTGAGCAGCTCCATCGCTACCTGAGCGAGCTTGGCCTCCGTATACCGGTAGGCGGCCGCGCTGTCGCCGTCGATCGAGCCGAAGTTCCCCTGTCCGTCAATGAGCGGATAGCGAAGCGAGAATTCCTGCACCATGCGGACGAGCGTATCGTAGACCGCGCTGTCTCCATGCGGGTGGTACTTGCCGAGAACATCGCCGACGACCGTCGCGCACTTCTTGTGCTCCCGTTCCGGGAGGAGACCCAACTCGTACATCGCATACAGGATCCGGCGATGAACGGGTTTGAGGCCGTCCCGCGCATCGGGAAGAGCTCGCTGCACGATGACGCTCATGGAGTAGTCGATGAAGGAGTCGCGGAGCTCCTCCTCGATGAGCCGGGTGACGATTCTCTCGTTGCGGGCAGTCGTTTTCACTGTGAAACGGCGCGTCCTTTCGACACATGGAGGGTCTGATCTCAAGCCACGATCGGATTGTCGCGGGCAGTGTCACGGGGCACAAGAGCGGGGCCATGGATCGGCCTCCCGTCTCGCCCGGTACCGCCGAAGAGATGGGGTCTAGAAGGTGCGCGCTGCTACTCAGCCGACCAGAAGCTCGGCCGTCTCGCGCTGGGGGTCGCTGGGTGCGCAAGGCAGGGCGAGCAGGGTCGCGGGTTGCCGGTCGTCCTCGGGTACGTGCAGGATCATGGTGCCCGCGTGCAGTGTCATGGAGGGATCGAACGGCCGCGCACGGCCCGATGCGTCGATCGCCAGCGTTCTCCCGTCGGCGAACTGCCCGGCGATCCACATCCCGTACTCGAGCCAGACCGCTAAGGGGTCGACGTCGCCGCCGGTGATCGCCGGCTCGAGCTCCTCCCGATACCGGCGGCTTGCTTCCTGGAAAGCCGCCGGCTCCGACGACTTCAACCGGACAAGGAGCTTTCGGTAGGCCGGCCGCATGTCAACCAGGCCGGCCCGCTCCAGCGCCTCTTCCGTGCCGCCGCGGGGCTGTTCTTCACTCACCGGCGGCCATCGAGTTCAGGAACTCGGTGTTGTCCTTCGTCCTCTTCAGCCGCTCGATGAGGAACTGAATCGCCTCGGCGGGGGGCATGTCCGCCAGGAAATTGCGGAGCAGGTAGATTCGATTCAGTTCGACTTCGTCGAGTAGCAACTCCTCGCGCCGGGTACTGGACCGGTTGACGTCTATCGCCGGGAAGATGCGCTTGTCCGCGATCTGGCGGTCCAGGAGGACCTCGCTGTTCCCCGTTCCCTTGAACTCCTCGAAGATGACCTCATCCATGCGACTTCCGGTCTCGACCAGGGCGGTGGCAATGATCGTCAGGCTACCGCCATCCTCGATGTTGCGGGCGGCTCCGAAGAATCGCTTCGGTTTGTGAAGGGCGTTCGCGTCGACGCCACCGGACAGAATCTTGCCGGAGTGCGGCACGGTCGTGTTGTAGGCCCGCGCCAGCCGGGTGATCGAATCCAGCAGGATGACGACGTCCTTCTTGTACTCCACCAGGCGCTTGGCCTTGTCGAGCACCATCTCGGCGACCTGGGTGTGTCGGTCTGCCGGCTCGTCGAACGTCGAGGAAATGATCTCGGCCGCGACGTTCTCCTCCATGTCCGTGACCTCCTCGGGTCGCTCGTCGATGAGCAGCACGATCAGGTACACGTCGGGGTCATTCTCGAGGATCGCGTTGGCGATCTTCTGGAGGATAATCGTCTTCCCGGCCTTGGGCGGGGAAACGATCAGCATGCGCTGGCCCTTTCCCACCGGCGCCATCAGGTCCATTACCCGCATGGAAATATCGCCATCCGACTTCTCGAGCCGGAGTCGCTCTTCGGGATACCGGGGGCGGAGATTGTCAAAAGCGATGCGATGCTTGGCTGCCTCGGGGTCTTCCGTGTTGACCTCCTCAACCTTCAGGAGGGCCAGATACCGCTCTCCCTCTTTCGGCGGCCGGACGCGGCCGAGCACGGTGTCCCCCGTGCGCAGGTCGAATCGCTTGATCTGTGAGGGCGAGACGTAAATGTCATCCGGGCCGTAGAGGTAGTTCCAGTCCTGGCTGCGCAGGAAGCCGTAGCCTTCAGGCAGGATCTCCAGCACGCCCTCGCCGCGCAGCACCACGTCTGAATCGAGCAGGTTCTGCTCGATTCGGAATATCAGATCCTGCTTCCGAAGCCCAGAGAAGTTGGCGATGCTCAACTCCTCTGCCATTTCGTGCAGTTCCTCTATCGATTTGGATTTCAGTTCGGCGATGTCCACGGGGTGCTCCGGTGGTTGGGGCGGTCAGTTCGAACCCACGGTCTGACCTTGCCGCAGGGCAGCCTGCAATCAGAGAATCAGTTCAGATAACGGTCGTTCAGCGGTCCGAGAAAAGCGGGTTCGGTGAGAATCGGGTGGTTCACCCTCATATAACTGGATCCGGGACCGCGGTCAAGATCGCGGCCGGCACCTGTGAAGTATACGTTCGATGCCCGCCGCGGTTCCACCGCGAAGACAACCGCGGCTGCCCTGAGATCCGATTCGTACGTGGAGGCAGAGGAGATGGCAAGACACAATCGGGAGGCGCGCGGAATCGACCAGCTGGGAACTCTCTGGCGCATCAGCTACCAGCCCGATTGGTTGAGCCGGATCAAGATATCGCGTCAGCTTCCCGGTGACCGGCGCCGGTCGATGGTGACCTTGTTTCGCAATCCCGCACGCAGGGCTGAGGCGCCTCCGGGCAGAATGGTCCGTACCGGAGTGTCGGCCGTGGATGGTTCTGCGGATTTCCGCGTGTCGGTCGAGGATCCCGATGGTGTCGTCGAGTCCGTTGTGGTGGTTACACGGAGGAAGCGAGGCAGAAGAAGCGAGGTGGTCAAGTACGTGCTCGAGGCGCGTCTGCCGCCACCTCGCGGCTGAGCTGACGGCCTAGAACAGTTTCAAGCGAAGCCAGCGCCAGGGTTCCCGCCTCAGTTCTGACTTCAGACTGTCCAACCTCGCGTAGAAAGCGGCTTGCTGCCGGGCCAGTTCGTCGTCGTACACGGCCCTTCCCGCCGTTCCTTTGCCGGCTCGCAGGTCGCCGTCCAACCGGTCCAGGTTAGCCGATATCCGTTCCAGGCCGCTGGCCAGCTCGGCCACGGCCTCGGTCACTTCGACGGCCCGCTCTTCTCCACCCAGACTGCGCAGAGTGTTGGCCATCGTCGCCATCGTGGCGCCGAGAGAATCGGCGGCGAGCCGCGCCGGGAACGATGTCTCGGCCCTCAGCGTCTCGGAGATCGTGCGCATCTGGGCGGACATGGTCTGCATCCGAGCGATCAACAGCGTGTCACCGCGAAGTCCGGCGGCAGTCCCGGGGCCTTCCCGGAGTCTCGAGGTCAACTGGTCCGACATAAGGATCAGGGTGTCCACCGCCCCGCGGGCCGAGTTCGCCAGGGAGAGCAGGTAATCCGTCGTCCGAGCCACGGGCACGGCCAGCGTATCGGCGAAGTCGAAGGGCCCACTGTCGGGGCTTCCCGGGTCCAGCTTCAGGACAACCGGTGCCAGAAGCGACGAGCTGCTGATCGTCGCTTCCGTATCCGATCGGAGGAAAGGAACCGCCGTCCAGTGGAGGGTGGCGTGGACCACCACCCGGCTCTCCGCGCGCCCCTCGGGATCGCCGAAATCCACGCGCGTCACCCGGCCTGATGGGGAGCCGGACACCCACACATCCGCTCCTGGAATCAGGCCGCGGGCTTCTGCGGCCAGCACGACGATCTCGGGGCCCTCGGCCAGTGCCCTGCGAATGGTGTCGAGGAAGAACACCGTCATGGAGATGGTCACCAGGGCGGCCATGATGAGAATTCCGGGCAGGTACTCCCGCCAGCGGCCGGACCTTCGCATGGGTCTCACGGTCTTGCGCCAGTGCCGGACGATCGCGATCCATCCTCGATCGCGGAATCAAACCAGTGGGGGTTGATGCTTCGTCTCGGGAACATTGATTACAGCAACTGTTATCCGATTCACGGTCCATTGCTGGAAGGGGCCCGTCCACCCTGGCTCGAAATGGTCGACGGCACGCCTTCAGATCTCAATCGCCGCCTGGCGACGGGAGAGCTCGACATCGCTCCCGGCTCCAGCATAGAGCTTGCGCGGCATGCGCGCGAGTATGCGGCTCTAAGCGGACTGTGTATCGGGAGCAGCGGCCCTGTCGAGAGCATCATCTTCGCTACTCGCGTTCCGCCGGACGGGCTCGACGGACGGACCGTCGCTCTGCCCTCGGCGTCCGCCACGTCGAGGTGCCTGCTGCGCATCCTCCTCGAGATCCGGCTTGGTGTCCGGCCGGTCTGGGTAGACTTCGACCAGCAGGCGGTCGATCCGCTCCACGCCGACTCCAGCGACGCCGACGCGGCTCTGTTCATCGGAGACGTGGCGCTGCGCAGGAGGTGCGGGACGGGGGAGAGCCACCTCGACCTCGGTGCGGAGTGGACGGAGTGGACGGGGCTGCCATTCGTTTATGCCCTGTGGCTGGTCTCCGGCCCCGCTATCGCGCTGCGGGAGACCGAGGAGCTGCACCAGCTGTTTCTGGCCAGTCGCGATTCGATTGCGGCGGATAGCGCATCGCTCGCGCAGCGGGCGGGAGCCAGGTACGGCTTCCCCCCGCCGAGGCTTCGTTCTTACTGGTCCCGAATCCGGTACGACCTGGACGATCACATGCTGGCGGGGCTGCGCCGCTTCCTGGATCTCGCCGCCGAGATCGGTGATGCGCCTCCCGTAGAGAAAATCAGGCTGATTCCCTGACGGGATCGTTCACGAACTGTCACAACTCGTCTTCTCCTCACGCTCCCTTTCGCGGATTCTCGGCACAACCGAGGTCGCGGCTGCGTGCCCTCACAGCACATCCATCGAAAAGGAGGCGGTATGAGTCGTTCCGTGAACCGGGTCATCCTGGTGGGCAACGCGGGGTCGGATCCCGACGTCCGCGAGACACCTTCCGGCAGTACGGTCGCCCACCTGTCCCTGGCGACCAACCGGGTCTTTCAGCACAACGGACAGGAGCAGAGGAAGACGGAATGGCACCGACTCACTTTCTGGGCCGGCGCAGCTCAGACCGTCGAAAAATGGGTGCGCAAGGGAACGCGCATGTACGTGGAGGGCCGGATCGAGTACGGCTCTTACGATCGGGACGGAGTCGCCATTCCGACCACGGATGTGATCGTCCAGGAATTCGTCTTCCTCGATCAGAGGGCCAACGGCGACGCGTTGTCGGCGGAGATCGAGCTCGAGGAGTCAACCCTGCTCGACTGAACACGTTGCGCGATTCCCTCGCTGATCGCCAAACTAGTGCGGGTTTCCAACGGCGATGGAGCGACGATGGCGTCAGGCTCAACGCAGGCCGACCCCAGTCACGGCGGTCCGCACGGGGGTGTAGCCGAGTGCGAGCAGCCGGATCCGATCGACGCGGCGGTGACACCGTCGCGTCGGGTGCTGGTTACCGGCGCGTCAGGGTTCATCGCCGGTCACCTGCTGCCCCGTCTCGCTTCGCGTGGTCACCTGGTTCGGGCCATGTGGCGAGGGAGTGAGAGGCCAGGTCGAACCCGCGTGCCCGGGATCGACTGGGTCGAGGGGGATGTGACGCTTCCCGAGACCCTGCCACGAGCCACGTTCGAATGCGATGTGATCGTCCATCTCGCGGGTTGCAGCACGGCCCAGCCGGGCAGCAGTCTCGAGACCGTGAACGTTGCCGGAACTCGAAACCTGCTGGTCGCCGGACTCGACTCGGGAATCCAGCGGATCGTGTATGTGAGCGCTCTGGGTGCAAGTCCGGCCGCGGGTCCGTACTTCCGAAGTCGTTTCCAGGCGGAGGATGCCGTGATGTCCTCGGGAGTCGAGCACGTGATCGTGCGGCCGGCGGTCGTGTATGGGCCGGAAGACCACTTCGTGACCTCGATTCTGGCTCTTCTCCGCAAGCTGCCCGTGTTCCCGATGCTCGGCGACGGGACGTTCAGGCTTCAGCCGATCGCCGTGGAGGACCTGGTGGACGTACTGACGCAGTCGGTCGAGCGCCCGGACGTCGAAGGCGGTCTCTACGAGGTTGCAGGGCCCGATCGGATCAGCTTCACCAGTATCGTGCGGACCGTGGGTGAAGTTGCGGCTCTGCGGCGCCCCATTTTGCCGCTGCCTGATGGAGTCGCGTCGCCCGTAACGCGGCTTGCCCAAACTGCCGGGTTGGCGACGCCTTTCACGAAGGAGCAACTCGACGTGCTGCGGTGCGGAAGCGTTCTCAGTGGAGACGACAATCCGCTCCGTACCGTATTCCGCATCAAGCCGCTGCCCTTCCGGGACGCGCTCGAAGACTACCTGGCGGCCGGACCGGGAAGGCCGGAAGACGGCAGCCGGGCGGGAGGCACCGCGTGAGCCGGGCGGGAGGCTTGCCCGTCCCCGGGGGCCACGGAGCGCCGGCCGACGACCATCACGGAGCCGGTTTCCTGACGGTCGGGAACTTCCTCTCGCTGCTACGCATTCCGCTCGGGTTCATGTTCTTGATCGTCAGTGAACCCAAGTGGGTGGCTGCCATCGTGATCGCCGGTGCGGCGACGGATCTGCTGGACGGCCTGATTGCGCGTTGGACACACACGGAGTCCGAGATCGGGGCCCTGCTTGATCCATTCTGCGACCGGATCTTCGTGTTCCTGGCCCTGGTTTCGTTTCTACCGACCGGCCGCATCGACTGGGCAGAGTTCCTGATCTTGATTCTCCGCGACATCTTCACGGGCGGGGTCTTCTGGGTGGGCAGGCTGGCCGGCAAGGAGATGCCGTTCCACTCGAGGATGGGGGGCAAGGTGACGACGGCGCTCCAGGTCGCAGCGCTGCTGACTCTGATCTTCTATCCGGAGTATGTGAAGGTCCCCGTGTACCTTGCCGGCATTTCGGCCGTTTACGCGATCATCGACTACGGAATGGCGGGCGTCCGGAAGATGGCACCGGCCTCCGCGAAGGCTGCGGAGAGCGCCTGACCCGCAGGCCGGTCATTAGCGCTCCAGGATGTTGGGGCTCAGCGGCGCGCCCGGGGCCATGCGTTCGATGCCGCCCACGACCACCTGGGTGCCGACATCCACTCCGCTCAGGACCTCGACCCAACCCGGGGTACGCACGCCGAGCTCAACTTCGACCCGCTCCGCCGCCCCCTCGGCGTTTACCGTCCAGACGTAGTCAGCCCCTTCGAGGGGAAGGATGGCGTCCTCCGGGACGACCACGGCCTGCGGGCGGACCTCGGTGGCCAGCCGGGCTTCCAGGAACATGCCCGGCTTCAGGGCACGGTCGGCGTTGGATACCTGTGCCTTGACGGTGATCGTGCGGCCCGGCAACTGAACACGCGGGTCTACGAAATCCACCGTTCCCTCGAACACGCGGCCCGGCACAGAAGCGACGCCGAAGGTGATCTGCTGGCCGACGGCGAGCCTCTGGGAAAACCTCTCCGGTACCTGGAAACTGGCGCGCTGCGGATCTACGGTCTGGAGAGTCGTGAGCGCGTCACTGGAAGTGACGTAGTCTCCCAGGCTCACGTATCTCTCTCCAACGACGCCACCGAAGGGTGCTCGCACGACCGTACGATCCAGCCGAGTCTGCTGAAGCTGCAGCTGCGCCTCCGCGCTACGGAAGGTCGCCTCCGCGAGTTCGAGGTCGGCTTGCGATGAGGCGTTGCGCTCGATCAACTCAGTGGTGCGCGCCAGCGCCTGCTCGGCCAGGTCCCGCTCCGCCTCGAGGCGCGCCACCTGGCTGAGGAGCTCGGCGTCATCGATCTTGAACAGAGCCGTGCCCGCCCGCACTTCGGTGCCCTCACGGGCCAGGATACGAACCAGGCGGCCGGCAATTTCCGGGCGCAGGTCGATGGCCTGCACGGCTTCGATCTGTCCGTTCGCCCCGATGGCATCGACGACCGTGTCGAGGCGCGCCACCATCACGTCCACGGGCATGCCCCTGGGGGGGCCACCGGGTCCACCCTGGCCTCCGCCACCCGGCGGTCCGCCCTCGGCTTCGTCACCGCCCGAGCAGGCCCCGATAGTCAGACCGACGGTGATCAGCACCGCGGCGGTTCTGCCCAATACTCGTACCGATTCTCTAAGCTTCACAGATTCCAAACCCCTCATTTGTCGAACAATCGGCGGCCCAGGATGGCTTCCACGCCGGCCAGCGCCAGCCGGGTAGTGAACCGTGCCTGGACGAGGCCGGCTTCCGCCTCGGTAACGTTCACCTGGGCGACCAGCAGATCGAGGATCGTGGTGGCTCCGGCCTGGTAGCGCTCCTGCTGGACTCTAAGGTTCTCGCGGGAGACGAGGACACCCCGGGCCGCCAGTTCCGCACTGGCGCGCGCCGCGTCGTAGGCCTGGTAGGCCGCCACAATATTGCGGCCGACTTCCCGTTCGGTGTCCAGGCGAGCTGCCTCCGCCACCTGTCGCAGCGTGTTGGCCCGGTAGACTCGGATCTCCCGATTCGCCCCGTCCCACAGCGGGAAATTGAGCGACACGCCGTACGTGGTCCTGGTGGTCGCATCCGGGATGATCTGATCGTCCCACCCCGCCCACTGACCGAACAGACTGATCGTCGGCAGGTACGTGCTACGCTCAGACTTGAAGAAGGCGTCCGCGACGCGTGCCTCTGCCTGAACGACTCCCACGCGCGGGCTTTCCGTCAGGGCCTCCCGGTACGCGTCGGTCTCGGAGATCGGAAGCTGTCGGGCTGGAAGCGTGTCCAGCGGAACCGCGTCAGCCGGCCCTGAATGGCCGATCCGCCGTCCAAGCTGCAGTCGGGACACCTTGACCGCCGCATCCTGCTGCAGTTCCTCGACCTGCGCACGCGTGAGCTCCAGAAGAAGCTGCAGCGAGTCCGTCTGAACGGCAGCGCCCGAAAGCACTCGGGCCCTGGCGATATCGAGTTGCTGTTCGGCGCGCGCCGTCCGTTCCTGGGCGACGCGCAGGAGCTCGGTCTGGGCGATGACTTCGTAGTAGTCGGCTTCCGTCCCGAGGGCCGTTTCAAAGCGGGCCTGGAGTTCGCCGGCCCGGGCGCCGTCGACCCTGGCTGCCGAGCCCTTCATATCGAAGATCCTGGCCCCGCCGGTGAACAGATCATACCGGGCAGCGAGACTGGCCGTCGTAAGCTCGTCCGCCAGATCGCCCGTACCAAGGTTGAACTGCGGCGAAGAAAACCGGTTCCAGGACCAGCGAAACTCGGCGCTCGGAATGACGAACGCCATCCATGCCTGTCGACGAACCCAATCGGCGTCTCCCACCTGTCGCAGGGCGGCCACGTAGTTGGGATCTACGTTCGCGGCAAGTTGAAGGGCCTGGGCGAGCGTGACGGTCATGACCGAGTCGGGAGCGGCCTGCTCGCCTGGCTCGTCACCGAGCGAAGACAGACCGCCGCTGAGTAGATCTTCACCTGCCGCCGGGCCCGGAAGCGTCGTGGCCAACTGTGCCTCGGCCTCACCGGGGACCGAGAAAGCGACGATGGTCGCCAGGGCCCACAGGGTCGCGATCGCGCGTAAACGCCTCATGACGCCTCCGGCTCCATCCCGAGTGCCTCGATCGAGTCGATACCCTTCTTCCGCCTTCGGAGACGCACCCCGAAGGCATCGAACAGCGTATATACGGCCGGAACCAGGTAGAGCGTGAGCGCGGTCGAGAAAACGAGACCGCCCACCACGGCGTACCCGAGGGGTCGCCGGCTGGCCGCTCCGGCCCCCAGCCCCAGCGCGATGGGCATCAGGGCGAAGATCGTCGCTACCGACGTCATGAGAATGGGGCGCAGCCGGATGCGGCCCGCTTCGAGCATGGCCTCGACACTGTCCAGGCCACGGCTCTTGAGCTGATTCGCGTACTCGACCAGGAGAATCGAGTTCTTGGTCACGATGCCGATCAGGAGAATCATGCCGATCTGGCTGAACAGGTTCAGCGTCGAGCCCGCCACGAGAAGGGTCAACAGGGCCCCGGTAACGGCCAGTGGCACCGCGAGCAGCACGGTAAACGGATGAATGAGCGACTCGAACTGTGCGGCCAGCACCATGTACACCACGATCAGCGCGAGGACGAACGCGAAGTACAGGGCGTTTCCACCTTCCTCCAGTTCGCGGGACTCACCCGCGAGCGCCGTCGTGCTGCCCGGGGGCAGGACCTCGGCCGCGGCCGCATTCAGGGAGTCGATCGCCTGCCCCAGGGTCAGCCCCGGCTGCAACGCCGCGGTGATAGTGAACGACGGCACCCGGTCGAAGTGGTTGAGCTGGCGCGGACCGATCCCCTCTTCCACGCGCGCCACCGCGTCCAGGGATACCAGACTTCCCTGCCTGCCCCGCACGTAGATGCCGGACAGGTCGCCGGGCGTCGCCCGCTCGCCGGGCTCGAGCTGCACGATGACGTCGTACAGCTTGTTCTCCCGGGTGAAGGTGCTCACCCGCTGCCCGCCGAGCAGTGCCTGCAACGAGTTGGACACGTCGGCGATCGCAACCCCGGCGTCCTCCGCCCGGTCACGCTCGTAGCTCACCGTGAGCTCCGGCTTGTTGACCCTGAGGTTGGTGTCGACGTTGAGCAATCCGGGGATCTGCCTTGCTCGCGTCGTCATCCGCTCCATCGCCACGGCCAGCGAATCGAAGTTCGGGTGCCGGACGACGTAGTTGACCGGACTCCCGAAGCCGATCGCGGCCGGTGCGCTGGCAAAGGCGAATACTCCCGGGATGGCGAACAGCTGAGGTCGAACCTCGGCCAGAACTTCGTCCACGCTTCGCTCCCGGTCGCCCCAATCCGCCAGGCGAGCGAAGATGATTCCGCTGTTCACTCCTCCGAAGAAGCCCGTGATGCTGAAGTAGCTCTCGATTTCAGGAACGCGGGCGAGAATCTCATCGACCTGCACCTGATAGCCCTCTGTGTACTCGAGCGAGGATCCTTCGGGTGCCACCACGAAAGTGACGATGGCGCCGCGGTCCTCCGGTGGGAGGAACTCTCGCTCCAACTGAGTGAACACGAAGACGGCCAGCAGAACCGATGCGACCCCGGCAGCGACCACGAAAAGCCGGTGTCGGATCGCTACGGCGAGGGTCGTCTGGTACAGTCGCGCGATCCCCTCGAAGGTGCGCTCGAACACCAGGAAGAGCTTGCCGTGCGAAGCCGGGACCTTGAGGATCTTGGCGCTGAGCATCGGGGTCAGCGTGAGGGCCACGAAACTCGACACGATCACGGCGCCCGCGAGGGCGATGCCGAATTCGTTGAACAGGCGCCCCGCCGTTCCCTGCAGGAACGCCAGGGGCGTAAACACGGCCACCAGCGCCACCGTGGTGGCGATCACCGCGAACGCGATCTCCCGCGTGCCCTTGATCGCCGCCGAGGTCGGGTCTTCGCCGAGTTCCTCCTGGTGTCGATAGGCGTTCTCCATCACGATGATGGCATCGTCCACCACGATCCCGATTCCCAGGATGAGCGCCAGCAAGGTGAAGTTGTTGATCGTGAAGCCCAGAGCGTACAGGACCGCGAAGGCGGCCATGATCGACGTCGGAATGGCCAGTCCCGGAATGATGGTCGCCCGGAAGTTGCGCAGGAAGACGAAGATGATGAACACCACCAGGATCCCCGCGAGGACGAGAGTCTCCTCGGCCTCCTGGATCGAGCGCCGGACGAACAGGGCCTGGTCGAAGCCGATGCTGAGCGAGATTCCTGGTGGAAGCGCAGCCTCGATCGCCGGGATTTCCGCCCGCACCGCATCGGATACCTCGATGAGGTTCGCCTTCGATTGCCGAACTACGCCGATGGCGACGGCCGATTCACCATTGTAGCGCAGGGACCAGCGATCGTTCTCGGCCCCCAGCTCTACGCGCCCGAGGTCCCCGAGGCGCACGATCTGGCCATCGGCGCTGGATACGACGAGCGCGCTGAACTCGTCGGGGGTCTTGAGCTCGCCGAGCGAACGGACCGTGAACTCCCGCCTCTCCGACTCGATGCGACCCGCGGGAACCTCGACGTTCCGGGTACGGATGGCGGCGATCACTTCCTGCACGGTGAGCCCGCGCGCCGCGAGTTCCCGCGATTCGAGCCACACGCGCATCGAGTACCGGCGCTCACCCGCGATCTGGGCGCGGCCGACCCCGGGAAGCGACTGCAGCTGTCGTTTGACGACCCTGTCCGCGATGTCCGATAGCTGCAGCAGATCGTAGTTGTCGCCGGCCAGAGCCATCCACATGAAGGGCTGGGCGTCCGCCTCCTGCTTGGCCACGACCGGCTCGAGGATGTCCTGCGGCAGGCGCCCCCGGACGCGGGCGACCTTGTCGCGAACATCCTGCGCGGCCAGCTCGAGGTCACGGTCGAGAGTGAACTCGATGGTGACGTTGCTGCTCTGTTCTCCGCTGGACGAAGTCAGCGTACGGACGCCGGGCAGCGTACTGAGCTCCTCTTCCAGAATGTCCGTGACGGTGGTCTCCATGACGCGTGGATTGGCACCACGCAGAAACACCGACACGGAAACGATGGGCGGGTCTACGTCCGGCAACTCCCGGACGGAAAGCCGGGTGAAGCTAAGGAGTCCGAACAGAACCAGGGCCGCCGCGACCATGCTCGTGAGCACGGGCCGGCGAATCGATGTATCCGAAAGTATCAACGCTTCCTCACCACAGATGACCAGTCCGACGTTCAAGCCTTGTTACAACACATCCCGGCTTCGTTCCGTTGTGATCGGCGCAACGGGAGTACAAGGATCGCAGGAACGGGAATGAAAGGGAAGCACCGTCCTCGCGCGTCTGAGTGCAAATCAGCCCAGTTCGAGCTGTGCCTGCGCGGGCTCGGGCGAAGGCGGGGCGGGGACGGCGGGCCCGTCCCGCTCAGGTGGACGGGTACGTTCACGATCTTGATCGCGGGATTCGGTGACCGATTCGGGCTCCACGGGCCGTTCCGCCGTGGCCAGGTCGAGGTCCGGCAGGATTCCGAGATGGTCGAGCACGAGCCGATCTTGCGTCGTCACGATCACCTGCCGCTCCGTCGCCAGCTTCTGAAGCAGGTCCCAGACCTCGCGTGAGTGCACCTCGTCCAGGTGAGTGAAGGGCTCATCCACCAGCAGGGGGTGGCGAATGCCTTCGCCCGCGAGGAAGTCGGCGGCGCCCAGACGGATGGCCAGCAGGGCCACGTGCTTCTCCCCGAAGCTGAGAGGCGGTGAGTCCAGCGCCACCTCGCGGCCGGCCATGCCCACGCGGGCGGTTGCCAGGTCCCCCACCGCCGTCACCGGACCGAGCTGGCCTCCGGACAGCTCGTCGAGCCTCCGGTTGACCGCCGTGAGGAGTCGAGCCTGGTCCGTCGCACGAAACTCCTCGTAGGAGTCGCGGACGAGCTCCCACGCGAATCGCCGGGCCGCCACCTCTGACTCGGCCTCGAGGACGCGGCCGCGCAACCCTGCCAACTGCTCCTCGAGCGCGAACACGTCCTCGGAGGCCCGGTCCAGGTCCCGAATCTCGAGATTGAGGCGGGTATGTTCCTCACTGAGAGCGTCTCTCCGGGCTCGTCGTTCGTCGCGAGCCGACTCCACCGCGGGGACGGTAGGATCGACGCCTTCGGGAAGCAGGGGGGTCGAGGGCTGCTCCTCGAGTCGCAGCTGGACCCTGGCCAGGGCCGTCCGGGCCGCTTCCCGCGCTGCCTCCAGCCGACGACGGACGTCTTCGCCACCTGGATGGCCGGCCGTCGCCGCGTCGAGAAGCCGGGCAGCGCGCTCCGCGGCTTCTCTCGCCCGGTCTCTCGCCCGGCCGGCGGCCGATCGGGCCTCTTCCTGTCGGGCGAAGTGGGCCCGGTGGGCCGCCAGGTTCGCCGGCAGGAGTTCGGGTGCGGGAATTCCGGTGGCGATCGAGTTCAATTTCGCGCGGGCCCCGGCAAGATCCTCTTCCACGCGCCGGGCCTGGTTCGCGGCGTGCGATTCCGAGCCGCCCTCTGACCTCGCTTGCCACACGGCGGACCCGGCGAGGACGAGGCCGGCGACGGCCATTGCCGCGCCCACGGCGCTGGACAGGGCCAGCCCGACCGCTCCACCCAGAGTTGCCAGCGCGATGCCCGCGATAGCGATCGGTGATCGCCAGGGGGAGGGCAAGCTGGACCCGAACGAGGCCGCACCCGCCATCTGCTCCTCCAGGGCCGCGACCCGGTCCCACAGGAGTTCGGCTTGCCCGAGCCGAGCTTCGAAATCGTCCGGGTACCGCCCTCCAGCCTCGGCGCTGACCTGTTCGGCCTCCGCCCGCCCGAGTTCGCCGGTCGCCTCCTCCAGCCAGCGCATGGCTTCCGTCAGCGCCGCCAGGTGCGCCTCCGCTTCACTCTGCTCGGCAAGCAGCGTCCGGCGTTCCGTGATCGGCCGATAGGCAGCTTCGAGAAGCCCGATCTCAGCCTGGACCTCGTCGAGGCTCGACTGGATCTCAGCGGTCCGCTGGATTACCGGCCGCTTCCGCCGCCGGGCGTCCCGGGCCGCTTCCAGCCGCTCGACGCCCCGTGAGACGGCCTCCTGCAACTCTTCGAGCTCGCGCGCCAGTCTCTTGGCTCGGCCCCCCGGTTCGATCGGTTCCCGCGTGAGGGCTTCGAAAGCCTCTCGGAGCTCTTTGAGCGCCGTTTCGACCTTGCGGTGCGTGCCCGCGGCTGCCCGCAGGAGCTCGTCATCCAGCTTCGTATCCACGAGTTCACCCTGGGCGATCCAGGCGGTTCCCCGGTACGGCTCGAGAGTCCCGAATCCGATCCACTCGCGGAGAAGATTCTGGTATCGCCGGCTCTCGCTGCGCACACCGACAGGATTTCCGTCGCCACGGAACACTTCCCGGCCCGCGGCATCATCGCGCGCGACGACCTGGTCGCTCGCGAAGTCCCGGTGCACGGCGAAGCGGCTTCCGTCCGTCGCGCGGAGCCACACCTGCGCCTCGGTCGGCCTCCCGGACCACGGCTGACGCAACTCCAGGAGCCTCCGTTCTTCCGGCTTTCGACGACTGAAACCGTATAGCGTCCGCAGAAAAGCCTCGAGCAGTGTGGTCTTGCCCGACCCGTTGCCGCCGGCAATCACCACCGGGCGTGCATCGTCCGGGAGGTCGAAGCGTCCCGAGTGGCACCCGTATTCGAGCTCGATCGCCTCGAGGCGCGGCTCGCTCACGTGACGCCCATGGCTCGAAGTGCCTTGCGGAGGGCCCGTTC
>Ga0316201_10000993_pt1 | contig 18129 bp, 14 predicted proteins | sample CS6wburrow_MG_FD_204516 | JGI IMG/M metagenome (GOLD analysis project Ga0316201, IMG submission 204516) | Coastal sediment microbial communities from Delaware Bay, Delaware, United States - CS-6 worm burrow | ecosystem: Environmental > Aquatic > Marine > Coastal > Sediment | place: USA... | reverse complement strand
GCGACGCTCTTCGTCAAAGACTACATGCCATTCTTCCGCCGGATGCTCCTGGCCTTTGGCATCGTCTTCGAGGTTCCGGTCATCGTGACCTTCCTCGCGGGCGCAGGCATCGTGACCTGGCAGCAGCTCTTGAAATTTTCGCGCTGGTGGATCGTCTGCGCGGCATTCATCTCGATGCTGCTCACACCGCAGGATGTCTACACGATGGTGATGATGCTGATCCCGCTCATTCTGCTCTACTTCGTCGGGGTGGGCTGCGCGTATCTGATCAGTGTCTTCCAGAGGAAGCCGAGCCACTAGCCTCGCTCGGGCACCGGGTAAGGCGGGTACTTCGGCACGTCTTCGGGGAGGAACCATTGGTCACCCCAGATGCTCGCGCCTCCGTCGATGTAGAAGGTCTGACCTGCGATGAAATCCGCATAGCGTGACGCCAAATAGGTGATGAGGTGCGAGACTTCCTCCGCAGTGCCGAGCCGCTTCAAGGGGTTGGCCTTCTCGGCGGTGTCCAGGAGCTCCGGCGGATACTGTTTCGTGCCGCTGGTGACGATCACCCCCGGTGCAACCGCGTTGACCCGAATCCCGTGAAGCGCCCATTCGACCGCAAGCGTCTTCGTCATGTTGTCCACGCCTGCACGCGCCGCTCCGGTGTGCACCATTCCAGGAAAGCCGCGGATGATTTGCGCGATGACATTGACGATTCGCCCCCTCTTCTGAGGTATCATCGCCTTGTTGGCCACGGCGTGTGTCATGGCCCAGGTGCCGATCAGGTTGTTGCGCACGACCGCCGCAAACCCTTTTGGTGAAAGTGTCTCAGCGGTCGTCGGGAACTGACCGCCGGCATTGTTGATCAGGACGTCGATTCGGCCGAAGCGGTCGATGACCGCGTCCACATAGGTGGCAATTGCCTCGGGTTCGCGGATGTCGCAGGGCGCGCCAAACGCCTCGACTCCTTTCGACTCAAGCTCGGTCACCGCGTTCTTCAGGGGCTCTACGCGCCTCCCGCAGATCGCAACCTTGGCTCCCAGGAGGCCCATTTCCGTTGCCGCAACGAGGCCGATGCCGGTTCCACCGCCGGTGATCAGAACGACTTCGTCAGAGAACAACCCGTCGACGTACAGCTGGTCCATCTCGCCGCTCATACCATGCGAGGCGAGATCGGACGATTCGAGGTTCAGCTTGCCGCGACGGACTCGTGATCCTCGGTCAGCGAGGCCACCAGCTCGCGCAGGTCTTCTGCGAAAAAAGGCTTTGCAAGGGTTGCTTCGACGTCGAGGCGGCGCGCGATGTCGTTTCGAGCCGTGCTCGCGCTCAGCAGAATCACGGGCACCTCGCGATGCCTCCAGCGGCGCCGGAACTCACGCAGGAACATCTCGCCGTCTTCAATGGGCAGCATCAGGTCGACCACCATCAGGTCCGGCAGCTGCACTGCGCACTGTGCGAGCGCCGAGCGAACGTCTCCCGCCGCGATGACCTTGTGCCCTTCTTGTTCCAACAGGACCTCGAGCATGCGCCGCACCGAAGGGTCGTCGTCGAGAACGAGGATTGTCTTCTTCTCGGTCACAGATCCATCCTATCAGGACCGTCGCCCAGGGCGAATATGCGCGCACGGCCTACATTGGAGCTGCTAAGCTCACCTGTATGACACCGGCCGTTCGTCTTGGTGCTGCAGCCGCCCTCGTGACGGCTGCCTGCGCCTCGACGATGCGCCCTGCGTCACCAAAACCCATCGAACCGCGTGACCTATACCCATTGGAAACCGGCAACGCGTGGTCCTACGACGTCGATACGGGCGAGTCCTCGACGACCTTGGCGGTGTCGCGGGTGGAAACATTCGACGGACGGATTGCTGAAGTTCGCACCGCAAAGACCCTGCTGCGTTACGAAGTGCTCCCCCAAGGGATTCGCGTGCCGCCAGGAGATGAATGGGTCCTGCGCGCGCCATTCGAACAAGGCGCGACCTGGCCGGGTCGCGGGGGCCGTACGGCCCGTTTGGTCTCCATGGGATTGCGTGCAGAGACGCGCGCGGGCGCGTTTGAAGATTGCGTGCTGGTCTCCGAAACCGGCGGCAAGCTCGAGCTTGAGGTGCGCACGGTCTACTGCCCGCGGGTGGGTCCGGTGTCAGTCGAGTCGACCATGCGCTCCAACCTGAGTGACCGCGTGCTGACGGTGTCTGCCAAGCTGCGCGGTTACAAGATCAGTCCGACTTCTTCGCGGGGCCCTTAGGCGAGACCTCGACTTCGACGAACTGCGTTCGAAGCTCTACGATCAGCGACAGCGAACCTTCGGCCAAAAATACCTGCCGCCAGGTCCGTCCCTGCGCATCGCTCACCTCCAATGCGTGCCGCGTGCCCGGCGTGACTCCGAACAATCTGTTGTCGATCTTTCGGCCGTCGAGAAGAACCTCCGCCTCGGGCGGCACGCCGAGCAGCTCGACGGTGGCCATGGGCTGCGTCGACCCCGCCCCAGCGACCGGCCGCGCGCTTGGGTCGCTCTCCAGCAGAGCCCAAGCGATCGCCACCAGCACGGCGAGGACGGCAAAGGCCATCATCCAGCGGCTGTCCAACACCCGCCCCACGCTGTTCAGAGGAGTCGCATTCTCTTGGTCGTTCGGCTTCACCATTGCTGTTTTGCGACGCCACGGATTTGTACCGTGCGCCATCCGGTTCCCATTGTAGGATGCCCGCCCGGGCCCCGTCACGTTCTGGGTTGGATTTCGCATGACCACAGCAATTCTCCAAGCGTGCGATCTGACCAAGAGCTATGGGGACCGCGTCGTGGTCGACCATCTCGACTTGAGCTGCCGTCGAGGCACGGTCCTTGGCCTTCTCGGTCCCAATGGCGCGGGAAAAACGACCACCCTGCGGATGCTCTACGGCTTCGTCCCCCCGGATGAAGGCACGATCTACTACGACGGGAGGCGGTTTTCCGAGAATCGAGCTGAGGCGAAGCGCATGATCGGCGTGAGTACCCAGGACGACTCGCTCGACTACGATTTCACCGTCGCGCAGAACCTTCTGATCTACGCGAGCTATTTCCGCCCGAGGGTTGAAAACCTCGAAGGCCGGGTGGCGGAGCTTCTCGAACGTTTCGACCTCGCGTCCTATGCGGACGCCTCTCCGCGCGTGCTCTCGGGTGGATACATCCGGCGACTTCTGATTGCCCGTTCGATCGTGCATCGGCCTAGCGTCTTGTTCCTCGACGAACCGACAACCGGCCTCGACCCTAGCGCGCGCCTCGATGTCTGGGAGTTGATCGACGGAATGCGCGCCGATGGCTTGGGAATCGTGCTCACGACTCACTACATGGACGAAGCCGAGCGCCTGAGCGACGAGCTGCTCGTGATTCACGAAGGCCGTAGTGTCGTCCATGGCGAGCCGCATCGAGTCATCGACAGTGTCCTCGGTGACCACGTCATCATCGTGCCTCGCGCAGAGCCAGCACGCGAAGCCATCGCTGCCTGGTTGCGGGACCGAGGCGCGGAGGAGGTGGCGACGGTGCTTGGAGAGCTTCGCGTCCCGGTGAGCAAAGAAGATCTGGCTGCGCTCACGACTCGGTTCGGCGAGGCGACTTGGCAGGTGCGCCCACCCAACCTCGACGACCTCTTCATCGCTCTGGCGCGGCGAAATGCGCGGTCCGCATGAGCGCCTTGGCCAACCTCACGGCGGTCTCGAACTGGCGCTCCTGGGCCGTATTTCGCAGAAACGCACTGGTTTATCTGCGAAACTGGCGTACCGCCGTGATCCCTCCAGCCATGGAGCCGGTAATCTTCTTCGTGGCCTTCGGCATCGGGTTCGGCGGCTTCATCGAAGACCTCGACTACGGTGGCACGATGATCAACTACGCGACCTACGTCGCGCCAGGGCTGATCGCTTATACCGGTTTCGGCACGCCATACTACGAAGCGCTCTACTCGGCGTATGTCCGGATGTTTTATCAGAAGACTTGGGACGGCATCCTGGCGACGCAGGTCGAACTACCAAGCGTGGTTTGGGGAGAGATCCTCTGGGGCGCCATGCGGGGGATGGTAAACATCTCAATCGTATCGTTGGTCATCGCCGTCTTCGATTTGCTCGGCGTCGTCGACGTGAAAGTCGGGTTCCTCGTCTTCCTGCCACTGCTTGGCTTCATTGCGGGCTGCGCGTTTGCGTCGTTCGCGCTGATATTCACCGCGATCGTGCCGGCGATCGACCACATGAACTATCCCGTCTTCCTGATTGGCTGGCCCTTGAGCTTGGTCAGCAACACCTTCTTTCCGATCGAGCCACGAAGTCCAGTGTTGTGGGCACTGATGCAGGTCAATCCTGTCTACCAACTCGCGGAGTGCGCGCGCGGCCTTCTGGTGCTCGGGAACCCGGGTTCACATCTTCTCGGCTTGCTCGGATCGACGGTCCTTTTCCTCGTTCCATGCACCCTTCTTTCGGTCCGATTGACCCGCCGGCGAGTGCTCGGAGACTGAGCTTCCCGTACCTAGAAATTCATTTGTCAGATCAATGGTTTAGAGGCTGCATCAGCCCTTGCGTTGGACCCCCTTCAAGGCTAGAAACGCAGTCATGGCTGAACCTCCGATCGCCGAACCAAGCCCCGCTGCGCCAGGCTACGATCAGAGCGCAATTCAGGTGCTCGAAGGCCTCGAGGCGGTGCGGAAGCGGCCCGGCATGTACATCGGTGATCCGCACGACGGAACAGGGCTCCACCACCTGGTTTGGGAAGCGGTCGACAACGCGGTCGACGAGCACTTGGCAGGCCACTGCGACGCAGTCCAGGTCATCGTTCACTCCGGGGGCTCGGTTACCGTCATCGACAACGGTCGAGGCATTCCCGTCGGCATGCACGACAAGGGCGTCAGCGCAGCCGAGGTCGTCATGACACAACTTCACGCCGGCGGGAAGTTCAACAGCGAAAGCTATTCGGTCTCCGCCGGCTTGCACGGCGTCGGCGTCAGCGCAGTCAACGCGGTGAGCGAGTGGCTCAAGATGGAGATCCGTCGCGAGGGCCGGCTCTGGTTTCAAGAGTATGAACGCGGCGTTCCAAAGGCCCCGGTCGAGCCGATCGGCAACAGCGATAAAACGGGGACCAAGGTTACCTTCAAGCCCGACCCCCAGATCTTCACGATGACCGACTTCAGCTTCGAGGTACTCAACAACCGGCTTCGCGAAATCTCGTTTCTGAATGCTGGCCTCGCGGTCTCGCTCGAAGACGAACGCGGCGACGGCAAGAAGGTTACCCACAAATTCGAGGGCGGCATTCGCGAGTTCGTCGAATCGCTCAACAAGAAAAAGACCCCGCTGCACGACGACGTCATCTATCTCCACGCGGTCAAGGACGGCGTCGACATCGAGATCGCGATGCAGTGGAGCGACTCCTACAACGAGTCGATTTTTCCTTACACCAACAACGTTTTCAATCGCGACGGTGGCACCCACATGACCGGTCTCCGGACCGCTCTGACCCGTGTGATCAACCAGTACGGCTCACGCGAAAAACTCCTGAAGGATCTCAAAAATCCGCTCAGCGGCGAGGATGTGCGGGAAGGGTTGACCGCGATCATTTCGGTCAAGCATCCGGACCCGGCGTTCTCCTCTCAGACCAAAGACAAGCTGGTTTCGAGCGAAGTCAAAGGTATCGTCGAGAGCGTCCTCAACGAAAAGCTCAGCCAGTACCTCGAAGAAGAGCCAAAGGCCGGCAAGCGCATCGTCGAGAAGACGGTGCTCGCCGCGCGTGCTCGGGAGGCCGCACGCCGTGCGCGCGAAATGGTCCAGCGCAAAGGCGTCCTCGATGCGAGCACGCTTCCTGGAAAGCTGGCCGACTGCCAAAGCAAAGATCCCAGCGAGAGCGAGATCTACATCGTCGAGGGTGATTCGGCGGGCGGCAGCGCAAAACAGGGGCGCGATCGGCGCTTCCAAGCGATTTTGCCGCTTCGCGGAAAGATTCTCAACGTCGAGCGGGCGCGTTTCGAGAAAATGATTTCGAGTGCGGAGATCGGAACCTTGATCACGGCGCTCGGCTGCGGCGTCGAAGGAGGAGAGAACTTCAGCCTCGAAAAGCTCCGCTATCACCAGGTCATCATCATGACCGACGCCGACGTCGACGGTTCACACATTCGGACGCTGCTGCTGACTTTCTTTTACCGACAAATGCCGCAGCTCATCGACAAAGGCTATCTCTACATCGCGCAGCCGCCTCTCTACAAAGTGAAGAAGGGCAAAAAGCTGCGTTACCTGCAGGGCAACGACGAGTTGAACCGATATCTAATCGAGCTCGGAACCGACAACGTTCGACTCGGCATGAAGGGCGGCAGCACTCAGCTGAGCGGAGAGCCGCTGCGGAATTTGCTCAAAGACGTGACCCGATTCCGGCTGCTCCTCGAGAACATCGGGCACAGGATGGATCCCTTGGTCGTCGAGGCGCTCGTGACCGTTGCCGACTTGAAGGAAGCCGACCTCGCCGACCGAACGAAGGTAGAGGCGGCCATCGCATTGCTCGAAAAGCACGTGCGCGCCAAACGCCCCGGCGACCTAGAAGCCAGCATCGAGCGCGACGAAGAGCACGATCGGTACAAGGTCGTCATTGCAACGCAAGATGGTGGGACGCGCCGCGTCACCACGATCGACTTCGATTTCCTTTCCACAGGGAACCTCTCGGAGCTCCGACAGATCTATGAGGGAATTCGAGCCCTTGGTGAGCCGCCGTTCCTGCTGACCGTGCTCGACAAGGACGGCAAACCCACCTCCGAGCCTTCCGAGGTTGCCGACCTGGAGGCGCTCTGGACAGAGCTCGACTCGCGCGCGCGAAAGGGTCTTGGCATCCAGCGCTACAAGGGCCTCGGCGAGATGAACCCCGATGAGCTCTGGGACACGACCATGGACCCGGACACGCGGACGCTTCTTCAGGTGCGTATCGACGATGCGCTGGAGGCCGAAGAGTTGTTCAGCGTCCTCATGGGCGACCAAGTCGAACCTCGGCGCGCGTTCATCGAGACCAACGCCCTGAACGTGACCAACCTCGACATTTAGTCGAGACGCAGTCGAGATCTAGCCGGCCCGGCGCGATCGGCTCAGCAGCCCTCGAATCGCTTTTTCGACGCGAGGCACTTCCTGCTCGACCACTTCGAGGAGATTGCGGGCCGCGTCGATGCTGGTTTCGCCCTCGATGCCACCTAAGAGCTCGCCAACGCGGGTCGCCCCAATCTGCTTGCTCGCTCCCTTGACCGTGTGGGCGCTGAGGCGCGCGGCGTCCATGTCGCCTTCGTCGAACGCTGCTCCAATTTGCGTGACACAAGCGCGGAGCTGATCGACATAACCCAGCAAGACGTCCTCGATGAACTCGTCATCCTCGCCGTCGAGCGAGACGAGCTGCCTGACCATGCCCAGGTCGAGCGCAGGAGGAGGTGGGAGGGTGGACACCGATTTCGTCGGTCGAGCGCCCGCCAGAGGCACCCACCGCTCCAGGGCTTTGGCCAGCATCGAGGTCCGCACCGGCTTGCAGACCACGTCGTTCATGCCTGCATCGAGGCAACGGACTCGGTCTTCTTCGGCGACGCTCGCGGTAAGCGCGACGATCGGCAGATCCTCTTTGTCCGGCGACTGGCGAATGCGCTTCGTGGCTTGAAACCCGTCGATGAGTGGCATGTGGCAGTCCATGAAAACGATGTCGTAGTCGTTGGCTTTGGCTTTCTCGAGCGCCTCACGACCGTCGGTCGCGATGTCCACGTTGCATGAGAGCTTTCTCAAGAGAGCCTCGGTCACCATGCAGCTGGTCGGGTCGTCTTCGGCGACGAGCACCAGCGCGCCCTCGCGTATGAGCGCTTGGGTTTGCCCGTCGGTCTCGACGACCCGCAAGGTGGTGTCCTGACCGAGTCCCAAATCGAGCTCTGCCCAAAAGCAAGTCCCCTCGTCGACCGTGCTGCTGACCCCCAGCTCACCGCCCATGAGCTCCACCAGCTGTTTGCTGATTGCCAGGCCCAATCCGTTGCCTCTCGTGCTTCGGTTCGAGCCGCTGTTGCATTGCTGATAGCGGGTGAAAATTCCATTGAGCGAATCGCCGGGAATACCGACACCCGTATCGCGCACCGAAAGGCGAACTCGGGCCTTCTCCGCGCGGTCTACCAGCTCGGCCCGAACCTTAACCGAGCCCGAGTGCGTGAACTTGATCGCGTTGTTGACCAAGTTGAGCAGCACCTGGCGGATGCGGCCGCTGTCTCCCTGGAACCGCTGGCTGGTGATTTCCGGCGTCTCCGATTCGAGCCGAATACCCTTCGCGTCGGCGCGTGGTTGCATGAGGTCCACGACTCCGTCGATCAGCGCCAGCATGTCGAACGGCGCGTTGTCGAGCACGACCTGACCCTTTTGAAGCCGCGAGAAGTCCAGGATCTCGTCGACAATCCCGACCAGCGCGTCCGTGGACTCCCGAATCGCGGTGATCATCTTCTTCTGCTTTTCGTCGAGATCGGTATCGAGCAGCAGAGCGCTCAGGCCGAGAACGCCGTTCATTGGCGTACGAACCTCGTGGCTCACATTGGCTAACAGATCCGTTTTCGCTTGAGAGGCGCGCTCCGCGGCGAGCCGGAGCTCTTCCATTTGAATCAGTGCGCGGCTTCTCGCGTAGTGGATCCCGATCGTGATGGCCGAAAAGCCAAACAGGTATCCGACGCTCTTCACCCAGTCGACGTCTTGCACCCAGAGCGAAGTGATGCCCCAGCCGAGGTACCCACCGATCATAATCACAGCGAGCCAGCGCCAGTCGTGAACCAGCGCCCCTGCGGCGAGCTGAATCAACAAGTAGACGTAGAAATCTGACGGATCGCCGCCCAGCGCATACGCCAGGGTGACCGTAGCCGTGACGACGAGAAATGCCGAGCCGCCTATGTGCAGCGACCAGGCGAGCCGGGGGGGTTGATGGTGGGCGCGCCATCCGAGTGCCAGCATTCCGATTCCGGCGAGCCCGTAGATCGTCATCAACTTCAATTCGGTTTGATTGGCGCCGGTCGACCAGTGGCCGAGCGCAAGCCCCTCGTAGGCGATTCCGGCGCAGATCAGCATCGTCGCCAAGTACCTCCGGCCGAGTGAGGACATCATCGAGTGACGTTCGTCGGCGCTCAGAGGCACCCGCGCTGCCAGCGTTTCCGCCGAGCACGCAGATCCCGGCTCCCAGGCCTGCTCCACCTCCAGTTCGTTCCCCATCTCCTTCAGTCTACTGGCCGACCCGACCCGATTCACGATTAGTCGGGTGTGAGATTGTGACGTGCCTCACGAATCGTGCGGACGGCAGCCTCATGAAGCAGGCCGTTGGACGCCAGCAGCTTCCCACTGCGCGGGTCAGCCTCTTCGCCCTCATACGTCGACAGCTGGCCGCCCGCTTCCTTCACGATCAGCGCGCCGGCACACAGGTCCCAGGCATTGAGCGACTTCTCCCAATAGACGTCATACGTGCCGTCGGCGACCAGACACAGGTCGACCGCCGCGGTGCCACACCGCCGGATGCCTCTGGCGCGCTGCAAGAAGAGCCCAAGCTCAGCAAGATTGTTGTCGCCGTTCGACCAGCGGTCGTAGGGAAAGCCGGTCGCACACACAGCCTCTTCGAGTTGGGCGCGGGCCGACACCGAGCAAGGTTTGCCGTTGCGAAACGCACCCATCCCTTTCGCCGCCTTCCAGGTGACCCCGAGCGCCGGCGCGTGCACCAGGCCGACGAGCCCTTCTCGGCCGCGATACAAAGCGATCGACACGGCAAAGAAAAAATGCCCATGCGCATAGTTGGTCGTGCCGTCGATGGGGTCGACGAACCAGACCAGCTCGCCCTCACCGGTATCGGCGCCCTCTTCACCGACAATCCGATGACTGGGGAACTCGCGCGACAGTGCCTCCCGGATCAGATTTTCGCTTTCGAGGTCGTACTTGGTCAGCAAGTCGAAGCGCCCCTTGCGAGCAATCTCGGTGCCGACCCGCCAACCCTGCATCACGAGCTCGCCGGCTCGCAGCGCCGCGTCCTCGGCGGCATCCAAGGCGCGCCGAGTATCTTCTTGGACCGGCATGAAGCCCTGCATTTTCGCGGATTTCTGGGGCGGCGCCATCTGCATCTGCACGCCTGGGGGGTGTTCGCTGGCATTTCGACCCTAAAACCCGTACAAGGCCGTGCGCTGCCAAGCCCGTGCCCTGGGCGCCAGCTGATGTAGGCAAGTGTAGTTATGCCCGATAAGGACCCTGTGACACCAAGCATTCGCAATCCGCTCGAAGTGGATGGCAAATCCGGTTCGGCTGCCGCTCCGGCGAACGAAGGCGGACCCTACGACAAAGCGGTTCGGGAAGGCGAGCTGCTTCGTGCGCGCCCTCGAACTGCGGCCGGTCCGGTTCAGATCGGCCGGCAGCACGCCAAGCGCCGCATGACGGTCTGGGAGCGTCTCGACGTGCTCCGCGATCCCGACACCGAGCCGACCATCTTGTACCAGAACTGGGGTCCGAATCTCGATGGCGCGTCGATCGTGACCGCTGTCGTCGAAATCGACGGTCGCGAGGTCGCCGTCTATGGCCACGATTTCACGGTCCGTGCGGGTTCGATGGATGCGACCAACGGCACCAAGCTTGCCAACGTCATTCGCTTAGCCGGGCGCCAAGGAATGCCGCTGGTTGGGATGAACGACAGCGCAGGCGCGTTCGTGCCGGCGGGCATCGGCGGTTTGGACGGCTACGCCGAGGCGTTCACGGCCCTTCGCAAAATCAGCGGGGTGGTTCCGAGCATCATGTGCATGTTCGGGTACAACGCGGGCGGCGGTTCGTACCTGCCGCGGCAGGGCAGCTTCATGATTCAGCCAGCCCACACCTTCTTCGGGCTGACCGGACCCGGCGTGGTTAAGTCCGTGCTCGGCGAAGACGTGACGGCGGACGAGCTCGGGGGCCCCGGCGTTCATGGGCAGAGCGGGGTCGCGGACCTCACCGTGCGCGACGAGGTTGGCGCCCTCAGAACCGCCCGGCGCCTGCTCAGCTACCTACCGGGAAACAACCACGAATTCGCTCCTTATCAGGAGACTTCGGACCCGGTCGACCGGCCGACAGGCGAAATCGATACGCTTCTCCGCAAGGCCTTCAACTCGCCGACCGCCTTCAATACGCCGATCGACGTGAGCATCATCCTTCAGCAGATTTGCGATCACGGCGACTACTTCGAGCTCCAGCCGCAGCGAGCGCGTAACACGATCACGGCGTTCGGTCGCCTCGGCGGGCACGTCGCGGGCTTCGTTTGCAACAACAGCGCCGTTGCATCCGGGCAAATCGACGTCGACGCGGCATTCAAGAACTCGCGCTTCATTCGCTTCTGCAACCTCTACAACATTCCCGTAATCTTCATGGAGGACACGACCGGATTTTTGCCGGGCCGCGATCAGGAAAGCCGTGGAATCGTTCAAGCCGGCCGAGCGATGCTCGACTCGATCATCGATCTTCGGACCCCGCGCCTTCTGCTGATCATCAGAAATGCTTTCGGCGGCGCCTATGCAGCATTCAACTGCTACGCGACCGGAGCTGACCACGTCATGGCGCTTCCGACGACGCGCGTTGCGGTCATGGGTCCGGCCGGAAAAGAGTTCGTCTATAAACAAGAGATGCGCAACATGCGCAACAGCGCGAAGGCTCGGCTGCAAGAAGCGCTGGACGCTGGTGCCAAGAAAGAAGATGCCGAGGCAGAAGTGGCTGAATGGGTCAAGGCGCAGGAGGCTGCGTTCAACGCTCGGTACGAAAGAGAGTTGATGAATCCGAAGGAAGCGCTCAGCCTCGGCTCCATCTCCGAGATCGTTCCGCCGATGGATGTGAGGGCCGCCCTGGCCAAAAACCTCGACTTTTACCTGTCCCACTACACCCCAGGGCCGTTGCAAGCGGTTCAGCGTGAGTTTCATTGATGTCGTCGACCAGTTACATGCACAACCCCCTGATCCATCGGGACCGCCGCCTCGGACGCTCCGAGTCCGAGTGGGTGCGTTCCTTCGACTGCGAGGACATGACCGTCCTCATCGTCTGCCGAGGACCGGTTCGGCGAGAAGCGCTCGACATCTTCGAGGAGATGGGGATGACCCGGGTGGGGATCCTGCTTTCGGAAAAAGACTCGATCGTCTATCCCCGAGCACTGGCCCCCGAGCTTCGACGCATCGACCCGGCGCGCGTTCACTCGGTTTCGGACTACACCGGCGCGAGCAAGGAAGAGCGCGCAGAGCGCATCCGGCAGATCATCGAGATCGCGAAGGTCAACGGCTACGATTACGTTTTTGCTGGCTATGGTTTCATGGCGGAGGACGAACAGTTCGTCCGCTCGCTTGAAGACGCTGGCCTTCGCTTCATCGGCCCCTGCTCCTACACCGTACAAGCAGCCGGTTTCAAGGACGAGGCCAAGCGCACCGCCGAGCGTGTCGATGTAAGCGTGACCCCTGGCATCAACAACGCCACGGCGCGGCTGATTCTCAAAAACCATCCAGACCGCAAGGCCCTCAGCAAGCTCGCCAAGAAGCATGGCCTCGAGGTGCCCGAGCTCGGCGACGACGCGGTAGATGTAGAAACCTCGGCCGACGCGCTGCTTGGGGCTTCCTACGATGCCCACATCGACCTTTATACGGTCGACGAGCTCGCCGAGCAGATCAAAATCGAGGTTGCGAACATCCTCGAACAGAACCAGGGCAGCCGCATTCGCCTCAAGGCAATCGGTGGAGGCGGTGGTAAAGGGCAACGCATCGTCGACCGTGCTGAGCAGGCCCCAGCCATGGTTCGGGAAATCCTGAGCGAAGTGAAGGCGCTCGGCGTCGGTGACAACAAGAACATCCTCGTAGAGCTCAACATCGAGACGACGCGCCACAACGAGATCCAGCTTCTGGGCAACGGCGAATGGACCGTTTCACTCGGAGGGCGCGATTGCTCCCTTCAGATGCACGAGCAGAAGCTCCTCGAGGTTTCGATCACGCAGGAGACGCTCGCCGCTGCAGTAGCGCGGGAGCGGTCCGCCGGCAATGAAGCTCAGGCCAACGCGATTGCGCAGGACCTCGAAATTCTCCGGCGCATGGAGGAGGAAGCCGAGCGCTTCGGCGAGGCGGTCAAGCTCGACTCGGCCTCGACCTTCGAATGCATCGTCGACGGGCCGCGGCACTACTTCATGGAAGTGAACACGCGCATTCAGGTCGAGCATCGGGTGTCCGAGCTTTGCTACGCGCTCCGCTTCAGCAATCCGGACGACGCCGAGGATTTCTTCGACGTGCACTCGCTCGTCGAGGCGATGGCCCTGCTCGCCAAACACAAAGCCCGGCTCCCCCGACCCGAGCGCGTTCAACGCGACGCGGCCGCGGTGGAAGCGCGTCTCAACGCGACCGACCAATCGCTTTCCCCGCATGCGGGAGGCGAAATCATGTCTTGGTCCGATCCGATCGAAGGCGAGGTCCGCGACGATCAGGGCATCTGCTTCAAGAACCCCGACACCGATCTTTTCATGCGCTACAAGCTGGCCGGCGCCTACGACAGCAACATCGCGCTCCTAGTCACCACCGGCGACGACCGCCGTGACAGCTACGAACGCCTGCGTGAGGTGCTTCGCCGCACGGTCCTTCGGGGCCCCGACCTTCAGACCAACCTGCAGTTCCATTACGGGCTCGTGCACTGGTTCCTCGCGAACGGGGTCGACGCGAAGCCGACGACTCGATTTGTGGTTCCCTACCTCACGCTGGTTGGCGAGCTCTTGAACGAGGCCAACGAAATTGACGCGAACTACGCGTACGACCGTCTCGCCGCTCAGTATTTGAACGCCGCTTCGACGGATCCGGTCGCCGCGAAAGCCACCAACGACCTTTGCATCCTCAAAAAGACCCTCCTCGGCCGCCCGCTTGGCCGCATCCTGCGGCAACCGCATTTGTTTTCAGCCTGGCTCAGCTCGAACAAGAACAACTTCGAGGTCAAGAACGGCCGCGTGACTTGGCTGCAGAATCCACTGCTGGTCCTCTCCGACACCTACTATCTCCTCCACATGGACGCTGGGGTGGACCTACCGGCCGCCCACCGCATCTGGGAGCAGGACCAGGCGGTGCTCCGCGACGGTGCGGCATTCTATGCGACCGCGCAGGAACGCCTGGGCATCTCCAGTTGGCCCGAGCTCGACGACGCTCTCAAGGCCAAGAAAGCCCCGAAGGGCTTCGACGCCGAGACATGGAAGCAAGTGCGGGAAGCGCACCTCGGGTTCCAGCTCGGCCTGGAGCTCTACAGCCTACTGCCCTTGATCGGGCACAAAGTCGGCTTCTTCGACCTCCGCGTCAACGGGGACCTCACGATCAGCATTCCCGAGCGGCTGTTCGACCGAGACCACCAGGCGAAGATGAAGAAGGTGCTCGTCCCGCCTCCAGTCAACAAGGAAGACGAAATTGTCGCGATGAGTGGGGGCATGTACTACGCGCAAGAAGCGCCAGGCATGCCCCACTTCGTCGCAGAGGGTCAGCACTTCGAGATTGGCGATCCGCTCTACATCGTCGAAGTCATGAAGATGTTCAACAAGGTGTACGCACCGTTTGCGGGCACCGTAGACAAGATCCTCGTCGACACCAATGGAACGATCGTGTCGAAGGGACAGCCGCTCTTCAAGGTCACGCCCGACGAGAAGTTCGTCGAACAAGACGATGCGCTGGTCAGGGCTCGCATCCAGTCGAACACCGAGCAGTATCTGTCCTCGGTCGCCTAGTCGATCGATTCAGAGTCGGTCGTCGCGGCCCGTCGCCAGGACGACGCGGTTGCGACCTGCAGCTTTGGCGCGAAAAAGCGCCCGGTCCGCCGCCGTCATGAGGCGAGCCTTGAGGTCACGCGACGGCTGCCCATTCAAATGGCGCAGACCGTTGAGCATCGCAACGCCGACCGAGACCGTAATCGTCGGTAGCGTGCCACCCGGGCGCATCGAACCTGCCGTACTCGCGGCGACGTGACTTCGCAGGTGGTTCGCGAGCGCGCGTGCGCTTTCTTTCGACGCGCGCTTTTGCACTACGATGAACTCGTCGCCGCCGAACCGGAACACGGCGCCGACTCCCGCGGCGGCTTCATCCAACGCCCTGCCCGTTCGCTTCAGCGCTTCGCTCCCGGCCGCGTGCCCGAACTTGCTGTTCACCCGCTTCAGATGATCGACGTCGACGAACATGATGGCCATGTCGCGTTCGCCTCTCCGGGCGGCGCTCACTGCCTTGGTCAGCTCGCTACCGAGCTTCCTCACGTTGCGAAGACCTGTTAGTGGATCGTGCGCGGCCAGCCCTGCCTGCCTTCGAAGCGATGAGGTCTGAATCAGTGCCGTCGTGATGTAGCTCGACAGCCCAGCGACGACCTTCCTGTCGCGGCTGGTGAAACGCGCGGGCGACTTTGGGTTCACGAGCTGCAGGACTCCGACGGATCGAGCTCCGTCGTGCAACGGCGTAAGCAAGGCTACCCGAGTCCCCTGTGACGAGCTCGCCGGGAACTGCGGGTCTGTCGAGGGCGATGAAATGACAAAAGGAGTCCGCCTTGCGAGCGCGCGCTTGGACAGTCCTGGATCAGGCGGGGCTCCGCGGTCGAGCAGCAGCTTCGCGCCCGGTCCGCAAGCGGCGACACAGCGAAGCGACTCGACCGTCTGCCCGACGTAGAGCGCACCAGCGTTCGCGCGAACGGAAAGCGCCGCCGCGGCGAGCCCTTCTTCGAGGACACGCATGACAGGCCGCGCCCGTGAGCTCGAAGCCCCGAGAACGGAATCCTCGAGCTTTACCCCCCTCAAGGTGTGAATCCGCACGATCAAATCGTAAGCAGTGCGGACACGATAAGCCAACCCGGTGATCCGCTGCGCAGCCGTATAGGTCACGGATCGCCCAAATACTGAAAAAAATGCGAGTTCTTCGGATGGCTGTGCGGCGAGGCTACACTAGAGTTCTTCTTCGGAGGTTCGATTGCAGAACACGGATGACCTTCTTCGACAGTATCGAATGATGATGGTGATGCGGCGCTTCGAAGAAGAAGCCGCGCGCAACTACGCCAAAGGCAAGATCGGCGGGTTCCTTCATTTGTACATCGGGCAAGAAGCGATTGCAGTCGCCGCCACCGAAGTTCTCGAAGAGCGAGACTACATCTTTCAGACCTATCGTGACCATGGGATCGCGCTCGCACGCGGGATGTCCCCGAAAGCCGGCATGGCGGAGCTCTTCGGCAAAGACACCGGTTGTTCGCGGGGCTTTGGCGGCTCGATGCACTTCTTCGACGTCGACCGCGGCTTTCTCGGCGGTTGGGCGATCGTTGGCGGCCACCTGGCGCTAGCCGCAGGCACGGCATTCAAGTCCAAATACGCGGGTGAAGACAGCGTAACCGTCTGCTTTTTCGGCGATGGCTCGATCAACATCGGTGGATTTCACGAGGCGATGAGCCTGGCGGGACTCTGGAAGCTTCCAGTCGTCTTCATTTGCGAGAACAACCAATATGCGATGGGCACGCCGCTCGAACGAACCAGCCCGCTCAAAGATCTATCGATCAAGGCGAAAGGCTACGGCATGGTCGGAGACCGCTTCGACGGCCATGACGTCGAAGTCGTGCAGGCACGAATCAGCAAAGCTGTGGAGCGCGCGCGCACGGGCGGCGGCCCGACTTTCATCGAGGTGCTCACGTATCGATTCCGCGGCCATTCGATGAGCGACCCGGCCAAATACCGAACAACGACTGAGCTCGAACAACGCAAGCAGCAGGACCCGATCACCGTCGTTCGCGAAAAGCTCATGGGACTCGGAGTTGACGAGAGCGCGCTCGACGACATCGACCTCGAAGTCGACGAAGAGATCGATGAAGCAGTGCGATTCGCCGACGATTCGCCGCCGGCTCGTGAAGATCTGATGATGATCACCGCGATGGCACCCGAGGGGGAGTCGTGAGGGAGCTGCGCTATCGTGAGGCGCTCCGAGAGGCGATGCTCGAGGAAATGGAGCGCGACGAGCGCGTTTTCTTGATGGGCGAAGAGGTGGGTCACTATCAGGGTGCCTACAAAGTCTCCGAAGGCCTTCTCGAGCAGTTTGGCGAACGGCGCGTCGTCGACACGCCCATCGCGGAAGCTGGCTTTGCCGGCGTCGGAATCGGGGCGGCGATGGCAGGGCTCCGGCCGATCATCGAGTTCATGACCTGGAACTTCTCGTTCGTCGCGTTTGATCAGATCATCAGCAACGCTGCCAAAGTGCACCAGATGAGTGCGGGCGCCATTAAGGTACCGATCGTGTTTCGTGGGCCGAACGGTGCCGCCAAGCAGGTGGCAGCGCAGCACAGTCACAGCTGTGCGCCCTTCTACACGAACATCCCGGGCCTCTACGTCATTCAACCAAGCACTCCGCGCGATGCAAAGGGCCTTCTCAAAAGCGCCATTCGGAGCAATAATCCCGTGATCTTTCTCGAAGGCGAAACTCTGTACGGTGTCAAGGGTGAGGTGCCCGACGAAGGCGTGGAGGAGCTCATCCCGATTGGGGAGAGTCGCTTGGTTCGCCCTGGAGCGGACTGCACCATCGTCACCTGGGGTCGTCCCTACTACACCGTCTTGGCCGCGGCGGAAAAGCTTTCCGGTGAAGGCATCGACTGCGAGGTCGTCGACCCGCGCACCCTGCGTCCCCTCGACACCCGTTTGATGGTCGAGAGCGTAAAGAAAACCAATCGCTGCGTCGTGGTGCATGAGCACTGGCCCTACGGCGGTCCCGGCGCGGAGATCGTCGACCGGCTGCAGCGGGAAGCTTTCGACTACCTGGACGCCCCGCTTGAACGGGTGACCGGGCTCGACGTGCCGATGCCCTATGCGCTGAATCTAGAGGACAAGGTTCTTCCAACCGAGGAGCGGGTAATCGACGCCGTGAAACGCGTCGCCTACGCGAGCTGAGCAATGGCCAAGATCATCGGACTCCCCAAGCTTTCGCCGACCATGGAAGAGGGCACCTTGGTCGCCTGGATCAAAAAAGAAGGCGACGCGGTCGAGGTCGATGATCTTCTGGCCGAGGTCGAAACCGACAAGGCGACCATGGAATTCCGATCGTTCGACCGAGGCGTCTTGTTGAAGATCTTGGTGCCGGAAGGCGAGACGCTCGAACCGGATGTGCCAGTGGCGATCATTGGAAAGGCCGGGGAGGACATCAGCGGGCTGATCGCAGAG
>Ga0316201_10000992_pt1 | contig 18132 bp, 20 predicted proteins | sample CS6wburrow_MG_FD_204516 | JGI IMG/M metagenome (GOLD analysis project Ga0316201, IMG submission 204516) | Coastal sediment microbial communities from Delaware Bay, Delaware, United States - CS-6 worm burrow | ecosystem: Environmental > Aquatic > Marine > Coastal > Sediment | place: USA... | reverse complement strand
CCGGAAAACCCTTCAGCGAGGACAACTGCGTAGAGGATGGCGGAGAGATCATCGACGACCCCCTGCTCACGCCCTTCTTCGATAGTCGGATCACACGCGGTGACGTCATCACCTCGCAAATTGCTCATGTCGATTTCGGCACCGTGGGCATGCTGTTCATGCCCGGCGAGCTACCGCCCGAGCTCGTCGCAGGACTGCCCGACGATTTCGAGACCGCGGCACCCGAGAAGTACTACCGTGAGCCACATCTCCACGCGGTGGGTGCAGACTACCAAATACCGGGCGGGCTACTTTCGCTCGTGGACGAGGACGTGACGCTCACCGTGGGTCTCGGCGGCGACCAGATCGGGTACTTCGTTCCGGTCTCGGATTACCGACTCAAATGCCTCAACGAGGTGCTGCTGTTCGCCCGGACGACCTGCGACGACCTCTTCACCCGAGGCGTCATTCAAGGAGAGGACTGGATCAGCGGCGACGTCTGCCACCGAATCACCGACGATGAGTCCGCCCTCGAGGAGTACGGGGACGACGCAGAAGCAGTGGTCGCGATCTGCCGCTACGGGCAAGCGCTCGGGCGCGAGCTCGGCGAGCCTGAGGGCCACTACGAAGAAACCAACGCCGCCGGGTGGGACATGGTTGACGACCTTTGGGAAGCCGCCAAGCGCATGCTGCAAAAATGACCCATCGATCCGACTTCGCACGTTTAACCCCAGCTTTGGCGGCGTAGAATTCTAAGCGCTATGCTGTCGGAATGGACGGCGCGAAGGGTCAGCCTCTTGCGGAGTACATCGAGATCGACCATCCCTGGTTCTCGAACGACCTGATGCCCATCCACCGATGGACCTTTCCTTCGGAAGCCACCGACGAAGAGCTCAGGGTATCTATTCGGGCACGCGAAGACTGGGCGATTCGCGCGCGCTACCCCATGGCCTGGGTCATTGACCTCTCAAACGTCACCAAGGCGCCGGCCACTCAGCGCAGAGCGTTAGCCGAGCACCTCAAACGCTTCGGAGAGCTCAGTGTGCCCTGGTATGCCGGCTCCGCGTTGATCGTACCGACCTCATGGCTACGCGGGCTCGTGACCGCCGTGACTTGGATCTCGCCACCGAAGTTTCCATACCAAGTCTTCTCCGAGCCTACCGATGCAGAACGTTGGGCAACGAAGCAGCTCGCGGCGAAACTTGCTCAGTAAGGGGTCGTAGAGCACGGCGATGGGAAAACTAGACCTGCTGGTCCGGCCGCCCGAAGCATGAACCGCCTCCTCACCCTGCGAGGTAGACCTCCGACGCTAGCCGTCAATCCTCGATGCAAATCACGGGGACGATCAGGTCGTCGATGCAGAACTCGAAGGCGTCGTCGGAGACCGCGATGGTAATCTCCTGCTCGCCAGCTTCGCCGCAGGTATACGAGGTCGAGGGCGCGCTCGGGTCAGCGATCGAGCCGCCGGTTCCGGTCCAGAGGTATGCGACCGGGTCACCGTCCGCATCGCTGCCCGCGGCCGAGAGGTTGATCTGGCTGCCAACCGAGGTCTGGAGCGGCGAAATCACCGCCTGGTCGAGCTCCGCGCAGGTATTGACCTTGCAGTTGCCAGCGCCGTCACACAAGCCGCCCACGCTGCAGACCGTACCGGCGGGCCTGTTGTCGCCGGCGATGCACATGCCGGTACTGGAGTCGCACGCTCCATCCTCCACGCACTCGTTGCTGGAACCGCAGTCGACACCTTCGCAGAGGTCGATGTCCATGCAGGTGCCTTCGGCGCATGTACCGCCGCCGCCATTGCACTCGGTTCCATCGTCCACGGCCGTATTGCTGCAAGACCCATCGGCCGGGTCGCACGCATCATCGGTGCACTCATTGCCGTCATCGCAATCGACCTCCGCGCAGAGGTCGATCACCATGCACTGACCGCTCGAGCACTCGCCCGCGCCGTCGTCGCATACGGCGCCGTCGTCGTTCGGCTCGTTGATGCATGTCCCGCTCGCCGGGTCGCACGCATCGTCGGTGCACTCGTTGCCGTCATCGCAATCGACCTCTTCGCAGAGGTCTTCGTCGACGCAGGTCACCGGAACGGTCCAGTCGTCCATGCAGTGCCCGAAGTCGTCATCCGAAATGGTAACGGCAATCGTCTGTCCGCCACCTTCGGTGCAGGTGTAGGTCGTCGAGGCCGCGCTCGGGTCAGCAATCGAGCCGCCGGTTCCGGTCCAGGCGTATCGAATCGAGTCGCCTTCCTCGTCCTCGCCCGCTGCCGAGAGGTCGATGTCGTTGCCCACGGATGTTTGAAGCGGCGAGACGACCACTTTGTAGAGCTGCGCGCAGATGTTGAGCTTGCCGTTGACGCGCACGTCGCCGAAGTCCGTGGGTAGCTTGCACTTGAGGACCACCATGACGTCGGTCGCGATCCCGACCTCGACGTCGAACTCTGCGGAGCCCCCGCAGCTGACCTCGTCATCCTCGCTCATCGCTTCTAGCTCGACTAGGTAGTCCTCCCCCGGAGGAAGCCCAAACACCTCGACCGACGCCGTCGACCGGGGGTCACGGACGTCGATGACCCCGGACATGGGCTCCATGTCGCCGCCGCTGATCTCCCATGACACGAAGTGGATGTCGACGTCGTCGGCGAGCGCGAGCTCGAGCGAAAGCGAGCCACTGGCGCCACGTGGTTCTGAACCGGTCGAGCAGCCGAGAGCGGCGAGGGAGCCGTAAACGAAAAAGACGAGCCAGCGCATGAAACCGATACCGGACATGAGCGCCTCCTAACAGGGGGTGGGGGGACGAAGCGGGGGAAGGTGAAACTACCACCCTTGCGATCCGCGTTTCAAGGATCTTCGTGCTACTGAGACAAGATGCGCGTAGCGGCCATCTTGCTTGCACTTCTGTTCAATCCGGTGATGTGGGCGAACGGCGTCGAGGCCCAACCCGCAACCCCGACCGGCGAAAAAGCACCGCCGACAATCGGCACCGGCGCAGCGGAACAAAACCCGCCCGCCGTGACGTTGCTGTCCGCGGGCAAGCGTCCACATCACCTTCTTCGATGGCGCTTCGAGGAGGGTGTCAAACGCACGCTCACGATGACCATCCACTCGAACGTGAAGCTCGCTGTGGAAGGGCGGGCCGGGCCGGCTTCGCAATCGTCCCCACTCATCCATACGATGGAGATCCAGGTCGACAAAGTGACGCCCGAAGGCGATGCGCTGCTCAGCTTTGCGGTGACCCACGGGGCGTTTGCTGACACGAGCGCGCTCGACCCAGATGCTGCCGCGGACATCCGACGCGCTCTCGACTCGATGGTCGGAGTGCAGGGCTCGTATCGTTGCACGGCGCGCGGCCTCGTGAGCGACGTCAGGCTCGACATCCCACCCGATGCCTCGCCGATGCTGCGTCAGCTACTCGAAGACATGCGGCAGTCGCTTCGGCAGATCGCCGCACCGTTGCCCGAGCGACGCGTCGGACGCGGCGCAAAATGGCGCGTCGAAACCGAACTCCAGCTCGATCGCGTGCGCGCCGTTCAGCGCTCGACGTTCCGCGTGGTCTCCGTGCGCCAAGCGATCGTGAACGTCGATCTCGTCGTCGAGCAAAGCGCTGACCCGCAGGCGATGGTCGCACCCGGCACCCCAGAACAACAATGGCCGGAGCTCCGCTCTCTTCGATCCACGGGCCGCGGAAAGGCGCGCTGGAACCTCGAGCAACTCGGCGCCGTGCGCTCGCAGATGTCCGCGAAGCTGATCATGGAGCTCACCGTGCGGGACGAAGCCGCGCGCGAACATGCCATGACGATGACGATGAGCACCGACCTCGCGATGCTCAACGAACCGAGCTCGACCCGAGCGAACGCCAAGCCGTTCGACGCGCAAGCGGTCCAAGCGAAAATCAAAACACGCCTCTGGCGAATCCGAGATTGCTACGAAAACGAGCTTCCGATCGATCCCGGACTCGCCGGCAAAGTCATCATGGAGTTCCAAATCGAAGAATCGGGCCGAGTGAGCCGAGCGGAGGCCCTAGAGAACACGACGGGCAGCGAAACGGTGGCCGCGTGCATCGGCGACGAGCTGCTCTTGCTTCGCTTCGACCCCGGCCCCGAAGGCGGCAGCGTCGTCTTCAAGTACCCCTTCGTTTTCAATCCTGCCCAGGACTAGCTCGTCCTCACGACATCGAGCATGCGTCGATAGTCCGCGCTGATCTGCGCGTAGTCGGCGACAATCGCCTCTGTCTTCCCTGGTGCCTTCGTTACAAAAGAGGGGAAGTCTGATCACGGGTCCGACGGATCAACCGAGTTCGGCAAGATCGGAATGCTGCATTCGAGACCAGGGTCCCAGGAGGCGAGGCTCTCGCAGGGCGCGGGCGCCTCGCCTCCGAGAAGGACTTCCTCGAGATGCTGGCGAATCCATTCTGCGCTGCGCGGAACGATCCCGGAGTGATCGCTTTGCAGCTCGACGCAGGCGGTGACTTCACCGCCTTGAGCCTCGAGCCGATCCAAGCCGCACTGTTGGAACCCCGGGGGGATGAAATCATCGAGCGCGCCCGTCCAGTGTATGATCGGAATGTTCTGGTCGGGCGCTGGGCGGTCGTTGACCCAACGTTCGCGCCAGATCTCGGCGAGTGGCGTTCGGCACAGGTCGCTGAGGCCGCATGTGCCGACCTCAGTCACGTATTCCGGCGTGAAGAGGTCCGAGCCAAGCTCGACTCCGATGCTCGGAGGCCCTTGCTCCTCGCCGGTGACCTGGCTCCAGCACCCTGCCTCCAACATCTCGAGCGCTTGCTCCCGCTTCTCGGGCACGAACGCGTCTCCGGTGCTCTCCTCGCCCTCGTACACTGCCAGGTGCCCAACGAAGTACTGCATCGTGACCGACATCAGAGTGGAATTGATGAACAGCGCCCCGGCGTCTGAAACCAGAGTGCCCCAGATACCCGCGCTCAACCAAATTGGGCTGAGGGCAACCACCGTATCGAGCGAGCCCTCAAAGCCGTACTCTGCCGCTAGCGCATGGGCGCTGAGCACCGCGTGCCCCCCGGAGGAAAGCCCGATGAGCGCGTTCTTGTCGGTGAGTGCATCGCTCTTGAACAGCTTGCGGGCTGCACGGGTTGCGTCGAGCACCGCGTGGCCTTCGTCGACGCTGTAGAGCCAAGCCGTCGTTCCAGGCGTTCCGAGACCGGGGTTGTCGGGCATGATCGTGATCCAGCCGTCCGCAGCGTATGAGTAGACGAGTACGCGCCAGTCTTTGTTGAAGCCGCCTGAGTCTTCGAGTGACGGCGCACACTGGTCCGCAATGCCAACGCTGCCGTGCCCGAGCACGACCAGCGGCGCAGGGTCCGCGCGGCGAGTCTCGGGGATGTAGAGCGACGCGCTCGTCAGCACGGGCTCTCCTTCATTCCGTTCGGTCCAGTACTGAATGCGATACTTGAAGACCGGCGTGCTTAGCCCCGGGTCGATGAACGACTCCTGCACAGCAAACGCTTCCTCCATCTCCTCGATCGGAACCACGCGCTCGAACACGCATCGCGTGACATCTCCGCGCATCGCCGCGCTCCAATTGCCGGGCGGCGCCTGACCCTCGTAGACGCTGCCGAGCAGGTCACTGCAGGCGAGCGCCAGGAGCTCGCCGCCAGGGGCGTCTGCGCCGCCAGGGGCGTCTACGTCGCCAGTGCTCGAGCTGCTCTCAGAGCAAGCGAACAGCAGAATGGAACAAAGCGATGCGAACACCAAAGTGGAAGTGCGCAGTCGGGAGAAGAGAGGCCAAGTCATGCTCGGCCGACTATATGGCGCCACTGACCCCATGGAAACAACAGATTCACCCCCGTCAGCCGTGACGACGACAATGCCAGTACCGAAGACCTCTGCGACGCGGCTACCGGGATGAACGACTCGCCGGGTGAGAGCGTTCGAATTGAAGTCATGGGCACGGACTGCCCTCCGGAATCTGGGCAGGCAAGCGAGCGGGCCACGACGGGCTTGCGGCAATCGCTCCTACGCCCCGATCACGATTCCCTGTTCAATCATGGTCTCGCCCATCGCAACGGTCATTTCTTCGAGGGAGTGCGGCTGCCAGTTCAGAACGCTCCGAATCCGATCGCTCGAGACGTGGCGTACCTTTCCAAGGTCCGAGACGACCGTCTTCACGGTAGGATCGAACAATGCGACGATGCGCACCATGAAGTTCGGCAGCTTGCGCGTCGGGACCTTCCACCCTTCGGGGCCGAAGCGCTTGGCGAGAATATCGGCGACTTCGTCGATCCACGAGAACTCGATCGCGCAGCAGAAGCGTTGACCGGCCGCTCCCGGGGTGGTCATCGCGGCGATGTGTGCGCTCGCGACGTCGCGTACGTCGACCCACGAAAAACCGATCTTGGCGGTCCCAGGCAGCTCCTTGCCCATGAGCTTGCGCACGACCTCCCCGGAGGTGCTGTAGTGACGGTTGAGGACCGGCCCGAGGACCGCGCCCGGGTTGACCACGCAGAGCTCCATCGGCGCGTCGCCCCCTAGACCGGCAACGAAGTCCCAGGCCGCTCGCTCAGCGAGGGTCTTGCTCTTCGGGTAGGGGGGGCATCGCTCGATGATCGACCAGTCTTCCTCGGTGAAGACGCGTGCGTCGTCCAAGGGATGCCCCCCCGCGACCGCGGCCAGCGATGACGTGATGACAACGCGCTTCACCCCAGCGTTCGCCGCTGCTCTGAGCACGCGTAGCGTGCCTTCCTTCGCCGGCTTGATGAGCTCGTCCTCGTGCTCGGGTGCTCGGTTGGGAAACGGCGACGCGACGTGCAGGACGTAGGAGCACCCATGCACGGCGTCTGCCCATCCCTCATCCCGCGTGAGGTCCGCTTCGACGATCTCGAGCCGGTCACCAACGTCGACGTTCCCCTCCATCGCCTCACGAACTTCGTCCGCCCGGCCCTGGCTGCGAACGGTGCCGCGCACCCGGTAGCCCTCCTGCAAGAGCTGTAGCACGCAGTGGAGCCCAATGAAGCCGGACGCGCCCGTCACGAGCACCGTGGTGTTGGCATGATCTTCAGGCATCGGCTGCTCCGTTCGTGATATCAATCCTGGAGCGCGTCAGCCGAGACGCAAGGGGCTCGATTCAAGGCAAACTTCTGTGAAATCTACCGAAGCGCCCCATCGTGACATGACCATGAGGAAGCTCCTCCTCCTATCGCTCTTTGCTCTGCTCCCGGTGCTCCACTTGGCAGCGCCGCCGAGCAGCGCAGCGCAGCAGCCCAAGCTCGACATCAAATTCTTCTTGGGCTTCAGCGAGACGACCTACGTGGCCATGCTCGAAACCGGCCGCGAAACAAACCTCTTCCCGAGCTACCAGATCGGCTTCGGCGCGCGAGTTCGGCAAAACAAAGCGTTCATCGAAGTTCTCTTCTCCTTCAATCGATGGCTCTACGAGGGCGTGAACCCGGACCTCGGCGGAGTCGAAACGCAGGTCAACTCCTTCGAGCTCCCTTTCCTTGCGGGCTACATTCCGTACGAGAACCCGTACTTCAAGTTGTTCCTCTACGCGGGCTACGTGAATCACTTCAATACGAAAATCATCGTTCGGCGAGATGGTCAGCCCTCCCTCCGACTCAAACCAAAGGCCGACAAGCTCGCCATCTACCAGGCCATCGCCCGTTTTGGGGTGAACTTCGATTTGGCCATGTTCAACTTTGACATGAACTACTCCATCAGCCTCAACAGCGCGACGACGACGTCGTACCGAACCGGCTACCACCAGATCCAGCTCAACCTGGCGTACTTATTCTAGAGCCGCCGGCAGCCACAGAAGAAGATCGCACCGACCTTAGCCAAGAAGTCGAGATCTCACGCAACTTGATATGACCCGGACCAATAGGCACTCCTGGTCCTCATCTGGCTCTGCTTGACAGGATCCCACGCGGACCTACGACTCCACCATGCCTGCTGCCATCAGCTCGGACTTCGTTTGGAAAGAAATCGAGAAGCGCTCGTTCGCCGTGCTTTCCTACGTGAACCCCAAAGGCCAGGCGCGTTCCGCAGGTATCGTCTACGTCGTGATAGACCGGGTGCTGTACGTCCGGGTGGCGAAGGCTTCGTGGAAGGCGAAGCACATCCTGCTCAACCCCCACGTCGCGCTCAATGTGACGATTTCAAAACGCGTTCCGTTCATGCCCTGGGTCAAGATCCCCGACGCGACGATCGCCTTCAGCGGCACGGCGCGTGTGCTTGCGATGAGCGATCTCGATCCGAAGCTCCTCGAAACCCTCTTGGGACGAATGATCGACCAGCACGGGAGCATCGACGAAAACTGCATGCTCGAGATTCGGCCCGCCGGTCACTTCGCGACCTACGGCGTCGGAGTGTCCCTCCTGGAGATGCGCGACCCGCAAAAAGCGCGGGGCCGCGCGCCTGTCGGTTGAGCGGTGGCAACCCAAACGGGGGCCGTTCGGGATCGAGTGCGACTGAGGAGATCTTTCCCGCATACCGACGAGCCAACTCTCCTGCAATTACGCGGCTGCACGTTTTGGTCCTGTCGAATGCGGTCATCGAGCTGTGATGGTCGATGCCGACATCGGATAGCGCTTTGCGCATAGAGTCCGGTCAACTTTCGAGGTACTTGCGGCATATTACTTCTTCCTCGGCTGCGGTCCGGAGCTAACATGCGGTGCAAACTTGTCCCATTGCTCGAGGTCCACATCTTTGAACAAGAGCCAAAGGCCGAGGACGATCACATATAGCGACCAGGACGCCACGACGACACTCGCGTAGATGACGAGGACCAGGACTATTCCGATGCGAAACAGCGATTCGTGGGCCAAGATGTTGTCGGCTGTCGCCGCGTCGTTTCCCGAAACGACGAGCTGAGATTCGACGAGACCCCCGTAGAGCATCGCGACGACGGTGATCACGAGGTACGCGCCCCCCGTGACTCTTGCATAGACGAGTGGTGATGCTTTGGCGGTCATGGCGTCGGAATGGCCACTACGGCAGCAGTGATTGTGATCAATCCCATGAGGCCCCAGATGGCGAGAAGGTTGTAACCCAGTCTTAGGTTCATTGGGGCGCCGACCCGGAACCCACGGCGTTGCATCGACGCTCGCGTGAAGATCCCACGTCCCGCGAAGTAGACGTACATGCCGCCCCCGACGAGGCCGAACCACGCCCACGCGGGATGGTCGATGATGAGCAGCACCCCTGCCACCACCAGCGTCCACAGCGTGCAGAAGTCCCACGCGGCTTCGCCGCGGATATCCGCCCAGTAGGTGGGCTCGACGTCAGCTTCGGCTTCCGAGAGGTTCAGCCTCACACCGGTTGCTGGCGCGAGCCATACGACCGTCTGCCCTCCCCAACACAGCAGCGAGAGCGCCGTCACCACGATTCCCCAGAAGATTTGCACAATGTCCACTCCTCTCCTACTGACGCCCAGGCTAGTGGTGGCGGACGGACCGCAAGACGGCAAGGCTAGCGATGGCCGCGAACGTGTGCTCCTCGGGTTTCCCGGTGCCGCAGCGGTGGCCTGCGATCACTGCATCCGCTATCTGATCGTCCCGGCGCGGGAACAGCCCACGCCGATCGGCTCGCCCGCACTCGCGATCGTCACGGGCCGTCGTCGCTATCCTCGCCATCCACGCCGCCATCCTCGTCACCGTCGTCGACGCTGCCATCCTCGTCACCGCCATCCTCGTCGTCATCCGGATTCCGGTCACCGTTGTCGGTTCCCGCATCGAGTGCTTCGACAAAGGGCCTAACCGTGACCTCGCCACAACCCATGACGAGACAACATGCAAGTAGAAGCCAGATCGAACGCAACGTCATCTGAAATGTACCTCCAAGGCGAGACCAGCCTGCCCGGCAAAAACGCCCAATGAAGCAAGCTCTGTCTGGCCAGCCGATACGACTGCACGAGGCAACAGCGCTCCAAGCTCGCCTCGGAACCTCAACCAAAGGCGCCGCGCGAGCTCGACGCGGAGGGAAACGCGCCCTGCCGGAAAAGCCAACCACACGCCATCCCGCTGGCCCTGAAGCGTTGCATCGGCTGCGGTGAGGGTGCCGTTGACTCCGAGGCGTGCGGCGGCGGCGCGAACCCCGATCGCGAGGTCTACGCGCTCGGCGACTAGCGGGTGGTATGCGATCGCGACGCCGAGCTGATCGAGCCGCATCCGGGTCTCTAGCGGTCCAGAATCGAGTCGGCGCATATAGGGCTGAATCGAGACGAATCCACCGAGTGACCAGTGGCGATGAAAGCGATAGCCAACATCCAGCGTGACGAACGCCAGGGGCGCGATACCACCGGGCGAAAAGACCGCGTCTGCTCCGACGCCCAGCCACCAGACAGCAGGCGCGAACGGCACGGGCAGGGGTACGTCCGCGACGAAACGCTCGGAACGGATGCGCTCGCTCACATACACCGTCGTCATCGCAGCGGCGTCGTTCGCCGAGACCGCAAACGCAGCTGTGCCCAGCCGTGAGCCGTCTGGATAGAAAACCTCGATGCGAGAGGGTCCTGACTGACAAGAGGCGAGGGCGTCGACCGTTTGGTTTGCGAAGGCCCTTCGTCGCGCGCGTCTTGGGTTGCCCGCGATACGGGAAGCCGTGGCGTCGATCCCGATTTGCTCGAGCTCCGCTTGGAGGCTTTGGCAGAGTTGCTTCGAGTCGGCGTCGGAGACGACCCAGGTTTCGGCGCGTGCTGGCTGGCTGACCGAACAGAGGACGGCAACGAAGATGGCGGGCGCCTCCTTCATTCGAGCACCGAGCGGGCAAGGGCCGCGTGGGGACCAGTGGGATAGCGTGCGAGATATCGCTCGGCGGCCGCGCGCGCTCGAGCTTCGTCTCCGCCCTGCTGGTACGCCTCGACCAAGCGGCCCGCAGCCTCGCGAGCAAACCGGCCGTTTGGACGCTCTCGGAGGTAGGTCTCGAACCAAGTCACCGAGGTCAGATGTCGGCCGGCGTGAAACTCCATTCGTCCAAGCATGAAGGCCGCATCCGCCGCCGTATCCGTGCCCGCAAATCTGGAACGAATCACCGTGTGAATATATCCGGCTCGCCGATCATCCGCACGGCGTGCCGCTGCGCCGAGCTCGATCAACTCGCGTGAATCAGCTTGCCAAATCGCTCGCTCGATCTCCTCGGCTCCAAGGCGGGACAAAGCCTCTGCGTATTCGCCACGCGCGAAGAGTGCACTCCAGGTTGGCTCACCGGCTGGTTCGCGCGGGTCGGGGGGCGGCTCCGAGTCGACGACCTCAGGGGTGGGTTCGGTTTGTTCTGGCGTCGTCTCGACTGGCTCTGGCTCCACGCTCCCTTGGCTTGGCGGTGCTGGGTGCTTCGGTGGAAGATTGAGCTCCAGAGGTGCGGGTGGCGCTCGCCGAGTAGCGGGGGCTCGTTCGCGGGCGGGCCTGCGAGCCGGCGTGGCAGAGTCTGGCGCTGTGTCTATCGACGGCGGAGCGGGAACCGGGACGACGGGCTCAGGCACTTTCTGCGGCCGAGGAGCGAAGTGCACTTCATCACCAGCTCGGACGCTGCGAGTGGGAGCGTCGGGCCCGCTGACCTCAACTTCGCCTCCGAAGACCTCGAGCTCGAAGGACCGCTCCGTTGGATTCCAAGCGACGCGAAAGCGCGTTCCCGTGACGCGCACCAAGAAGGGGCCGGCCCGCACCGACCAGCGCGTGGCCTTGCGGTGCCGGACGTACACCATGACCTCGCCGTGCTCGAGCTCGACCGTCGCGCCGCCGAGCGTGAGCTCAGTAACGCGTGCGCCTGCGCCAGGTGCCAGCCGGATCGAGGACCCGTCGGTGAATCGGACAGGCGTAGGCCGGCTCTCGGCGGCGGTGATCGCTTGGTCGACCTGGCTCGATTCCGGTCCGTCGTTGACCCGATATGCGATGGGCTCCGGGGTGCTTGGCCACGCTATCAGCAGTCCTAGCGCCGCCGCGGTCACTACGGCGAACGCGATCGCAGGCCGCCAGGCGTGCGACCGCAAGGGAGGCTGCGAAGGGGCGCGATCTTCGGACAATCGCTTGCGAACAGAGACGCGTCTCGAGTCGTCTGTGAGCGCTTCATCCTGGGCACGTGCGACTTCCGCCCCCAGTTTCTCGAGACGGTGCCTCATGTCGCCCTCCAGCGTGGGGTTTCGAGAAGCTCTTCGTAGAGTCCGTGGTCCGTGCGTTTGGCGCGAACCAGAAACGCTCTGTCGGACGCCCTGAGCCACCGCTTGAACGTCGCCAAGGAAACCCCACTGGCCTCGGCAGCTTCCGGAAGCGTCAGGCCTTCGATGTACCGAAGAGAGAACGCGACGCGATGATTGGGTCGAAGCCCGCGGAGCACAGCGAAGACGCGTTCGAGTAGGTCCTGAGCCTCAGGCGGTGTCGAAGGTGCCTGTTGCGGCGGGAGCTCTTCGGCGGGTAAGAAGACCAACCACCTGTGCCGTCGGCGTCGCCGAATGGCAGCGCGTGCGACAAACACCGTCATTCGAGTGAGCCAGCCTTTGAGGCGTGCAGGGTCGCGGAGCTGAGCGATGTTCGCGAACGCTTCGGCAAACACGTCGTGCAGGAGGTCCTCGATATCGGGGTCCGAACCGAGGACACGCACCAAGAGCCGCTCGACGTACTTGCCGTACGCGTCGAACAGCGCGGCCGGTGCATCGCGGTCTCCAGATCTGAGTGATTCGACGAGTGCAGCATCGTCAGCAGCGCGTTCCTCTACGGCGAGGCGCCCGACGGACTCCCTATCGAGCGCACTCATTGAGTCGGAAACGGACATATGCCCGTTCATTATAGGACTAGTGTCCAAACAGGCTCATGTCGGCTCATTTGTATGAAGTTGTAAAGACGCGAGCCGAATTCGGGGGTAGCGGCAACTAGGGACACAGCGGTGTGCAGTGTAGCTTTCGCGCCAGCTCCGCAGGAGGAACTAGAATGACGAAACGATTGATATTTGGGTTACCTGTCTTCGCGATCATGATTCTACTCGGCGCGTGTGGCATGGACACAACTGGAAGCGACACGGCGACTCTCCAGGAGCGAATCAATGCTTGTGAAGATGAGCTTGCTGTCTGCGATGAGTCATCGAACGACTGCGAGTCCCGTGCCATGGGCTGTATGAATTCCGTGAATGGAAACGGCACAAACGAGAGCGAGATCACCCACGACTGTGATCGGCTCTACAGCGTGTGCTTGACCAAGACCGACGACACGGCGTTCTGCGACGATCTCCACCAGGCCTGCTTCGACTGCGTTTCTCGCTACGACGAAGACCACGACGGCGATGACGACGACAGCGATGACGACGACGGCGATGACGACGATGACGACGACGGCGACGACGACGACGGCGATGACGACGACGGCGACGACGACGATGATGATTCGTGCCGTCGCCACGGCGACGATGACAGCGATGACCATGATGACGACGATGATTACGGCGATGACCACGACGACGACGATCACGGCGACTGTGATCAGGGTGGCAGCGGCGGTACGGCTGGCAGCGGCGGTACGGCTGGCAGCGGCGGTACGGCTGGCAGCGGCGGCATGGCCGGCAGCGGTGGCATGGCCGGGAGCGGCGGCATGGCCGGCAGCGGTGGCTTGGCCGGGAGCGGCGGCATGGCCGGGAGCGGCGGTGCGGCCGGGAGCGGCGGCATGGCCGGCAGCGGCGGCATGGGCGGCACTGGCGGTTCAGGCGGCATCGCCGGTACGGGCGGTACGGGCGGCATGGGCATCTCGTTCGCCGCGGACATCCAGCCGTACTTCGAGGCGGGGCAAGCGAACTGCGTGCGGTGCCACAGCGGCGGCGGCCCAGCGGGCGTCGATCTCGACAGCTACGCCAACATCCTGGCCGGCGGCGATGGCGGCCCGCTGGTGGTCCCGGGGGATTCTTCCGATCCCGGGGCGCTCCTCATCCCCCAGCTCAATTCGAATCACGCCAACGGTCCCGATGACGCTGGCTTCGTCGTCATCCTCAGCCAGTGGATCGACGACGGTGCACTGAACAACTGACGAACGAACGCCCGACGCAGACAGCGCGATCGCTGTATGCGCCGGGCGGCGTGGTGACCAAACCAAGAAGGTTCAGCCCGTCCCAATTTCACCTTCTGCCGCCTACTCGCCGTCAGGCCTCTTCGTCGGGTCATCCAGGCCAAAGAGCTCCCGCTCTATCCACTCGCCCAAGACCCGCTTGAACACGCCAGGTTGCACGTCGAGCGGCGGCCCGGTCATGGCGTCCTGCACGGCATCGAGCCAGGCGTCTTTTGTAGGTTCGATTCGCGCGTCGCTCGCCACAACCTGCTGTCGCACCGCGGCCAACGCCCGCCGAATCTGCGGAATCCTGCCTTGCATCACGTACGCCGCGCGATGCACCTCGTCAGCGATACCGCCCCGAGGTGAAAGCGAGGGCGGCAGACTTGAAAGTGCTCCTTGAGTCATCTCTTCACCACCTTGATGGCGGAATCGTGCTCGAGTGAGTCCGTTCCCCATTCCCCGAACTCAAAGCTAGCAAGCCGGAATTGCGTTCGCCACTCATCCTCCCAAGTCGCGCCGACCTGATGCAATTGCCCGCGGTCCGATCGATCACGCTTCGATCGTGGGCGCGTTCTTCAACATGAAGCTCACGAAGCGCGACTGCACCTGCTTCGAGGCCAAGGCCCGTTCGGCGGGGGGCAGCTTGCTCATGGCCCGCACCGCGTGATTCAGGAACGCGGCGCCACGGCTGTCGCTTTCATCGAAGAGCAGGTCCGCGAGGCGCCCGCGCTCGAGCATCTGCCGAACGACCCGCTCGACCGTGTTCTCAGGAACATGGCTCGTCTCCGCGCGCCGTTCCATGGTGATGCCGCCTTGCGGACAGGTGGTTGCGCAGACGCCGCAGCCGATGCAGACCTCCTCATCGAACGAGGGACGCATTTCGTTCTTGCGTTTCCCTCCCGCACGCTCCGGCGACATCGCAATTGCCGCGACCGGGCAGGCCCGCGAGCAGCGAGAGCAACCCTTACAGACGTCCGGGTTGTAGTGAGGTTCGAATCCGCTCGGGTTCACCGCCTTGAGCCCGAACTCGTTGATGGCGGAAAGCTGCCCGCAACAGCAGGCGCAGCAGTTGCAAACATAGGCGGGCTCGTTCTTCACATTGTCCGCGATCTGAACCAAGCCGAGCTTTCGCGCCTTGGTCACGATGCCCATCGCCTGCGTCTTGTCGATCGGTCGGCCGAAGCCGCGCCGAATCACGAATTCCGCGCCGCCGTTGAGCGACAGGCAGATCTCCTGCGGTACGTCGCAGGCCTTGCCCAGGTGCTCGGCCTTGTGCCGGCAATAGCAATGCGAGACCGCGATCTGCTCCGCCTCATCGATGAGCCGGGTCGTGCGTTCCCAGTCCAGCACCTCGGGGATGTTTGCGGCGAGCACGTCCTCGTGCACCATCGCTCTTCCTATCACGGTGTCGTTGCCGAACACTTCGCGTGCGAAGGTGTCGTCGCCGTGCATGTACGCGTCCATGGCCTTTGCCACCGAGAGCTTGTCGAACATGTCGTGCGCCCGCATCATCGAAAACTCGAAGAAGCCGACGACGGGTGGGGCCAGAAGATACTTCCTCTTACCGGTATCCGGATTCATGAGGTCCATGACCAGGCCTTTGTCGCAAAGCGGTTCGAGCTTCGCCCGGAGCTCGTCCTCCGGCATCTCGAATCGCCGAGCCAATTTCCCGAGCCCGGTGGGCAGCATCGGCATCCGAGAGGCGATCGCCGCTTCCTCCGGGCTGTACATCAGCTCCAGCAACTCACGCCAGCCTTCGAGCGCCCGCGCATCCTCTGGCCTCGGCATAGCCACGGCATGGTGGTCGAGCCGGTCCATCAGAGCCCGGTACTCCTGCTTGAGTTGACTCATATGTCCCATGACGCACCTCCCGTGATGGCAAATGCATGCGAGCCGCATGCCAGCGGAAGGCTTCCCGACCCGCAACTTCACCCTCGACCTCGACGCTGGGACGATGCGCAACAAAACCCAAGCGAATCCGGTGTCTATTGCGCCTATTCACTCTGAGCTGAGCTGCACATCGAGTGAGCCGCGCGCCAAGAACCGAACCATTGCGTAAGCGAAGCAACGCATCCAATGCGCACGATGCTCCCGAGGCGCAAAACGTTCATCCGAAGCGTCACGGCAGTGACGAGGAGTGCCCAGAAGGGACGGAGTGCAAGGTCGACCGCACCGACGAAATGGTGGCCATCCATAGGCTTCGTAGCGGCCGAGCGACCGCGCCCCGGTTGGCGTCCGCAAGTAGCAGCTGCCGACTGTAGCTTCGTAGACGGCTTCGCCTCCGCACTCTCCGAGAGAGATTGTGCGAAGGTATCCTACCCCGTCGTCTTTGGCGCGCTCATGGCGCCCGGTTCTGAACCCACTTGCAGTTGGTTGCGCCTCCTAGGGTTGTCTATCTTGGTACTTGGGGAAGCATGACGAGGGCACAGAGAGAAATACGGCGGCGAGCAAAGGCCGCCGCGCTCGTTGCGTTCGCCGCCGAGCTAGACGCGCTCACCAAGCGAATGGAACGCTTCCCGAGAACCGACCCGGAAACCTTCGCCCGTGCGGATGCGATTTGCACTGTGCTCCGCCGTGGCGTCGAGGATTTGAAAAAGGGTTCCGTCAGCCCTCCTCCAGCCCCTTTGGGCACCGGGTTGCGTGGCACTAGCTCCTAGTTCGACTCGCGCACCGCGCAAGGAAGCTGCTGAGTCGGATCCGCACAGCTGGAGCACAGCAGTGCCAAACTGAGCCGTCGGCGCGCAGACCTTGCACCCGCATCTGCCAATCCGGGCGAAAACCTGCATGATTTCCCTGCTTGAAGCGTTGGCATGGAAACTGCTGTTTCAACCAGCGTTAGGGAGGAACAAATATGAAGGTTCGTCTGTCTCTAGTGTTCGCTGCCGTCGTTCTCGTTTCGTGCACTTCGGAATCAACCCCTCCGCAGAACGGGCTCGGAGCGCCCGGCCAGGAGGTCGCATCTTCGCTTTCGCGCGACACGGCCCCCGACACTACGGCCCAAGAGCTAGCGCAACTCTCCGGTGACAACGCCGCGTTTGGCTGGGAGTTCTATCGCGAAATCGTGGAGGACGGAGAGAACATTTTCTTCTCGCCCCACAGCATCTCGGTGGCACTCGCCATGACCTGGGCAGGCGCGCGCGGCAACACCGAAACCGAAATGGCCGACGCCTTGCACTTCACGCTTGGCCAGGGGCGCTTGCATCCGGCTTTCAACGCGCTCGACCTGGCGCTAGCGACGCGCGCCGAGGCAAGCGGAGCCAACGCGCCTCTGCCGTTTCGTCTCAACGTGACCAACGCGCTCTTCGGTCAACTCGACTTCACGTTTCTCGATCCGTTTCTAGATACCTTGGCGATCAACTATGGCGCCGGGCTGAGACTCATGGATTTCGTGAACGAACCGGAGGAATCTCGCGTTGCCATCAATGAATGGGTAGCTGACAAAACAGAGGACCGCATCGAAGAGCTGATCGCGCAGGGCATCATTGATTCTGCGACGCGACTCGTTCTGGTGAACGCGATCTACTTCACGGCGTCCTGGGCCGAGCCCTTCGAGGAGGCGAACACCACAGACGATGCGTTCACGCTTTTGAACGGAACCGACATCACCACCCCGACGATGCACGGATACGCGGCCATGCTCTACGCCGATGGCCCGAACTACGAGGCAGCTGAGGTGCCGTACGACGGCCAGCAACTCGCCATGCTGTTGATCGTCCCCGATGACGGACAGTTCGCGGCTGTCGAAAGCGCGCTCGCCGCGACCACCGTCGCGCAGATCCGCGACGAGCTCACCCAACATCAGGTCGAGCTAGCGCTGCCGAAGTTCTCGTTTCGATCATTGGTTCCGGCCAAGGAGCCCTTGATCTCGCTCGGCATGGTCGATGCATTTGGCGGCGCGGCTGACCTATCGGGCATGAACGGGGCAGGTGGCTTGTTCATCCAGGACGTGGTCCACCAAGGTTTCATCGCGATCGATGAAAAGGGCACGGAGGCTGCTGCGGCGACCGCGGTCATCGTCGGCGAGACCTCCGCGCCGCCCGCGGCCACCCTCACTGTGGACCGCCCATTCATGTTCGCGATCATCGACCGACCGACGGGTGCAACCCTCTTCATCGGCCGCGTGGTCGACCCATCGAACTAGCGCATTAAGACTCCGCCCAGGGCTCA
>Ga0316201_10000991_pt1 | contig 18152 bp, 16 predicted proteins | sample CS6wburrow_MG_FD_204516 | JGI IMG/M metagenome (GOLD analysis project Ga0316201, IMG submission 204516) | Coastal sediment microbial communities from Delaware Bay, Delaware, United States - CS-6 worm burrow | ecosystem: Environmental > Aquatic > Marine > Coastal > Sediment | place: USA... | reverse complement strand
GAAAAAGAAGCTACGAGAATAGAAAAGATCAAAAGAAACGAACGAGGAAGAGTCGATGTTTTTGATGATGCTAAAAGACTGCGTTATTTTGATTTCGCCTCTTATGTCAGTTCACAAGGGTTTAGGGTAAACCAAACAGCAGGGAGATTGACAGTCATAAACCCTAGTTCTCCTACACCTAATAATAGAGTGCCATTGATCTATTTAGATGGTTTACGATTAACAGATTTCGACATCTTATCTAATTATAGGTTAGAGGAAGTGGACTATATTGTCGTAGATAAATCTGGATTGGGAGAAGGTATTCGAGGGAGTGCAGGTGTCATCAAAGTATTTACTGACCCTTCAAAAAGATTGACAACAAAATACGGCAAAGTATATCAAGAATATGACGTACCGTTAGCATTTTCTGGCGCTAAGCGTTTCTATGCACCTGTCTATACATCATTTCAAACAGATTTTTTTAGGGAATATGGCATATTGAATTGGGTTTACGGACTAAAAGTAAACGCAAACGGAAACTTGCAATTCTCCATTCCTGATGCCATGCAGAAAGAAATAAAATTATTCATTGAAGGAATGACGGATAAAGGACAGTTTATGTCGGAAGTAAAGACAATCAGTATTAAGCTTTAGTGATCTCTCATTTGCTCTCCCATTTCCAAGCAGAAGCTAACGAATCTTCAAGCGTTGTTTCAGCCTTCCAGCCTAATTGGTCATTCGCTTTTTTTGTGTCGGCAGAGGCCGAGATCACATCGCCTTCGCGTCGATCCACTAGTTTGTAATTGAGTTTCTGCCCTGATACTTTTTCAAACGCTTTGATGACTAATATAGAAAACGGATTGAATATCAACCAATTACTTTATATGGTTAATAACTATACCCTTATGACATAGCCATAAGACCTTTTATGATCGTATATTAGATAAAACTTGAACCAATGAAAAAAATAGTCCTTTTAATGGCAATCGTCATTTTATCTTGTGGAACTTCAAAAACAGTTAGAACGTCCAAAAAAGTGATCAAGGGCGATTGGATATTAAACGCAATAACTTACGATCAAACAGGAACCTTTAATGTATCATTATTGGATGACGTATCAAAAACTTGTTTTGAAGGTAGTTCTTGGCAATTTATTCCTAATAATAACACAGGAGTTTATAGCATTGATAAGTCAAGCTGCAATGCTGGCGAAAGACATTTTATTTTCACGATTCAAGAGATCGATGAAGCAACGGGGCTTTACGATTTTCTTTTAAAACCAACTGACGAAAAAGGGAAGAGTGAAACCAATAAAGGTTATAGACTCAAGTTAGCATCGCTTTCAGATACCAGCATGGTTTGGCAGCAAACAGTTTCGGTAGACGGAAAACCTTTTACACTAAACATGAATTTTTCTAAATAATAAAACTATGAAAACAACTATAAATAAACTCGGAATACTCATTTTTGCTTTAATGGTTACAGTAAGCTTAACGAATTGTAATGCGATCAAAAATGCAAACAATAAACAAAAAGGAGCTGTTATTGGAGCAACAGGTGGTGCCGTTATTGGAGCTATAATTGGGAACAATGTTGGCAAAGGAGGAAATGGCGAACTAGGAGCAGTAATTGGAGGTGTTGTTGGTGGAACAGCAGGTGTGCTTATTGGTTCTAAAATGGACAAACAAGCTCAAAAGATCGAAGAAGAAATTCCAGGTGCCCAAGTGGAACGTATTGATGACGGTATTGTCGTAACCTTCGATGAAGGTAGTGGCGTTTATTTTGCAACAAACAAATATGATATCAATGCCAGTTCTAGAGAAACCTTAAATAAACTAATTAACGTTTTTAAGGAATATCCAGATACAAACATTTTGGTAGTAGGTCATACGGATAGTGTTGGTGACGAAAATTATAATATGACATTGTCTAAAAACAGGGCTAATGCTGTATCAAGTTATTTGGCAAGCAATGGTGTAAGTAGCGGAAGATTAGTAACTAATTGGTTTGGCGAGACCCAACCTTTGTACGATAATGCGACAGCAGAAGGTCGTGCTAAAAACAGACGTGTGAATGTGGCCATTTTACCAAATGATAAAATGATCGAAGATGCCAAAAAGCAATCTTCAGAGAATTAAAATGTAATTAAATAACCTTATTAAGGCCTTATGACGTAGAACTCATAAGGTCTTTTTTGTTTTAAGAATTCAATAAGCCAAGAAATTTCTTAAATAAGATTTCATACTTTAATATATTCATGGAGTGATTGCTAATTTTTTTTCACTTCAATCTAAATAATACTGGTGAACATGCAATGAAGTTGAAACTCACTCTATTTAACGAATATTAAAGAAACGGTTTTCATGCTGTCTGTACTTAGGGAATAGGCCTTCAGAAATATCGTCATTATCATAGGTTATTGAAAGTGATTCCTCTACTAACTCTTTATATATATTTTCATTGATGATCTTTCTTCCTGTTTTATAATCAACTTCAGGATCTTTTGGAAAAAAGGACTTCTTGTAGCGGTATAGACCATCGTCATTCATAATACCTCCACCTAAGATATAATAGCTGTAGTTGTGATTCCTTCCCCAAGTTATGGTATTAACCTTCAAGAAATCATTGGGCCGCTTATCGAAAAATTCAGAATGGGTTCCTCCCAAAAAGGAGTACATAGTATTTTCTGAAAGCAAGATCAGTTCAACGGATATCGGCATATTTTCATGCGAAACAATGGCCAATGCGCAATATTCGGGATTATTGTCAATGAAATTCTTGAAATATGACTTAGAAAAGAAATAGCGTTGTTCAGCTTCATTTCGTTTCATGGTGCTTATGTAGATCTTGTAGAAATCATCTAAGGCTTCTTTCGTAATGTTCTTATTATACATGTTGAAAGTCAACCGGTTTTTTTCTGCTTTATGATAATTCTTTCTAACTTTTGGCTTGAACCCCTTCCATTGCGCTTCATCACTATCTAATATGTATCCTTTTATGTTTTTAAGAGTGTTGATTAGAGCACCTGAATAGTGTCTATAATTATTGTTCAAGCTGAATCTGATAAACTCTGAAACTACATTGTTATCTTTATAACACTGATCAACTACTTTCCAGAATTCTATTACCAATGAGTCTTTTATTCCTTGCTTGAATAATGGCCCACTATATCCAAAAGGCGATTGAATATCTTGATAAGGCGTTTTTTTCCCTAAGACAGAAATGTCGTTTAAGATAAAAGGCATTATGATTATCGGTTTTCCATCTAAAGTAAATAGAAAATACATGAGCCTATTGTCCTTTTTTCGATATAGCTTTAATATCTCTATTTTATAGAATGGATTCCAGTTGTCTATTTCAGACAATTGCGTCAGGTAATGACATTGCTCCTTTAAAGAAGACAGATCGTGAATTTCTAATATACATCCAGTATGTTTCATAATACTAAACATTGCTTTTTTTAAGTTGCTTAAGACCTGATCTTCTGCTCCCATTTCCACGCAGAAGCCAAGGCATCTTCAAGCGTTGTTTCAGCCTTCCAGCCTAATTCGTCATTCGCTTTTTTTGTGTCGGCATAGGCCGAGATCACATCGCCTTCGCGACGATTCACTATTTTATAATTGAGTTTTTGCCCGGATACTTTTTCAAAAGCATTGATGACTTCTAGGACAGAAGACCCTGTTCCAGTACCTATATTAAACACTTCGTAGTTTGCTTTATTTTTATCTTCAATAAGTCGTTTGAGTGCCGCTACATGAGCTTTGGCCAGATCCACCACATGGATATAATCACGAATACAGGTACCATCAGGTGTTGGGTAATCATCACCAAAAACAGATAATTGCTCTCTAAGGCCAGAAGCGGTTTGGGTGATGTATGGAATGAGATTTTGCGGCACACCGATAGGCAATTCACCGATCTTGGTCGATGCATGCGCACCGATCGGGTTGAAATAACGCAGTGCAATGGCCTTTATGTTTCCTGAAACCTTGCACGTGTCTCGAATGATCTCTTCTCCTATTTGCTTGGTATTGCCATAAGGCGATTCAGCAGGTTTGATTGGCGCATGTTCGGTAATTGGCATGTCATCCGCTTGTCCGTAGACCGTACAAGACGAACTGAAAATAAAATTACCTTGTCCTTTTTTCTGCAATTCTTGTAATATATAAACCAAGGTGTTGAGGTTGTTCTCATAATACATGAGTGGGTTTTCAACACTTTCGTTCACGGCTTTTGAGGCCGCAAAATGTATCACTCCAGAGATGTCCTGATGCTTTTTAAAGAAATCAATGACAGATGCATGGTCTCTTAAGTCCATCTTTTCGAAGAGCGGGGTTATGCCTGTAATGGATTCTATACCACCTAAAACCTTTTCTGAAGAGTTAGAGAGATTATCGATAATAACGACCTCAAAGCCTTCATTTTGCAATTCGACAACCACATGAGAGCCAATGAATCCTAAACCACCAGTAACGAGTATTTTCATAATTAGAATTGAGTCTCAAAAATAATGAAAAAATATACCCTGACAGAAATGCCAAGGCTTAAATAATTGATTGAGTTATTGTAATGAAAATAGAATTCAGGAAGTATTTGTTTTTTGAATTTCTAGAATCCAAAAAAGATTTCTCTGTTAAATTAAGGATTAAGGCCTTACATTTAATACGAGATTATAATGACTTAGCTGAATTTCAAGAAAATTGATCAATGGTTTTACCGGAAATACAGCTATCTAAATATCTCATCAATTAAATCACTACATTTTTAACTTAAATGACTATTTATGAGGAGGTATCTAATTCTATTGACGTTTATTTTAATAAACCATATGGTGTTTGCGTGGGGGCAAAACGGACATCGAATTGTGGCTCAAATCTGTTTTGATAATCTTTCAGAAACAGCCAAAAAATGTGTTCAAGACGCTTTAGGCGATGATTATCTTGCCCAAATAGCAACCTGGCCTGACTTTATAAGGTCTGAAGAAAACTGGACTTTTAGTCAGCCTTGGCATTTTATTACTGTCGATACTGGAAAAACAGTAGAAGAAGTACTGCAAGAATCGTCCAAAAATGATTCTATAGATAATGTTATCGAAGCAATCGAGTTAATGACTTTGATACTTGAAAATGATGCTAAAGCCAAGCTTAGGTTTCAAAGCCTAATGGATTTACATAAGGTTGAGCCTCTTGCTGGATCAATCGAGGCCACTGCCATTGCTTTTTTGATTCATTTTATTGGTGACATTCATCAACCTTTACATGTTGGAAAAGGAGATGATTATGGCGGAAACAAAGTTAATGTGTTGTTTTTTTCTGAAGAAACCAATCTACATTCTGTCTGGGATGAGGGAATAATAGAAAAAGAACAACTTAGCTTTACCGAATTTTCGAGTTTTGTCGATATACGTTACCAATCCAGAAAAATTGAATTTCAAAAAGCCACTTTAGCTACTACTTGGGCTAAAGAATCTGTTGTCACCCGAGATGAAATTTACAATAATCTTTGTGATAGTAACAATAAAGTTCCTTGTAAACCTGATTTTTCTTATCAGTATAAGCATGACTTTTTACCTGCGATCCAAGAAAGATTGGGTGCAGCTGGGTTTCGCGCGGCTGCTGTGTTCAATTCAATATATAGAAATAGATAATTACAAATGAGATTCAAGAAAATCGAATAAAATAAGCCCTGACAGAAATGCCAGGGCCTAAATATGGATTACTTAATTGCAGTTTATTTTCCACCGAGCATCAAAAGTTCATTGCAAATCACTTCCGTGATATAACGCTTTTCACCTTCTTTGGTTTCATAGCTGCGTGAGGTTAATTTCCCTTCTACGGCCACTTCCTTGCCCTTGGTGAGATACTTCTCGACGATCTCGGCAGTCTTGCCCCAGGCAATCACATTGTGCCATTGGGTGTCCGTTACTTTTTCGCCTTGGGCGTTTTTGTAGTTTTCGTTCGTGGCGACTGAAAATTTAGCGAGCGTCTTGCCACTTTCAAGATTAATGATTTCAGGATCATTTCCCAAATTACCAATCAACTGTACTTTGTTTCGTAATGCGTTCATAATAATAAAATTTTAATGTTAAACAGTTAATACTATTGAACCACTTTGATTCAACACTGCAAAGATGAGACAGCCTCCAAATTAAAGTCGGTAGATAAGTACTTAATTTCGTTTGTAAACATTTGTAGTCGTTTGTAAACGAATAATGATTTTACTATATTTGTCTTCTAAAACCACTAGTAATGAGACATTCACTTATTTTTATAGGATTGTTTTTAGCGCTTTTCACTGCTTGTACGGCACAAGAAAAAATCACAAATACGTTATCGTTTACTGAAAACATGACCTCTCCTAAAGCCTCTTTAGAAGATGTTTCATGGATACAAGGGCATTGGAAAGGAGAAGCCTTTGGAGGCATCACCGAGGAAATATGGTCGCCACCACTAGGGGACTCCATGATGTTCGTTTTTAAACTAGTCGCGAATGGATCGGTTCAATTCTATGAAGTAGGAGGCATACGACAGGTCGATGACACATTGATCTTTCAACTAAAGCATTTTAACAATGATTTCAAAGGCTGGGAGGAGAAGGATGAAACGGTCGATGCCAAGCTGGTGAAGGTCGATAAAAACCGTGTGTATTTTGATGAGTTCACCTTTGAGAAAGTCACTGATGATGAAATTAATATTTATGTGGTCGTTGAGGAAAAAGGTAAAAAAGAGGAAGTGAAATTCAATTACAAGAAATATAAATGAAAATTTTTGCCGAAACTGATCGCTTGATCCTAAGAGAGGTCTTGGATAGTGACCTAGAGGGTTTCTATAGACTGGATGCTGACCCTGAAGTGCACAGATATTTGGGTAATAAACCGATAAGATCGAGGAAGGAAGCCCAACATGCCATAGATATCATTCGAAGTCAGTACACGGAAAGAGGAATCGGTAGATTTGCCGTTGTCGAAAAAGCCAGTGGCGATTTCATTGGTTGGTCAGGTTTGAAATTCAATACAGGAGATAAGGAAACGATAGGTGATAAACGCGATTTCTATGATGTTGGTTATAGGTTGATCCCACGATATTGGAATAAGGGATATGCAACAGAATCGTCTTTGGCGACATTGAACTTCGGATTTAATGACCTTCAATTAAAGACTATTGTTGGAGCAGCAGAAACAGATAATATAGCCTCAAATAAGGTATTGAAAAAAATAGGCCTTCATTTTAAGGAAGAATTTCCCTATGAAGGTGTCTTGGTCAATTGGTATGAATTAAAAAATGAAGAGTATGCAAAAACTATGTCCTGAGTGTGGTGAGAAGATCGTTGGTAGGATCGATAAGAAATTCTGTAGTGATGGCTGTCGCAATGCGTATAATAATAAAGTCAATAAAGACAGTAAGAACTTGATAAGGAATACCAATAATCGCTTACGGAAAAATTATCGAATATTGGAAGCACTGAATCCTAAGCAGAAAACCAAGATCTCCAGGGCTAAACTCATAGAGAAAGGGTTTGATTTCAATTACTTCACGAGTATTTATACGACCAAGGCGCAAGCGACTTATTATTTTGTATATGATCAAGGTTATTTACCTCTTGAGAACGATTATTATCTCCTGATAAAGAGAGATTCTTAATGCAGGAGTAGTAACATTTTGATCGATTCTCATACTAATAAGTCAAACAGGAATTAATAATAGTCACAAATTCCACACCTATAATGAACCAGCTTTTTATCATTCTCTCAGTTATCTTGGTGATAGGTGTTATCGTTTATCTTTTCGTTCATTATAGATCGGAAGCAGTGGTCCTAAGAACTTTGAAGCGACTGCCTTACCAGCGTTTAGGGAGCTTGCGCACCAATGCCTTTAGTAAAATTGAAGGCAAGGCCCTGAATATTGAAGAGCCACTCATAGCACCTTATAGTAAACGCAAGTGCGTGTTTTATCAGATCTTGATTGAGCAACGTGTACAAAGAGGTAAGCATTCATATTGGAAAACCATTGTCGACCAAGAAAAGATCCAGGACTTCTTTATCGAGCAAAAAGGGGAACGCTGTGTCGTACTGCCAGTTACAAATCCAAGGAATTTCATTGCTTATTTAAATACCGATAGGACCAAGAAGTCAGGAGTTTTCAATGACCCAACGCCCGAATTCGAGAGCCTATTGCGATCTTTCAATATTGAAACTAAAGGCTTATTGGGCTTCAATAAACGTTTGAGATATAAGGAGGCGATCGTCGAGGTTGGAGAACGCATAACCATAGCTGGAAAGGTCAAATGGATGGATCTTGAGAACAACATGGCTGACTATGCGTATTCCAGCATCGCATCATTATATGGCGGTGAAGGCAAAGATAAGCTGATCATTACCGATAGCACTAAGGCATTTGACGAATTGAAAAGATAAGGTTCCTAAACTTAGGGAAATAGTTTGATTACCACTTATGCCCCTTCATTTTCATAGCGGCTTTCAAGACATCCATCTGGCTGATTTGCCCTACCAATTTTCCATGTTCCACAATAGGGAATCGTCTCCGTTTCGATTCCAAGAATTTCTTGCCGGCATCAAAAATACTGATGCGACCATCAATGGTTTCAACATTCTTGACCATGTGATTTTCAACATGGTTATCGCCCATTGGCATATTAAAATAGCGGCTTTCCGTTATTTGCTTGATGCAGTCGCCTTCAGAGATCATCCCGATCAATTCGTTTTTTTCATTGACTACTGGTGCGCCCGAAATCCTGTTCTTTATTAATGATTGCATCACTTCTTCGACGGTCTGTTCAGGACGAAAAGTTATTAAGTCCCTTGTCATATAATCCGAAACGCGTATCGCATCTGGTTCAGTTTGCTTTGCATTCTTTCTCGCCCCTTGAAAACTTTTAATTCCCATGTCTTTAGTATTTTGATTTTCTTAAAGTTACTAATTTTTAGCGAATAGACCCTAAGCATATTATTTAGTATTTTTATAAAACTATAACTAACACACAATCCATGCTAAAAAAATTAGTAGCCCTGGCCCTCATTGTCATTGCCATTTATTGGAGTTTCTCTTCCTTGATGCCAAGCAGTATATCTAGCTTGAGTGCTGAAGAAAAGAGCTTTTCAACAGAGAGAGCTCTTGTGCATTTAGCGGCTATTTCGCAGAAACCACATTATGTGGGCAGTCCAGAACATGCTAATGTGAGAGCCTATATCGTTAAGCAATTAGAGGCACTTGGATTGGAAACCTGGATACAGGAGGGCTATACTATTAGCAGATGGGGTAATATGGCCAAGCCAAAGAATATATTGGCACGAATAAAAGGCAGGGAATCTGGGAAGGCGTTAATGCTTTTATCGCATTATGATAGCAATCCACATAGTTCTCTTGGCGCCAGTGATGCAGGCTCAGGGGTTGTTACGATATTAGAAGGCTTACGGGCATATCTGTCTGAAGGGAAGACGCCGAAAAACGATTTGATCATCTGTATAACGGATGCAGAGGAAATAGGACTAAACGGTGCGGACTTATTCGTTAATCAGCATCCCTGGGCAAAAGAGGTAGGATTGGTATTGAATTTTGAAGCGCGCGGGAGTGGCGGTCCGAGTTATATGCTTATTGAAACCAATGGGGGTAATACGAATTTGATGAAAGAATTCGTTGAAGCCAATCCAGGGTTTCCTGTCGCTAATTCGTTGGCATATAGTATTTATAAAATGCTGCCAAATGACACAGACCTGACTATTTTTAGACGTGATGGTGATATCGAAGGTTTTAACTTTGCATTTATAGATGATCATTACGATTATCATTCAGCGAATGATACCTACGAGCGTTTAGACAGGAATACACTCGAGCATCAAGGATCTTACCTTATGCCATTATTACGTCACTTTTCGGAAGCGAACTTGAGCAATCTTAAAAGTCAAAATGATGATATTTATGTAAATATGCCGCTGTTCGGAATGGTCACGTACCCTTTTGCTTGGATTTTTCCAATGCTTTTCATTACAACTGTACTCTTTCTTTCACTGTTGTTTTATGGCATAAAGAAACGCAAACTGGAAGGTCCTGAAATTGTGAGAGGATTCATTCCATTATTGGTGTCTTTAGTATCTGTTATTATTCTAGGTTATGCCCTTTGGGAACTGTTAAAGAGTATCTACCCAGAGTATTCAGAAATGGAACATGGCTTCACCTATAATGGCCATACCTATATTGCTGCATTCACTTTTCTCGCGTTGGCCATCTGTTTATGGATTTACCACAAGTTCTATAGGCCAGGGAATACAGGAAGTTTGTTAGTTGCTCCTCTGGTTCTATGGATACTGATTTCAGCTATTGTGGCCATGAAATTACAGGGTGCTAGCTTCTTTATAATTCCAGTGATATTTGGTTTGATAGGCCTTTTCATACTGATTCAACAAAAGGAACCAAGTTTGGTATTAATGGCACTATTATCATTTCCTGTGCTATTTATCATGTCGCCTTTAGTGAAAATGTTTCCAGTTGGCTTGGGGTTCTATATGGGTGATAGTGATGGGACGCAATTCTCGATGAAAATTGTTTCAATGATATTAGTGGTCTTGATATTTGGTCTTCTGCTTCCAGTATTTGGGTTTTTTAAGCATAAGAAACGATGGTCTTATGGCGTCTTACTTATTACAATTATACTATTATTGAGTGCCCATTTCAATTCTAGTTTTACCAAGGACAATCCTAAACCCAATAGCTTGGTTTATTCTTTGAACGCCGATGATAATACCGCTATTTGGGCCACCTATGACCAACTTCTGGATGATTGGACAAGGAATTTTCTTGGGGATGACCCGGATATTGTTAATGAAAACACCGACACATTCGCTAGTAAATATGGTTCTGGATATACCTTCACTAAAAGTGCACCAGTTAAAGAAATACAGCATCCCTATGTAGAAATCAAGACAGATACGGTAGTTGGCGATCTGCGACATATCAATATGTATATTTCGCAACAGAGACCTGTTAATAGAATGGAATTATTTGCGGATAGATCCATTGTTTTCAAGGATTTTAATATCAATGGGGTGGATGTTTATAAGAAGAACGACAATGCCAACGCTTTCGATAATAGATGGCGCAACAGGCTTTTTAGTTTTTACGTATCTGATAACGACCCATTGATATTGACATTTAGTGTTCCGAAAGAGCAAAAAACGATTTTCACTTTGTATGAGGCTTCATTCGATTTGTTGGGGAATGCACAATTCACGGTTCCTAAACGGCAAGATGACATGATTCCTAAGCCCTTTGTGTTGAATGATGCCATACTTGTGAAGAAGACAATAACCATCGACTGATTTATTTATTACAGTTTTAAGATAAAATCGGTTCATTTTTTTTAGTTTTGGCGCACAAATAATTCAAGAACACATGAAATACCCATTGTTTATAATTCTTTAGTAATTAGAGATCCTCAGTTGGATATTAGGTGTGACCCATAAAAAACAATAAATACTGACACATGAAACGATTAGTAATAATGACTTTATTGGTAGGAAGCACGACAGTTTTCTCACAAAGCAATCCAGATTTATTAAAGCATTTCGAGGCTTACTATAAGCAAATGAAATTGCGTGGAGATGCACAAGGCGCCATTAATGGACTTGCGCATCTTGATGTGCTGGAACCTTCTCAAGCAAAAAAGGATACCATAGCGTATCTATATCTTTCTGAAGGTATGAATCTTCAGGCATTGAATACAATCGGTATTGAAAAGAATGCTACGGACTCCAATATTGCAGTTGAAGTCAAGGCATTGGCATTAAAGGCCTTGGGAGAACAGAAAAGAGCCATTGAGCATTTTGAAGTGATGTTTTCACGGAAACCAAATGCCTTGATAGCCTACGAATTGGCCGATCTAAAAACACAGATCAGTGATTTTACAGGCGCCAAAACTCATATAGAATACGGATTGACCAACGCTCGGGATGATCAAATGCGTAGCTTTTTTGAAACGCAATCACCTTACCAAGTACCTGTCAAAGCTGCATTTTTATTTTTAAAGGGACTCATTACCTTTAATGAGGATGAAGTGAACAATAAGGATGCTGCACTGGCATTGTTGGATCAAGCTTTACAGATCGAACCAAACTTTAACATGGCAAATCTCAGTAAGGAAGCCATTTTGGCAAAACAACCAAAGGAGTAGAAAAAATTTGAATATTACTGAAAAGCCTCTTGATTTATCAAGAGGCTTTTTTATTATCTATAAATTACCCTTGGATATATCCTGAGCCTCTTTTTCCAGTTTCTTGTTCATTTGGAGATTGAGATTCGAGAATGAAATGAAGAATTCCTTAATGGTCGCAATCAATTCTGTATTCGAGGTTTTGGAAATTCGAACAGCACTTTTTAATTTATGGAATTTCGTTTCTAGAGCCGAGATTCTTGCAGTAATGCTCTGGTTATCCACTTTTTCAGGGATGGTGGACCTCAGGTCTTGAATTAAAGCGGTCATGATCTTTTCATCACCTTCAAAATAAGAAATATCAGCATTCTTGATCGATTCGATAAGGGTTTCCAACTCTTTATAACTTGCCCAGTTTGCGACTGCTTTTTTTGAAGCAGTACTCAACCCATATTCAATATAGTCCAGGTTTTCGATGTCGCTTTTAGTGATTCTAGTTACTTGCGATTCTTCAATAGTTTCTATTTCAGGGGATGTGTTCTCTTTCGAGGGTTTTTTTTCACAGGCTATTAGGACTATGAATCCGATAAGAACAATAAGTACTTTCATGTTTGTGTAACTTAGTATCATACAAATATATTGCTATTGTTGGCCATATGGAATCATTGATAGTAAAAATAATTTTTACTTAAAGGATGATGGTAGCCCTTAAAAACTTGTTATTTTTGAACCTCATTCAGTTTAATTTCATTTTAATGAATTCCAAGACGTTGATTATTGGTGCATGTGGTCAGATAGGTTCAGAACTTACATCGAGGCTTAGACAATTACATGGAGCAGATGCCATTGTTGCAAGCGATATACGGAAATGCGATTCTGTATTCATGGACGGTGGGATTTTTGAGATATTGGATGCTACGGATTATAATGGGATCAAGGCTTGTGTCGAAAAACACAATATAAAGACCATTTATCTTTTAGCAGCACTCTTAAGTGCAACTGGCGAAAAATATCCTGAAAAGGCATGGGACCTGAATACGAATTCATTATTCCATGTCCTTAATTTGGCCAAGGAGGGACTTATCGATAAGATATTCTGGCCATCAAGTATTGCTGTCTTTGGGCCAACGACCCCTCAAGAAAACACACCGCAACACACTATAATGGAACCGACGACGGTTTATGGAATCACTAAACAAGTGGGTGAGCGTTGGTGTGAGTATTATCACGCTAAATATGGGGTTGATGTCAGGAGTATTAGATATCCAGGCATTATTAGCTGGAAAACCATGCCAGGTGGAGGTACTACCGATTATGCTGTTGAAATATATCATAAGGCAATTAGGGACAATGAATATGAATGCTTCCTGTCTCAAGACACCGAACTTCCAATGATCTATATGGAAGATGCCATTGATGCCACTATTGGAATCATGGATGCGGACCCTGAAAATATTAAGTTAAGGTCATCGTATAATATAGCGGCCATTAGCTTTACGCCTGATGAGATCACAAATTCTATAAAGAATCATATCCCGAATTTTAAAATATCGTATAAGCCAGATTTCAGGCAAGCTATTGCCGATTCTTGGCCGAAGAGTATTGATGATTCCAATGCGAGGAAGGATTGGGATTGGAAGCCTAGGTACGACCTAAATGCAATCACTGACGAAATGATTGCCCAACTCACCCATTTATATAATTAGTAAGGCGTTTGACCTTACGGTGTGTCTAAATCCTATCTTTTTTGTTGCTAAATACATAGTAATGATTGTTAATAAAATTATGGAAATATTCCAATATTTTGGAATATTTCCATAATTTTGTCATTCAAGACAATATTATGAACCGCACGATCCTACATCTTGATCTAGACACCTTTTTTGTATCTGTTGAACGCCTTATGGATAGCCGATTAAACGGAAGACCCATACTAGTTGGTGGTACTGGAGACAGAGGCGTTGTGTCTGCCGCTAGTTATGAAGCACGGCGTTTTGGTGCGCATTCCGGTATGCCAATGAAAATGGCTCGAATCTTATGTCCTGAAGCCATTGTTATACGAGGTAATGCAGGTACTTACACTAAATACTCCAAAATGGTGACAGATATCTTGAAAGAGAAAGTTCCTGTTTTGGAAAAATCAAGTGTCGATGAGTTTTATGCAGACCTCTCTGGGATGGACCAATTCTTTGGGTGCTACAAATTCTCTTCAGAATTACGAAAAACTGTTATAAACGAGACAGGCTTACCGATTTCCTTTGGTTTGTCGGTCAATAAAACAGTATCTAAAGTGGCTACTAATGAAGCGAAACCCAATAACCAACTTAAGATAGATTCTGGATTCGAGAAACCATTTTTAGCGCCATTGTCCATAAAAAAAATCCCGATGGTGGGCGATAAGACCTTTCAAACATTTTGTAATCTAGGAATCAAGAAAGTCATTACCGTACAGCAAATGCCCATTGAAATGCTCATGGCCGTATTTGGCAAGAATGGAAAAATGATCTGGCATCGTGCCAATGGCGAGGACAATAGCCCGATCATTGAATATCATGAGCGAAAGTCAATTTCTAATGAGCGTACATTCGGGAAGGACACCACAGATATCGTGAAACTGAAAACAACCATTAGGGCGATGGCAGAAGAGTTGGCCTATCAACTTCGTGCAGGCGATAAGTTAACGTCATGCATTGCCGTTAAGATCCGGTATTCCGATTTTAACACCTATTCCAAACAGTTGAAGATCCCATATTCTTCTGCAGACCACAACCTGATTCCTCAAGTCATGGAGCTCTTTAATACACTTTATAATAAAAGACTTCTCGTTAGGTTGGTTGGTGTTCGATTCAGTGGCTTGACACAGGGTAATTACCAAATCAATTTATTTGAGAATACGACCAAGACAGTGAATCTGTACCAAGCCATGGATGCCATTCGTGATCGTTATGGCAGTCGTAGTGTTATGAGAGCGGGCACGCTAGGAGCGCGGACCATTGGCGGATTCACGAATCCATTCAATGGCGAACCGCCAATGGTATTGGCACATAGACACCAATAAGTATGTATCTCAATTGCCATACATATTATAGTTTTCGTTATGGGACTTTTTCGGAAGAGGAACTACTTCAATTAGCGCAACAAAACAATGTAAGGACATTGGCATTGACAGATATAAATAACACATCTGCCTGCCTTAATTTTATTAGACTCTCATCCAGTTATGGTATAAAACCCATGATAGGGATAGATTTCAGGCATAACGAAAAACAGCAATTTGTTGGCATTGCCCGTAATAATGAAGGCTTCCAGGAATTGAATGAATTCCTGTCATACCATCTTCACAATAAGGAACCCATTCCAGAACAAGCACCAGAGTTCAAGGATGCGTATATCATTTATCCTTTTGAGAATGTTCTAGAGCAAGATAAACAAGTCTTTCTCTCCAATGAGTTCATAGGTATCGGGATCAAGGATATTAATAAGCTGAGGTTTAATGCGCTCATTAATAAGAAGGACAAATTGGTGGTGCTTAACTCGGTGACATTCCGGAACAAAAGGGACTTCAATGCCCATAGATTGTTACGAGCTGTAGACAAGGGCACACTTTTGAGCAAGCTTACAATCGATCAGCAAGCGAAGGAAACAGACCTGATGCTTTCGGAAGAACAATTAAGGGCGCATTATAAGGACTTCTCCTTCATTATTTACAATACCGAAAAGTTGGTAGAGGCATGCGCCATACATTTTGATTTTTCAAAAGACAGAAAACCCCAAAACAAGAAGACATATACAGGAAGCCTTGAAGGCGATAGATCCCGTTTGTTACAACTCTGTAAGGAAGGCCTTCCCAAGCGTTATCAGAAGGTTACCACTCAGATAAGGAATAGGATTGCCAAAGAGCTCAAACTTATACAAGAAATGGATTTCATGTCCTTCTTCCTGATAAATCATGACATAATCCGTTACGCAAAGCATAAGAATTATTTTCATGTTGGACGTGGTAGTGGCGCTAATAGTATTGTAGCCTACTTGTTGGGAATCACCGATGTAGATCCTATCGACCTAGATCTTTATTTTGAACGATTCATGAATCTTTATCGTGCCAACCCTCCAGATTTCGATATCGACTTCTCGTCCCGAGACCGAGATGATGTGACTCGTTATATTTTTGAGCGTTTTGGGAGTCAAGGTCAAGCGGCACTTCTAGCGACCTATAATACGTTTAAGCATAGTGCCGCAGTACGAGAATTGGGGAAGGTATTTGGCCTGCCTAAACACGAAATAGATATCCTGAGCCATGGCAAGTTCAACCTTAGTGCATTGGATCAGATGTCTCAATTGGTCATAAAATATTCTAAGTGCATAATGGGTTTTCCAAATCATTTGAGTGTACATGCAGGAGGCGTATTGATCTCCGAGCGGCCCATTCATTATTTTTCGGCTACAGACTTGCCCCCTAAAGGCTTCCCAACAACTCATTTCGACATGGTCGTGGCGGAGGATGTAGGTTTGTACAAGTATGATATCCTAGGACAACGAGGCCTTGGGAAGATCAAGGAGGCTTTAGGTATTATCAAGAAAAACCAGCCGCAGGCCCCTGATATCGATATACATAATGTGCAGCCTTTTTTAGTGGACAGGAAGATAAATACCTTAGTGAGTCAAGCTAAATGTATAGGCTGTTTTTATGTTGAATCGCCAGCCATGCGTATGCTACTTAAAAAACTGGAAGTGGATAGCTATTTGGGGTTGGTCGCTGCAAGTTCGATCATTCGTCCTGGCGTTGCTAAAAGTGGTATGATGCGAGAGTACATACTTAGACATAAAAACCCAGAGAGACGTAAACAGGCACATCCTGTAATGTGGAAAATAATGCCTGAAACCTACGGCGTCATGGTGTACCAAGAAGATGTCATTAAAGTGGCTCACCATTTTGCAGGCTTGGATCTGGGGGAAGCTGATGTATTGCGCAGGGGAATGAGTGGTAAGTTTCGCTCTCGCGAGGAATTTGCCCAAGTGAAAGAGAAATTCATTTATAATTGCCGAACAAAAGGCGAACCTGAAGAGGTAATACAGGAGATTTGGAAACAAACCGAAAGTTTTGCTGGTTATGCTTTTGCGAAAGGGCATTCTGCTTCCTATGCCGTAGAAAGTTATCAGAGCCTTTTCTTGAAAACCTATTATCCCTTGGAGTACATGGTAGCGGTCATTAATAATGGCGGCGGATTCTATAGGGTTGAAACCTATATTCATGAAGCGCGATTATCAGGCGCTACTGTTCATGCACCTTGTATCAATAAGAGCGACTACCAAACGACCATTTATGGCAGGGATATTTATTTGGGATTCCAACTTCTTTCAGGATTGGAGGCACGAACCATTAAGCATATTATTGAAGAACGAGAAAAAGGTATGTATAGGTCTTTAACTGATTTCTTGGAACGGATGAATATAAGTATTGAGCAATTGGACATCATGATTCGCATAGGGGCATTCAGGTTTACGGATATAGATAAGCGAACATTATTATGGCAGGCTCATTTCAAGTTATCAAAACAGCCAAGAAAACTGATCCAGCAAAAATTGTTCTATGAAAAGACAAGGAGTTTTCAGCTTCCAGAATTCAATGTTACCATTCTGGAAAATGCATTTGACGAAATAGAATTATTGGGATTTCCTCTATGTAGCCCATTTTTACTATTAAAGGAGAGTCGGCATAATGATCGTCTGGCATCCCATTTCAAGGATTTTGTAAACAAGACAATTACCCTAACCGGTTATTTAGTAACTATAAAGAGTACTGTGACCCACAAAGGCAATCCTATGTATTTTGGTACTTTCTTGGACCACGAAGGCCAGTGGATAGATACTGTTCATTTTCCGCCAATAGCCAAGAAATTCCCATTTAGGGGTAGGGGTATTTATGAACTTACTGGAAAAGTCACCAGCGAATTTGATTTTTTAAGCATTGAGATACAAAGCATGAAAAAATGTGATTACATTGAAGT
>Ga0316201_10000990_pt1 | contig 18153 bp, 18 predicted proteins | sample CS6wburrow_MG_FD_204516 | JGI IMG/M metagenome (GOLD analysis project Ga0316201, IMG submission 204516) | Coastal sediment microbial communities from Delaware Bay, Delaware, United States - CS-6 worm burrow | ecosystem: Environmental > Aquatic > Marine > Coastal > Sediment | place: USA... | reverse complement strand
GAAAGTGCATTAGGGCGCATTGCTGGATCTCGACCAGTCACTGGTAGAAATGGCGCTGGGTAAAGATGATTCGGAATTACATTCAGCCGGCATGACTATCGAACTCAAGGATGGGCGCACTGTCTACGCAAGAATAGAGCCGAAATTATTATCGAGAGTTTTGCAGTGTATTAATAATGATGAACTAAACTCCATTGTTAATGCAATTACTGATGCCGTTGAGAATCCAGACCAGCGGCGATTGTGTCAACGCTAACACGAGAAAAAGAGACAGAGTATGAATAAAGTATGTAAGCACTGTAAGCTGCAATCCCTGTGCGATGGCCTTCCCGGCTTTTGCCTGATGCTGCCCTATGTCGGCGTAGCCTCTACCGTGTTCCTGGTTATTTATTTCATCATGAACAGTGAATTCTGATTTCACCTGCCTGATTTAACCAACGCTTCCGCACACGCCGCTCAATTTATGCAGGCGCGCACTCTCAAGTAAAGTTTTGTAAATAATACAGCCGAAATAGCTACGCTGTATTACTCAGAAATTTTTTAAACTTTCGCTACTGGCCCCTGGCCGCAGTCAGCCTGCGTTCTCTAAGTACGCGCTCGATCACACAGCTCGCTGCTGCAAAACCAAAACTCGCGGTTACCATCACGGATGAACCGTAACCAAAATTACAATCCAGCGACAGGCCTGCGACACCTGGCTTGCAATAACCGGGCTGCCCCTGTGCATCGGGATAACGTTGCTGCTCTGATGAAAACACGCAGGGCACACCGAAACTGCGTTTTGGATTTCGCGTGTAATTATATTTAAACCTGAGGCGCGAACGCACGCTTGCCGCCAGTGGGTCGTTCCATGTCCTGGTCAGATCTTTTATTTCCACTTGCGTGGGATCGGTAAGGCCACCAGCACCGCCGGTGGTCACAATCGGGATCTTGTTGCGCTTGCAGCAATAAATTATCGCCGCCTTATGCTTGATACTGTCGATGGCATCAATCACGCCATCGACATATTTTCCAGCGTACTGGCGTTCCAGAATATCGCGCAGGTTTGCATCGTCTATGTAATTATTGATCACTTCGACTTCGCACTCGGGATTGATATCGAGCACACGCGCACGCATCACCTCGGTTTTATATTTTCCGAGAGTTGATTCAAGGGTATGGATCTGGCGGTTGGTATTGCTGCGCGAAATAATATCACCATCGACCAGCGTGAGCTTGCCGACGCCACTGCGCGCCAGCGCCTCGACCGCCCATGAGCCTACGCCACCAATACCCACAACGCAGATATGGCTATCGCGAATCTGTGCCAGCACCGCATCGCCATAGACTCTCGCCAGCGAGCCAAATTTTTCTTCAAACTGTTCCATTCAGGTACAATACACAATAATTTGCCACAGAGCTCACAGAGGCCACAGAGAAAAAGGCGCTCGCTAAGGTTTTACACATTCTTTTCAACGCAGACGCGTCGTTCATAAAGGACATGAATTCTTCGTCTTTTTTTGCATTCAGGCAACACCTGTCTATTTGCTAATACGCCAACCAATGAGAGCACGAAACCATGGCAACTATAATTTACTCAATGCTCTATGTGACCTCTGTGGCAAATAATTTCACTTTGTTAATATCATAAATAGTCATGCCAGAATCCCCACAGAAAAATCACACCCCCGGCAAGGTCGGTTTCATCAGCCTCGGCTGTCCGAAAGCGACGGTTGATTCAGAGCATATTCTCACACAGTTGCGTGCCGAAGGTTATTCGATCTCACCCGATTATGAAGGCGCCGACCTGGTGGTGGTCAACACCTGTGGATTTATCGATGCCGCGGTCGAAGAATCACTCGACGCGATCGGTGAAGCACTGAATGAAAACGGCAAGGTGATCGTCACCGGCTGTCTCGGTGCCAAGGGCAATATTGTCAAAAACGCCTACCCTAACGTGCTTGCTGTCACCGGCCCGCACGCCACGCACGAAGTCATGCACGCGGTACACCAGCACCTGCCACCGCAACACGATCCGTTCGTCGACCTGGTACCGCCGCAGGGGATTCGGCTCACACCAAAGCACTATGCATATCTCAAAATTTCCGAAGGTTGCAACCATCGTTGTACATTTTGCATTATTCCTTCGATGCGTGGCGACCTGGTCAGCCGCCCGGTGAATGATGTGCTGGCAGAAGCTGAACGCCTGGTGCAGGCCGGGGTGAAAGAACTGCTGGTGATTTCGCAGGACACCAGTGCTTACGGTGTCGACGTCAAATACAAAACAGAATTCTGGAACGGTCGCCCGGTTAAAACTCGCATGACTGAATTATGTGAAGCATTATCATCACTCGGTGTCTGGGTGCGTTTACATTATGTGTATCCCTACCCACACGTGGATGAAGTCATCCCGATGATGTCGGACAATAAAATATTACCTTATCTCGATATTCCGTTTCAGCATGCCAATAGACGTATTCTCAAAGCCATGAAACGCCCGGCATCGAGCGAGAATACCCTGGCAAGAATTCAGCAATGGCGCAAAGACTGCCCCGACCTGACACTGCGCAGTACCTTTATCGTCGGCTTTCCCGGTGAAACCGAAGCCGAGTTTGAAGAACTGCTGGATTTTCTCGATGAAGCACAACTCGACCGCGTCGGCTGTTTTGCCTATTCACCGGTTGAAGGTGCAAAGGCAAACGAACTTGCAAACCCGGTAGCGCCAGCATTGCAGCAGGAACGACTTGAACGCTTTATGTTGAAGCAGGCAGACATCAGTACCCGACGCCTGAAAAATAAAGTCGGCAGTATCCAGCAGGTGCTGGTCGATGAAATTGATGATGAAGGCATTATTGCGCGCAGCAGCGCCGACGCACCTGATATCGACGGCATGGTGTTTGTATCCGGCAATGAGCATACCGCGCAGGTGTCTGCAGGCGACCTGCTGCGAGTGCGCATTACTGATACTGACGAGCATGATATGTGGGCGGTCATAGAGCAATGAATAATTAATAGTGAATAGTGAATAGTGAATAGTGAATAGTGAATAGTGAATAGTGAAAAAATTAATACACTGGATCCTGATGGCAAGTTAATTTTAACCGGTAGTGAGAAACCCTGGCAGGATGTGGTGGCGGGCAATAGTAAAATCAGTGCAACGCTGGCGTTGCGCTGGAAATCTGAAAACGCCACGCATACAGATATACAGTTTCTGGATAATTTAAATCTGCGGCATGATTACTTTCCGCCCGAGATTGAAATGCAGCTTGGCGGTAGACACCGTGGCGATATCATCGAGCACACATTTGCCGCCAATGCATTATTTCCTGATTACGAGACCCGGCAGCACACTGTAAAACCCGAACAGTTCAACCGCGACTTTCGTAGAGGCATGGTCATCGAACCACGTCTCGGCCGGTTTTATCCCAAAGGTATTTTTAACGGTGTCCAGAATGTTTTAGCTTCCAGCATGCAACCCTGCCGGATCACTGATATCAACGAGACACAGATCAGCACCGATTTTTCACACCCGCTGGCCAATAAACCCGTAGAGCTGACGATGCAAATCCAGCACATCTGGGAAATCGGTTCAGAACGCGGCGGCCGCTGTTCGGATATTACGCAATTGATGACAGAAAACGGCCCGGGTATGCAGGCACGGTATGGCAGTATTGCGACTGATTTTTTCAGTGACCAGCCGTTCGATCGCATCGACGCGGATGATGACGCGGTGTTTTACCAAAAGCTGCGCATGGTGCAACATCTCGACAGTAGCTGCCGTGCGCAGATACGCCAGCTGTATGCCGAACTGTTGCCTGCGCGCGGACAAATTCTTGACCTGATGGCGAGCTGGGATTCGCACTTGCCAGAAACCTTACAGGCACAAGTCACCGGCCTCGGCATGAATGCGTCAGAACTCGACGCCAATCCCGTTTTGAGTACTTGCGTGGTACACGATCTTAATCGCGATCCCAGCCTGCCGTTTGCCGACAACAGCTTTGATGCCATTGTGTGCACAGCTTCTTTTGAATACCTGACCCAGCCTGACAAGATCGTCAGCGCACTTGCTGCCGTGCTCAAACCCGGCGGCCTGCTGGTGATTACGTTTTCGAATCGCTGGTTTCCGACCAAGGCAGTAAAAATCTGGAGTGAAATTCACGAATTCGAACGCATCGGCCTGGTCAGCGAAACCCTGCAGCGCAATGCTGATTTCAGCGAGCTCCACACCCTGAGCTCCCGTGGACTGCTGCGCCCGCAAGATGATAAATATGCCAGTGAACTGCTGTTGTCTGACCCGGTATATGCACTCTGGGCGACTCGCCGTTAACACTGGTATCATTGGCCGCACACCTGTTTTTCAATCACTCGCTGACTGAATTCAACGCAATAATAATTCTCGGGAGATAATCATGAAAAAACCACTGCTTGCCAGCATGCTTACCGCTTGCCTGATAACCACCGGCCTGGTCACACTACAGGCCTGTTCCAGCTACGGTGATACCAGCCCTGACACCGGCGATACCCAGCCGACCGGTAAGACCAAGGGCCAGAAATTTTCAGAATGTCTCGACGTGAAATCACCCGAAGAATGTGACCAGGTGATCAACCGTCGCAGCACAAGTTACTAGTCGACCCGGCCACACATTGCAGGCCCGGTGTTTATCTCATGGCCTGCATACCGTCTCGCGATATATTCGAGCGTAATCCATGGATAACCCTTTAACACTGACCTCGGCATTTTTGCTCGGCCTGTTCAGCACCGTGCATTGTATCGGCATGTGCGGCGGCATCATCGGCGCCCTCAGTCTCAGCCTGCCGCTGGAAGTGCGCACGCATAAGCCCCGGCTATTTGTTTTTGTCACCAGCTACAACATCGGTCGAATCACCAGTTACACCCTCGCCGGCCTGATCGCGGGTGCGCTTGGCAGCGGGGTGCATGCTACCGCCGATTTCGAGTACGGCCACACCATTCTCAAATACCTGGGGGTTGCGATGATGGTGGCGATTGGCCTGTACCTCGCCGGCTGGTTGCCGCAAATCGCGGTGATTGAACGCCTCGGGGTGCCGATCTGGAAAAAGCTCGAACCCATTGGTCGCCGCCTGCTGCCCGTCGCGACGCTGCCAAAAGCATTTGCCTACGGCCTGATCTGGGGCTGGCTACCCTGCGGACTGGTGTATTTTGTACTGCTGTGGGCGCTCACCACCGGGGGCGCTGTCGAGGGCGCGCTCACCCTGCTGGCGTTCGGTCTCGGTACCCTGCCCACCCTGCTCAGCGCGGGTTTCATGACGTCGTGGCTGACGCGGTTTGCGCGCTCACAGCGTGCGCGCCAGCTGGTGGGGCTGCTAATTATCGCCATGGCCATCGGCAGTTTGCTGATTCCCATGGAACACCATCACCCCTAGCCCGGCAGCGGCGCTCGAAGAATGTTCAGCACACAGACAGATGCATTCAGTCAGCTGATCGGGCATGCCAGCAGTGTGCGGTCGGTGATTCGCACTGCGCAGATCGCGGCCGCCACCGATGTGCATGTGCTCATCGAAGGCGAAACCGGCACCGGCAAGGAACTGCTTGCGAGGGCCATACAACAGAGCAGCCGCCGCGCGGACAGGCCCTTTATCACCGTGAATTGTGCCGCCCTGCCGGTCGAACTGGCCGAATCATTGCTGTTCGGCCACGAAGCCGGCGCCTTCACTGGCGCCAGTGAACGCAGGAACGGATCGGTACAGGCGGCTGATACCGGCACATTGTTTCTGGATGAAATTGGTGATCTGCCGCTGGCGGTTCAGGGCAAGCTGCTGCGTTTTATCGAAAACGGTGAATGCCATCGCCTCGGTGCGCACACCCCGGAACATGTCGACGTGCGCATTATCGCGGCCACCCACCGTAACCTGCTGGAAATGATTGACCAGGGGCAGTTTCGCCACGACCTGTTTTACCGCCTGAGCGTGGTTAACATGCGCCTGCCACCGTTGCATGAACGCGTACGCGACATCCCGGAACTTGCCAGCCACTTTATGCAGGCGGCGGCCACCCGCCAGCAGAAACCACTGACGCGGCTCAGTGCCGATGCCATCCACAGCCTGAAACAGTATCCATGGCCGGGCAATGTGCGCGAATTGCGCAACCTGTGCGAGCACGTGTCGGCGCTGATGCCCGGCAAGCTCATCGATAGCCACCAGCTGCCACTGGAACTGTTTGTCAGTCCGCAATTGCGCGCGTCGCCCGGCCGCTTCAGTCTGCCGAAAGAAGGCATAAACATGGAATCGCTCGAAGCCGACCTGATCAACCAGGCACTGGAACTGGCGCGTGGCAACAAAAGTCGCGCTGCCAAACTGCTCGGTCTGAGCCGTGATGCTTTTTTGTATCGCATCAAGAAACACAATAAATCCTGATTCAGCCCGACCAGTACCGGCCTGCTGCGCCGGCACGGCCTGGCAGCGCAGGCGCGAGCGCTTTCAAGACGGCGATGACAGCAGTAAAATGAGCCGATGATATAAATATCGCGTGATGCAGATGGTACAGACTGAAATAAACCAGGCTAGCGGCAACGGCAGCATTGTCCTCACCCCCAACAACTCCGCCAGCTGGCGCTTCAATATGGCGGTGGTCGCCTCGCTGGGCTTTATCCTCGGTATGATCTCGGTGTTCTTCCTTATCCAGGGGCTGTGGCTCATACTGCCGTTTTCAGGGCTTGAAATTCTGGCGCTGTTTAGCGGTCTGTACCTGTGCGTACGCGCCAATATCATCATCGAGGTGATCACCTTCGGGGATCATGTCGTCAGGGTTGAGCGTGGTCGCAAATCGATTGAACAAAGCTGGGAGTACCCGCGATCATGGTCGAAAATATTTGTGCGCAACCCGCAATATCGCGGTCATCCCAAAAAAATATTTATTCGTTCGCACGGCAAGGAACTCGAGCTCGGCGCGTTTCTCAACAAGCGCGACAAGGAACTGTTAATCAAAAAACTCAAACACCTGGTGTATTGCTAACGCCCATACTGATACTAATCCTAATGCTGATGCTGATGGCACTTCCCGGTGTCGGTGAAGTACGCGCAGAAATACTCGAGGTCAATCAGCACACTGCACAGCACATCCAGTTCAAACGCATTGCCCCCAGCGAGTATCAGTTCGAACCGGCATCACTGCGCATCCAGGTAGATGACAGTGCATCTTTCCTGTTAATGCCTTTCAAACAGATAAAAACCGTTAGTGCAGTGCGATATGCATGGAAGCTTGAATCCGGTGAGCTCAGGCTGAACGATGCCGCGCACGAGGCAGACCGTGACGGCGATGACGCGGTGTTTAAACTTGGCCTGCTGATCGAAGGTGACCCGGGATTCGGCAATCCGCTGGCACCGAAATGGCTGAAGCAGGCGAACGCGGCGCTGACATATCCAAGTGACCGCATGATTTACATCGTTGCGAATGCCAGACACCCCGCAGGCCAAAGCTGGACCAGCCCTTACAACAAAAAGGTGCAAATGACCGCAGCACAAAACCGCCCGCTGGACGATGGCTGGATAGAGGCCAGCCATGTATTCGACAGTCCGGCGAGCATAGTGGGTTTGTGGTTAATGGCCGATGGCGACAATACTGATTCGCGCTTTAGCGTACGCGTGAAAAATATCGAGCTTGAGTAGATTACTGACGAGGCCAGGAAAAAACTAAAGGCAATTTTCCGCGGATGAACGCAGATGAATGCAAATAACAACGAATGCCCTGTTTGTGTGCCTGCGGCACACTATGCCTGATTTAATTTTTGATTTTATTCGCGTTCATCTGCGTTCATCTGCGGATAATATTTTTATTTTTGAAGCACGCCGACGCGCCAGCAGCAGGGGCGGCAGTACCAGAATCAGCAGCAACGCCGGGTGCAGAGTACCCAGTCGACCATCAGCTGCCGCCGGTGTTGCCACTGTCTCTGGCGGAAGCGCAACCCCGCCGGGATCGCGGATCGCATAATTACGCACACCGTCGGCATCATTCGGGCCACCGTCTTCGAGCGTGAGTTGCACACAGAAATCAAATGCCGTCAGCCCCGGGGTGTATTCAATACTGCCGGGTGCTGGACACACACCGAGTTCACCTTTCGCACTGCTGATACTGTTGAGGTCATTCTCGACAAACGTTGCCCATGATGCGCCGTTGTACTTGCGGTATTGCACCCCGCTGAGGATGGCAGACTGCAGTGGAATCACGACCCGCGCGGTATTGATAATGTTATTGAGCCCGGTGATTTCAAAATCATAATAACCGCCGAGATTGGTATAGGTATCTGCGGTTGCAAGGCCCGCACTACCCGCCTGGCCGCCGTGCTCGTCAATGTTCTGCTGACTGACAAGGACACCGGTCGCGCCCGCAGTTAAAGCCGTCGTGCCAAGGCGAATACGCAAACCCGCATCCGTGGCCAACAGGTAACTGTTAGTCGGGTCGCCCGACTGGTTTTGAATCGCACCCGGATCGACGATGCGGTTATCGTCGAGATAATCCGCAATACCGTCGGCATCGCTATCGGTCACGCCTTCAGTGATATTGTCAATACCATCACCATCGCAGTCGGTGTTGCTGTCCGGGGTGCCGCTAACATCACAATCTGCGACATCGGGTGATGCTGCGATCACGCTCAGCAACAGGCTCGCGCTGGTGGCGCGGCCATTGTCATTCACTTCCACCGTGACCGGGTAATTGCCGGCCGGTACACCGCTGAGGTCGATGCTCAGGGTGCTGATGTTGGCTGCGCTGGAAATATTGGCAGCAATCGGGCTGAGTGCATTGTGCGTCATGCTCCAGTCGAACGTCGGCACCGTCGAGGGCCTGACATCCGTCGTCGTGGCGGTGACACTCACTACGTTGCCGGCATCGCCGTACACCTTCGGCCCGGTCGGAATACCCGCCTGCAAAACAGCCAGGTCGATGACCGGTTGCGCATCGCCGCCGACAATCGTCATCTGGTGCGACTTGACTGCGCCCAGCACGGCATGGTTCGCGTTGGACAGGCTGATGCTGAAGTCCTCGTCATCTTCGGCCAGGCCGTCATCGGTTATATTTATATTAAGGGTGCCAACCAGTCCGGGGTTATTGCCTTCGCCGTCTGTCTGGCTGATGGTAATCGTGCCCGCATTGGCATTGTGATCACTACTGCCGGCGATACCCGCCACGGCCTGGTAGTTCACCTTCACCGGGTATTGCGCCGCCGGTCCGTTCAGCCATACCTTCATCACCGCCACCTGGCCTTCGCCAACAGTCTGCCCGACGGTGGTATTGATGATGGGTCTTACCCTTACGTTTTGCGCATCGAAGGAAATATTGCCGGCCTTGTCGCAGGTGGTCCATCGCACCACGTGTGCGCCGGGGCGGAATGCCGGCGCTTTCAGCGGGTAGCTCGACAGCTCGCTGCAGGCGCTGAGGGTGGCATCCACGATCGGCTTGATAATTGAAATGCTGCCATCGTTACCGTCACCGGCACTGGCCACACCGATATCGACCGAGGTGACATAGCCTTTGGCATTCACCGTGACATCGGCGGGCGCAATGACAACCGGGCCCACGCTGTCTACATCAGGTACAGTATCAGGATCGCCATCATTGATCTCGGTGATATTATTCAAGCCGTCTCCATCACAATCCTGGGTAGCATCAGCCTGGTTGAATGGGTCGAGACAAGCTGGATACAAAGCTTCGTCCACATCAGATATGCCATCGTTATCATCATCTATATCACAGGCATCACCACCGGGTGTTGAAACGCCGATTGACTGTGCTGGATCAGCTGTAGTGTTCTGATTAATAACCTGGTCCCCGTCATTATCCTGCTGACCTGCGTTCGAAGTCGCGGGGCAGTTATCAATGAAATCGACAACGCCATCACTATCTGTATCCGGATGCGATACTGTTACAAGCGCGGAATCGGTCAGTCCAAATGAATCGGTTACAACATAGGTGAAAGTTTCTGTAGCAGTATTATTTGGTGCTGGCGTGTAATTTAGAGTGTTGTTTGGTGTACCGGGAGAATTCACCGTGATGGTGCCGCCCTGCGAACCGGTTATACTTTGTGCAGCCAGCGTTCTGGTATCGACAGTATCGACATCGGCGTCATTCGCCAGAACATTGAGCGCTGTATTAGTACTATTGACCAGCACGATATAGTTTGGATCATCATTTGCAACAGGATTATCGGGCGTGCCGGTAACATTCACGGTGACTACGATTTCATCGAAACCCGCACCGTCTGATGCACGCACGGTGAAACTATCGGCGCCAATTGTATCGGCGTCTGGTACTGGGGCATACGTTATATCGTATGTATTGTTGCCAGCACCGCTGGCTACACCTGAAATACTTCCCGCTGGCACCGATGAAATTGACCAGATAATAGGGTCACCATCGACATCAGTCGCCGTGAACTGAATAGTATTGCCGCTACTATCTTCAATCACTCCAAAGTTAGTAGCATCACCCTGATCGATGACCGGAGGATTATCAACTATCTGGATGTTAATGGTAATGCTGTCTGTCTTGATCCCATACGGGCTCGCAGGTGTCTCATCCTGTACTTGCACATTAAAACTCACAGTATCCGGATCTGGTATCACTGCGGGAGCGGTATAGCCAATCGTTGGATTCGGAGTGTCCGTACCCGAAACAGAGGCGCTACCCACCAGAGGGTCACTGGTCTTGGTCCAGTCGAGTGTCGTCGTGGTATCTACATCACTTGCAGAAATCAGGAAATCGCCATTGGTCAGTGTACTGCCCTTGGATACCGTGTAGCTTTGTGAACTACCTGCGGTACTGCCGTTATAGCGGATAATCGGTGCACTGCAGTCGAGGGTATCGAAAGTCCTGGTCGTGCCATTGGTCGTGCCATTGCCGTTACTGGCCCTGGCCCGGTACAGATAGGAAGTACCGCATGCCAGGCCGGAGGAAATAGCTTGCACTATGACCGCACTGGACGTCGATGAGCGGGGAACCACCGTGGTTGTCGTTCCAAACGTACCGGAAGCGACGGTGCCATACTGAAAAGAATGGGATCCCGGTACCGCGGTGCCTGAATGCACATTGGTATTCACCGTGGCCTTGAGCGTGGCCGTGGTTTTACCTGTGACCAGCGTTGGGTCGGAGCCCTGTACTGTTGTATGTGTTGTCGCAGTGGCCGCTGCATAAGGAGCACCCTGCAGGGCCCAGTTTAATATCGCCGCCATCTTGGTCGAATCAAGATCAGGAGCCGCTACAAAATCGTCAATAATTCCATCGGGAGGACCAGGTGCTATATCCACAGTTGGATCGTAGGGCATTAGTCCGGAATTAACATAACTAGCTGCCCTCTCATATATTCTGTCTTCCTGCCCATCCGGGTAGACAACATTCACCGAAGGAGATGCTAACAGTGCTGTAGTGTTAGCATATGCTGCAGCATCATTAGCACCATCAAAGTTGGCTCCACTTGGGGCTGAATGACGAGACGCAAGAGCAGATGAATTTCCCGCTATTGTTTTGAGATAGCTATGACACTCATTGCAGTCAAAAACATCGTTATTCGTATACACAGTATCGCGCACTGTACTCCAGACCACCGCGTTTGCCGGCAGTGCGTAAAAGGCGCCGCTTAGCAGGCACAGGATTAATAGTCTTCGAAGTTTAACGACGTCGGATATTTTCATAAAAATCAGCAGCCTTTTAAGCAGTCCATTTACAAGCGTGATACCACCCACATCAGTCAGCGGGTAAATGCGAGCAATAATAATTCTCATAAAGTATATCTCGATCGCTCGATAAGTCACAGCAATCATGGCATTACGGGCAAGATATTCATAGCAGCCCGAAAATCATGCATATCCGCATAAATTACTATTTAAATCATGTGGTTATAAAGTTTATATTTCACAATTGACCGTCCGTCTGCGCTCGATGGCGAATACCACATTGAATTATTGCGCGGCATTTCACAAAATGAGCCAGTCAACTCGCGCATGGCGCAATCATTACACTGCAGATTCCTAACCATGATTTCAAAAACGTTTATCCAGAAGCAGCGCCTGAGCGGCGCAGAACGCATTAATCGCGCGTTGCTCGCCGGTTTTCTGGCCCACTATGAGGACGATGATGTAAGGCGCACCCACCTGTTCAATGATCGTTATGAAAATATTTATCTCAGCATAAAACAGGTACCCCAGCTTGCTACCGTGCTCGAACAGGCGACGGCGCATGCGGTGTCAATCAGCGGTCAGAAAAACCTCCGCGCCGGCGGCTGGTTTAACTATATGCCACCGGGCGCGGTAACCACCGCGCACCGCCATGATGACGACGACGAGGTGCTTTCCGCGGTTTACTATGTCAGCGTGCCGGAAAACTCTGGCAACCTGCTGCTGCACCAGCCTGGCGGTGATATAACGATAACGCCTGAAGCCGGCATGTTGGTATTTTTTGCACCCGATGCAGTGCACGAAGTCAGCGAAAACAAAAGTGCCGAAGCGCGCCTGTCTATCGGCATCAACATTGGTCCCGCGCATGAAGACGACTGAAAAAAAACGCTGCCGCTGGTGCCAGGGCAGCGAACTTGAAATCGATTACCACGATAATGAATGGGGCAAACCGCTGCACGATGACCAGCAGTTGTTCGAGTTTCTGATACTCGAAGGCGCGCAGGCCGGGCTCAGCTGGGTCACGATACTGAAAAAACGCGACAACTACCGCGAGGCTTTCGATAACTTTGAAATCGAGCGCGTGGCGAAGTATACAAAACGCAAAATCGAATCGCTGATGAACAACCCCGGCATTGTACGCAACCGCCTGAAAATCGAATCGACAGTCTCGAATGCAAAAATCGCGCTCGAAGTACAGAATGAATTTGGCAGCCTGGATACATACCTGTGGTCATTTGTTAAGGGCAAGCCGTACATTAATCACTGGAAAAATCATAGCCAGATACCCGCCACTAGCGAGCAGTCCGATGCCATGAGCAAGGCACTGAAAAAGCGCGGCTTTCGTTTTGTCGGCAGCACCATCTGTTATGCCTTTATGCAGGCCACCGGCATGGTCAATGACCATACTGTGGACTGCTTCTGCTATCCGCGAAAAACGCGTTAATGGCTATGTTAAATCAATCCCGAGGGATTAACATCACAGGCGCCTGATGTACAATAGCCGCCATCGCACACTGGACCTGGTGACACCCATTAATATTGCATACGCCGGCCAGACCTTTCGCACACTCCCACGCACAGGGCTTTGTTTATGATCCAGTTCAAGGCGAATTACAGCCGACAGGTGTTGTTTCAGTTTCTGGTGCTGTCGCTGTTACTGGCATTGCTTCTGCTGATTAATATCGATTTTATCCGCGACATTTATTTCAAGAACCAGACCACCAATACCGGCTTCATCGTCAACGGCAGTATTCTCGTGCTGTTTGCACTCGGCATGTTCCGCATCATCGGGCTGTTGCTGAAATACAGCCTGGAAGAAAGTTCACTCGCCCGCTTTCTGCTCAATGTTGAAAACGACGAGCCCCGCCCGACCGACAAGATCAGCAAGAAATCATTGATCTATGGGCGCTATACCGCGGTACTGGAAATCAGCAAGCACAATGTAGCGGTCAATCACAGCGCGCTGGCTTCAACCCTGATGGCGACCGAGAGCACGCGCCTGAGCCTGCCCCGGTTCATCAGCAACATCCTGATTCTGGTCGGCGTGTTCGGCACCATTGTATCGCTGTCGATCGCCCTGCTCGGCGCTTCCAGCATTATCGAAAGCGCGGACGGTATCGGCGGCATGGGCATCGTGATTCACGGCATGTCGACAGCGCTGTCCACTACCACCACGGCGATCGTGTGCTACCTGTTTTTTGGTTATTTCTACCTCAAGCTGACCGATGCCCAGACCCAGTTGCTCAGCGGCATCGAACAGGCCACCAGCCTGTTCATTATGCCGCGCTTTACCTACCAGACTGACAGCATGTTGCACGAAGTCGGCAACCTGGTAAAAGCCCTGCGCACGGCCGCCGAAAGCATGTCGAAAACCCAGCTCGACTACCTCGAAGCCGGGCGCAACCTGAATGCCATTACCAGCGGCTATAGCGACCGCCTCAGTCAGCTGAGCACGGACATCGAGCAGATCAAGCAATTGCTGCGCGACGGCTTCCGCCTGAGGGACTAATACCGTGCACGATGAATTTATCGACCTAAGGCGCGCCAACCTCAGCAGTGACAGCTTCTGGCCGTCATTCACAGATATCATGACCGTGGTGGTGATGATATTCCTGATTACGTCTTCGTTATTGATGGTACGTAACTGGGAGCTCATCGAACAGCTGCGCAAAAGCATGGTGGCCGAAGAAATCGCCACGCAGCAGATACTGAATACATCCGAAGAAAATGCCACGCTGGAAGAACAGCTGGCGCAGGCACAGCATGAAATTTCGATGCTACGGATGCAGATGATGCACGCCAGCGAACAGAACTCGCGGCTCGCCAACACACTGGAGGACAAGGAAAAACAGGTTATCGTGGTGCTGTCAGAAAATCAGCAATTACAGAACGAGATTGCGGAAAACACCCAAAAAATCGTATTACTGACATCACAGCTTGAAAATTCGAGCACCGACCTGGCCGCCTTGCGCACCAACTTCATCGAGCAAGGCGAAGAACTCAAAACCACGCGCGACCAGATAATTATCCTGCGCCAGCAACAGGAAACCCGGACCCGGGAACTGGCCAGCCTGCAGGACGATTTCGGTTCTCTCAAGGTCAAGTACGACAAACTCATCAAACCGGCACGTACCGCAAAGGGCAAATACGTTGTCAGCGTTTTTCATGAGCGCAAGAACGACAAAACCGTGATACGTTTCAAGGACGCCAATGACAAGGATTACACCACCGTGGGCGAGAAAGATCTCTATAAGCGACTGGATGCACTGAAGAAAAAACACGGCAAATCACTCTACGTCAAAATCGTCATACCTGAGAAAAGCGGCCTGACCTATAGCGAAGCCTGGGAATTTATGAAAAAAATCCTGGAAAAATACGATTACTACTATCAGCAATAATGGCTGATATGCTGCCGACAGCAGCGCTGTGACAGCAGTTATGTGTGAATTTAATGCAGTAAAGTGAGCAATTTCACAGATATTCGGTTGAATTATATACAATTGGCTAACTATACTTTGTCTAACAGGCATAAATGATTCAGGCCTGATATTAAGACTCAGCAAGATGCTGCAAACAAGTCTGATATTTATAAGGAGGCTCTGAATTGTTCAGCGTTTCCATAACAATGGCAGCTTGTGAGGTATACGATGCGCATACTCAGATACATCAGCTGTTTTCTGATTTCCAGCCTGCCCTGGACGGGTGCCGCATTCGCTGAAACGTATTACCCTCTAATCACGTACAAGTGCGACATTGACGCGGATATCATCACTATAACCAACACCTTGTTGCACACCGATGAAGGCAAAAAGTTCACCTATTCCGACACTGACGGCACCTACAGTCCGTGGGACATGGTCGACATCGAACATAAAAACAATTCGAGCAGAATCACCAGGACACGCAAGCTCGCCAAAACCTGCAAACTCAGCAGCGGCGAATACCAGACCACGCTGGAACCACAAGTTTTCAGCCGTGATCTTTCCGGCCGCTGCGGTGCTTCGATCTCCGGCGCGGTCACGGTCGAATTTGATGGCATCGATATCCAGGAACGCCTGCCGTTTGAAGACTATTGTCACGGAAACGCGCCCATCATTACCCGGGTGACGGTGTTCGGCAAAACCAGCGAAGTCAAAATCAAGCGTATAGCCAAGTACAACTTCTATTGATCCCGCCGCGGTTTTGACAGCCCGGCACGGCGACCCCTATTTAGATCAACTCAGGCGTGGTTAGCCCGCCACGTGAGTACACATCTGGGCATTCTTTCCTGATATGATTATGCGAGTTTGCATCCGACAAGCGTGCCCGGCGTACAGCCGCGCAGATAATAACTAACCACTGATATGAGACCGAATAAATGAAAAAGCACCTATACCAGTTCACCGTCATCATGCTCTTATTCGTTAGCCAGCTGGCGCATGCCTACAATCCGTATTACGGACCATCGCGTTCAACTGTAGGGGATCCCGCAAAATCCATTCATGATGCGCTGGGCAAAATAAACACCTTCAGCAAAAGCACCGACACCGCCAATCCAGTGTTACTGCGCAGCTTTATCGAAAACGAAATCATCCCGCACTTTTCCTTTGACGACATGGCGACATGGATCACCGGCCCGTATGCCCGCCAGATGAGCAAAAAGGAAAAACTCGACTTTGAACAGCAGCTGAAAGAAGCCTTCCTCGGCAGCCTCGCCAGGCACCTGGGCAGTTTTGATCCGGACGGCAACCAGGTAAAGATACTCAGCGCGCGTAACAGCGGAAGAAACGAGGCTATCGTGCCGGTGCAGGTTTATCGCGACAATGCTTACCCGGCGCGCCTTGAGTTCCGCATGCGCCACAACGGAACTAAATGGCAAATTATTGATGTCAAGGCAAACGGCACCAGTGCTGTGCTGTATTACCGCAAGCATTTTATGAGCCAGCTGCGTTCATACCGCAAGTAAGGCGCACTTCACACTCACCCCGGGTTCACAACGCCGTGGCAAAACCGCGGCGTTGTGAACCTTGCCCTCGGCAGCCTGTCTTTGTAAGGTAAGCAGGCGTGCTAAATCTAATGACTGAAAATACCCCCGAAAAATCATCCGCAAAAACATCGCGCAAAATCAGCGGGTTCCTGATATTTGGCGCACTGTTGCTGGTAATGGTATTCGCCAGCTACCGCAATACCGTATCGACCATTGCTTGCAGTACCGAGATTCTCGACACCCACCCGGATGTCATCATGCTGGGCACGTGGTGGTGCACCTATTGCGCCGAGGCCCGCCGCTATTTCCAGAAAAATAATGTGCATTATTGTGAATACGACATCGAAAGCTCGGCTGAAGGCGAAAAACTCTACCAGCAGGCGAACGGTGGCGGCATTCCGATTCTGCTGATCGATGATAAAAAGTACGTCGGCTTTGATGCTGTTGCTTTCGAACAGCTAATGCAGGCCAGGCAGAAATCATGATTGCACGCATTCGGCAGTTTTTTGAAAAACATATGCAGCCCACTGATGCTGCCGATGATCTGGAACATCGATTGAAACTGGCCTCTGCCGCATTACTGATCGAAATGATGCACGCCGATCTTGAAATTACTGCCGCTGAAGAATCCCGCTTGCGCGACGTATTACAGGCGCATTTCAGGCTTGAGCCGACAGAAACAGAAACCGTGCTTGAACTCGCACACGAAGAAAAACACGCTGCCGCAGATTACTATCAGTTCACATCATTAATTAATCAACACTACACGCAGCAACAGAAAATACAGCTGGTCGAAGACCTGTGGAAAATTGCCTGGGCAGATGCGCACATCGACAGCTTTGAAGAACACCTGGTGAGAAAGCTGGCTGATTTACTGCATGTGCCGCACAAGCATTACATCCAGGCCAAACACCGTGTGATAGATAAGCCCGGCTAATGCAAGGTGGACTGCGCGCCCCATAGCTGGTCGTATTTTTGCACCACTGCCCTGACGTCCTCGGGGTAACCGATAATATCCATCTGCTGCATGCCCTCGCGGAAAAACTGGCGCGCATCCTGCGGCAGGTTTTTCACCAGCGCTGCATACGCCTGTTCCATCAGCGCGGTATCGTGGCTGCGGGTGGCGACAATGCCGTAGTTGAGATTGAGTATGCGCCAGGGACGCATCGGATTGGTCTGTTCAAGATCACGCCGGATCTCGTCGGTCACGGCATCGATGATTTTCGCCATCACCCGGCACAACTCTGCCAGGTGCAGCATGTCCTTCAGTTCATTGGCATACCCTGCCAGCGAATTGACCGCCAGTTCAATATGCTGCAACTGGCCACCGTGGTCGGCAACCCAAACACATACCGGGATCGCGAGGCGCATCAGCTCCCGGTTTTGATGTCCACTCACGTCCTGCTCGTTAGACACCAGCGCCTCGAGCAATGACAGCGTATAGTCACCGATTTCGGTAACGTCTTCCTGACTCAAGGGTAGCTCAGCCTCCGCTTGCCTGTCGCGAGCCGCGAAGTCGGCATCGGCGCGCTGCATCACATCAATCGCCTGCAACATCGCCGGCA
>Ga0316201_10000989_pt1 | contig 18160 bp, 16 predicted proteins | sample CS6wburrow_MG_FD_204516 | JGI IMG/M metagenome (GOLD analysis project Ga0316201, IMG submission 204516) | Coastal sediment microbial communities from Delaware Bay, Delaware, United States - CS-6 worm burrow | ecosystem: Environmental > Aquatic > Marine > Coastal > Sediment | place: USA... | reverse complement strand
AATCGAAGAAGTCATTCATTCACTGAAAAACAATCCCGACAGTCGCCGTCACATCGTCTGCGCCTGGAATCCCGGCGAGATTAAACACATGGCCCTGCCTCCCTGCCACGCGCTCTTTCAGTTCTACGTCGCGAATGGTGAGCTCAGTTGCCAACTCTACCAGCGCAGTGCCGATATCTTTCTAGGCGTTCCGTTCAATATCGCTTCGTACGCCCTACTCACCCAAATGGTCGCACAAGTCTGTGGCCTTAAAGCCAAGGAGTTTATTCATACTTTCGGCGATCTTCATCTCTACGCTAATCATGTCGATCAAGCGAAAGAGCAACTCTCGCGCGAACCGCGCGCCCTGCCGCAAATGAAGCTCAACCCTGAGGTTAAAGCCATCGACGGATTCACCATTGATGACTTCGAATTGGTGAACTATGATCCGCTTCCAACGATCAAAGCTCCGATCGCAGTATAAGAGCGCTTTCAGATCAACCATTAGCCATCATGAAAACCTACAAAGCCATAGCAGCGATGGCCGAAAATCGAGTAATCGGTAATCACGGCGACATCCCCTGGCATCTGCCTGAGGACTTTAAATGGTTTAAAAAAACGACGATGGGGCAAATACTCGTTATGGGGCGCAAGACTTACGAATCCATCGGTCGACCCCTTCCCGGCCGCGAAACATTCGTCCTCAGTCGCCAACCGCGCGAGATCTCCGGCGTCCATAGCTTTACCGATCTAGAGATGCTCGATCATCTCGACACCGAAAAGACGATCTGGATCGCAGGGGGCGGTGAAATCTACAAGCAGATGCTTCCCCGCTGTAGCGAAGTTTACCTTACCCGAGTGCATCGCATCGTTGAGGGCGACGCCTTCTTCCCCGAGTTTGAAGACAAGTTTGAACTCGCGGAAATCGTGCTAAAAAACGACGAGTTCACCATCGAGCGCTGGGTGCGCACATAGACCCCGCCTCGACCTACGGAAGACTATTTCGAAGGCGCAACCGCGGCGTAAAGCAGTAACAAAACGTTTACTCCGGGGACGAGCAAGAGAAGTGAAAGGTATGCACCCTTACCCATATCGCGGAGGCGTTTAAGTAACTGCATGAGCCCCATCATTGAGCAAATGATGGCGGCAACAATCGTCACAAAGATCGCAAGTGTACCAAATGTGCCGTGGTGCCAGTGATGGAAGAAACGCGTAGCGGATTCAAAAACCGTCACGACCAGCAATGCCAGAAGAACGATGCGAACGATAAAAACAAAACGGCCGATACGGCCTTCAGAACTTAAAAAACTGTCTTTCATGGTAGGTAGAGGGTCGAGTCAGCCTCGGATATTTGAAACCCGAGCCGAAAGCGCAACAAAAACCTTCCCCTCCACAAGATCTGTCGCCTCACTTCAAACTCCTAATCCCTAATACACCTGTCTTGTCCTGGATCCTCCTCAGTATATTTTCGGCATTCCTTCTCGGCATCTACGATCTGGCCAAGAAGCACGCGCTGCGCGAGAACGCCGTCCTGCCCGTTTTGTTCTTCGGCATCGTGACAAATGGCTGTATCTGGCTGCCTTTTATCATTTGGTCGGGAGTCGCGCCGGAGAGCTACCCCGCCGAGACTTTTCGAGTCGATACCATCGGCATCGACTCGCATCAGCTTCTGTTTTTTAAATCGGCCCTAGTCGCAGGATCTTGGGTCTTTGGTTACTTCGCACTCAAACACCTGCCCCTTTCAATTGCGGGCCCCATCCGCGCGACCAGCCCACTTTGGACGATCCTGTTGGCCGTATTGATCATGGGTGAAAGTCCGAGCGCTTGGCAATGGCTCGGCATCGGGATCGTCATGGCAGCGTTTTACGCCTTCTCGTTTGTTGGAAAACTAGAAGGTATCCGTTTCCATAAAGACAAGTGGGTGGCCTTCATGATCGCCGCAACATTGATTGGAGCCTGTAGCGCGATCTACGACAAATACCTCTTGCAAACGATCGCGATGCGTCCGGCTACGGTTCAGGCTTGGTTCTCTGTATATCTCGTTGTCGTGATGGCCCCCTTCTACCTCTTCTGGCTAAAGGGAGTCCTGGCCACGTGGGACCTTTGAGTGGCGCTGGTCGATCCCATTTATTGGCATCTTCCTTTTGATTGCCGATTTTTTCTACTTCACGGCGATTGGTCAGGAAGGCGCACTAATTTCGGTTATTTCACCAATCCGGCGCGCGGCGGTGGTGGTCACTTTCCTCGGCGGGATCTACCTGCACAAAGAAAAGAACTTTCGCCCCAAAGCCATCTGCATCGCCGGACTCTTAATCGGCATCGTGCTAATCAAGCTTAAGACTTAAGCATCACTCTGCCTCTTGCTTGATAAAATAAACCTCGGATGGTTCCGATCCGGGGCGGGCGTAGGTGCCTGCGAGCACTTGGGCTTCGGCAATATAAACCAAGCGATAAGTCGAGCCGGGATAGCCTTCATCGCGCAAGACCACGGTCAAAGACGGTTCGTTCGCCTCCGCATCGAATGCGGCGCTTTCAACATTAATCGGATTCGGATTAAAATATTTAGCAACAACACCTTCGGCGTCATCGGCAACCGGTTCAACTTTCAAGCGATACACGCCATCCGCACGGAGCCAATTCCCGTAAAAATCAGAGCGCTCCGGCAACTTCGCAATGGCTGACGGAATATCATATTTAGGCTCGGCATACTCTTGCGCGAAACAGGGTGCGACAACGAGAAGGCACAGAGAAAAGATTCGAATAAGGGGCATGCGAGTAGATGGGCAGAACCACTCTTCGATAGCAAGTAGAGAATCAGGCGACGCGCTTTCAGTTCTCTCGAAAAAGTGAGTACCCTCCATGAGGTGAACCGCTTTCAGAATACAAATTAGCTTAAGACTCAACTACACTCGAGTTGAGCACTGCATATGCACTTCGCAATGCTTCCATCAGACTTTCCGGTCGAAGCGGCTTAATCAGATAATCATTCATACCCGCCTCTTTGGCCGCTTTCTTTTGCTCTGAAAATACGTTCGCAGTCAGCGCGAAGATATAAGGCGGGCGATTTATATCGCATTCTGCAAGGATCGCCCGAGTGGCTTCAATGCCGTCCATGCCGGGCATTTGCATATCCATTATGATCAAATCAAACGCGCTGCGACGAGTCGCTTCCAATGCTTCTTCACCGCAAGCAACGCACTCCGGAGTAAAGCCCATACGCGTTAAATAAAGTTCGATGACCTTTCGATTCACCGCGACATCTTCAGCGACGAGTATGTTCAGAGGAAATTGTTCTGCAAAATGACTGTTCATATCCGCAGGGAACGGTGAACGAGTAACTTTGCTCGCTTGGCTCACTTTGCTCCCGGAAGCGGCTTTATTTGAGCGTAAAGTCGCCACAAAATCGTGAAGGCTCGATTTTAGTTCCAGAGGCTTCACTGGCTTCGAAAGACACCGAGTAATGTATGCCGGCAACTGATTTGAATCCTGCTCACGAGAGCTTAATAAGATGATCCCGGGCAATTGATCGGGGCGACGGCGACTGAATTCGAGTGCCAGTTCAGAGCCTTTCATACCTGAGAGGTCCTGATCCATAAGGATAAGATCAAATTTGTGATTACGATCAAAGATTTCTAAAGCCGCCTCAGCTCCTACCGCGAGCTTAGTGATGATTCCCCAACTGGTGAGCTGCCGATCGAGAATAGGACAACTAATCGGGTGATCACATACGACCAACACCCGCAGACCATCGAGAACGTTCTCGATTTGTGGATCCTCAATCAAGTCATCATCATCGACCTGTCCTGCAGAAATGTAGAATTGAAAAGATGAACCGTCACCATTCTCACTCAACGCCTCGATCTTACCGCCCAAGCGAGTAACGAGACGCTCTGAAATCGCCAAGCCAAGGCCTGTTCCACCGTATTCGCGAGTAGTTGATGAATCTATTTGAGAGAAGGACTCAAACACATGCCCCAATCGCTCCTCGGGGATGCCAATCCCGGAATCCTTAACGATAAATTTAATCTGCCACCCATTCTCGACTGGTTGTGCATCGACCATCACGCCGATGCCTCCGGAATTTGTAAATTTGATACCGTTGCCGAGCAAATTCATCAGGATTTGCCGCAAGCGTATCGGGTCGGTTAATATGTATTTCGGCACCAACGGAGAAATAGAGAGTGCCAGCTCCAGTTTTTTTTCCAAGGCACGCCCCATAAACATGTCAATCACCTGCTCCGCGATCATCGTTACGTCGGTGGGGACCGACTCTATTTTAAGCTCTCCGGCTTCGATTTTGGAAAAGTCCAGAATGTCGCTGATCGTATCGATAAGTGCATCGCTGCTTTGTTGAATCGTACTCAAATAGTCGTGTTGCTCTTCATCCAACGACGTATCGTCGAGCAGGCTCACCATGCCGACAACCGCATTCAGCGGCGTCCGGATCTCGTGACTCATATTTGCTAAAAATTCACTTTTTGCTCGATTCGCAGAGTCGGCAGCGCGCTTCGCATCCTGCAACTGAAGAACCGTTTCCTGGCGCTCTTTAATCAAGCGTTCGATCTCGTCAGCAATGTCGTTGATATCCTGGTGCTCTGCCTCAGGTTCATCGGCGTGTAAAATCCTTAGGGTTTCTTTCAGCCGCTCAAGGACATGCCCTTTGGCTTCATTCTGTTCCTTCAGCGAAACATTAGCTTCCGTCAGCTCGATAGAGCTTTGTCGCATCGCATTGTCGATTAACTTTCTATCATTATCCGACTGCTCATAGGCTTGCCCGACAAGACCCAAGAAACCCTTAAGCTCCGCGGGAATATTTTCCTCGGAACCAAAACTGCGCCGCAACTGGCGAGCAAGTAATGGGTGTAGCGACATAATTAGAGTTCGTGAATAGAAGTAACAGTCATTGTCTGGTTGTGTAATTGGCAATTTTTTTCCTCACCAGTCGGTGCCAATTCTCCATAGGAGTAAAACCCGGCGATTACAGGTGTACTACCAAATGTATTACGTACGCACTCGATTTCTTCTTCGGTGCGTTGGCCCAAGATGATTCGACGCCCAATGCAACTAACGCAAAGCACCAGACTTGCAGCCGTATCTTGCGCCTGAGTTGCGGCGGCTTGTGCACCGTCAATCAGATCCTCATACGAGGCCCGCATAAAATGCACCGTGGCATCATGAGCGATATCACCTGCAAAAGTCATCGAGCCTTCCTCTTCATTGATTGAAAGTATCGTGCGCACAAAAGGCGGCTGCTCATCTTTCGGATTCACAAAAAGCGGAAAGCGCAGCGCCGAAGCGGGTAATTGTTCCGCCTGATCACCTAGATATTTTTTATAAAGTTCAAGTGCCGGTTTATCATCGAGTTCATAAAGGACATTACCCTCTGAACGTGTGACTTTGCGTTCGGATCCAAAGGTAGACCAACCGCCGGAGCAACCAAAACCGATTTCCAAGGATGCACCGTAAACCCCGACTGCAACAATCGTGTTAGGCTGTGGAACCGCATCGAGCCCGACTACAGTCTTAGTAAAATCAGTCCCATCTCCCGCCATTCCTCCGCTAATCGTGACACCTTCTGGAAGGTGACGATTCATCGCCACACTCAGAGTGGTTCCATTAACTGTACCACCATCACAGAGAATAAAAACATGCCTTAAGTCCGCATCGCTCAATTCTCCCGCCAGAGTCTTGCAAGCTTCACTCAAATCGCTGTCAGGCTTCAGCGTATGCGCAGCGCATTTGAGTTGAGATCGTTCGAATGACACTGCGCTGCAAACGATATGATCATCATCAATCAGCTGATCCGCCATATTACCGGCTGTCGATGCTAACGCAATATGCGCAGCCGGGTAGCGCTGGCGAATGGCGTCGAAAATTTCGGGGCGTTCGAGTTCGGATCTTAAACCAAAAGTAAAGACCAGTTCGGCATCATTGGGAGCCAAACCGGAAGTCAGTTCCCTCCATTGGAAGGTATCAGATGGCGAAAGTAGGGATTGAGAGACTTTCATACGATTTCTATGAGGTTAGGGTTATTTGCTCATGCTTGGGGTAGAAAAATAACTATATAAAGTTACAGTTAATACCTATGGCATAAACCCTCGATAGACTAGAATCATTTCGTATTGAGCGTGAATTTTACACCTAATTTATAAATCAAACAGCCAAGAAAAAGAGAGCCTCTGATAACAATCGGTGAGCCGCTTTAAAATCATCCGCGCTCACGGATACTCTGGATGGCCCAATGCGCGTGTTCCGCGACTAATGCATCGTCACCTGCAGCCGTTTGTTCAAGCATAGGGAGATCGCTCGCCGAACCGACATTGCCCAAAACGACGCAAATATTGCGCTTAAAGCGCCGCAACTTGAGACGCCGCATCGGAGAGCCCTGCATCCGACTGGTGAAGGTCGCTTCGTCCCAGCCCAGCATCGCGGCAAGATCGGGCAACTCACGCGGTGTAAACTTAGGCTCTTCGGTCGGCACGGCCCACTTATTCCAAGGGCACACATCAAGGCACTCGTCACAACCGTAAAGTCGGTTGCCGATGGCTTCCCGATACTCCAGGGGAATCGGTCCGTCGTGCTCGATCGTCAGATAAGAAATACACTTCGAGGCATCGAGCTGATACGGCGCGGTAATTGCGCGCGTTGGGCAGACATCGAGGCAGCGTGTACAGGAACCACAACGGTCTTTAACCTTTTCATCCGTCGGCAGTTCCAGACTGGTGACGATATTCGCAAGAAAAGACCACGTCCCTCGCTTCGGTTCGATCAAGATAGTGCTTTTTCCCTGCCAACCCAAACCAGCGGCTGCTGCAATGGGCTTTTCCAAGAGCGGCCCCGTATCCACATAAGGTCGTTGCTGGCCGCCGTAGTCTTCGCGCAGGATTCGACATAGCCGCTTCAAGCGTCGCAGCATAAAATTGTGATAGTCATCGCCCAAGGCATACTTCGCAATTCGATAGCCCCGCTCTGGATCCGGCTGATAATAATTCAAGGCCAGCACGATGATCGACTTCGCCTCGGCGTCTGGGATGAGGCGCTCTGGGTATAGACGGCGGTCGTTGTTCCGCTCCATCCAGCCCATACTACCATGCTTACCATCGGCGATCCACTTCTGGTAGTATTCGCGCCTTAGCTCGATAGGTACCGCCGTCACCGCGAGCGCATGAAAGCCCAATGCTTCGGCCTCACTACGCAACTTACCTAAAATCTGATGACCCGTTTTCGACACTCATAGAGAAATACCCGGATTCACCGCTCGCAGCCAAGCAAAAGTGATCGTCGATTAATTTCGCTTTTCGTTGATCCCTCACGCTTCTTCTGAAAATATTAAGTTTTGTGCCGATTTCAGATAATCGGTGCCGACCATTTGCAGTGTTACGAAAACTTCGTTGGCTGTAAAATTCACTATAAGACTTTTAATATGAACAGAAACGCACCTCCACCGATGCAAAGGAACCCTTTAGACGATATTGATTGGGATGCCATACGCCGCTACCAAAAGCTCATCTACGTCGTACCACTATTCATCCTCGTTGCTGTGGGTATTTTGACGAGCTACTACATTGTTCAGCCAGAAGAGGAGGCTGTGGTGAAGCGCTTTGGTAAAGTGGTCGCCCAGAAAGAGCCAGGCTTACACTTCAAGCTACCTTACGGGATAGATACCGCTCAAATGGTGCCGACGGCCCGAGTCCTCAAACAGGAGTTTGGCTTTCGCACACAGGGTATCGAAGGGCGCACCAACTATCGTAAAGATCAACAACACCGCGACGAATCACTCATGCTGACGGGCGACCTCAAGGTCATCGATGTTGAATGGGTGGTTCAGTATCGAGTCAGCGATCCAGACAAATTCTTGCACCAAGTTCGCGATCCCGAAGAGACCCTGCGCGATGTATCCGAATCTGTGATGCGCCGCATCGTGGGCAACAGCCTCGGCAGTGATGTCTTGACTGAAAAGCGCGTGCAAGTGGCTACCACGTCCCGGACAGAACTACAGAAGTCGATGGATTACTTCGATCTTGGTATCCAAATCAGTACGATCGAATTGCAGGACGTGACACCGCCCGGACCCGTGAAACCGGCTTTCAATGAAGTCAACCAGGCAGAGCAGGAGCGCGAGCGCTATATTAACGAGGCCGAAAAACGTCGAAATCAAGTGATTCCTCGTGCGGAGGGAGAGGCGCGCCAGATGATTGCGGAGGCCCAAGGTTATGCCGCGAAGCGCGTCAATGCCGCGAAAGGCGAAGCGGATCGCTTCACCGCCGTGTATCAGGCCTACAGCGACGCAGCCGATGTCACTCGTCAACGTATGTATCTCGAAATGATCGATAAGGTTCTGCCGAAGGCCGGCAAGATCTTCATAATGGACGAAAATCAAACCGCACCGCTCCCACTTCTCAACTTAGGTGATACTCCAGTCTCACTTCCAGCAAATCGCTAGACATGAACACTAAAAACATATCTTCACTCGCAGGACTCGTATTACTGATCGCAGCTATCGTCGTCATCAAGGCATCTATCTACACCTTGGATGAAGCCGAACAAGCCGTCATCGTCCAACTCGGTGCACCTGTCGGTGAGCCCGTGACGACGCCGGGGCTCCATTTCAAGCTCCCCTTCATTCAGGAAGTACGCCGCTTTGACAAGCGAGTGATCTCTTGGGATGGCGACCCCAATCAAATCCCAACACGTGGCGAGCAGTTCATCTCGGTCGACACCACAGCTCGTTGGCGCATCGCTGATCCACTCATTTTCATGCAACGAGTGCAAAACGAACGTGGTGCGACCATGCGCCTCAACGACATCCTAGACTCGGTGGTTCGAGATAAAATCTCAGCAACTGACCTCGTAGAAATTGTTCGTTCAAAAGACTGGAAGATCAGTGAAGCCGACTTAGCCCGCGTGCAACTCAGCGGAGAAGACGACGAAGAAATTCTCCTGAAAGAAGTCAAAACTGGCCGCCAAGAATTAGTAAAATCAATCTTCGTCCAAGCGGCGAGCCAGATGCCCGAAATGGGCATTGAACTGATCGACATACGCATCAAACGCATCGACTACGTTGAGGCAGTTGAACAACGCGTTTTCGACCGCATGATCGCCGAGCGCCAGAGAATTGCCGAGCAGTTCCGCTCAGAGGGGCAAGGGCGCGCCGCTGAAATTGATGGCGACACCAAGCGTTCGCTCGCGGAGATTCAGTCCGAAGCGAATCGCCAAGCCGAAATCATCCGCGGTCAAGCCGATGCCGAAGCCTCGCGCATCTATAGTGAAGCCTTCGGAGCCGACCCCGAATTTTACGCATTCCTACGAACATTGGAAAGCTATCCGAAAACCGTCGGCCCTAGCTCAACCTTAATTCTGGGAACGGATTCTGAATACTTTCGCTACCTCCGCGATGTAAGCGTGCAAACAGGCAAAGCCGAATAGCCACTGCCTAGGCTGAGGTAACGCGGTGGGGCCACAAGCTTGAGTGGTTAAGTCGTTGATTGGGCAAATCACATGCGGAGCGGCAACGCCCGGATCACCAACGACAACTCGACCAAGCAAACCTTCGGCAGCTAAAGCAGCTGCTCCCAGTTCGCCAAGGATTGGCTGCTTCAGCTTCCGCGCGTATCCCAAGACCCACTTGGCAGATACTCCAACGCTTCGGCTGAGCTATCTCCAAACCAATCCCGGTAAAGGTTGGCATACCAATAGATGCAGCGCCAAAAGAAACAATTAGCCAACCAAATTCATTTTCTAGTTGGAGTTCGAGCAGGAGCCGATTTTATCCGGTTGAAAGACAACTCTTCACCCTCTACTCAACACTCCTTACTCCGAAATGTCCGCTACCTACACCGAAGACAGCATCAAATCCCTCGACTGGAAACAGCACATCCGCCTCCGCCCAGGGATGTATATCGGTAAGCTGGGCGACGGTTCCTCTTCCGACGACGGCATTTACATCCTCCTGAAAGAAGTCATCGATAACTCGATCGACGAATTCGTGATGGGCAATGGTAAGGTGATCGAGGTCAACATCGACGGGACCCACGTCGCGGTGCGCGACTACGGTCGCGGCATTCCCCTCGGAAAACTCAAGGACTGCGCCTCTAAAATCAACACGGGCGCAAAGTACGACTCCGAAGCTTTCAAAAAATCTGTCGGCCTCAACGGCGTCGGCATCAAGGCGGTCAACGCCCTCTCCTCCGAGTTTCAGATTCAAGCTTACCGCGAGGGCGTGACCCGCTCGGTCGAGTTCTCAAAGGGCGAAGTGCTGGCCGAAGATAAAAAAGACAAAGCTGCGGGCGATACGAAAAACGGCACCGCTCTACGCTTCGACCCCGACCCGGAAATCTTCGGAAAAATCCGCTTCCGCGACGATTACGTCGAGGACATGCTTTGGAACTACGCCTACCTTAACAGTGGCCTGACCATCGTCTATAACGGCAAGAAATTCAAATCTGACAAGGGCCTCCACGATCTCCTCGAAAACAAACTCGATGGTGAGCCCATGTATCCGATCATCCACCTTGCGGATAAGGATATCGAAGTCGCTTTCACGCATAACGATTCCTACGGCGAAGACTACTACTCCTTCGTCAATGGTCAGCACACCACCATGGGTGGCACTCACCTCGCCGCCTTCCGCGAAGCCCTCGCCAAGACGATCAAAGAATTCTATAAAAAAGACTTCGATGCCGTCGACATCCGCACCTCTATTTGCGCCGCCATTGCAGTCAAAGTCGAAGAGCCCGTCTTCGAATCGCAGACCAAAACAAAGCTCGGCTCTCAGGAAATGGGGCCCAAAGGCCCGACCGTACGCACCTTTGTCATCAACTTCCTTAAGCAAGCGCTCGACAACTACCTGCACCGCAATCCCGAGACGGCCGAGATTCTCGGCAAAAAAATTCAAGAGTCCGAGCGTAACCGCAAAGAGCTTAAAGGTATTCAAAAACTCGCTCGCGAGCGCGCGAAGAAAGCCAAGGTCCACAACAAGAAGCTGCGCGACTGCCGCGTCCACCTCGATACCAAGAAAGACGGTCGCCTCGATTCCACCCTCTTCATCACCGAGGGCGACTCCGCTTCCGGTTCCATCACCAAGGCACGCGACGTCAACTCACAAGCCGTTTTCTCACTCAAAGGCAAGCCACTCAATTCTTTCGGGCTAACCAAGAAAGTCGTTTACGAAAACGAAGAGTTCAACCTTCTGCAGGATGCGCTCAACATCGAAAACGGACTCGACGACCTACGTTACAACAACGTCGTGATTGCAACCGATGCCGATGTCGATGGCATGCACATCCGTCTGCTCTTAATTACCTTCTTCCTCCAGTTCTTCCCCGAACTGATCAAGCAAGGGCATCTTCACATTTTGCAAACACCCCTCTTTCGGGTAAGAAACAAAAAAATCACCCGCTACTGCTACAGCGAGGACGAGCGCCTCAAAGCGATGAAAGAATGTGGCCCCAAGCCGGAAATTACCCGCTTCAAAGGTCTCGGTGAAATCTCCCCTGACGAGTTTCAACATTTTATCGGCAAGAATATCCGACTCGATCCCGTCATCATCCCAAAAGGAATGACGATTAAAGATATGCTTACCTTCTACATGGGTAAGAATACACCGGAGCGCCAGGAGTTCATCATCGAAAATCTCAAACTGGAAGTCGACGAAGCCGAACCGATCAGCGCGTAGCACCTAGTGCAGCAGAAGGGGTCGTTCCGAATGGAGCTAACCTTAAGGTGCTAGCGGCCAGTCAATCAAGGTGACATTGAATTTGTGGCGTCGTTGCTTGCAACGGCCTCTGAGCAGTGTTGCTGAACCCAGTTAGAGCCAGCGCAAGCACCGACTGCCACGAAAGAGCTCTCAAAGTGGCATCGAAAAAACCTACCCAAATACAGATCGCCTTAAGTTAGCGCCATTCGGAGTCGCCCTTATTCGATATGCAAGACCTTCCCGAGATCACCATTGGGCAGGAGAAAAGTGTCGCCCACATGAAGACCTAACAGACGTGAGGCCAAGGGTGAATGAGAAGTGATAACAGTCACGTCCATATCATCCATTTCGATGGTCTGACCACCTGCGACGCCGGCAAAAAAGAAAACTTCCTCGGTTCCACCCATCTCGCAACGAAACAAGGCACCGAGTGAGACGCGGTCATTCGGTTTCAGTAAATCTTCTCTCTCGGACTGCAGTTCCTCGATTGCCTCCGCCCATTGCTTCGCTTGAGTCGCCTGTCCAGCAGCAAGATACGAAGCTTCGAGGCCTTGCGTATCCCACTGAGACTCCGCACGTGATTCCTCGTTGGTGGCATATTCGGCGGCATCTTTCGATGCATTTACGGCATGCATCAACTCCTGGCGAAGGGTGTCGATGAGGGCATTAAAGAAGAGAGTTTTGTCCATGGGGTAAAACGTAAGCATCTATAACGCTGGAGATATTACAATTTAAATTAATGCGGTAATATTAGCCCGAAATTGTCCTGAACAATGCAGAATATAATGGAGCAAATCTTCGGACCAAGTCCGCAATCGAAAGATCCATCCTGGCGATGTTCACTGAAACGAAACAGTTCGCTTGAACCTCCTCCCAAACTCAGCACTGTCTGATTCTTTCAGATTTTTTCATGTCTCAGCTGACCTCAAAACGCACGGCTCACTATAAGCCCTTTCTTTTCGCTTTCTGCGTCTTCGCACTTTGCTGGATCACCCTGTTGCTCTTCGCCGGCGGCTTTACCACCAGCATCAAGGCAGGCATGGCCTTTCTCGACTGGCCACTTTCAAATGGTTCCGTCAACCCTGAGGGCTGGCTCACGGAATCGGACAAAATGGCAGAGCACAGCCACCGTCTTTTGGGAATGAAGATCGGACTACTCTCCATCGGGTTGCTCATTTGGACTTGGCTCCGCGAAGAGCGCGCCTCGGTGAGGATGTTAGCCCGCGTGCTTGTGCTCGTGGTCGTGCTCCAAGGCGTGATGGGAGGCGCACGCGTACGCTTCGACCAACTCAACACTCTTTCTGAAAACAATCTGGTCGCCCAGAGCTTTGCTGTAGCCCACGCCTGCGGTGCGCAGATCGTGCTAGGCCTGCTTGTCGCGCTGACAATTACTTCATCACGTCGCTGGATCGAACGACAAGCTGGCCTGTCCGCCCCTGTCCCCAATTCAATCAAGCGCTGGGGGGTGATCGCTTGCGCGAGTATCTTTCTCCAAATTCTGCTCGGCGCGATTATGCGCCACGCCGATGCGGGACTGGCGATTGCTCAATTCCCACAGGCCCGTCCCGGCAGCCTGCTTCCAGCTGATTGGAATTTCGATGTGAGTATTCACTTTGCCCACCGGGTCGGCGCGATCATCGTCACGGTCATACTCCTTGCCTACCTCAGCAAACTCTGGGGGCATACCGCCACACGGAAGGCCCTCGCTTGGGGTGCGATTCTAATCATTCTGGTGTTAAACCTCCAAATCTACCTCGGTGCCCTCACTATCTGGACCGCAAAAAACCCACACGTCGCCACCGCACATATGTTGCTCGGCGCTTTTCTACTTGCCAGCACGTGGGGTCTAACTTTGCTTGCGCACCGTCCATTCAAGTCGCAGTAGGCTATCAAATTAGTCTGCAAAAACGACTTCCTCTCTATTCAACAGTTGAGCCAACAGAACACAGAAACCACCGACTACGCGAATTCGCCGGAATCCGCGGTTTCTTTGCGCTCCCGTGTCGAGGATTTCTACGAGCTGACCAAGCCGAGACTCAGTCTTCTTTCCGTCATTACAGCGATCGTAGGCTATCTTGCAGCCGATCCTTCCCGTAATCTCAGCGTAATTTTCAGTCTCCTCATCGGCACCTCGCTTGCGGCGGGCGGTGCGGCAGCTCTGAATCAATGGCTGGAGCATCAAGCCGATGCGAATATGGTGCGGACAAAAGATCGGCCGATTCCCGCTGGTCGAGTCGCCCCACTTCATGCTTTTGTATATGGCTTGTGCCTCAGTGTGATCGGCTGCTTCGTACTCTACACTGGAGCGAACCTCCTCGCGGGCACCTTAGCCGCCGCCACAATTGCCTCCTACGTTTTGCTCTACACGCCTCTAAAGCGATTAACAACTTGGAACACTTTGGTCGGAGCCATTCCCGGTGCCCTCCCGCCCCTCATTGGCTGGGCTGCTGCGGAAGGACGCATCAGTACCTTGGGTTGGATTCTCTTCGCGATTCTCTTCCTCTGGCAAATGCCTCACTTCTTCGCCATCGCATGGACACACCGAAAGGACTACGCACAAGGAGGGTTTGTCATGCTCTCAAATGCCGATGCCAATGGTCGCAAAGTCGCGATTCAGGCCTTTGCCTTCTGCCTCGCCCTAGTCATTAGCACCCTACTCCCCGTAATTTTGGGCTACGCGAGTTGGTTCTACGGCGCGGTCGCTACCCTCGGCGGCATCTATATTTTAAGACCCTCCATCGCTTTCTTAAAAGAAGGCAATCGGGACACGGCTGCACGTAAGCTCTTCTTTGCTTCAATCTTTTATCTTCCGGCCCTGCTAATCCCACTAGTGCTCGACCTCTGGCTGCTGTAACTGAAGCTTAAAGTGAATGGCTAATGAACATCGGCTATCCGCTATCATTTATTAGTCATTAAAATGTCCTTCGCCGAAGCACTTCCGACTCTCAACGCGACCCTCAACGGCACCGCGACGATTCTCCTGACTGCCGGCTTCATCTGTATCAAGTCCGGCAAAGAAAACGCACACCGTGCCTGTATGCTGTCGGCCTTCACAGTCTCGGTCGCCTTCCTTTTCTTTTACGTACTGCACAAGTGGCTGGTACAGGGGGTGCACACACCTTTTACTGGCGAAGGCCTTTGGAAGAGCATCTATTACTCGATGCTGGCATCGCATATCCTTCTTGCGATGACCATCGTGCCGCTCGTATTGACCACATTAACTCTGGCGATCAGAGGCAAGCGCGAGCGCCACAAAGCCTGGGCCCGCTGGACTTTTCCGATCTGGTACTATGTTTCCATTACCGGCGTGCTGATCTACTGCTTCCTCTACCTCTGGTTCTGAGCTTTTATTGCTCCACCGTCATCATACCGCGCATACCCGCAAACAGATGTGCGGGAAAAGAGCAGATGAAGGCATATTCACCAACATCCGGAGCGGTAAATTCGATGGTGTCGCGCTCGCCTGGGCCGAGCAACTTGGTATGCGCCAGAATCTGGGCGGAGAGCTCCACTGGAATGTAATCGTGATTTCGAGCCTTCGAGGCGGCGGTGACGAAGGCGTTAACATTCACCTCGGCAACCAGAAAAACCACATTGTGACCCATCGCAGCTTTAGGCATCTTCCCCTTGTTCTCGAAAATAATGCGCACCATATCGCCGCTTTTTACGGTGAAGGTCTCGAGGCTAAACTTCATTCGATCATCACCCGAGATGTAAACGGTGGTAACACCCTCCGAACTCGTTACCGACTTCACCGATGCTGCTGCACTTCCGGAAGTTTCTCTCGAATCCGGCTTTCCACAGCCACCGAGGAATCCAATTATCAGGCAAAGAAAGAACAATGTATGTTTCATCGCGGCTAAACTATGAAAGTAGACACTGGTTTCAAGTGCCCATCATCGCCTCAAATACTCCAATCCAACAATAAATACTGCTAATATATCCATTGAGTGGCCCTCTTTGATCACATTCGGCGAAGAAATCCTTGTCAGTCTTCATTACCGTCCTTAATTCATCACCTTTGGCTTCCTAATAGCCCCTTCTCCCTAACCGCACACCTCTCTAAAATTTACTACACCGTGAAGAACCTTTCGCACGGAATTAGCCGTTTTACATCTCTCGTTCTTTCACTTCTCGCTCTGGGTTTGCTCGGCGGTTGTGATTTGAACACACGTATGTCCACCTTCGATACGAAGGGGCCGGTTGCTGAAGCGCAGCTCGACCTTTTCATGCTGACAGTGTGGGTCACGCTGTTCATCTTCATTCTTGTCGGTGGCGTCTACCTCTACGCGGTGATTAAGTTTCGTGAACGCCCGAATGACGACCGCCCCTTGCCCTCGCAAGGCCATGGCAACCCGCTGATTGAAATCGGTCTAATCGGAGCCTCGGTGCTCTTGCTCGTGGTGATTGCGGTGCCGACACTCCAAGGCATTTGGTTCACCCACGACATTCCAGAAGATCCGGCCAGCAAGCTCGGTGCCTGGTATTCCGGCGAAGGCTTGGCCGAAGAAGAGGCTGAAAATCCGCTGGTCATTCGTGTGATCGGCTACCAATGGTGGTGGGCTTTCGAATACCCACAACTCGGCATCACGACGGCGAACGAAATGGTTATCCCCGCAGGCAAGGCAGTTCACTTGGAATTGCGTTCTGTCGATGTGATTCACTCTTTCTGGCTGCCACGTATCGCGGGCAAGGTGGATCTCATCCCCGGACGTGCAAATTCGATGTGGATTCAAGCTGGCGATAGTTACGAAAGCTGGAAAACCAAGAATGGCCACGAAGGAGATACTGTAGAATTACAGACCACCTATCAGGAATACCTCGAAACAGAGATTCACGATTACTATTACGGCCAGTGTGCCGAATATTGCGGCGACTCCCACGCACGCATGCTCTTCCGCGCAAGTGTGAAGAGCGACGAAGAATTTGCTGATTGGATAGCCAGCGAGAAAACAGGAAACAGCGCACCTGAGGGCATGGATTGGACCGAATGGTATGCCGCCTACGATAGCAACCCCGACCAGCTCACAGGCGATATTAACGAAGGGCTGAAGCTTTTCATGGGACGGGCAAAATGTGCCACTTGCCACCAAGTTCAGGGTAATCCGCGTGCACTTGGCGTCGCAGGGCCGAACCTGACGAACCTCGCCGCACGCTACTCCATCGCGGCCGGCTGGCTCAACCACCGTGCCGAAGACGGCTCGATCGATACCGAGCAACAATACGAAAATTTCTTCAAGTGGATCAACGAGACCGACGTCGTCAAACCCGGCAACCTCATGTGGCGCGCCAATGGCGGCGGTATCGGCGAACTTCCTGAGCCATTGACTGAAGACGAAGTCCATAAACTCTCCCTTTATCTGCAAACCCTCCAGTAAGCCTAAAATGAGCAGCACGGTTACAGAAACACACGCACCCGACACGCACCACGATCACGCCCTCAAACCCGAGCGAAGTAATCTCGGATTGATGCGTCCGGATCACAACAAGAGCGTCTTCATCGATTGGCTAACCACGGTTGATCACAAAAAGATCGGCATCATGTATGGTGCCATCGCGCTCTTCTTCCTACTGATTGGTGGAATTGAAGCCCTGATCATCCGTACTCAGCTGGCCTTTCCCGAAAATAATTTGGTCTCAGCCCAGCGCTACAATCAGCTCTTCACAATGCATGGCACGACGATGATCTTTCTCGCGATCATGCCTTTGAATGCGGCTTTTTTCAATTTCCTTGTACCCCTTCAAATCGGCGCGCGCGATGTGGCCTTCCCACGGATTAACAGCTTTAGCCTCTGGGCCTTTGTTGCCGGAGCGCTCGTCTTGAATTTCGGCTGGGTCCTTCAAGCCTTGGAAGTCATGGGACTCTTCAGTGCAAGTGGCCCGACCGCGGGGATGAACGACTTTGTGCCCTCCATGGGTTGGTTCGGCTACGCGCCGATCACGGGCATTAAATTTACCGGCGCCGGCACCGATTTCTGGATCATGGGGCTACAAATTCTAGGTATCGCATCGCTCTCGGCAGCGATGAACTTTGTGGCCACGATTATTAATATGCGCGCACCGGGAATGAAGATGATGCGCATGCCCGTCTTCACCTGGATGACGCTAATCGTTTCCCTCCTGATCGTTTTCGCCTTTCCCGCGATCACGATTGCACTCGCTCAGCTCATGTTTGACCGTGTCTTCGGCACGAATTTCTTCGTCGTCGCAGGCGGTGGCCAACCCATCCTTTGGCAGCACTTGTTCTGGATTTTCGGCCACCCTGAAGTTTACATTCTCGTTCTGCCCGCCATGGGCATCGTCTCCGAAGTTCTCCCCGCTTTCTCCAAAAAGCCGCTCTTCGGCTACGCGATCGTGGTCTTCTCCGGCGCAGTTATCGGCTTCCTCGGTTTTGCCGTCTGGTCGCACCACATGTTTACCACCGGTCTAGGCAAAGTCGCGACGGCAGCGTTCTCTCTGCTCACGATGGCAATTGCGGTACCTACC
>Ga0316201_10000988_pt1 | contig 18160 bp, 13 predicted proteins | sample CS6wburrow_MG_FD_204516 | JGI IMG/M metagenome (GOLD analysis project Ga0316201, IMG submission 204516) | Coastal sediment microbial communities from Delaware Bay, Delaware, United States - CS-6 worm burrow | ecosystem: Environmental > Aquatic > Marine > Coastal > Sediment | place: USA... | reverse complement strand
ATCGAGCTAACCGAAATAATACCGAATGGACAAGGGGGCTTTCGTGAGCGCCAAGCCTCTTTGGCATTGAAAGAATAGGATCAGGGGTAAAAACATGATGGATAAGCCGTTGGATTCCAGGCTGTGGGGACAGAGCGAGCGTTGCAATCTGCTGGGCCGCTATGGAGCATCCTGCAGAGATGCATTATTTTTTTTCTGCCTGATTGCCTGGCTGGTTCCGGTCCAGGCTGCAAACAACGTCCTGAGGAAAATAGACTTCTCTGCTCTGCCCGGGAACAGCGTACAGATTACGCTGGAAGCTGACCAGCCGATTACTGCAAAACCCAAGATATTTACCACAGACAATCCCCCCCGTATCGCAATCGACTTTTTTAAAATGACCAGTGGCCTTGCCAGCAAAACACAGCCGATCGGCGTTGGCATGGCACGCAGCGTCAGCGCAATCGAAGCTGGAGGTCGCACCCGGGTGGTGGTCAACCTGGTTAAGCAGATTAGCAACGATATTCAGGTCCGGGACAATAAAGTCATAGTCACGATAGCAGGCACCGGCGAAGCAGTCGCGAAAACAAGCCAGACGTATCAGGCATCGGCTTTGCCCGCCAGCCAGAAAACCCCGGTCAGGAGGCCGTCAGGCAGTCGCATCGAGGGGGTTGATTTCAGACGTGGCGATGCCGGTGAAGGAAAAGTGACTCTGCAGCTCAGCGATCCAACGGCAGTGGTCGATATGCGTCAACAGGGCAGCCGGGTGATTCTCGACATACTCAAAACCAGCTTGCCCGATCAGTTTGCACGGAAATACGATGTGGGAGATTTCGCAACTCCGGTCAAACTGGTTGAGGTCTCCTCCAGCGGAAAAGACGTTCACATTGAAATTTTAACCGCCGGCGAATACGACCATCTGGCGTTTCAGGCCGACGGAATGCTCACGGTAGAGTTCCGCCCTTTGACGAAAAGAGAAAAAGAGGAGATAGAGCGTAAGCGCGATGTTTTTACCGGGGAGCGGCTCTCGCTCAATTTTCAGGATATTCCGGTCCGCTCTGTGCTGCAGCTGCTGGCCGATTTCACCGGCCTCAATCTGGTGACCAGTGACACGGTTCAGGGACAGATCACCCTGCGTCTGCAGAATGTTCCATGGGACCAGGCACTGGATATCATACTCAAGGCACGCGGTCTCTCCATGCGTAAGAACGGCAACGTAATCATGGTGGCACCGACCCAAGAGATCAATCAGCGAGAACAACTCGAACTGGAGGCTATGAAACAAGTGGAGGAGTTGGCTCCGCTGCAGTTCGAGTATATACAGTTGAATTATGCAACTGCAGACAACATTAAGAAGCTGCTGATCGAGAAAGACAATGAGCTGCTGACACCCAACCGAGGCAGTGTCACGGTAGACAAACGTACCAACACGCTGCTGCTGAAGGATACAGCAATAAAGCTGGAGAGTATTCGCCAGGTGGTGCAGCGCCTGGACGTGCCGGTACGTCAGGTGATGATCGAATCGCGCGTGGTCATTGCGGACAACAACTTCGCCCAGGAGATTGGCGTACGGCTGGGATTCAATCGGCAACTCCAGTCCAATAACACGGAATTCCTGATAGCAGGCGGACAACCGGGCTATATAGACGGAACCCAAGATCTGGATACGGGACAATTCATGGGGGTAGGCGCGGGAATCGAGTCTCAGCCCCCAGGCGTGGGAGAGCAGCTTTTGGTTAACCTACCGGCGGCGGGCGCCACCAGCGGCATCAACCTGCTGATCGGTAAGGTAGGGTCTTTCCTGCTGCAGCTTGAGTTGACGGCCATGCAGCAGGAGGGTCGGGGTGAGATCATCTCCAGCCCCAGGGTGGTTACCTCTGACAACGAAACGGCGATAATCAAGCAGGGTACTCAAATTCCCTACTCAACAGTAAGCCAGGACGGCACCAATGTTGAGTTCAAGGATGCCGTACTGAAGCTGGAAGTGACGCCCAACATCACGCCCGACGACCGGGTCATCATGAAACTGAGCGTCTCAAAAGACAACCCAAGCACTTCGGTCGTGGCGCGTGACGGTACCGTGGGTATAGATACCCGCTCGGTGGACACCACAGTGCTGGTCGACAATGGTGAGACAGTGGTACTGGGCGGTGTATTCGAAAGAAGACGCTCTGAATCGACGGAGAAAGTGCCGGTTCTGGGTGATCTTCCTTTCCTCGGCTTCTTTTTCCGGTCCAAGTCGCAGATAGACAATAACACCGAGTTGTTAATTTTTGTCACACCGAAAATATTGAAAGAGAGCCTCGCCTTACGCTGAAGCAGACCATCCAATCTAATTGGGAGATTGGTTCGAGCTTCTGCCTAGACGGGTGCCTGCGGTTTAAAGGGGTCGTGCTAACGGCCCCTTTCTTCCTTTTCAAACTTGACCTTGCTCCCGCTTTCGACGAAGAATGCGTTATCTGTAGTAATAATCTGGCGATTCTATGGGACTAGTAAAGAACATTTTCCTGGTCGGCCCCATGGGTGCCGGTAAAAGCACCATTGGGCGTCATGTGGCCTCAATACTCAGGCTGGAGTTCACCGACAGCGACCGCGAGATTCAGAGCCGCACCGGCGTGGATATTCCCACCATCTTCGATTTCGAGGGGGAAGAGGGGTTTCGCAAACGGGAAAAGGCGGCAATCGAGGATTTGACCAATACGGAGGGCCAGGTACTTGCAACCGGAGGCGGAGCGGTGCTTGATCCAGATAACCGGCGCAACCTTTCCAGCCGTGGTGTTGTCATCTACCTCACCTGCAGCCCCCAGCAGCAGTATGAGCGCACCATGCGGGACAAAAACCGACCTCTGTTACAGACCGAAAATCCTCTTGCGAGACTGGAAGCCTTAATGGAGGAGCGGGATCCGCTGTACCAGAGCATTGCCGATTTCATCGTATCCACCGAAAATCGAAGCGCACAAGTTGTTGCGAAAGAGATCGTTCGCAGGCTGGATGAACACTGACCGCCCGCTATATGGCAACTTCTCCTTTTATCGGCAGAACGTGATATCGGTCGTTCGCCTCCCCGGGACCGGAGGCGTATCATCACAGCTGAAGATTTCGTGTCGTGGATGGCAAAAAGTTGATGGGTCCGGAAACTGACAAAGTGCAAGTCGATCTGGGGGAGCGCTCCTACCCCATATATATTGGTTCGGATGTGCTGGGACGCAGTGATATTTACCGAGCGCACATCCCCTCCTCCCAGGTCATGCTGGTTTCCAATGAGACGGTCGCTCCGCTCTATCTGCAGCGGGTGATTGCAGCACTGGAAGGCTTTCGTGTCGCATCGGTCATTCTGCCCGATGGCGAGCAGTACAAAACTCTCGAAGTCTGGAATCAGATATTCAACCAGTTGTTGAAACAACAGTTCAACCGGCAGTGCACAATTATTGCACTGGGTGGCGGCGTGGTGGGAGACATGGCCGGGTTCGCCGCCGCCACCTATCAGCGCGGCGTTCATTTCATCCAGGCACCAACGACTCTGCTGGCTCAGGTCGACTCCTCGGTCGGCGGCAAAACCGGCGTCAACCATGCGCTGGGTAAAAATATGATCGGCGCATTCTATCAGCCACGCTGTGTGGTGGTGGATATTGCATCATTGGCAACCCTCGATCAGCGTCAACTGTCCGCTGGCATCGCCGAAGTGATCAAGTATGGCCTGATCAACGACATTGGCTTTTTTACCTGGTTGGAAGCAAACATGGATGCGCTGCTCGCCCGGGAGCACTCTGCCCTCGCCTACGCTATCGAGCAGTCTTGCCGTAACAAGGCACGGGTGGTGGCTGCGGATGAAACCGAGGCTGGACAGCGTGCCCTGCTGAATCTGGGGCATACCTTCGGTCACGCCATAGAGACCGGTATGGGGTACGGCCAGTGGCTGCATGGAGAAGCGGTGGCCGCCGGTATGTGCATGGCGGCCGATATGTCGCGACGCCTGGGCTGGCTTGGCAGCGACGAACAGGAGCGTATCGTTACGCTGATCCACAGGGCGGGACTACCGACATCACCACCCACAGAGATAGATCGTGAACAATTCCTGTCATTGATGGGGGTCGACAAAAAAGTAATGGATGGCAAGCTCCGACTGGTACTGTTGAAAGCCATCGGCAGCTCTCTGGTGACGGATACCTTCGACCAGAATGAACTGAATAAAACCCTGGATGGATACTCAAGATAACTGGTCTGAACAGATCGAACCGAACTCCCGTAACTCTACTTTTGCAGAGACAGCATCTTTTCGTGAACCTTTTCTGACAGCACAGATCACTCAACGACTCGACCTGATCCGGCATCTTGCAGCGAACAGCGACCGGATTCCATTAGTGAAAGGAGTAGTTGGCGTCGGTAAAAGCACACTGATGGATCTGCTGTTGCGGCAAGCGCCTGCTGACTGGGAAATCTACCAGTTCAACGCCATACCCATGTTACAGCAAGATCAGCTGATCTCTGATCTCTGCAGCCGTTTTTCGGTACAACGCGAGAATTGCGGGGGTACTGGGCAGCTTATTCAGAAATTTGCCGACCTGAGACAGACAGGCGGGCGGCCCGTCATTATCGTTGACGATGCCGAGCAACTGACCGCCCCCGTGCTGGCGGAACTTTTTGGCATCTTTTCCCGGGCATTCGATCATGCTTGCGGCTTGGCTCTTATCCTGTTCGCCTCCCCCAAGATTGACGATCTACTGAAAGAGACGCAGCTTCAGTCCGCTTCCCAAAAACTGCAGGTGCTCCAGTTGTCTCCACTCAATCGGGAACAGTCAGACCAGTTGGCCAGCCATCTTTTCGAAGTACTGGGGGGGCAGGGAGCAAGGTCAGTTTCCGCCCAAAGATTCGAAGCGATTTTCCGCACCAGCGGCGGGCTTCCCGGAAAGATCATTCAGCAAGTGGAGAAGATATTGCAACCCCAGACTAAAACACCGGTCGTGCTTGCCAAACGGCGGATTTTTCTTCCCCAATTGCTATCGGATGTCTCACCGCCGGTACTGGTCGGTGCTTTCATCCTTACGCTACTACTGTTGCTGACACTGATTTTCGAAGATGAGATAAATGCCGTTTTCGAACCAGAAGGCAGCTCATCGGCAAAAACCGGCACCGAAAGCGATGAGTATCGGCGTGTACTACCCCTTCCGCTGCCGGAACAACCTTTAGTGGTTGAGAGGAGTGGCATTTCGCAACAAATCGAAGCAACAGGGAGGTCGAACGGCTCTCCTATGGCAGCCTCAGAGCCGGACCGGTCGATCGTCGAGCCAACTGTTTCATCGCAACTCGAGAGCGATGGGAAGGCGGCCGACACGACCTCCCCTCTGGTAGTCGAACTGCCCCAAGTGACAGCGCAACAGCCAATCAACGAACCCGATGTACCGCAGCCTTTCATAGAGCAGCCGACGGAACAGAGAGTTACGACCTTTTCGGAGAAGATAAATCCAGCGAAATCTACTCCTTCGTTAAAACCGCCAATAGCTGACCCTGCCAGTGTTGAAGAGGCAACAAAAACCAGCTCAGCGGCAAGTAAGGCAGCTTCGCCACAGACACCAGCGGCAACGACCAAAACTCAAAAGGGGAAGATAAATCCGGCGAAAAACATTCCTTCAGTAGAACTGCCAATAGCCAACCCTACCAGTGTCGAAGAGGCAGCAAAAACCGGGTCTGCGGCAAGTACGGCAGCCTCGCCACAGACACCAACCGCGACGACCAAAACTGAAAAGCGGAACGGCTTGCCCGCTCCAGTCACCGAACTGGGCCAGGCCATAGCGACCGATAAAAGGAGTGCTCCTGAGCCGACTGCCCCAAAGCAAGAGAGTGGGGTGCCATCCCCCGCACCGGTTCAGGAAGGGGGAGTCAGGCGGGAGGCCTGGCTGCTCAAGCAATCCCCTGACTCGTATACGCTGCAGCTAATAGGCGTAGGCAACGAGCGGGCGGTCAACAGCTTCATCAGGCGTCACCGACTACAGGAAAATGCGGCCTACTATCGCACGGACAGCAATGGGCGCCCCTGGTTTCCCGTGCTTTACGGTCTCTACCCCAGTCGCGGTGCCGCTGTCGCGGCGCGCGCCAAACTCCCGCAAGAGCTTACCCAACAGGGTATCTGGCCCAGATCGCTGGCGTCGATTCAGCAGGCCATCAGAGGTGAGTGACGTCCATTTTGAATGTCTCAAAAGAGTTTAGACAGGGTTGCAGCCCTATTAGAATTTGATATGCTCTAGACTATCGTAAGCTGCACTGCAGCAAAATGTTGATTGATGCGCCAGGACACGTCTCGCTCTTGTCGCTAATCAACCATATAACTTGCTGATATTTATTAATTTAGTATTCTCTTCGCCAATAGATGGCTGGCGCGGCAAGGGAAAATACCCCACTGAAACTCAGCAAAAAACGCGCCGCCACAATTGGCTAGTAGATGTAATCTCAAGTATCCTACGCGGTTCCGTTTGTCCGGACACGACGCCAATGGATGGTTGTCGAAGGGTTTCTGCGGGTCTGAAGTCTGCTATTTTTGTAGGTCTATATAAATTTTGGATCGTAATAAGCATGGGCGTTTGTAATTCTGCCTGCATGCGGCGACGATAAAGAGGTATCCAATGAGCCATATGGCATTGCCACCAAAACAGGGGTTGTATGACCCGCGAAACGAACATGATGCTTGTGGCGTCGGGTTTGTCGCTGATATCAAAGGTCGGAAAAGCCATCAGATCATCGAACAGGGACTGACTATTCTGGATCGACTGACGCACCGGGGCGCCGTGGGCGCAGACCCCGAAGCCGGCGATGGTGCGGGTATTCTGCTGCAGATGCCCGATGAGTTCTTTCGTTGCGTGGTGGATTTCGAGCTTCCTGAATTGGGCCACTACGCGGTTGGCATGCTGTTTCTGCCGACCGATGACCAGATCCGGACCGAAGTCGAATCGATCGTAATAAAATTTGTTGAAGAGGAAGGGCAGCATATCCTCGGCTGGCGGGACGTCCCGGTTGTCAACACCGGGTTGGGGAAGAGCGTATTGCCCACCGAACCGGTAATCAGGCAGGTGTTCGTTGGCCGCGGTGACAACTGTCCCGATCAGGATGCGTTCGAGCGCAAGCTCTTCGTTATCCGCAAGGAGATCGCCTCAACCATTTTCTACAACGATGGGGAGCAGTCCGGAACCTTCTATGCCACCTCTTTCTCATCCCGCACGATCACCTATAAAGGCATGCTGCTGGCAAGCCAGGTTGGGGAGTACTACCCCGACCTGACCGATGAACGGGTTACTTCGGCGTTGGCACTGGTACATCAGCGCTTTTCCACCAACACTTTTCCGACATGGGATCTGGCCCACCCATTCCGCATGATCGCCCACAACGGTGAGATCAACACCCTGCGCGGTAACGTCAACTGGATGCGCGCCCGCAGAAGTTCGATGTCGTCCGAGATCATGGGCGAAGACCTGGATAAGATCTGGCCTCTCACTTACGAAGGCCAGTCTGACTCGGCCTCATTCGACAACGCGCTGGAGTTGCTGGTGCTGGGAGGCTACTCGCTTGCCCACGCGATGATGGTGCTCATTCCGGAAGCCTGGTCGGGCAACGATCAAATGGATCAGAAGCGTCGCTCTTTCTACGAGTATCACGCGGCACTGATGGAGCCCTGGGACGGACCGGCGGCGGTGGCGTTTACCGACGGCCGTCAGATTGGCGCGACACTGGACAGAAACGGGTTGCGGCCGGCGCGTTACCTGATCACCGACGACGGTCTGGTGGTGATGGCCTCGGAGATGGGCGTACTGGAAATCCCGGAAGAGAAAATCGTAAAGAAGTGGCGTCTGCAGCCGGGCAAGATGTTTCTTATCGACATGGAGCAGGGGCGCATCATCGACGATGCAGAACTCAAAGAGCAGCTCGCTTCGGCAAAGCCCTACCGCAAGTGGCTCGACGAAACCCAGATCAGCCTGAAAAACCTGCCGGTTGTGGTTGGTTCCATGTCCCCCGACCCGGAAACTCTGCAGCAGAGACAGCAGGCCTTTGGGTACACCCAGGAGGATCTCAAATTTCTGCTCACGCCGATGGTGCTTACCGGGCAGGAGGGCACCGGCTCGATGGGTGCGGACAATCCACCCTCGGTTTTGTCACGTCGGGCGAAACACCTCTCCACCTATTTCAAGCAGAACTTCGCCCAGGTAACCAATCCGCCTATAGACCCCATCCGCGAAGAGATCGTTATGTCGCTGGTCTCGCTGATCGGGCCCCGCCCCAATCTGCTGGGCCTGTCCGATGGCGGTACAAATATGCGCCTGGAGATCAACCAGCCGGTGCTGACCAACACCGATCTCGAGCGTATCCGCGATATCGAGGACAGCTCAGGCGGTGCTTTCCGCACCCGCACACTGGATATCTGCTATCCGGTGGAAAACGGATCTGCCGGTATGAAACCCGCGCTCGACACGCTGTGCGAACGCGCAGAGGTGACAGTGGGCGAGGGCTACAACATCCTGATTTTGTCTGACCGCAACGCAGATGCCGACTTCATCAGCATTCCCGCGCTGCTGGCCACCTCCGCTGTCCATCACCATCTGATCCGAAAAGGGCTGCGTACCGAGTCGGGCCTGGTTGTTGAGACGGGAGCAGCGCTTGAAGTACACCACTTTGCCACGCTGGCCGGCTATGGAGCGGAGGCAATCAATCCTTATGTCGCTTTCGATACCATCCAGTCGATGCTGCCGAAAATGTCCGAGGAGCTGAATTTCGAGGAGGCCCAGAAACGCTATATTAAGGCAGTTGGCAAAGGATTGAAGAAAGTATTCTCGAAAATGGGCATCTCTACCTTCCAGTCCTACTGCGGTGCCCAGATCTTCGATGCAGTCGGCCTCTCCAGCACTTTCGTAGAGCAATATTTTACCGGTACCGCGACCACGGTCGAAGGCGCCGGTCTCAAGCAGATTGCGCAGGATACGGTTAAATGGCACAAGAATGCCTTCGGCAAGAATCCCGTGTACCGCAATCACCTGGACGTAGGGGGCGACTACGCCTACCGCCTGCGTGGAGAGGATCACGCTTGGACACCGGATACTATCGCCAAAATACAACATGCATCACGCGCCAACGACTGGAGCACATACGAGCAGTTCGCGCAGAGTATCAATGAACAGGATTCGCGACTGCTTACCTTCCGCGGACTGTTTGATTTCAATTGGGCGGAAGAGCCGATTCCGCTGGATGAAGTCGAGCCGGCCAAGGAGATTGTGAAGCGCTTTTCCACCGGTGCCATGTCCTTTGGCAGCATATCCTACGAAGCGCACTCCACACTTGCGATCGCCATGAACGAGTTGGGCGGCAAATCGAATACCGGCGAAGGGGGTGAAGAGGCTGAGCGTTTCAACCCGCTTGCGGACGGCTCAAGAAACCCTGAACGGTCGGCGATCAAACAGGTCGCCTCGGGTCGGTTCGGCGTGACCACAGAATACCTGGTCAACGCCGACGATATTCAGATCAAGATGGCGCAGGGAGCCAAGCCGGGAGAGGGCGGGCAGCTGCCGGGGCACAAGGTGAATGCCCAGATTGCACGAGTGCGCCACTCCACACCCGGGGTGGGCCTGATCTCACCCCCGCCACACCACGATATCTACTCAATCGAGGATCTGGCTCAGCTGATCCACGACCTAAAAAATGTGAACCCCAAAGCTCGGATTTCGGTAAAACTGGTATCTGAGGTGGGTGTAGGCACGGTTGCGGCAGGCGTCTCCAAAGCGCACGCGGATCATGTCACAATCTCCGGCTACGACGGTGGTACCGGTGCAAGCCCGCTGACCTCTATCAAGCACGCCGGCTCTCCCTGGGAAATTGGCTTGGCGGAGACCCACCAGACCCTGGTGTTGAACCGTTTGCGCGGCCGTATCTCGGTCCAGGTGGATGGCGGTTTGCGTACCGGCCGCGACGTCGTCGTCGGTGCGCTGCTGGGGGCCGACGAGTTTGGCTTCGCCACTGCACCACTGATCGTCGAGGGCTGTATCATGATGCGTAAATGTCATCTCAATACCTGCCCCGTCGGTGTCGCTACACAGGACCCCGAGCTGCGCAAACGCTTCACTGGCAAGCCGGAACACGTTATCAACTATTTCTTCTTCGTGGCTGAAGAGATTAGACGCCTGATGGCCAGACTCGGCTATCGCCGCTTCGAGGATATGATCGGCCAGATGGACCGCCTGGATATGCGCACCGCTATTGAGCACTCCAAGGCCCAGGGCCTGGATTTCTCACGCATTTTGTGCAAGCCGGAAGTGGAAGAGAACGTTTCGCTCTTTAACTGCGAAGAGCAAAACCACGGACTGGAGAAAGCGATCGACCACCAGCTGATCGAGCAGGCCAAGCCGGCACTCGAGCAGGGAGAGCGGGTAAGAATCGATATCGCTATTCACAACTACAATCGCTCGTTCGGTACGATGCTTTCCGGCCGCCTGGCTGAACGCTACGGTTTTGCCGGATTGCCCGACGACACCATCTACATCAAAGCTGCGGGGACGGCCGGCCAGTCTTTTGGCGCCTGGCTGGCCAAAGGTGTGACCATCGAACTTGCCGGCGAGGGCAACGACTACGTCGGTAAAGGGTTGTCAGGTGGGCACCTGGTGATCTATCCACCGAAGGAGTCGGGTATCGCCAGGGCGGAAGAGAATATCATCGTCGGCAATACCGTACTGTACGGTGCCGTCAGCGGTGAGTGCTATTTCCGCGGTGTCGCGGGCGAGCGTTTCTGCGTCCGCAACTCTGGCGCCACTGCAGTGGTCGAGGGGTTGGGCGACCATGGCTGCGAGTACATGACCGGTGGAATCGTGGTCTGCCTGGGCATAACCGGGCGTAATTTCGCTGCCGGCATGTCCGGCGGTATCGCCTACGTTCTGGATGAGAACGGCACCTTTGAGCAGTGCTGCAACCTCTCAATGGTCGAACTTCAACCGATCATGGAGGAGGATGATGCACTAGAGGAGCTGGATCACCAGGGGGGCGACCTGGAGACGCACGGAAGGGTGGATGTCAGCCATGATATGACCCGCTACGATGGCATTCGGCTGCGGCAGTTGATTGAGAAGCACATGCACTATACCGGCAGTACACTGGCCAGGACGATACTGGACAACTGGGATACGTATTTACAGAAATTTGTGAAGGTGATGCCTGTTGACTATCGGCGCGCACTGGAGGAACTCCAGGCCCGCAAAAAGTCGCAGGAGAACGAAGTGAGCATGGGGGTTCAGCAGTAATGGGTAAGCCAACAGGGTTTATGGAATATCCGCGTCAGGACCGGACGTATCAGCCGGCCGCCGACCGAATCATCCATTTCAAAGAGTTTGTCAATCCCTTGAGCGAAGCGGAGCTAAGCATTCAGGGGGCGCGTTGTATGGATTGCGGCATCCCTTTTTGTCACACCGGCTGCCCGGTCAATAACCTGATACCGGACTGGAACGATCTGGTCTACCGCTGGGATTGGAAAGCGGCTATAGATACGCTGCACTCGACCAACAACTTCCCAGAGTTCACTGGGCGTATCTGCCCCGCACCCTGCGAAACGTCCTGCACGCTCAACCTGGAAGATTCACCGGTTACCATAAAAACCATTGAGTACAGCATTGTCGAGAAAGCCTGGCAGGAAGGGTGGATCCAGCCGCAGATTGCGCCCCACAAGAGTGGCCGGCGGGTAGCGGTAGTCGGCTCAGGACCAGCCGGTATGGCCTGTGCGCAGCAGCTTGCACGTGCGGGTCACCTAGTGCGAGTCTACGAGAAGGAGAATCGCATTGGTGGTCTGCTGCGCTACGGTATCCCGGATTTCAAACTGGATAAGAAGATTATCGACCGGCGTATGGCACAGATGAAAGCTGAGGGTGTGAAGTTCCACACCAATACTCATATCGGGATTGATATTCCGGCACGCAAACTGGTCGATGACTTCCATGCGGTGGTACTGGCTGGTGGCTCTGAGGAGCCGCGCGATCTGCCGGTGCCCGGACGACAGCTCAACGGTGTACATTTCGCCATGGATTTTCTGCGCATTAACAGCCACCGCCAGCAGGGAGATGAGATCCCGGAGGAGAAGTTCATCTCGGCCAATGGTAAGCATGTGGTCGTGATCGGCGGTGGTGATACCGGCTCAGACTGCATCGGCACATCAATTCGGCATGGGGCGGCTTCAGTCACTCAGATCGAGATCATGCCCCAGCCGCCGGAAAAAGAGGATAAAGGCCTGACCTGGCCTCACTGGCCTAATAAGATGCGTACGTCGAGTTCCCAGGAAGAGGGATGCGAACGCATGTGGAGCATCGCCACCAAGGAGTTTCTCGATGACGGTCAGGGTAATGTAAAAAAAGTCAGGTGCGTCAAGGTCGATTGGCAGAAGGACGCCTCCGATAACTGGCAGATGTCCGAAGTGGAGGGCTCCGAGTTCGAACTCAAAGCTGATCTGGTAGCCCTTGCTATGGGATTCGTGCACCCGGTCCACAAAGGTATGCTGGACGAGCTGAAAACCGCATTGACCAAGAGTGGCAACGTGAAGGCCAAGACCGAAGGCCGGGACGCCTACAGAACCTCCATCGACGGGATTTTCACCGCTGGCGACATGCGACGCGGCCAGTCCCTGGTAGTCTGGGCTATACGCGAGGGGCGCCACTGCGCCCGCGCAGTGGATGAGTATCTGATGAAATCGTCCGAACTCCCCAGATAGCGACCTCCGGAAGGCGAATTCACTCTCCTCTTTTCTGGGGAGAGGATTGATCTGGGGAGGTAGGAAATTCGGCACCGCCACCCTCTCTCCAGAGCCCACTAACGGAATCGGGATTGCCGGACTGAAACTGGATAGATGGATGCCGGAGGAGAATAGAGTGAGCGATTTAAAAAATGACCGATTGCTGCGTGCGCTGATGCGTGAACCGGTGGACCTGACGCCTGTTTGGATGATGCGCCAGGCAGGACGCTACCTCCCGGAGTACCGCAAAATCCGCAGCAAGGCAGGAAGCTTCATGGATCTCTGCACGAATCCTGAACTCGCCTGCGAGGTCACAATCCAGCCATTGCGCCGCTTCCCGCTGGACGCGGCCATCCTCTTCTCCGACATACTTACTATTCCCGACGCTATGGGACTGGGTCTCTACTTTGCAGAGGGAGAGGGACCCCGTTTCCAGCACCCGGTACAAAACGAAACAGCGGTAAAGTCCCTGGGCGTACCGGATCCGGAAACCGAACTTGGCTACGTCATGGACGCAGTAAGGACTATACGCGGAGAGCTGGATGGGCGGGTGCCATTGATCGGTTTTTCCGGCAGCCCCTGGACCCTGGCAACCTACATGGTGGAAGGAAGCAGTACGAAAAACTTCGCCAAAGTGAAGGGGATGATGTTCGGAAGGCCCGACCTGATGCATGAACTGCTGTCGAAAACAGCGGACGCGGTTGTTCTTTATCTAAATGCTCAGATTCTTGCAGGCGCCCAGGCGGTGATGATTTTCGACACCTGGGGTGGCGTGCTCAGCCCCAGCGACTACCGTACTTTCTCGCTGGCTTACATGGAGCGAATAGTACGGGGGTTGATACGCCAGAATGAGGGGCGCCGGGTACCGGTCACACTCTTTACCAAGGGTGGGGGCCAATGGCTGGATGTCATGGCGCAGACCGGCTGTGACGCGCTCGGCGTGGATTGGACAACCGACTTGGCAGATGCGCGTGCACGCGTTGGTGACCGGGTTGCGCTGCAAGGAAATATCGATCCCTGCATTCTGTACTCCTCTCCTGAGCGGATCCGTGAAGGCGTGGGTGAAGTGCTTGCCAGCTATGGCAAAGCTCCAGGACATATCTTCAATCTGGGCCATGGGATACATCCTGATGTCGACCCGGACCATGCACTGGCCCTGGTAGAGGCGGTGCACGAGCTGAGTCCAGAGTATCACTAACTCCTTTTATCCGCGCCCACTTGTCACCGCTCTTTCTGACTCACGCGGAGCCACAGAGATCACGACGTAAAGCTTTTTCCCTTTTTTCTCGGTGTCTCCGTGCGAATAAATGCTTTTCTGCCGAAAATTTGACTTATATATGTAGCGCTCCTGAGTACAACTGTGCGCAGGCCCCATCGTCACCTCGTGCCTGCAGCATTAACCTTAATAGTGGGGGGGCGGGGGTTCGTCTCCAGGAGCAGGCGCTTGGGACTCCGTCTCCATAGCCTCTCTGACTTGCCGCTGAACAATATCCAGCTTTGCGGTCAACGTCGCGATCTCCCTCTGCTGTCTGGCCAGAACATCGGATAGCTCCAGAATGGTTTGCTCCTGAAACGCGAGCCTGGTCTGCAGTTCAACGATCTCATTGTCCATCGCGCTCCCCGACCCACTCTTATCCAGCAATATTGTATCTGTTCAAAGCGGTAATTCCGGACTACCGATTGTCATGTGCGATTCAGGAGGTTTCCCAGGGGGGGGCTCGTGATCATCGCAGGAAGAGAAATTTTCTCGCCGGCTCCCGGTTGGCAACTATGAATGCAGCGGCGCTGATATTCATCACCAGTGCGTAGATGATACTCGGTATCACCATGGTAGTGTTGGCGAGCAGAGTCCCCGCCACGAATATCCCCATGGCCGCATTTTGCAGACCGCACTCCAGGCCAATGGCAATAGTCTGTCTGCGCTGCAGGCGGAGTAATCTGGCTCCGGCCAGAGCGAAGCCGATAGCGCAAATATTCAGGGCGATGACAGCGGGGCCGGCTTCGCTGAAAAAATCACCCATATTCCCCCACTGTCCCATAAACGTGGCGGCAACGATAAGAATGAATAGAAATACGGCGGCTTTCCTTGCACCTGGTTCTATCCTGAGCGCCCACACCGGGCGAAAATGGCGCAGTGACATGCCCATCACCAGGGGAAGCGTGGAGATAAGAAATACGCCGGCGATCATGGATCCCAGAGGCAGCGCCAGTGTGTGGGTACTGCCTGCGTACCAGGCCATGCCCAGGTTGACAATAACAGGGATGGAGATGACTCCTGCCAGGCTGGTTACCGCTGTCAGGGAGACCGACAGTGCGCTCTCCCCGCCGGCGATGTGGGTCAGTAGATTGGAGGTGATACCCCCGGGACAGGCGGCCAGGATGATCACTCCCACCGCAAGATCCGGCGCCAGGGAAAAGAGAGAGACCAGACTGAACGCAATCAGCGGTAATATCAGCATCTGACTCAGCAGGCCAAACCCCATCGCCAGCGGATGGGCGACAACGCGTTTGAAATCATTAAGCACCAGAGAGAGTCCCATGGAGAACATGATAAATGCCAGCGAGAGGGGCAACAGAATCTTAAGCGTCATAGTCTGGCGGCCGGGTTGTCGGAACTAGCGGTATTTTAACCGATTCGCGCGATCGAATGAGGAAGGTTTCTGCATAATAATCGACTGAAATGAAAAGGCTGGTCACACTGGTCGGTCAAGGTTTGTGCGGGCTGGCCAGATACTCGGTGGATTGCATCTCCTGCAGACGGCTTACCGCCCGCCGAAAATCGAAGGCGAGCCTATTGCCTTCATACAGAGATTCCGGCAGCCTCGCCGCACTGATGATGAGCTTGACTCTGCGATCGTAAAATTCGTCCAACAGGTAAAGAAAACGGCGGGTGGCGTCATCCTGGGCAGGGGTAAGAGTCGGGATGCCGGATATCATCACGCTATGGAAACAGCGGGCAATCTCTAGGTAATCCGCCTGACTACGGGGCGGCCCGCAGATAACCTCAAAATCAAACCAGACAAGATCATCGGCGATCTGTACCACCGGTATGTCCCGCTGAAACAGATTTATAACCCCCCCGATACGGGCTTTTTCAGGCGCCAGGCGCTGAAATTCCTCGCGCATGATGCGGTCGCTGGCTGGACCGAGAGGTGAGTGGTAGACCTTTGCCTGTTGCAAGTAACGCAGCCGGTAATCAAGACTGCCCTGCAACTCAATCACGCTGGTATGTTGTTTCAACAGCTCGATAGCGGGAAGAAAGCTGGCCCGCTGGATTCCCCCCAGATAGAGGTTGTCTGGCTGGGTATTTGAGGTTGTCACCAGCGTAACACCGCGCCGGAACAGCGCTTGCAGCAGCTGAGCCAGAATCATGGCGTCACCGATATCGGTAACGATAAACTCGTCGAGGCAGAGTATCCGGATATCCTGCGCCAGTCCGTCGGCGATTCGTTCAAGCGGATCGGCCTGGCTCCTTAGACTCGCCAGTCCCTGATGTATCTCCTGCATCAATCGATGAAAGTGAATACGCCGTTTCTGTTTTAATGGGAGAGAGTTGTAAAAGAGGTCGACCAGCCAGGTTTTTCCACGGCCGACGCTGCCCCAGATATAGAGTCCTCTGGGCGCCTGTGGAACGCGCTTCGGGCGGCCGGTAAATCGCTCCAGGAGACCGGGTTTTGGACGCGGTTGAAGCAGTTGCAAATAAAGCGTATCGAGGTGTCTGACGATCTCAGCCTGTGCGGCGTCAGGCTCGAGCTCTCCGGCATCTAGCAGGAGCTGATATTCAGCTTGCGGTGTCATCCGAAAAATGCCTGATGGTGCATCTCAAGAGTCTGATTGGCTTCCTGAATCCCGGGCAACAGCGACAAACGAAAACGACGAAACTCAATCGTTGCCAGAGTCTTCACCGCAGCTACTGCCAATTCAGCTCAGCGCGGAAAGCGATCATCCAGATTGGCGGGACAGAGCACTGTACGCATGGTGCCGATGAGTGCCAGCAGCTGACTGTTGCGGATGCGATAATATATCCGGTTCGCTTCCTTTCTCGAAATGACGATATTCTTATTTCGAAGCTGCTCCAGGTGCTGGGATATGTTGCTCTGAGAGGTGCCCGTCCGGTCGACGATCTCCCCTACCGAGAGCTCAGCATCCCCCAGTGAGCAGAGGATCTTCCAGCGCAAAGGATGAGCCATGGCCTTGAGCGCGTTGGCAGTAAGTACTGTATTCTCGTTCTCTGACGGTTGATCGCTGGGGTCAGTCATCGCTTACTCCTTCATTCTGCGGGGCTGTTTCAACGCTAAAAGCCCCATAATCTTCCGCAACCTTCTCCCGGATATAGCCGGTCATATCCTTGGCGATGCAGATGATGTCTGTAATCCTGCCCGAAGGGTCTTTTACTGCTGTGCGTGAAAACAGGATCGGCACCCTGCGGCCATCCCGGGCGATGAAGCGCGCATCGATTTTACTCAACGCTCCGACCCTGATCAAAGCCTCCAACCATACGCCCATGAAAGCGCCGGCCTGTTCGTCCTCCTGCTCTTCGAAAACATCGCCTATAGAGAGCGATTGCAGCGAAGCTTCGGAGTATCCTAGCATCCGGCAGGCCGCTGGATTTGCCTGCGTGATCCGGCCTTCCGGATCCAGCAACAGCAACGCCTCGCCCATATTATCAATGATATTCTCCAGATGCGTTTTTGCCTGGGCAAGCTCGGCCGTGCGTTCAGCGACCTTCTGCTCCAGCACCAGGTTCATCTCGCGCTCTTTCTGTATAAGCCGGAAATAGGTGCTGATCTTGTTGATCAACAGATTGTCGTCGATCGGTTTGAGCAGATAGTCGACCGCACCAACTTCGTATCCTTTCCGTTGGAACTCCTCGGTCTTAAATGCGGCAGTCAGAAAGATAATCGGGATACCCCGGGTTTTTTTTCTAACCTTGAGCATACTGGCTGTCTGAAATCCATCCATTTCCGGCATCTGGATGTCCAGGATAATAAGATCTATGCCGGAAGTGTTGAGCGCGATATCAAGCGCCTGCTGCCCGGAAGTCGCTTCCAGAATCCCGACATCCATGTGTTCCCGGATCAGTGAGCGCAGCGTGAACAGGTTGTGTTCGTGATCGTCGACGATTAAGAGTTTGAAGCCCGAGTATCGATTCATAACTGGGTGAGATGCTGCTTAATGACCTTTTTCAACACTTCCATATCCACCGGCTTGGCTATGCTGTCGTCTGCCCCTGCTGCAATAGATCTCTCGCTGTCGGGAGCATCTGCTTTGGTGGTCAATGCGATGATCACCAGATCATGGAACTGTTTATGTTCACGTATCTGTCTGATCGTATCATAGCCATCCAGCTTAGGCATCATGATGTCCATGAGCACCAAAGCAAACTCTTCGTCTTCCTGCAGGACCTCCAGCGCCTCGACCCCGTCACCCGCTGCAGTTACC
>Ga0316201_10000987_pt1 | contig 18167 bp, 13 predicted proteins | sample CS6wburrow_MG_FD_204516 | JGI IMG/M metagenome (GOLD analysis project Ga0316201, IMG submission 204516) | Coastal sediment microbial communities from Delaware Bay, Delaware, United States - CS-6 worm burrow | ecosystem: Environmental > Aquatic > Marine > Coastal > Sediment | place: USA... | reverse complement strand
TGACATACGGCGAACGCTAGCAGCCGAAGCGCATTCGGGCACCCGCTGCTATGATGCGGCGCTGTGAAGGTCAGACGCAGAGTGTATTTGGCGCGGCACGGGGACGTATCCTATTTCGAGCCAGGCCAGGCGCCCGGTGACCACGACCCGGCTCTCAATGAGATCGGGGTCGCTCAGGCCGAAGCCCTGGGAGAGGTCCTGGCCGACTTGCCGATCGACTTGGCGGTCTGCACGGGGCTGCGCCGCACCGAGCAAACCGCGCGGCTCGCGATGGGTCCGAGGGACCTTGCGATCGAGGCGATCGGAGGCCTGAGCGAGGCGAAAACAGGCAGTTTTGAGGACATCGAGAGCTTCGAGGACATGGCAACCCTCTTCACCCGGGCCTTCGACAACGCCGACGAGCCCGACGCCCGATTTCTCACCGGCGAGTCCTATGCCGAGCTCTGGGATCGCGTGGCCCTTGCATGGCAGGGCCTGCTGAGTCGCCGCGACTGGACCCAGGCCTTCGTTGCCTGTCACGGCGTCGTCAACCGAACGATTCTCGCCCAGGCCCTCGGTACCGGTCCTTCGATCTATCGACGTATCGAGCAGGACCCGGGCTGCCTCAATGTCCTAGACATCGACGGGGAGGGACCGGATGCCCGCGTCGACTACGTCCGCCTGATGAACTTCACCCCGTACAACGCGACCAAGGCCGGCATGCTCGAGACCACCTTGGAGTCGCTCTGGCGCCAGTTCACCGAGGGCTAGTCGTCGCAGTGGAGCGACCGGTAGCCGCCCTTGTAGTAGAGCAAGGGCTCGGCTTCATTCGTGTGAACCGCCTCGACCCGACCTACGTAGATCGTGTGGCTCCCCTCCCGGTGCGCGCTTGCGACTGTGCACTCTAGCGACGCCACGGCTTCATCGATCAGCGGCGCCCCCGTCGTACCTTCGGACCAGCTCACCTTTTTCAGGCGCGAATCCTCGTGCTTCGACGAGGCGAAAACGTTCGACACCTCTTGCTGGTGGGCGGCCAAGATGCTCACGGCGAAGACGCCGCCCTCTTCGATGATGCCGTGGGTCGTCGACGATCGGTTCGCGCAGACCAGAACCAGCGGCGGATCGGCCGAGACGCTGGAAAACGCGGTTGCCGTCATGCCGTGCACCTTGTCGCCGCTCCGAGCGGTCACGACGGTCACCCCGCTGGCCCAGGCGCGAAGCGCCTCTTTGAATGCTTCTTGATCAATTGGCATCGTTTGGCTCCCTATATCCGGCCGGCGGGACGCCCAGCCGCGGCGCGTGAATCGGTAGAAGAGCTTGCCGTAGCCATACTCCAGCGGGTCTAGGCAAAAATAGAACGTGTTTCAAGTCGACGGCGGGCTTTCACCTTTCCGAAATTGGGCTAGTTTTCCGCCCCTATGCCTCAACAGCCGTTTCTGCAGGGTATCCACGCGTACTGGGACGCCCTCGGCCAACCGGGGGAGCCCCCCGAGCTTGGGGAGTCCCGAATTGATGCCTTCGTCGATCTACTGCACGTGACCTCGGGCGCGGAGCACGGGTTTCAACTACTGGATCTGCTCGACTCCACCTACCCGGGAATGGCCGTCGGCGATTCGTCGCGACCCTGGCGATTGCACTGGGCGCTTCAGGTGGGCGAGGTCGAGCCCTTTGTCTCCCGCGATCTCGAAGGCCTGATCTTCCTCGCAGATACGATCGCCGACCCCGAGGGTTTCCATCGGGTGTACAGCATGAAGGACGGAACGCGCGGCGACCTGGAGTTCGCGGACATCACGGGTGCGCTCCGCTGGATGGCCGCTCAGGTTCGACACGCCAAAGGCGAGCTCGACGATGCTGCGCTTCAAGAGATCCAGAGCGAAGCATCTTCGTTGCTCGACGACGATTGGGAGAAAGGGCCGACCTCCGGCCTCTACATCGTCGAGGAGTTGCTCGACACGCCGCTGTTCGAAGCCTGGGATGCGATCTCCCGTGGTCAGTGGCCGCTGGTCGAGTCCGACGGAAGCAGCCCAGCGGTCGATCGCGAAGATGGCTGGCAACGGCGTCTATCTTTGTGGCTCACTCGACGGTTCCTCGCGACGCGCGCCCTCGAGCTACCAGAAGAGATTGGTGTTTCTGACATGGATGCGATCCATCGATCACTGGTCGAGCACCTGATCGACTTCGAGCAAGCGATCCATGCCGGCGACGTGCCCAGAATCGTCGACCAGGCTGCAGCCGGAGAAGACCCGAAGCTCGCGATGATGGCCGTCGAATGGATCGAGCGGCACGATGGCTGGCGCACGGCGGCGAACGTCCCCTCGCCGGACGAAGAGGACGCCTACGTCGACGAGCCGCCGCCTTTCCAGCACACACCCTTTACCCGAAAACTGATGCACGCCTTGTCGATCTCGCTCGATCGCATGGTGGAGCTAGGCGAGCTCGAGCTCGACCAGGATCACAAGGAATCCCTACTGATCGAGCTCGTCACGGCAGGCGCCGACGCTCGCTCGATGAAGCACATGCTCAAGAAGCTGACCGCGACCCTGGTCGACTCGGAGCACGTCGAAGAGATCTACCCGAGCGACGACAAGATCCAAGATCGGCTCAAAGAAGACCTCGGGGGATGATCGAGCCACCCGGCACGCAGCTGTGGGCCGACACGCGATGGCGCGATGCTTGGCGACTGCAGCGTCGCTGGGATGGGAAGACCTGTCGGCTGCTCAATCCGGCCTGCAGGGTCGTGCGCCGGGGCTCATTTGAGGAATGCAGCGAGGCGCTCGAGCAAGCCCAGCCCGTGGCCGCCTCGGTCGATCACCTCGTCGTACTCTTGCATGGGCTCGGCCGAACTCGCCGCTCGCTCGCGCGCTTGGACGAAGCGCTTCGGGGAGCCGGTTTCACGACCGCGCGTCTCGACTATCCGAGCACTCGCAAGTCGATTCCGGATCACGCCGCGACGCTCGCCGATCTGCTCGACCATGTGCCCACACCGAACAAGCTCTCGTTCGCGTCGCACAGCCTCGGCGGTCTCATCATCCGGCAGCTTCTCGGCTACGACGCGCCTTGGCGCTCGGCTGTCGAGCGAATCGTGATGCTTGCCCCACCGAATCAGGGCGCATCGCTCGCGGGCTCCCTCGATAAAGGCCCGGTCATGCGAGGCATCCTGGGCCCCTCGTATCGACAGATCGCCGAAGGCTTCGCCAAGACGCTTCCGGTGCCCGACGTGCCGGTCGCGATCTTCGCAGGCGATGCAGCCGGCGTGCCTGGCGATGGCCTAGTGACCGTCGAGGAAACCCTGCTCGAGGGCGCGACCGAGCACCATGTCGTGCCTGCGGTCCACACCTTCGTGATGAACCACCCCGATGTGATCCGCGGTGCGGTTTCGTTCCTAAGCGGCGCCCCAGATCGCGCTTGAAGGCCGCAGCAGGCCCGCCTCCCGGTCGTGAAGCGCACCCTCTCGATCGCGCTCCAAGAGCAGAGGCCCGTCTAGGTCGATGTACTGGGCTAGCGAGGCCAAAAGAAGAGCTGGCTCGATGGCGAGCGAGGTGCTGACCATGCATCCAAGCATTCGCTGCAGGCCCAGGCGTTTCGCTTCCCTGCTGCAATGAATCGCTTCGCTGAGCCCGCCCGTCTTGTCGAGTTTGATGTTCACCATGTCGTAGCGACCCGCAATGCCGCAGAACGAACCTCGATCGTGAAACGACTCGTCGGCGCAGATCGGCACCGAACGTTGAAGGCCGTCGAGCGCCGAATCGTTTCCGGCCGCCAGAGGTTGCTCGATCAGGACGACCCCCAGCTCTGGCAACACAGGCAGCCAGGCTCGCAGTTGTTTTGCCGACCATGCCTCGTTGGCGTCGATGACCAGCTCGGCATCCGGAGCCGCTTCGTGCACCGCCGCGATGCGATCCATATCCGGACCGCCATCCACCTTCACCTTGATGACCCGCGCGCTGCTGAGCGCGGTCGCTGCGCTCTTCATCTTCTCGGCAGAGTCGACGCTGATCGTTCGCATGCTGTGAACCGGCCCGGGCGGCGAGCTGAGACCGGCAAGCTGCCAGACTGGGATGCCTGCCTGCTTCGCCTCCAAGTCCCAAAGTGCGCAGTCCAATGCGTTTCGCGCAGCGCCTGCTGGCATGGCGGCCAGCCCTGCACGGGCATCGGAGCCCTGAAGATGACGACAGGCCGCTTCGATCTCGGCTGACACGGATTCGATCGACTCCCCGTACCGTGCATAGGGCACGCATTCGCCACGCCCGACGGAGCCTCCGTCATGAAGCTCGAGCAACACGAGGTCAGCCGCCGCCCGAGCCCCGCGCGCGATTCGAAATCCCCCTCGAATCGGCCAGGATTCCGCTCGGACCAAGGCCTTCATCGCGTCGGGCTAGGCGACGCCGGTCGCTTCCTTGATCGCCTTCGGGCTCAGCGTCTTGCAGATGAACACGTGCACGTCCCAGAGGTCGCGCGGTCGCTGTCCGGCTTCCTGCAGAAGCTCCATCGTCTTCTTGGCCGCCTCCAGAAACTGCGTGTACGTCGTCGAGTTGGGGGTCGTGTCGTACTTGGGATCGATGTCGAGAATGAGCGCCTGCTTTTTCAAGAAGGTCGGCTTCACGAAGAGATGATCGTTGGGGTAAACCAGTGCGGGGAGCAGCGTCACCAACGGCCAAGTTGCCCCGTCCTCGACGTCGAGCGCCGCGATGAAGGAGTCGAAGCGAATCGGATACGTCCGCTCACCGTAGAGCAGCTCCCGAAGCGACATCGCCACGGTCTCGCGGGTCTCTTCGGGTAGGTTCTTGAAGCGGGTGGCCTCCGCCTTCTGGGTCGTGCTCTTGGTGCTCGTGAGGAACTCGTAGATCATCTGGTGGATCTCTTCATAGCTCGCGTTGCCCGTCAGCTCGTCCAGGTTCTTCTGGCTCAGAAGGTCCTCGGCGCGCTCGATCGCAGCGTTCTTGAGCTTCTCGCCGCCTTTGGAGCCCGGCTCGCCTCGTTCAGATTTGACGTAGCTCTCGTCCTCGAACCCAACTGGGTACAAGGTCATGAAATAGGCGACCTGCTGCTCGAAGGAGATATCCGGCTTCTTGGGCGGGGCCTTCGACTTACGCGTCGAGCCCGGCGCCGGCGCCTGGTTGCGGCGCGCGATCCGGTCGATGCGCACAGCCTCGTTCGGGAGGAGCTCGATGGTCTCCATCTTGTGCCAGTAGTCCGGCCGGAAGCTACGCTCGGCACCGTCTTCGAACAGAAAGGTGCGCTTGTCTGGAATCTCGAGGACGAGCACCGACCGACCCCAGTCCTTGCGGCTGACGTGCTCGAAAACTCGCGGGGTCACAGAAGGAGTAGACTCTGGCATCGATTACAGTTCCTCGGAAATCGGGTAGAAGCCGGCCCTGGGGCGCGGAAAAAGGAGCCCGTCGTGTATCACGGACGCGATGGGCTTGCATCCGGTTGCGATCCCCTGGATGTAGCCCTAGGAGCATCCTTCCGCAAGCTCCCGTTCTCATTAGGGTTTAGGCAAGATGAACCGATCCGCAGCAACGCACATGGGAGCCTTGCTCCTGCTCGCCGCCACCGCGCTGCCCGGCTTTGCCTGCGACCCGGTCCCGCAAACCGAGCCCAAGCCGAGCTCCGAGCCGATCGTAGGCGCCGAAGGCGATCCCGATGTGCCCGGTGTGGCGTCCGTCGACAAGGCCCTGCAAGAGCAGCTCGATCGGAAGCTTGCTGCTCAGGGGCCGGGCTACGTTCCTCGCAGCCACCACCTCAACGAAGACGGCTCGCCGAAGTTCACCAATCGCCTGATCAGGGAATCGAGTCCCTACCTGCTCCAGCACGCGCACAACCCGGTCAACTGGTACGCCTGGTCCGACGAGGCATTCGAACGGGCCAAGCGAGAGAACAAGCCAATCTTCCTATCGGTCGGCTATTCGACCTGTCACTGGTGCCACGTAATGGAGCGCGAGTCGTTCGAAGACGAAGAGATCGCAGCCTATCTCAATCAACACTACATCGCGATCAAGGTCGACCGAGAGGAGCGGCCGGACATCGACAGCGTCTACATGACGGCGGTCACCATTCTCACCGGACGAGGGGGCTGGCCGATGACCGTCATCATGACTCCGGACAAGGAGCCGTTCTTCGGCGGCACGTACTTTCCGCCCCGAAGAGGCTTCCGCGGAAACCGGGCGGGGCTGGTCGACATCCTCGCCGAGATGCTCAACGAGTTCCGAAACGATCCGACACGAGTGGTCGCGCGCGCGCAAGAGCTCAGCCAGCGTGTCGAGAAAGCGGCGGCGTTTCGGCCCGGGCCCGGCGTCCCTAGCGACGAGGTCATCGCGGTGGCCGCGCAGAGCCTCGCCAGGACCTTCGACCCCGTCGACGGGGGCTTCGGTGGCGCGCCGAAATTCCCGCAACCCTCGCGGCTCGCTCTCATGTTGCGATACGCGCGCCGAACGGCTGACGCAGGCGCGACGGCGATGGTGGCCACGACGCTCGACAAGATGTCAGCAGGCGGGATCTACGATCAAGTAGGCGGCGGCTTTCACCGCTACTCCACCGACGCGCAATGGCTGGTTCCGCACTTCGAGAAGATGCTCTACGACAATGCCCAGCTCGCGACCGTCTATTTGGCCGCCTGGCAGCACACGGCGGATGCGGATTTCCAGCGCGTTGCGCGCGAGATTCTCGACTACGTCGCGCGCGAGATGAGCGCTGCCGAAGGGGGCTTCTACTCTGCGACCGACGCCGACAGCCCGACGCCTGGCGGGCACGACGAAGAAGGCTGGTTTTTCACCTGGACCCCGGACGAGCTCGAGCAGCAACTCGGCCCCGAGCGTGCTGCATTGGTATCGTCCGCATACGGCGTGACTCGACGCGGAAATTTCGAGGGGCGAAACATCCTTCACCGCGCCAAGACAGACCGAGAGCTCGCCTCGGAGCTTGGTATCCCCCCCAAGCGCGTCGCGCAGCTCCTGCAGAGCGCGCGCTCCACTCTCTACGAGGCCAGAGCCTCTCGCCCGCCACCCATCCGCGACGAGAAGATTATTGCCGCCTGGAACGGCATGATGATCGCCGCCTTTGCGCAAGCAGGCTGGATGCTCGCGGAGCCTCGGTACGTCGACATCGCAACTCGCGCCGCGCGATTCGTGCTCGAGCAGATGCGTGCAGAAGATGGTGCGCTGGTTCGCACCTATAGCAATGGGAGCAAGGGCAGCGTATCGTTTCTCGACGACTACGCCTTCATGATCGGCGCCTGCCTCGACCTCTACGAAGCGACCGGTGACGCGACCTGGATTAGGCGCGCGGTCGAGCTTCAAACAGACCAAGACGCGCGCTACCTAGACGCTCAGAGCGGTGGCTACTACCTCACCCCGGGCGACGGCGAAACGCTGCTGGTCCGCGAAAAGCCCGCCTATGACCGCGCGGTTCCGTCTGGGAACTCCATTGCAGCCAACAATCTTCTGCGGCTTCACGACTTCACCGGAGACGGCAAATGGAGAACAAAGGCCGAGCAGCTGTTCGGATCGCTGGCGTTCCAAGTGACCCGGGCACCCACCGGCTTTCCCATGCTCCTCGTGGCCCTCGACCGTTATTACGATGCGCCCCTGGAAGTCGCCGTACTTGCTCCGGCCAGCCGAGACGAAGCAAGCGCGCTGCGCGACCGACTTCGGAGCACCTTCGTGCCCAACAAGGCCTTCGCCGTCCTGACCGACGCGGAAGCGAGTCAGCAAGAAGCAGAGATCCCCTGGCTCCAAGGCAAGCGAGCGATGGGTGGCAAGAGCACCGCATACGTCTGCGAGCGAGGCCGCTGTGACCTGCCGACCGCCAAGCCGGAGATGTTCCACAAGCAGCTGGAGCGGCGCAAGCCCTATCCGAGCTTCACGGACAGCGCACCGCCTCGCCTGCCATTCGTACGCACGAAGCAATGACGGAGGACTCCAAGGACTGGGTCCTGGCGACTCACAACAGCGGCAAGGCCGGGGAGATCCGTACACTGTTCGGGAAGCTCCCGGTTCGACTGACTTCTGCGAAGGAGCTCGAGTTGCCCGAGCCCGAGGAGACAGGCACGACCTTCGAAGCCAACGCGGAGCTCAAAGCCCTGGCCGCCGCCCAGGCCACCGGCAGGATCGCGCTGGCCGACGATTCCGGTGTCGCGGTGCATGCGCTCGGAGGCGAACCGGGAATCCACACGGCGCGCTGGGCCGGTGAAGCGCGAGACTTCGATCTTGCCCGTCGCCGCGTCCAGGCAGAGCTTCAAGAGCTCGGCGGAGCCGCGAGCCGCCGGGCCAGCTACATCTGCGTCCTATGCGTCGCCTGGCCCGACGGGCGCGTGCGCACGTTCCGCGGCGAAACGCGCGGCACCCTGGTCTGGCCGATTCGCGGCGATCTAGGCCACGGCTTCGAGCCGATGTTCATGCCTGACGGCTACGCGATGACCTATGGAGAGATGACGCCCGAGCAGCGACAGCGAATCAACGCCCGCGCAGCGGCGATGCGCAAGCTCGAAGAAGCGCTCTTCGGTCCTGCAGCGCCTAGGGCCGGCACTTGAGATCGGAATACGGACACACGAAGCGAACGTGAAGGTGATCTTCGTGATTCGGGAAGTGACGAATCACGCCCTGCGGTTCGTACTTGCCGCGCGGGTACTGGATCCAGCGATCGAGCTGCGCCTTGGTGACGCCTTTGCGTTTCGCGTATCGGTAGAGCTTCGCCTGTAGCCGATAGTCGATGAATATCATTTCGGCCTGCCCGTGGCGGAGCCAGTACTCGAGCAAGGTCCATTGCCGGGCGACGTCGAGCTCCGAAGATCTGAACTCGTCGAATCGGCAGCCGTTCGGGCCGCACTCGTTCTGGTAGTAGCTGATGTCGGCATCGCGTCCGTTTTGGTGGCTTTTGTGGTCGCGTAGCCTGCCGCCGTCTCTGTCACTGATGTCGTGAATTCGCACGACCTTGCTGTGCTTGAACTTCGCATCCACGGCATTGAACGCCCCGACGATCCAACGGGTCGTTTCCTCGGTGCCGTAGGCCCGCGCCATGGTGCGAACCAGGTAGCCGCGGTGCGGCGGAAGACGCACACCATTTTCGAGGCGGCCCCGGTTGGTGGGTCCGATCGCCTCCGAAGGGCTCACGGGGACTCGCGTGTAGAGTCGAATGTTCGTGCCGGGCCGCGGGTCTTGGTTGCTCAGGCTCGCGTTCCAGCGGCTCAGGTCGCGCGGGCTGACGTCGTATCGTTTCGCGACCGCCAGCAAGCTGTCTCCGCGCTCGAGCTTGAACCGGACTTCCGGTCTCGGTGCGCCCACGTCAATCGTCTGTCCAGGGAAGATCCGATCGGCTCGGAGGCCCGGATTCGCTGCGAGTAGCTCCGCAATGGTCGTGTCGTGCCTGAGCGCGATGCCGGTGACTGTGTCGCCTTTCTGAACGCGGTAGGTTCTTCCGCGCTTGGGCTTCCTCGCGTCGACCTCTTTGTCGGGGCTTCGTGTCGCTACGGCACTGGACGGATCGCGCGCCGCGATTCGCGGTTTGCTCTGCGTCTTGCTCTGTTGCACTGCCGCGCCGTAGTCGAATGGTGGTGTCCAATCGATTCCTTCTTCGACGGGAACCTCAGCCGCGTCCGGACCGACGACGAGCCTCTGACCGATTCGGATCATGTCTCCGTCGAGGCGGTTCCAATTCTTGATCTGCTCGACGGTTACACCCGCGCGCTTCGCAATCGAGATGAGCGCGTCACCCGGCTGCACTATCAACACAGGCGCGTCCGCCTCTACTCGGGACGGAGCCAACGCGGCGAGGCACAGCAGTGCGATCCCGAGCGTGCGGAGCATCCCGATCCCTTGTATCCAAATTGGCTCTTTGCGACAAAAAACAGGCTGAAAACGCGGGATGTGACGCTGCCGCCGAGGCTTGGTACCTTGATTCGATGAAGGGGATGTCACGGTCGGCTTCCGGGGTTTGGATCGCAGCGCTCCTCTTATGGACGGCGTGCACGGCGAGCTCTTCACCGGCCGCACGCTACACCGAATCGGGACCCCCGCGCTACGAGGTTTCCTGCCCGGCGGGCGATGTTTGCAGCGAGTCGGTCGCGCTACTGGTCGGACTATCAGCACCGAGCGAGCCCACCCGTTGCACCGCTGCGCTCATCGGTCCTCGCACCGCGATCACCGCCGGGCACTGCGTGGCCTGGGAGCTTTCGAGTGGCGGCACATGCGATGGCCTATGGTTGGGCTTTGCGCAGTCCGAAGGTCGGCCGCCCGAGTGGATCGGCTGCGAGCGCATCGAATCCGTGTCCACCCCTGGTGCGGGTCTTCTCTCGCCCGACTACGCGGTGTTGAAGCTCAATCGGGAGGTGGCGCGCCCTTCGATCCCCATTGGCGTAGGCGAGGTTCCATCGGGCGAAGTCGTTCGCGTGCTCTCGGTGACAGCAGACCGTTTCTACGACGATCTTCACCAGGTGCGAAGTCGGCGTTGCGTAGTCGACGACAACCAGCGCCTCTCCGCATCGGGACCACTCCCTACTTCTTCGATACGAGTGCTTTCTTCGTGTCCGATTCGCCAAGGAAGCTCAGGGGCGCCGGTGCTCGATCAGCGTGGGCGGCTCAGAGGCCTGGTACACGCTGCTGGACCGCCTTACTTCGCCTTCGGTCTGATGACGCTACTGCCGCAGCCAGTCGAACGTGACGACGGCTAGCACCGTCACCACACCGATCAGCATCACCAACAAGCTGGCAGGCAAGGGCGGCGCAGGCGGCATGCGGTCGACCATCAAGACTGGGGGCCGTGCAGGTTCTGGGCGGCTCTCGAGCGCAGGGCGAACAGGCGGTCCCGACTCCAGGTTCGCGTCGCTGGACCGGGCGATCGCCATGAGCTCCCGTTTTCTCAGCTCGCCGCTCGGAAAGAGCTCTCTCATCCAGTCCGCGATCTCGGCCGGACCGATCAGCTCTTCTTGTTTCGCGAGGTAGCGGCGAAGCGCCTTGCCCATCTCGCGGGCGCTTTGCCAGCGTTCGTCCGGACTGCGGCGAAGCGCCTTGAGGACGATTTCGTCGAGTTCCTCCGAAACCTCAGCGCGGAAATCGGACGGCGCGCGAATCTCGCTCGAGAGGACTGCATACATGGTGTTCACGTCGGTGTCCTTCAGGAAAAGCTTCCGCAGAGTGAGAAGCTCCCAGAGAACAGCACCCAGCGCCCAGACATCGACGCGCCTGTCGACGACCGCAGACGTCATCTGTTCTGGCGCCATGTACGGAAACCTGCCTTTGATCTGACCTGCGTCGCTGCTGTGCACGCGCTGTCGAGCGTGCGCGATGCCGAAGTCGACGACCTGGGTCGCACCGTCGTACGTTACGAAGAGGTTGTCGGCCGACACATCCCGGTGAACCACGTGCAAAGACTCGCCATCGCCATCGGTGAGCTCGTGCGCCGCGTGCAGACCTTCACAGGCCTGGGCGATGATGCGCGCCATGCGCGCCGGCAGTAGCGGAGATCCGCGCTGATCGATGTTGGCCAGAACGCGGCGGTGAACCCGCGACAAAGGTTCGCCGACCAGGTACTCCATCGCGATGAAGTACTCCCCATCGACTTCGCCGAAATCGAAGACACTGCAAACGTTACTGTGGGTGATCCGCGAAGCGATGCGCGCCTCGTCGAGGAACATCTCGATGTATTCCCGTTCGTTGGCGAGGTGAGGGTGGATTCGTTTGAGCGCGACCAGCTTCTCAAAGCCCGGGTTCCCTTCCACGCGCGCCAGGTGGACACTGGCCATACCGCCCGACGCCAGCTCGAAGCAGAGCTCGTAGCGTCCGATTTTCGAAGGCGCGGTCGGCCGGATTCCGGGCGCCAGCTCCGATGGGCGGCTGGGACGCAGCGAATCCATGTCTTTGGCTGTCGAATCCTTCATCAATGCTTTCGATCACTGCGACAACAGGCGCACCCGTGCCACTCTCATCAAAGTATTGCATCTGAAGTTCAATTTCCAAGGCGAAACTCACCCCTGACTCCTCGGTTTGACTTCATCGCACTCGCACCCTATCTATTAGGCTTGCTGGGTCTCTAGCCTAATGATTTTAGGAGAAAGATACATTCTAGATGGAATCGATCGGCAGCTCCTGGACGAGCTGCAGCGCGATTGCAAGCGGTCCCTGAAGGAGATCGGCGCCGTGGTGGGCCTCAGCGCCCCCTCGGTGCTCGAACGGGTTCGCAAGCTCGAAAACGCTGGAATCATCAAGGGTTATCACGCCTTGTTGGACGCCCGGAAGGTCGGACTCGACATTTCGGCCTTCATCGGGGTCTCGATCAGCGATCCACGGCTCCTCATGGCATTCGAGGAATGGGTCGATTCGGTCGTGCAAGTCCTGGAATGTCATCATGTAACCGGTGGCCACACCCTGCTACTCAAGGTAAAGACGCAGAACACCGAGGACCTAGAGCAGCTCATCAGCCGGATTCGGTCCATGGACGCGGTCGCCGGCACCGAAACCATGGTGGTGCTCTCGACCTTCACCGAGAGGGCAGAAATCGCACTTCCTCCTGGCGAGCCCGCGTCCGATACGCGGCGCCGCAAACGTCCTCGCCGCTCCGCGGACAGCCCCGAAACCCCACAAACCACCTGAATATGCAATACGGACTCCCCGAAAAACACGGTCTCTATGACCCAGCGAACGAGAAGGACGCCTGCGGCGTCGGCTTCGTTGCCCAGATCAAGGGCGTGGCGTCTCACCAGATCGTCAAAGACGCTAACCGGATCCTCTGCAACATGGACCACCGCGGCGCGCGCGGCTCTGAGACGAATACCGGCGATGGCGCTGGGATGCTCACCGCCGTCCCAGACAAGCTCCTGCGCCGCGCCGCCAAGCAAGAGCTCGGCATCGAGCTGCCAGAGCCGGGCAAGTACGGAGTCGGCAATATCTTCCTGCCGACCGACGACGAGGAGCGCGCCTACTGCAAGGCCGCTTTCCTCAGGGCGATCGAAGCGCAGGGGCAACGCTTTCTCGGCTGGCGCGTCGTTCCTACCGACCCGGACGGCGCCAACCTGGGGCCGACCGCGCTCGAGAGCATGCCGCGCATCGAGCAGCTGTTCATCGGGGCGGCTGAAGGCTTGGATGCAGATGCCTTCGAGCGGCAGCTCTACGTCATTCGAAAAAGCGCCGCGAGCCCGCTTCGCGTCGACGAGAGCCTCAAGCAGCGATCGATGCTCTACGCCTGCTCGCTCTCGAGCAGGACCATCATCTACAAGGGCATGCTCGCCTGCGAGCAAGTGCTCCCCTTCTACGGAGACCTCACCGACCCGGAATACGAAACGCATCTCGCTATGGTGCACTCGCGTTTCGCCACCAACACCTTCCCGACCTGGGAGCGCGCCCAGCCGCTTCGTTGCCTCAGCCACAACGGCGAGATCAACACGCTTCGCGGCAACAAGAACGCGATGCACTCGCGGCAAGGCGTCGTCGAAAGCGAGCTCTACGGCGACGATTTGCGCAAGCTCTTTCCGGTGGCCGAGCCCGGCCTTTCGGACTCCGGTACGCTCGACAACGTCCTCGAGTTTCTGTACATGAACGGGCGCACCATGCCCGCCGCCGCGATGATGATGATCCCGGAGGCCTGGCAGAGGCACGAGCACATGCCGCAGCTGAAGCGGGACTTCTACGAGTATCACTCGTGCTTGATGGAGCCCTGGGACGGTCCGGCGTCGATCGCGTTTACCGACGGCACGGTCATCGGTGCCGTCCTCGATCGGAACGGCCTACGTCCGAGCCGCTACTACCTCACCCATGACGACCGGGTGATCATGGCCTCCGAGGTCGGTGTCCTTCCGGTTCCCCCCGAAACGGTGAAACACAAGGGTCGCCTCAAGCCGGGCCGCATGTTCCTGATCGACTTCGAGCAGGGCCGCATGATTCCGGACGATGAGCTCAAGAACGACTACGCCTCGCGTCTTCCCTACGGAGATTGGCTCCGGGAGCAACGCCTCAAGCTTACCGAGCTACCGGTGCACGGCGATGCGCACGGCTTCGAACCAGAGACGCTTCTGGCGCGCATGCAGTCGTTTGGATACACGACCGAGACGATGCAGTTCATGTTGCGGCCAATGATCGAGCAGAAGCGCGATCCGGTTGGGTCCATGGGCAACGACTCGGCGCTCGCGGTCCTGAGCGACCAGCCGCGCCTCTCGTACGACTATTTCAAGCAACTCTTCGCGCAGGTTACCAATCCGCCGATCGACTCGATCCGCGAGGAAGTGATCATGGGAGTCGAGTGCTACATCGGGCCGGAGAAGAACCTGCTCACGACGACGGCGGAGCATGCGCATCGCCTTCGAATTCCGCACCCGATTTTGACCAATGAAGAGGTTAGGGCGCTCAAGACAATCGATGAGCGCGGCTGGCGCACCAAGCTCATCGACATCACCTGGGCGCGAAGCGAAGGCCCCGAGGGACTCGAGCCCGCGCTGCAACGCATTCGCGAGGAGGCGGAGCAGGCGGTGGACGAGGGGTACAGCCTCATCCTGCTGACCGACCGCCAGTCAGGCCGCGACCGCATCCCAGTGAGCGCGCTGCTGGCGACTGGCGCAGCACACCATCATCTAGTTGCAACCGAGAAGCGCACGAGAGTTGGAATCGTCGTTGCGACCGGCGAGGCCCGAGAGGTGCATCATCATTGCTGTCTCATCGGGTACGGGGCGGACGCGATCAACCCGTATTTGGCGTTCGAGGCTCTCTGGCAAGAGCGCCGGCTCGGAACGCTCGACGCAAAGCGATTCCCCGACGACGACAGTATCGTCGACGGTTATCGCAAGGCGGTCGCGAAGGGGATGCTCAAGGTTTTCGCCAAGATGGGCATTTCGACGCTCCAGTCGTACAAGGGCGCGCAGATATTCGAAGCGGTCGGGCTAAACAGCTCGGTGGTCGACGTCTGCTTCACGGGCACGGCGAGCCGTATCCAGGGCATCGGGTTCAATGTGATCGCGCAGGAGCTCGTCGAGCGTCACGCGCTTGGGTACCCGGAAGACGAAGGTGAGCCCCGGCTCCCGATCCTTCCAAACGATGGGCAGTTCCATTGGCGCGCGAACGGCGAGCGTCACATGTGGAACCCGGAAACCATCGCCAATCTGCAGGTTGCAGCGCGCGCCAATAGCAGCGATGCGTACAAACGCTTCGCAGATCACGCCAACGACAATGCCCGGGATCGCTGCACGCTTCGCGGCCTGATGCGATTCAAGACGGGCAAGCCGATTGCTCTGAGCGAGGTCGAGCCCGCGAGCGAGATCGTGAAGCGCTTCGCAACCGGCGCGATGAGCTTCGGTTCGATTTCGATGGAGGCGCATTCGACGCTGGCGATCGCCATGAACAAGCTCGGCGGCAAGTCCAACACGGGTGAGGGCGGCGAGGACCCGGAGCGGTACCGGCCCTTGGCAAACGGTGCGATGAACCCGATGCGCTCGGCGATCAAGCAGGTCGCTTCGGGGCGATTCGGCGTGAGCATCAACTACCTCAGCAACGCCGATGAAATTCAAATCAAGATGGCCCAGGGCGCCAAGCCCGGTGAGGGTGGCGAGCTGCCTGGCCGCAAGGTCGACGAAAAGATCGCGGCGGTCCGCAACTCGACCCCGGGGGTAGGCCTCATCAGCCCGCCGCCGCACCACGATATCTATTCGATCGAGGACTTGTCCCAGCTCATCCACGACCTCAAGAACGCCAACCCTTCGGCGCGCATCAGCGTCAAGCTGGTCAGCGAGGTCGGCGTCGGTACCATCGCGGCCGGCGTCTCCAAGGCCCACGCCGATCACATCCTGATCAGCGGTCACGACGGAGGAACCGGCGCTTCGCCGCTCACCTCGATCAAGCACGCCGGTCTCCCATGGGAGCTTGGCATCGCCGAAACCCACCAAACCCTTGTGATGAACGACCTGCGAAGCAGAGTCGTGTTGCAGACGGACGGCCAGATGAAGACCGGACGGGACGTCGTGATCGGCGCTCTGCTCGGTGCCGGGGAGATCGGCTTGAGCACGGCGCCTCTCATCGCAATGGGCTGCATCATGATGCGGAAGTGCCACCTCAACACCTGTCCGGTCGGCATCGCGACACAGGACCCCGAGCTCCGAAAGAAGTTCAAGGGCAAGCCCGAGCACGTAATCAACTACCTCTTCATGGTCGCCGAAGAGGCTCGAGAGATCATGGCCTCGCTCGGCTTCCGAACCTTCAGAGAGATGATCGGGCGCGTGGACATGCTCGACACCGTCGATGCGATCGTCCATTGGAAGGCGCAGGGAATCGACCTCACGCCCATCCTCACCAAGGCCAAGAAGAAGAACGCCGTCACCGACGTCTACTGCACCAAGCTCCAAGACCACGGCCTCGACAAGGCCCTCGATAACCGGCTGATCGAGCTAGCTCAGTCCGCGATCTGCGAGGGCAAACCGGTGCGCGAGGAGCTCAAGATCAAGAACACCAACCGCACCGTTGGCACGATGCTCAGCCACGAGATCGCCAAGCTCTGGGGCGAGGACCTCCTTCCGGACGGCACCATTCACTTCAAGTTCAAGGGTTCCGCCGGCCAGAGCTTTGGCGCATGGCTGGCCAGGGGCGTCACGCTCGAGCTCGAAGGGGACGCGAACGACTATGTCGGCAAGGGGCTCTCGGGCGGAAAGATCATCGTCTACCCTTCGAAGCAGGCGACCTTCGTGCCCGCCGAAAACATGATCATCGGCAACGTCGTCCTGTACGGCGCAATCGAGGGGAAGGCCTTTTTCCGCGGCCGTGCGGCAGAGCGCTTCTGCGTTCGAAACTCGGGCGCCTGGGCCGTCATCGAGGGCGTGGGCGACCACGCATGCGAGTACATGACAGGCGGCCGTGCGGTGATCTTAGGCGACACGGGGCGCAACTTCGGCGCTGGCATGAGCGGCGGTGTTGCCTACGTGCTCGACGTGAACGACGACTTCGAGTCGAAGTGCAACATGGAGATGGTCGAGCTCGAGCGGCTCGAGTACCAAGAAGAGATCTCAATCCTGAAGGGGCTCGTCGAAGAGCACCTCGAGCTGACCGGCTCGGCCGTTGCCAAGCGCGTTCTCGATGACTGGGATCGCTCCCTCAAGCAGTTCGTGAAAGTCATGCCGATCGACTACAAGCGTGTCCTCCAAAAGAAGGGAGACCTCACCGTGGGCGTTCCAAGACCGGAGACCGTTCCACCACAGCAGCCCGCACCGGGCCCGGCGGCGGAGTAAGACGATGGGAAAGCCAACTGGTTTCAAAGAGTTTCCGCGAGAGGCGGTTCCCTACAGTGACCCGCTGAAGCGAATCGAGGGCTGGGACGAGTTCATGGTCGCCGTTCCGGAGGAGCACCTACGGACCCAGGGCGCGCGCTGCATGGATTGCGGCGTCCCGTTTTGCCAGTCCGCGACGGGCTGCCCGATCGACAATCTCATCCCCGAATGGAACGACCTGGTTTACCGAGGCCGCTGGCGCGAGGCGCTCGACAGGCTGCACAAGACCAACAACTTCCCCGAGTTCACCGGACGTGTTTGCCCGGCGCCCTGTGAAGGTGCCTGCGTCCTCGGCATCATCGAGCCGGCCGTGACGATCAAGAACATCGAGTGCGCAATCGTCGACAAGGGCTTCGAAGAAGGCTGGATTGAGCCGGAGCCTCCTGAGGAGCGAACCGGCAAGAGGGTCGCCGTCATCGGCAGCGGGCCTGCGGGCCTCACGGCGGCACAGCAGCTCAACCGCGCCGGGCATGAGGTGACGGTGTACGAGCGGGACGATCGGATCGGCGGCCTACTCACCTACGGCATTCCAAACATGAAGCTCGACAAGGGCATCGTGGAGCGTCGTCTCGACATCATGCGCGCCGAGGGCATCGAGTTCGTCACCAACGCGCACGTGGGTGTCAACACCGACGCCCAAAAGATCCGCAGCGAATACGACGCGATCGTTCTCGCGGCCGGGGCGACCAGCCCCCGAGACCTTCCAATTCCCGGACGTGCGCTCCAAGGCGTCCATTTCGCGATGGATTTCCTTCTCAAAAACACCAAGAGCCTGATGGACAGCAAGCTCGAGGATCGTCAGTACATCAGCGCCAAGGGAAAGCGGGTCATCGTGATCGGCGGTGGCGACACCGGGACTGACTGCATCGGCACCTCGATTCGCCACGGCGCGACCTCGGTGGTGAACTTCGAGCTCTTGCCGAAGCCACCCGCCGAGCGTGCTCCCGACAACCCCTGG
>Ga0316201_10000986_pt1 | contig 18176 bp, 13 predicted proteins | sample CS6wburrow_MG_FD_204516 | JGI IMG/M metagenome (GOLD analysis project Ga0316201, IMG submission 204516) | Coastal sediment microbial communities from Delaware Bay, Delaware, United States - CS-6 worm burrow | ecosystem: Environmental > Aquatic > Marine > Coastal > Sediment | place: USA... | reverse complement strand
CTGAAATACTGTATTTGTGGTTTTGAGTTTGAAACTCCCCGCAGTGATAAATCTCAAAGAGGGTCCGTCCCATATGACGACCCATATCCTGCCCCAGTTTCGCGCGATCGCTGCGTTTCATATCGGGAAAGATACGCTTTGCCTCGCGATCAAATCGCAATCTGGCGGGCGGAAACCAACGCATGACGGCAGCGAACGTTGTGCCTAACCCGCGGGCCCTTGAACTGAAAGGCCGCCAGCGAACCAAAGTCAGCGCCGACCACAAAGGAAAGTAGCGGGCGTGATGAGCGAAAGATTTCAGGGAAGTAGATAGCATGACGCTGTATGATCTTCTTTGGCTGGTAAACCAAACGAAAAGAGCAGATCGGCTTAGAGGCGCACTTTTTGGTGCTGTCAGACGAATGCGAACTAGCCTATACTAGGCCAGTGAAACTACCCCTTATGCCGCGCCAAGACCGAGCCACTCAGCGCGGGCAACGGCGCGGTTAACCTTGAAATTGGCTCGGGAGTAGAGGCAGCGTTCCTGGTTGAAGTGATTGCCGACGGAGGAATGGACCGCGGCGAATTTCTGTAAACTTCGCTTTTGTCTAAAGCGGGGCATCGCACGTTCTCGTCGTCGAAATGGCAAGTGTGAATTCTCTGCGCGGTTGTTGCGCCAGCGCCCGGCTTCCTGCCGATCCGCATTCCCAATGACCTTCATGGCAGAGCCATATGACCGAAGTTTGTCTGTCATGATGGCTTCCGGGTTGCCGTAACGTTTCATCGATTTTCTTAGGAAATTCAGCGCTGCTTTGCGATCCAGACGCTTCGTGACGTAGGACTCCAGCACTTCGCCTTCGTGATCCACAGTCCGCCACAAGTAGTGCGTCTCGCCATTGATTTTCACGAGAATCTCATCCAGATGCCACTGCCAGTTCGAATTTGCGCGCATTCGGCTTGCCCGATGTCTGCGGATCTCGGCAGCGAACATCAGGCCAAATCAGTTCCACCAGAATCGAACCGTTTCGTGGCTTATGTCGACGCCACGCTCGTGCAGGAGATCTTCCACATTTCGCAGTGAAAGTGGAAATCGAATGTACATCATCACAGCCAGGCGGATGATGTCAGCATTGGTCTTGAAGTAGCGAAATGGGTTGGGTTTTGTCATCCCGCGAAGCTACGAAACCGCCCTGCCCGCCTCAGGACAGCTTCTTCTGGCAGCACCCTCCTGCGCCGTCACCCAAGACCTTCAGAGACGAACTCATCGCAAAGCAGACATCGGTGCCTCTTGCAGCGAATGACTGCTCAAAGCCAAATGCCACCGTGCGTCCGGCATAATGTCAACAACTTCTGTGCGGGGCATAGTCGACTTTTGGCTCATTGCGCGAAGATCTGTCGGCAACTCGCTTTCGCCTGACCAGCAGAGCGTCATTTCAACGCGATGTTGCATCTTAAGAATGGGAACGCCTTCACCACGTTCGTTTGAAACGCCCATCGGTCGTACGGTTCGCCAAGCGGGAATCCGCCAAAATTTATAAAGGATATGGAAATCATAATGTGAACATAATATCGAACACTTTCGGTCTTATTGAATAGGCAGAATGCTTCCGGCTTCGTTGTAGAGATAGCCGAATGAAAAAAGAGACGGTGAACGGGACAGATTCAGAAGGAAGTTCCTGGAATTTGGAGTTGGTTTATCCGCGGCGGCTTAATCTGGCCGCCTGCATTTCGGCCGCGGTCAACACAAACCCGGCCACTGATCTCAAAAAGTGAAGATCGTGAAGGGCAGCGTCAGCGGATTGAAGTGCATCAGAAGGAAATGACCAGATGTGCGGGCCTGAGGAGATGAAAACAAAATGATGACGATAGCTAAGGCGAGCAAGCCGATCTTGATCCTGGTGATGATGTTTTTCGCGTCCACTTCGGCAGCCCAGGTGACATGCAAGGGCGAATGGCGAAGTGCGGCGCTCACCAATTATGAGAGCTATCCTGATCCTGGCAGCGTGGAATGCGTCAAGTACAACGGCTGCAAATGGGCCGGGCAGTTTTATGGCGTGAATGGCAAGAAATCCGAGAAGTGGGTTGCCCGTAATAATATCGCTGCAGTCCATCAGAAACACTGGCGTGAGTACGGCGGGAAAACCTTGCGGCTTCGCAAGAACGGTCGCGAGCTTTTCGTCAAAGTGCTCGACTTGTGCTCGGACTCGGATTGCAACGGCTGCTGCACCAAGAACCTGGGTGGTGATGGTTACCTCATCGACATAGAAAAATACACGATGCAACGGTTTGGTTCCGGTTCGGGTGAAGTGAACTTTCAGGTCTGCCGCTGAAGTCCTTTTGGCTGCTGCGCAAAAGAGCTTTTGACGGCGCCGTCCCAAAATCTCTAAGGGTTTCGCATGGCACGTTCCGTCTGAAGATCGGACGAAACGCCTTTTCTACCTTTGCGGAAAGCCTCGACAACCCGGCGCTTGCTGCGGGGCAATGATAGTGCTTCGTCTGGGCTGACGTTGGCAGTGCGGGTGATTTTGCGCCATCCTCCGAAGCGCCCTGTCAGCGCGCGCGCGACCGACCAGATCACGACGAACCAGAAAATCTGCCTGTAGAAGAACCGCTGGGTCAGAACGGCGGGCAGCATACGTCGGTCTTCGTCTCGTTCCAGCGACATCGCGATAGCGGCAAGAACCATGTCCGACAAAAGGTAGGCCAAGTAACCGATGACAATCGTTATGGAAAGTGGCGATACACCAATTTCAGCCGGGGAAAAAAGACCCGAAAAAATTTGGGCCGCGTTAAAGAGCATGACGATATCGGCAAGCGGTGCAAAAAGTGAAAACAGGATACCAAAGATGAGCATGTCGGGGATGGCCACGAGCCCAACCGCCCGGCGCTCTCGTATGGCTCTCTTGTGCTTCCATGCAGCCTGAAGCATTCCGAATGTCCAGCGGATACGCTGGCGGATGAATTGGCGGATCGTTTCTGGGGCTTCGGTAAATGCTTTCGCATTCGGTTCGTATTTCACCTGATACCCGGCGCGAATGATGCTGATCGTCAGATCCGCATCTTCAACAAGTGTTTCCAGAGAGTATCCCGCTGCTGCATCAACCGCTTCCGCACGCCACGCGCCGATCGCGCCTGGAACAACCATGATCCCATTGAGCGTTTCGTAGGCACGGCGGTCCAGATTTTGCGCGGTTATGTACTCGATTGCTTGTAAAACAGTCAGAAGATTGCGCCGGTTGCCGACCTTCACATTACCAGCGACAGCGCCGACTCTCGGGTCTTTAAAGTGTCCGACAAGATATCCTATGGCGTCAGGGGCAAGGATCGTGTCTGCATCGACTGCAACGATAACCGGAGAGGTCGCAAGCTTGTGGATGTGGTTCAGAGCTTCGGCTTTTCCGCGATTCTCTTGTACCACCAGCCGCACACGGGCATCTGATCCAAATGCATTGCGCACTGCATCGGCGGTGCCGTCAATCGAACCATCGTCGACCACGATCACTTCTTTGATCGGGTAATTCGATGCAAGAACAGCAGTGAGAGTCTTAACAATTACAGGTTCTTCGCAATACGCTGGGATGGCGACGGTTACGTCAGGGCGATAATCGGTTGGCGGACGGGGCTGACGGTGTTGCCTCAAGGCCAAAAGAACTATCAATGCCGAGCGCAGGGCACCCGCGAGAATCGTGACAAAGAAAATTGTGGTCAGAGTTATCTTCAACGCGCGAATACCGGCGAATGAAAATTGGCGCAGCGGATCATAGGCTGTCTGAGGCGAAACAGCCACCGATTGCTCAAGCCCCGGATAAAGACCGGATAGCGACACGATTTCGAACCCCTGTTGCCTGGCGGAGGCAATGATGCTCGGCAGAGCACGCACCGTCTGCGAGCGGTCACCCCCTCCATCGTGCAAAAGCGCAACTCCACCGCCTTTGTCAGATAAGGAATTCACCAGAGCTTCCGTGATGTCAGGCACTCCTCTTCGGGCCCAATCAAACGAGTCATGCTCAATCCCAACGACGATGTAACCTTCAGTGAGAATTGTGCGCAGCGCATTGGCTTCCCCGATGGTCTTGGGGTCTTGGTCAAGGCCATAGGGCGCGCGAAACAGCAGCGTATTTGTACCTGTGACTTCGGCCAGCAACTGTTGCGTGGCGCGCAATTCAAGCCTCAGGCGAAGTGGACTGATGTCGGCCAGATTTGGATGGCTATAGGTATGAACACCTATCTCATGGCCTTCGGCCACGATACGCCTGACAATCTCTGGATGCTCAAGGACTTTAGAGCCGATCAAGAAGAACACCGCCGGGGCATCGTAGGCATCAAGAATGTCGAGAATTTCAGGTGTGTATTTTGGGTCCGGTCCATCATCGAATGTCAAAACCACGCGATCCGGGTGCTGGCCGCCGTGTCGCGTGAGGGTATAGGCGGTCGGCAGGAACGGATAAGTCACGTCGACAATTCGACCGGTGTCGGGGTCGTGTATCAGTTTGCGCAGTCCGTCATGGTCGCCAACCCGAATAGCGAGCAAGGCACCTTTGCCTTCGTATCGAACGAAATCCGGTGCGTTGATCCGGTAAGCGGCAGAGGCGCTAGGCACGCCTTCGCCGGAGCGCCCGCCGAACAATGTCCAAACGGCGGGGTCTTCGCTGCCGAGCGGCCACACGGCAAATCCTCTGGTGGGGCGGCCATCCAGCCCTTTTAGGGTATTGTGCGCAGTGACGGCATCAAGAACCCACATTTGATGCAGCCGGCCTTTTGCGTCTGTATACGAGGCTGTTGCATTAAGACTGTAAGGATCAAGACGGACCGTCGCTCCAAACAGGCTGGCATTCGTTGTCAGGTCGAAAAACCCGATCTCCTCGGGGACGGGGTTTCCACTGGTCCAACTCACTCCGAGACTTCCAAGGCCAACAACGACTTTATCCGCACCGAACCGGTCAAGCACCTCCAAGAGCTTCGCGTCGACCGCATCTTGAGGAGCCAGGGGCCCGGGAGCGCTGAAGGGCCCCGGCGTTTGAAAACCGAGAACAATCAGTCTGTCGGCAAGATCAGAAGATTGAGGGGTATCCCAAAGCGGATCAAACAGACTGGCAACGAGACAGCTTTCGCCGCCAGTATCAGCCAAAGCCTCTCGCGCTGCAGACAGGAATTCGATGACGTCGTCGACGCGGTTTCTCGGTGCGCCGGTAACATCGAAGCAGAGCCCGTCAAAGCTGCCTTGCGCCACTAGCCCGGCGGCCGACATCGCGACGGCGCTTCGCTGCGCATCACTCGCCAGCCAGGTATTCCAACGGACATTGTCTATGCCCGACAGTCGAACAACAGGCAGCAGGTGCTTGCTTTCACGATTGAAATCGACAAAGAATCGCAGTTCGCCAACGTGGGGCGCTGTCAATTCGACAATTCGTGCCTGCTCGGGATCAACCGCGAACAACTCGGGCAAGAGCACGTCGATATCGTCGATGCGCTCTTGCGCCGACTGAAGTGCTTGGATTGACCAGAACGGAATGAAAGCATGAATTTCGACGGGCTGTCCGGTCGCGACCGGTGCTGGCGGGAATCGAGTGATGCGCGCGCCAGGGATTTCCACCCGAGCCTCCGGCGGTGTCTTTGGTGGCGCCTGCATGCCGCTGCGCGAGGGATCGTAGTGCGTCGGTGCCATGGTCTCGGGCGGGCCGGGCAGCAAAGGCAGATGGACGTCAAAGAGAGACTTCGAAAAGGAAAACGCCCAGACAAGCACAAAAGCAATGAACGCGAAGAACAATACCGAGACGATCGTCAACCTGTGCGACGTCGGGTCGAAAAAGACGGGACGCATCTTGGCACGTTCGTCGCTTTTGGTAGGTTTCTTCAAGATCACTCCGCTGAAGGCATGGATCCAGTGTTTCAGGGACACTCATCAATTCTAAACACATCAAATCCAATGCAAATTGCTTTGAATCAAATTGCTGGAACGCTCCAGTGTTTAGCGTGGCAGAGGCGAAAGCACGTAAAGCGCCGGTTTGGAGGGCATGCATGCACCATCACTTGATATTCACGCGCCGCCGCTTCATGGGTTCAGCGCTTTCGAGTGCATCGCTCGGCCTCGCGATGACACCCGACAGCGCGCGCGCGGCTGGATCAAAGCCAGTCATGGTCTTGTTGGATGAAATCCCGCCGGAGACCTCGGCGTCACAGTTATTCTCTTTCCTTGATCCGATCTTGTCACTGAATATCGCCATTGGTTGCCTCGTTCGGATCGACGAGCGATCACAGCGGGCGCTGCAAGAAAACCCCGAGCTCTTGGCGCAGATGGTCAAACTGACGACAGACTATCCAGGTTTGGCACAAATGATCCCATATGCCCCGGAACTCGGTGCGCAGGCCGGATATTTGCAAATGCGCCGGGCAGGTGATGCCCAAACCGCCTGTTTGCACCTCTTTGAACCTTTTCTGGGTGGCACCGATCCCAAATCGTTGTTGACGATTGCCTCGGACCTGCCGGAGGGGCCGCTTCCAGTCATTGCTGGCATACGTTCGGCGGGCTTTCGCAGTATCCTGCTACTTCCCAAGGCCGCGTCCGCATCGAGTGTCTGGTTAAATGCGGATGGTGTGCAGCAGGTCCAGGGCGGGCTGCGGCTTCCGGTCGATTTGAGCCGGAGTGCCATCACCAATGCCGTCTTGGGCGAGATCAAGTCGGCTGACCCGGTGGTTATCATTGCGGACTTTCCCAAGGGAGACGACCTGAGTGATGATGGCTATTTCCAGAAAGGTGCCGCATTGGGCGACGGGGTGTCGCTGGCCTTGGCCGACGGCGGAGTGTTTCAGACTTTGCCGTCCGATCTCGTGCTGAAGTCAGGCGACCGTTTTCAGCGCTTCATTGTCCTTTGCGTGACCGATGCGGGAACGGAAGGAGGGTCGAATTCGCTAATTGATGCGTTGGCCCAAAAGGGGCTGCAATACACCATACTCCGCAATCTGGATCGCAAACCCGGTCCGAGTGCGGCCGCATCGGTCGGTGCGGATGCGTGCTGGCTTGTGGCTTCTGACAACACGCAATCGCCGAACGAATTACGTGATGCTGTGTTTGCGCGTACAAATGAATCCCTGCGCCAGCTCGGCCAACTTGAGCTTGCTTGTGTCGCAATGGCAGAGAGTGTCAGCACCGAGAATGTAGAAGCGCTGCAAGGCCTTGATGCAATACTGAACCTCGTCCCGGGTGGAAATGGAGTCGTTGGAGTAGATGGAAACGGTATCTTGCACCTTCGTCCGAAAGTAACACTCGCCACCGGTCAGACAAACCGGAAGCTCGCTCTGCTTGATGAGGACAATTTCGAGCCATTGCGCGACGCTATAGTCGTATTGCATGGCGATGCATTCAAAAGCGCCCCAGAAATTGAGGCCGCTGTCGCGGCTCTTACCTCCTTGAGTGCAAGAGAGGATACCATCGTTACGGAAATTACTGAGTATCTAGAGGCAGTGACTATTCGTGACCAAGCCGCCGAGTTACTGAAGACGGCAAAGCGTATCCCGACGACGTCGATATCCGAGCCGACCGGGCTCGCATCGAATGAAAGCCTGATGCGGGACGCCAAGCTTGCCTGGTCATATTTTGATCGGCTGACTGATCCGGGCACGGGCCTTGTTCCAGCGACCGCCTGGCTAGAGGATGGAAAAATCCTCAGCTACGATTTCGCGACGATGTGGGATACCGCCAGCGTTATTCTGGCGACGATCAGCGCGCACAGTCTCGAATTGATCGACAAGGCCGAATTCCAGTCAAGACTGACGCTTTTATTGTCGAACCTCGCGGATCGGCCCTTTGCGGGCCTTAACCTACCGGCCGGTCTTTCTTCCACGACCGGCGGGTCGCCGGGCGACAAACGCTATGATGCAAGCGATACATCGCGCCTTCTGACGGCGCTGAAGATACTTGCTACCTACGCGCCAGCGGATTTCCCGATTGAGCAGATCGTGTCTCGGTGGGATCTGGGAAAGACCCTGCGGGATGGTGTGCCGCAGACGGCTTCTGGACTGCGTTTTCAAAGCGCTTATCGCTCAAATTATGCGGGCTATTTGGGTCGTGGCTTTGAGCAGTGGGGATTTAAAATCGCTTCACCCTATGGCATAGCCACAGATCTGTCAGGATTTGATGCCCGTATCGCCACGCTCCATACGGCCGCACGGTTGGGGCCGATTGGAACGGAACCGCACCTGCTCGAGGGCGTTGAATTCGGGTTCTCAGAACCTGCATTTGCAATGAGTGAGGGCTTGTTTGCAGCCCAATTTGCTGAATATCAAAAGACCGGGCAACTTGTCTGTGTGTCCGAGGCGCCGATCAACCGAGAGCCGTGGTTCATCTATCAGGGCTTTCAGTTGGGGGATGTTGAGGCGCCCTGGACGGTAGAGACATTGGACCCTTCGCCAAGGTTCACAACGCGAGGATTTCGCCGCGCCGTATCAATGGTCAGCTCCAAGGCGGCATATCTTTGGCATTTTGTAAGGCCCGGTGAATACACCTCACAGCTTGTCGATCACGTTCGCAAAAACGCCTCGATACCGTCACTGGGATTTGCGCCTGGTGTGCCTTCCACACCGCATGTGAAGCTTGGATCGTACAGCGACGTCAATACCAATGGCGTAATTCTTCAGGCGATTGCGTTTGGCGTGAATGGCGCCAGACCCGCAATCGAGTGGCGAGCCTGACAAGCAGGGGTAAAGGCGAAGCGGGCTCGAAGCAGCCGTTCTCTGTGGACTTCATCAGTGACCACTGAGCGGACGAAGCTGCCTAATGCAAATGCAGCGATTGCTGACGCGGCATCCGTTTTGAATTGCGGAGAGACCTTCTATGCCTCGAACTATGTTTGGCCATAGCGACCATTCATCTTGACCGATCCAACCGAATGCCCGCGTGACACGGCTTTTCCAGCTCAAGACACGCGATGCCGACGTTGCCCCCAACGATCAAACGCCGCCACTTTTCACGTCCTCACCCATAAGGGTCACGACAGCCCGAAGTAAGATGCCACCTTGTCCTTCCGGTGCCGGTCAATCGCACCAGACTCTTCGAGTTCTGGGCGCCCTTTCCGCTTTCCGGCGTTGATCTTCAGCTCTGTTCTGATTTCCGCAGTGCCGATCAATCTTACCATTGAAACCCGCACGACCCGTTGCGTTCCAGGCACGATGACGCCGGTGTCAGTCGCCAGATGGCTGATACGCTTGGCGTCTCTGGCTACAAAAACATCAATATTAGGCCGCTAGGATCCTCCGCTTTCGCTGTGTAAGCGGTGAGGTCGGTAATTGGAAAAGCATGTGTGCTCTTGTGTGGTAGGCTTGCTCTCCAGGTGTCGTTGCGGGATCAAGATGGCCCTGACCTTCATTGATTTGGTTCTAGCCCTTCGCTGTAATCGACCTTCAGGGTGATAAGGGCTGGCTTTTGGGTCTGCCGGGTCTGCGCGAGCGCTTCACGTAAGGCGTCCGCAGTTGTAACGGGGAGATGATCCCAACCAAAGGCGGCACAAAGGCTTGCCCAATCAGGGTTTTCAAACGACAGATCGGTGTGCGCACCTTTCGCCGTCTCCTGTTTTTCCTCGATCAGCCCATAGCCGCCGTCCTCCCACAACAGAACCGTCAGCGAAAGCCCAAGGCGGGCCGCAGTTTCGGCCTCTTGCAGGTTGATCAGGAATTCACCGTCACCACAAATCGCAAGTGTGCGCCCGTCTTTCTGCATGGCTGCTGCAGCAATGGCACCGGGCAAGGCGATGCCCATTCCAGCGGACCCGTTGGCGATAATGATCTGGCCGGGGCGCTTGGCATTCAGCGAACGCGCGACTTTAAGTTTGTGGGTCCCGACGCCTGACACGACGGTGTCGTCGGGGCGCAGGTCGCGCGCGACGATGTGCAAGACATCCTCAGGAAGGAATGTGCCATCTCGGGCCTCAGGCGTGCGGGTCTGTTCCTTTTCCAGCAGCTTCTGGACATCCCTTACGCTCACCGGAACCTCCCATTGTTGCGAACCAAGAGCAGCCGAAAGCGCAGGCAGCGTATCTGCGACGTTTCCCGAAACGTCTGCCTTTAGCGCCCAACCGACATCTGCCAAGGCTGCCAGGTCTGCGATGTGCACAACGTCAGGTTGCCCAGTTTCAGCCAGTTTTGAAGGGGATACCTCAATCGGATCAAACCCGATCGCCACGATGATGTCCGCTTCTTGAAGCGCCTTATCGATGTAGTCGTCGAAGGGTTGCCCAAAAGTGCCCAGGTAAAGATCATGATCGCCGGGGATTATTCCATTCCCCATAAATGTGACCGCGACAGGCAACTGGTGCGCTTCGACGAAATCTATGACCGCTGACGCGGCACCAGAGCGCACAACACCTGCACCCGCCAAAACCATTGGTTTCTTGGCACCGGCAAGAACCGCGGCGGCCGCCTTGATCGCTCTATCCGACGCCACAGGAACGTATGCGGGCGGCAGGGAAAGAGGCGCGGAATCTGCCTTCGCAGAAGCGACGTCTTCGGGAAGCGACAGATGTACTGCGCCGGGTCTCGGGGCCGTCGCGGTACGCACGGCCTCGGCCACCGCGCCTGGGATTTCCGAGGCGGACATCAGCGTCCTTGAAAGCTTGGTGACAGGCCTGAAGAGCGCGGTCAGGTCCATAACCTGATGGCTTTCGGACACCGCCATTCGCCCGGTCGACCCTTGCCCGGTAATTGCAATCAACGGCGCAAAGTCAAAGTGCGCATCGGCGACACCAGTGATCAGGTTGGTTGCACCGGGTCCCAGCGTTGCCAAACACCCCGCAGGGCGTCCGGTCAGGCGACCATAGACTGATGCCATATAGGCAGCCGATTGTTCATGCCGCGTCAAAACGAATTGAATGGACGACTTGTCCAGCGCCAACATGAGTTCGGTGTTTTCCTCTCCCGGAAGGCCATAGATAATCTCAACACCTGCCTCTTCGAGGCAGGCCACAAAAAGCTCCGCCCCGGTCATTACACGATCCCGTAGGCACAAATGGCGTCGGCAACTTTGCGATACCCGGCGATGTTGGCCCCTCGACGGTAATTGATTGTCTCCGCGCCGCGGCCTTCACCGGCAGCCACGTCGTGAATGTTTTGCATGATAGACCTCAGAATTTCGTCCACTTCGCCTGTGGACATGAACCGGCGATGCGCGTTCTGGCTCATCTCGATTCCGGAAATTGCGACGCCACCAGCGTTGGACGCTTTTCCCGGAGCATAAGTTGTAGTTGACGAGGCAATCTTTACAGCAGCGCCAGCAGTGAGCGGCATATTCGCGCCCTCAGCGAGGAATGAAAGCCCTCCATCAATTGCGGCTTTCGCATCCTCTTCGTCAAATTCATTTTGCGTCGCACAAGGCAGCGCAATGTCCGCCTCCAGCCCCCAGGGTTTGCGGCCCTGTTCAAAGGACAAACCAAGTTCGGACGCACCGGCCATCAGATCGACACCATTCGCCTTCGCCGAACGCACCCAAGCCAAGGCATCCTGTGTGAAACCGTCTTTTGCAACAAGGGTCCCGGACGAATTGGACAGGCTAATCACCTTGCCAACCTCCGCAATCGCTTTTTCAGCGGCATGCAACGCGACATTCCCCATGCCTGAAATAGCAATGCGTTTCCCATCAAGCGAGTGCCCGGCTTCGTTCAGCATGCATTGGAGAAAGTAGATCAAACCGTATCCCGTTGCTTCGACCCGCAGTTCGCTGCCACCAAAGCTGCCGCCTTTTCCGGTAAGTGCTCCGTTAAAGACAGATTGACTGCGCTTGTAGGCCCCGAAAAGAAAGCCAATCTCGCGCGTTCCAACGTTGATGTCTCCGGCTGGAACATCCTGATCGGGGCCGATGTGATGGCTCAATTCGCTCATGAACGCTTGGCAAAACCGCATGATTTCTCGGTCGCTTCTGCCGGAAGGATCAAAATCCGCGCCGCCCTTGCCACCGCCAAGTGGCAAGCCGGTAAGTGAGTTTTTGAAAACCTGTTCAAAGGCGAGAAACTTCAATACCGAGGGTGTCACAGTCGGATGAAACCGGATGCCGCCCTTATAGGGTCCAATGGCGTTTGACATCTGGACACGGTAGCCGGTGTTAAATTGCACCTCACCTGCATCATCTTCCCACGCGACGCGAAACGTGATCATGCGATCAGGCATTGTCAGATGTTCCAAAACGCGTGCGCGCGCATAGTCAGGATTGTTCTTCTCAATCGTGATGACGTCCGTGGCAACGTCCTCGACAGCCTGAAGGAACTCATCCTCGCCTTTATTTCGACTCTCGACCGCGTTCATAAACGTATCGACCAGACCGTCCCGCGTTTGCATTCCTTCACTCCCTACAAAGCTGAGTGTGAAAGGATCTAGCGCCCAGTTGCAGATCGTCGACTGGCCACGGAACTAACCCCACGGCAAGAAAGGATAATTCAAATCTCCGATTGCTTCCGTAAGAACCCGGTCTAGCCTTCACTCAAAGTCGTCACAAATCGAGGTATCTTTTGGCTGGTCGCGATCTTACTACAGGCCCCGTTTGGCGGGCTCTGGCGGGTGTCTCCGCGCCAATGTCCTTCGGCATCCTGTCGGTGCTTAGCGTTGGCGTCGTTGACGCCTACTTTCTTGGACAACTCGGCGGCCTTCCGTTGGCCGCCATCGGGTTTATCTATCCGGTAACCGCTACATTTGCATCGCTTGCAATTGGGCTGTCGGCGGGCACCAATGCAACCGTCTCACAAAGCTTGGGGCGCGAAGACGATCCACAGGTCACATCCAGATATGCTCTCCATGCCGTGGGTCTGGGTCTTGGTTTGGGCGTTATGGTGTCAGCAATCGTCTGGATGACCTCTACGCTGCTCTTCTCTTCTATGGGTGCCAGTGACAAAGTCTTAGCGGAAATCGCGCTTTATGTTCCCTACTGGGCACTTTCGTTTCCATTGCTTGTGCTGATGATGATCGTGAACTCACTCTTTCGGGCGCATGGCAACGGTGCGATCTCGGCCGGGATTATGATGCTGTCTGCGTTGGTGAACATTGCATTGAACCCCGTCTTGATCTTTGGGTGGGGTGTCATCCCGGAACTTGGTATCGAAGGCGCTGCGATGGCGTCGGCCATTGGTCGCGCAATGGCCGTATTGGTGTCTTTGGCCTACGCGTTCAAGCGCGGCTATCTGGATTTCGCAGTCGGATTTACCACCGGTCTGATAAAGTCAGTCAAAGAACTGGTTGTCGTGGGGGCACCTGCTGCCTTTTCCAATGCGATCAACCCTGCTGGCATGGCGCTTGTGACGGCGGCGGTTGCAACCATTGGCGACGCCGCTGTTGCGGGGTTCGGGGCGGCGACGCGGGTCCAATCTGTTGCTCTGGTGGCGATGCTGGCTCTGTCAAGCGGCGTTGGGCCCGTCGTGGGCCAGAACTGGGGCGCCGACAAGAAAGACCGGGCAAGAACGGCTCTACGCCAATGCTGGATATTCTGCATAGGCTACGGTGCGCCGCTCGCCATTCTTCTTTTCATTTTCGCAGACGTTATCGCCAGGACGATCGCGGCAGATGAAGCATCGGCCGCGTTTACAGCGCAATATTTGAAATACGTCGGTTTTAGCCTGTTCGGCTACGGCATTCTGGTGACGACAAATGCCGCCATGAATGCGCGTTCCAAGGCGATCTATTCCATGAGTCTCAGTTTGATACGGATCTTCGCCATTTACTTGCCGTTTGCTTGGGTCGGCGTGTGGCTGTTTGGCTATGCCGGCATTCTTGGCGCAACGGTCTTGGCCAATCTGCTGGTGGTCCTCGGCGCCATAATTGCCGCGCGGTCTGTCGGACTTTTTGACACCAAACAGCCTTTGATTGCACGTCCGGCAAAACAAATCGCTAAGTAGGATGTCGCTTTGCCCCTAGGCTTTGGCAAGCTCTGAGTGAGATTTCAGGACCTTGTCTCCGTCTGATTGTTCGATCAGATAGGCGGGCTCGTCCTCGGAGGCGTCGCGCGTGACCTCGGTCCCCTTGATTGTCTTGGTGACCTTTTGCGTGAAAACCTCAACGACGGCGCCGGTTCCGGTTCCATTGCCCCAGTCCCACTCAACTTTATCATCAACGCTGAAATTGCTCATTGGTATGCCTTTCTTGAAATTCGTTCCGCTCCGCACGGTGTGACCATGCGATCTTGTCTTGCTCATTCTTCGGGGTTTTCATGTATCTCTTCATGCACTTGCCCGTAAGCAAGCAAGGCAAAGACCAGCGTCCCACCCACGACGTTCCCCGCAAAAACCGGAATGAAGAAGGCGAAGACCGCATCGCCAGCGGTCGTGGACCCCGTTACCAGCATGAACCACATTTCAACCGAACCGGCCACGATGTGGGCAAAATCGCCTGCCGCAATAAGCCAGGTGAAGGCCACAATCACCAAAAGCTTTGAGCCGCCAGCTTGCGGCAAGGTCCAGACCAAAGCAGCCACAAGAATGCCTGCGGGGATCGCACGGAAAAAGGCAGTTGCGGGATCAAACCCCAGCGCATGCTCGGAAAGCGCCATAATTGCAGGAAGCAAATCCGCCGGGATCGCAGGTGTAAACGCGAACAGGCTGGCGGCAACCAATGCACCAGCCACATTTGCAGCCAATACAATTACCCAAAGTTTTAGAACCCGCATCAACATGTGCGGGCTGGGCGCGGCCATCAGCGGAAGCACCGTCGTAATCGTATTCTCCGTGAACAGTTGAAGCCGCCCAAGGATGACCATCATGAACCCAAGGCTGTAGCCAAGGTTTTCCAACAGGTATTTATTAGAGGTTTCGCTTAAATGCGTTCGCAAAATCGCTTCGCCGAGTACCGAAAAACTGATCATCAATCCGGCGGCGACACCGGACCAGATCAGCGATTTGTTCGGTCTTTGAAGTTCTTCGTCACCTTCACGCCGAATAACCTCATAAATAAGGCGGGGCATGAGGCTCGATGCTTCGTTGATCAGTTTTTTGTCTTGGATGTCGGCCATTTGTTCCTCTTTCGGAAAGCGAGCTAACGCGATTTCGCGCGACTTCAAGCAACACAGAAATGGCCTGTTACCGATCATGCCCCAAAGCGATAGGGTTTTTTGCACCGAGCATAATTGCCGGGCATGCCTGCACACCTGGGGCTGGCATCTTTGTGCGCGTCAACATCCCATCCATGTCGCCATCGATGATGAACGCTCAATCCAAGTGCTGTTTTTGCAGCAGGGCCGGATTGGTCACCCGCCTTACGATGAAGGGCTTTCTTCGTGGACGTCCGCTTGGACTTCGGACAGTCGATAGGCGGAAAAAATCGCGGAAAAACTCAGTCCCGACAACACCACAAGCACAATTTCGGCACCCGCCACATCGGCAATCGCGCCCAATATGCCGCCCAGCAGCAAAAAAGCCCCGATCAACGTGTTGGACAGCGCGGTATAGACAGATTTTTGGCCATCACTGTCCATATCGGTCAGGTGCGTTTTTCGACCGGCGCGGACACCTTGATAAGCGATTTGCGACACAAACACATAGGCAGCAATAAGCAGGCCAGCCTCTGCGCCTGCAAGAAACCCGATTATTGCGGCCGTAATCAGCGTCACACCCGACAAGGCACCCGCCAGCATAAGCGTTTGCCTGCTCGACCAGTCTGATAAAGCCCCCCAAACATATGATGAAGCGATTGAGGCGATGGACGAGGCAAGCACCAGTAGACCGAGATTGCCAAGCCCCGCGTCGCCGTTCCCGCTGCCCAGCATCACAAGAAAAGGCGGAGCCAATGCGGTCGATATCAGCTGCGCACGAGTCGCAATATAATAGCGGAATTCTGGATCTTCGCGCAGCGGGCGCATCAGGCCCGCAATGGACACATCGGCATCAGACGCACTGTCGTCACGCGGTTCTTTCAATGTGGAAAACGTAACAGCCCCCAAAAGCCACAAGACGCCCGCAACTGCGATGGCCCCGGAAATCACCATGGGTTCGCGCGGCAACCATCCGATACTCAGAAGGATCGCAAAGGCGAAAACGGCGATGGCCGCAAGCGTTCCGGCACTCCCTGATACTTTTCCGCGCGCCCCTTTTTCGACAGTACGCGCAAGGATATCTTTATAGCTTGCAGAACAGGCTGAGCGGGCCACGGCCAAAACAGCCAATAGCCCAACTATCACCCATCCGGCGACATTGCCGGGCAGAAAAACGGCTGCGGCTGCCATGCCAAGTGCGGCCAAACCCTGCACGGCGGCACCCATTGCCCAGAAATACTTGCGCAGCGGCGCGCGTTGAATGCTGCGGGCGAGAAGAAGCTGAGGCAAAAGCGCGCCTGCCTCACGGACCGGCACCAGCAGGCCAATCAGAACGCCGGACGCGCCGATTGCGTTCAACAGCCAAGCCAGCACCAGCTTGGGATCTATCATCCCATCGGCCATTTTGGTCAGCGTTAAAGACGCAAGATGTATGCGATATGCACGATCCATCACTAATCAGCGCGTCAGCACAACATCAGTTTTCACATCGACATTTTCAACTACCGCATCAATTAAATAAGCGGCAACATCGCGACGCGAGATCATGCCCATCCGCCATTCTGAAGGCGCACGCAACACACGGAACTGACCCGTCCTTTTATTGCTCGTCAGAATTGTCGGGCGCACGATTGTCCAATCCGTCTTACTGTCCATGATCATCGCTTCCTGACGACCTTTGTCTGCATATGGCTTGCCAAAAATAGCCTTGTGGCCGATGCGTTCAAGCGTGCTCATCGCGTCGCTGCTGCGGCCTGCGCCGAAGCCTGTCACAGCAATCAAGCGCGATACCCCGGCGATGTCCATCTGATCCAACAGGATGCGGGTCGATTCTGAAAACAGAGTTTCCTCCTGCCACAGCATCGACAGTCTTTCTTTGATGCCCAAGGTGTAGATCACCGCGCGCACGCCGGTTACGGCGGAGGCCACATCGTCGGCCTCAAGGGCATCCCCTGCAGCGATTTCCAGGTTTGGCTGCGGCGCGAGGGTGTCGGCGCTTCGGGCAAACGCGCGCACTTGCAGATTGCGCGACAACGCTTCGTCAACGGCGCATTTTCCGATGCCCGATGTGGCCCCCATGATCAAAATTGGCTGCGTCAAAAGCAAATCCCTTCGATAGTCGTGCCTAGTTTAGCAGGTCTTCGTAAAATGAATGGAACCGTCGATGCTGTGAGCCGTCCTTGCCCAGATCAAGCGCCCCACGTTTGTCGTTAAGCCCCCAAGGTGCATCCGCTGATTTTTTCATCGCAAGATGTTCACATGGACGATCAAAACGGGGGTCGATGGACGACTTGGCTTGCTGTGTTTGATATTTCATATCCACCTCATTTACTGCTGAAGCGACACATCCGCTTGTTGCCTGTCATGCTCAGTTAGCTTGGCTTGTGCGCCTGCCAAGTGCGCAGTTCATTGACCGGTTGCTGTCAGACGAATGCGATCCAGTCTCTAAAAGGACAGCCAAACTTTCCCCTTATGCCGCGCCGACACCGCGCCAATCGGCAAGTGCGGCGACGCGGTTAACTTTGAAATTAGCGCGTGAGCAGAAGTGGCGTTCCTGGTTGAAATGATTGTGAATCGAAGAATGGACAACGGCGAACTTTTGCAAACTTCGCATCGGCCGGAAACGTAGCATTGCCCGTTCTCGTCGTCGAAAAGGCAGGTGGGAATTCTCCGCCCCACAGTTCGGCCAGCGTCCCGTTTCCTGGTTTGGTGCGTTGCCGATGAGTTTCATCGCAGCGCCACATGATCGAAGATTGTCGGTCACGATCTCTTCCGGTTTGCCGTAGCGTTTTTTGATTTTCTGAGAAATTTCAGTGCTGCCCTGCGATCGCGGCGCTTTGTGACATAAAATTCCAGCACTTCGCCTTCATGATCCACGGTCCGCCACAGGTCGTGCGTCTCACCGTTGATCTTCACAAAAAACCTCGTCGAGATGCCAACGCCAGTTCGAATAACGGCGCATCCGGCTCGCCCGTTTCCTACGGATTTCAGCAGCAAGCATCGGGCCAAATCTGTTCCACCAGAACCGAACTGTCTCATGGCTGATGTCGATCCCGCGTTCGTGAAGCAGATCTTCCATGTCTAGCCCCCTGGTTCTGGGCCACTTATTTGGCGTTTCTCTAATATGGTTTCCGGCACTGGTGGGCGCATATTGAGCGCCTGATGTGGGCGAGTGTGGTTGTACTGCCTGAGCCAGTGATCAATG